>CEVA01243658.1_pt1 | contig 51456 bp, 47 predicted proteins | sample 361521 | NCBI WGS metagenome assembly CEVA01 (sample SAMEA2622823, study PRJEB7988) | marine metagenome | isolation source: saline water (ENVO:00002010), including | reverse complement strand
CAGATGTCTTGGCCCGCCTACCCCTTCTCTGCGTCCTCCTCCCCAAGCTGGACACGGCAATGGCCCCGGTCTATATTGTCGCCAGAATTTCGGTCCGCTTTCACCGGAACACGGACCGACGAGGTGAGTGAAGATGCCCGTGGACAAGGACACAGTTAGCGAGTTGGCCCGTCTTGCCGGCATAGAGATAGCGGACGACGAACTGGACGAAGTCGCCAACCGGTTCAGCAGCCTGATGGTAGAACTGGACCGGCTGAATGAACTGGACCTGGCCAATATCCAGCCGGTCACCATCTTTCCCGAGGATGGCGAAGCCTAGAGGCGTCCAACATCCGAGTCACCCCCGAAGAACACACCTTTGGAGAAAGTAATGAACCCCTCTGATATCGCCTTTCTCTCGGCCGCGGATACAGCCCGGGCCGTCAAGTCCAATGAACTGTCTCCGGTCGACGCTGTGCAGGCATACCTGGAACGGATCGACCGCTTGGATTCCCGGCTGGCCGCCTATATCACGGTTGTCCGGGAAGAGGCATTGGACACCGCCCGCATCGTGGCGGACCGGCTGGGCCGAGGAGAGGACCCCGGTCCTCTGGCCGGAGTCCCCGTGGCCGTGAAAGACCAGTTCTGGACCGAAGGTATACTGACAACCAACGGATCCAAGGTGTATCAGGATTTCGTGCCCACCGAGGATTCAACGGTGATCAAGCGGTTGAAGGATGCCGGCGCTGTACTGATGGGTAAGTTGAACCTCAGCGAGTTGGCCATGGGGGGCACCCAGAACCCACCCTGGGGCATCCCCGCCAATCCTTGGCACTTCGATTGTACTCCCGGCGAGTCCAGCAGCGGCTCCGGCGTGGCGCTGGCGGCCCATCTCTGCGCCGCCTCTGTAGGCGAGGATACGGGAGGTTCGGGCCGGGGCCCGGCGTCTTACTGCGGTGTGGTGGGCTTGCGCCCCACCTTCACCAGGGTCAGCCGGTATGGAATGACCCACATGTGCTGGTTCATGGACGCAGCCGCACCCATGACCAAGACGGTTGAAGACTGCGCCGTGATGCTGGGAGTCATCGCCGGACGGGACGACAGGGACCCGTATACGAGCCACAAGCCGGTACCGGACTACACCGCTCACATGAGGGACGGAGTTCGCGGCCTAAAGGTCGGGTTGATCAAAGAACTCCACGAGACCGACGACATGCACCCCAACGTGCGCAGCGCCATCGAATCCAGCCTCGACACTTTCCGGGAATTGGGAGCGGAGGTCAAAGAGGTTTCCATCCCGCTGTCAAAGTTGGCCGGGGCCATCTTCGTGGGAATCGCCGACACCGAGGGTGCGGGCGCCAGGGACGAGGTGCTCCGCGCCCAGCCCGGCGACTTGGACCAGGCCAGCCGCACCCGGCTTCAGTCCGCCGCCCTGGTGCCGGCCAAGGTGTACAACCGGGCCGCCAAGGCCAGGGTACTCCTGCGGCGCCAGTTCATATCGGCGCTGAGCGACGTGGACATACTTGTTTCGCCCACCTCGCCCTATCCCGCTCCCAGGCACACCGACCTCACCGCGCGGTTCGAAAGCGCCGACGACGTCCGCACCCGGTTCTTCTTCCGGCGGGCTTACACCGGCTGCTATTCGTTGACCGCATTGCCGGCCATATCCATCCCCGGAGGATTCACTGCTGAAGGACTGCCAATCGGCCTCCAGTTGGGCGCTGGGCCCTTCGCCGAAGAGACTCTTTTCCGCGCTGCCTACGCCTATGAGCAGGCAAACGACTGGCGCAATCGTATTGCCCCGTTTATCCAGGACAGTCGAGCCTGAGTGATTTTCTGTCAGCCTGTCGTGTTACACCCCGAGCACATGAGAGACTACCTGGCTTTCCTTGACACTCTCGCAAACTGCTCCCTAGAATCACTCTGACCGGGTTGTCTGAATCAGAAGGTCCTGATTACCCTCAGACCAGTTAGACAGCACAGAACTAGCCGACGGACACGTACGGTGTTGTCGGCGGCGGAATAACATGATTCCAGCGCTTAAACTGCTGACCGGCAGGCGCTTTCATCGATACCTTTTGTTCCTACTTGTCCCAGGACTTTCTCTCAAGCGGTGGTTGGCGGTGGGCGCCATCAGCCTCGCCTTTATCACCCTCGGCGTTATCTTCACTCTAAAGATATCCACCGGCCCAACATTTATCTCCTTCCTGGAGTCGGCTAGCCTGCGCAACGAATCCTACTATCTTCGCGGTGGCGTATTTATCGCCATCGGAACCTTGGGCGCAGTGGTTGCTGGCCTAGGCCTCACACGGTCGTTGAGCCGAGTGAGAAACCGAACTAAAAATCTGCCAATCCTTGATTCACTTTACATTGAGCGAGTTCTGGGATCTGGTCCGAAAATCACAGTGATTGGAGGAGGCAGCGGACTGCCCAATCTTCTCCGGGGCCTGAAGCTCTACACCTCCAACATCAGCGCAGTGGTGACCGTAGCCGACGACGGTGGAAGCTCCGGGCGCCTGAGGAACGAACTTGGCATACTGGCGCCCGGCGATATCCGGAACTGTCTGGTGGCACTGGCTGATTCCGAAGATGTGATGCAACAACTGATGGACTACCGGTTCGTGTCCGACGGGCAGCTAGACGGTCACAACTTTGGGAACATATTAATCGCGGCTTTGGCCAGTATCGGCGGGGATTTCTACCGTGGAGTTGAGATTACAGGCGAATTATTAGCCATTCGAGGCCGTGTCATCCCTTCCACAACCGATTATGTGACATTAGTTGGAAGCACAGTGTCGGGCGAGACGCTGATCGGCGAAACCAGCGTGGGAAGCTCGGCCGACAGTTTGCGGTCGTTGACCCTGAATCCTGCTGACCCGATGGCCCATCCGGAGGCCGTCAGGGCCATAGAAGACGCCGATATGATTGTGATTGGACCTGGAAGCCTGTTCACCAGCATCGTTCCCAATCTCTTGATCTCGGGAATCGCAACTGCGCTGACGGATTCTCCCGCATTCAAGGTGTACGTCTGCAACGTGGCAGAAGAGCCGACCCAAACAGAGGGATACACCGTTGTGGACCACCTGAACGTTGTCCGGTACTACGGCGGAGATAACTCCGCGGACGCGGTCGTTGCCAACAACAATGTGCCCGAAGGCCCGACTCCCGCAGGGCTGGATTTTATCCGCGCGACAAAGCCCTGGGGAGATGATGTGTTCCTGGTCGAGGCCGACGTGATTGACGACACCAGTGCGGACCGGACGGCCAGACACGATTCGGTCAAGCTGTCCAATGCCATCGCCGACACATACAGGAAGCACAGAGGTAACCGCCGCCGCTTGCCGAGGATCAAACTCGAACCACTTTTCAACAGGTCTACAAGAGGCAGTTCGGCTAGAAATTCGAGTAAAAGGAAAGAACGGATTCACAGGCTCTATGGGTCAGAATTCCTCTGATATTATTCAATTCCTAAACGAAGCCACATGTGTCGGTGGGTCATCTGCTTATCGGAGTGACGTGGGTTCCCGTAGATAGGGTTCTGCCACCTTCAAAGCGGAGTTGCGAAGGCGTTACGGTCGGCATCAAGACGTGATTGTCATACTCTATTGTTGCCAGTTAAGCGCGGAAAAGAGACCGAATGGGTTATTTGAGGCTAACAAACTGGTCTAACACCCAAAAAAGCTTTGGTACTGGAGGGTACGGACCGGTGTGGAAAATTTCGCAAACAGGAACGGGCTTGAATCCATGTCGTTTCTGGGTTCCTCAAAAACGACATGGGGAAGTTCTACGCACTATGCGAGTTTTTGGCTCTACCGTCACTGGAAGAGAACTATGGCACGGTCGTCGATGAGGCTAGTTGTGTCTCACAACCGGTGGATGCCCCGGACCAGCTTGGGGCCGGATTAGACTTAGTCGCTCTCTGATACAATGGGTATTCATTCCCTGCTAGTGGCATCTTAGCTTTAGCGGATCTGCTTAACGAAACAATCGAATTATAGGATGGGAAACAGCGCCTTATGGGAGAGAAATCCCGCAGGTTAATTACGAAATTGTCGGTATGCGACCTAGCCGCGACGTTAGTTGGACATTCCAATTTCATACTTCAGACCCAGACCTAAACCGTTGGCCGGCAGGCAATACTAAATCGTGGGGAAAGCTATCAGCCTGTTGCTGGCGGGGTACAAGAGCATGCCGGGGTGGTTGGCGGTAAGCCTGGCTATGTTTGTTGTTTTGTCTATGTTTTCCGCCAGCTTGATTTATCTCTCTTTTAGACCGGCCCTTCGCCGAATAAGGATTTGGAGAAGCTGGATCCGGTTCCGATTGGCCCGTCGACATACAACCATTACGTGATGATTGATTGATTCACCGAATCAACAATCTGCGATTTGTTCGACTAGAAGAAATTGCTGCTGATGGGTTTCAACACTGTCGACCTCCACGGAATATGTCAGGTGACCTGGCCAACGGTCTTGTCAGTCAAGGTCGTTGGGGTCTCTCAGGAGACAGTGGCGATGCCGCTGAGAGGAGGCCTGCCCGCGGAAACTTATTTCTGGACCATGTTTCTCGCAATCCCCAGTCCTTTTGCGATTAGCCCTATGCGAGTGTCATTTTAGGGTGGCCTTATGTATAGCATTTCGCCGAACCAATTGACGGTGCGTGGGCAGCCGACTCTCGACACCTATCGAAGTCGGCTTAGCATCACTTCATGCTCCTTCCGGTTCCGGAGATCAGAAAATTTGGAACTCGTCAGGGCCCGATCCTGTCGGTGAGCCCCTTCGGGATTTCGAACCTCGACTTCGTTGCTGTATTCCGAAGTGCCCAGAGCAGCAGAAAAGGTCCGGGGGAACGGAATCCCAGCCTAAACCCCGGAGCTCGGTCAATCTTGATGGCGCTTTCTGAGTAGGCATTACTGACTCCTGATGACACACACCTAACTGCCGTCCGAGCATTCCTGAACTTCCACCCGTTTCCCGGCGTAACTGAGCCTGTCTATGACTGGAATCAACCGGATGGTGCGCCATTCGTGCTTCACCGTGTGACTTTCGCTAGCGTACGGCCGTATATGTAAGGAAAACACGCTGTCCAGGTCTAAGTCCGGGTCACTTTGGCTGTAGGCGTTAGTGGTCTCCGGCAGATCTACGCCAAAGAGGCAGTTGAAACGGCACCAATAATCCTACAAGACCCGGTTGACATCGGCGATTATGGAGGCGCCAGTCATTCAGAGCTCGGTGACCAGCCGGGGAGCGGGCGAGGATTTGCCGTATCCCCAATTTCCCCATAGCCTGGCTAAAATGTGTTGGCTCCCCTTCCTCGGCAATCTACCGTCCTCTGGCGCGGGTCCGGAAAACACTATGACGGTCACCTTGGAGGGCCACCGGAATCCCTCGCCTCCAGCTCAGCCCTTGTATCAGAAGGGTGTGTATCGGTACCTTTTTTCTGAGTAAAGCGAGCATATGAGCCGGTACCGGTAAAGTCGTCTACCGTCAAGAGCAAGGTCAGCCTGGTGCCTCTATCCTTCAGCCAGGTCTGAGAGCTGCCGTCAATCTGCACCAACAGCCCTTTTGGGGGAATACGTCGGCTACGCATCCGGTGGCATGATTGCTGGCAATGTCTTGAGCTCAGAAGCCCAGCTGTTACCAAGGTGCGGCCCACCGTGACGTCCAAGGCCCCTTACGCTCCGCCAAAAACTCAGTCCGATTGATAAGAGCGGCGTCGGCGTAGTGTCCCTGAGCCAGGTCCGACACCCCGTCCGTAAGTCACGCCGAGATACCTTGCCGGGCTGAAGTCCCCCGTTCTCGTAAGCCAGTGCGGCTGCGCCCCACTTTCTATTCTATGCGTCTATGCGCCGCCAAGATCCGCCAAAGATAATGCTCACTCAACCCCAAGACTTGGGTCTCCTCATTTACCCGGCCTTGATGTTCTAGTAGACCATTTGGCACTTGCGATCTCGTTTGTTCCTTTATGATCAAATCAGTCTTCGCATGGACCGACATTCTCCCTAAGAAGTAACCTACTGATAAAATCGCGTACCAACGACAATGGAATGGCTCGAAACCGATTCGAGACTTTTCAAATGCCGGTGGCATACAGCTGCATCATCGTCGCCGGAAGGTCATCTTCGCCTACGTTTCTTAACGATTACCAAGATCCCGAGCTCCTCCGCCGCAGGTTCATCAGAATCCGTCAGCCTATACTAATTGTGCTACTCAGCAGAGTCGCTGTTGAGGGGTAACCAATGCTGATCCCGCTCACCAATGCAGCCAAGACACGAAATCCCATCAGCTATGTGTACCGGTACGCAGTTTTGTCCTTCCTCGATAGCATTCACGTCCGTGTCCCGGACAAGATCGTATTCTTGTCAAACCCTCTCATCCTTGACGAGTTGCTTTGCTGGACCCGGCCAAACCCAATGGTAAACCGCTGTATCCTCCACTCGGTTTTCTATATCTAGCCGTGGCTGCCATGCTATCCATGCCCAAAGTAGAAATCGATGTCTAAGACATCGATTTTGATAATTCTGCGCCGATCTCAGCGGGGGAGCCTAGGCGACCCAAAGAACTTCTGGAAAGACGGGCGCACCGAGGAAATAGAAAAGGGCCATGAAGACAAGCTCTCGGTATTTGCGGAACACAATCGAAACAACGTGAAATTCCAGAAGAATATTCTTTTTAAATATCCACACAACCTTCATCATCGCAGGCCGGGATTCGACCGATGGAAAGCCGTCGATTCATGAAACAGCCAACCGATTGGAGAAACCCTTCAAAGCGGCCTAGTAGTACCTCGACGTTGGTGGCTGAGCCTAACGGCGTCGCCCACACGCTGGTAGGTCGGAAGCCTGGAGGGTCGGATCAAGCATAATCTTACGGTCGCCTCCGGGCGATCTTCGTAATATCTAATCATATGCAGAGAATTGTTGAAGGGATTGCCCTAGTACTTCCTTCGAAAGAAGTCCTCGATTCTGAAGCAGGAGAAGGCTTTGTTGAAGTTATCCAATATCTCCCCGACTCTTCCCGAGTAAGGTATGAAGTTTATTTGTATTCATCCTGCAACGGTATACGAATACTCCGGCGGAGCCGGAATCGGTCTCCAAACGCGTTGTGTAGAAAGCGAAATTATGGATCCACCCAAGCACAACTTGAACGCAAGACGCAGCGCTGCGTCTTACGGCAGTCCGGCCGGTAGGACAATTATGTCAAACCGACATAATTTGTACTTAATTTGCTTGACTCTGAAATCATGGGTCAATAGAGTGTATTCCGATGCGTTCACAATATGAACTTCAATCTAGTCGGAAGAGTCCCTCTCACCAGCAGGAGCTGGAGATACTCACGGAACTGGAAGACTCGCCGGACATTACCCAGCGTGAACTATCCAAACGCGTGGGAATCGCGCTGGGGCTGACTAACACCCTGGTGAGGAACCTAACAAAGAGAGGCTACCTAAGAGTGTCTCAGACCACCTGGAAAAGGCGCCTTTACACGCTGACACCTGAGGGTTTTACTCACCGATTCCGGCTCATGGCCGGCTACATTCACCGGTTCCTTAACCACTATAAGAAGGTGCGACACGGTCTGCGATTGCGGCTCGATTCTCTGTCACTCAATTCAGAGTCTCGAATCGCCATCTACGGTACAGGGGAGTTCGCAGAGTTGGTTTACCTAGGTTTGCGCGAGATTGGCATAGAAGAGTTTGCTATCTTCTCGACCACAATGGACTCCTCCGACAGGTTCCTTGGGATGCCTGTAGCTGATATCTCACGACTTGACCCAGACCAGTTTGATTTGGTTTTTGTTGGTCAGCTTGAGAGCTTGAATGTGGTGCGCACCAAGCTCCAACGTCAGGGAGTCGCAGATGAACAGCTCATCGCTTTCTTCGACGAATAATACCGGGAAGGGGTAGGGAATGGCCAAAAGGTGGTACGTCGTTAACACTGAGCCTGGGGTGGATCACCTGTCGTCCAGAGAGCTTGCCCGCGACAATTTCGAAGTTTTTTCACCCCGCGTTCGGGATCCGCAGAGCCGTAACGACCGTGGTGACATCGCCGTGTTTCCTGGTTATATATTCCTTCGCGTTGACCTAGAAGAAGAGCGGCCGGCCTTCAAGTCGGTTCACCGTGTCCGCGGGTTAGTCCACTTCGGCGGTGATGTGCCTTGGCTCCCTGATGATGTTATTGAAGAACTGGCGAACCATGTTAAAACGATAAATGGACAGGATGGACTCTGGCAAAAGTACAGTGCGGGTGACACGGTGCAGGTTGTGTCTGGTTTCATGGAAGGCCTAGGCTTGGTCGTCGAGGAAGCAAAGTCCCCTCAGAGTAAGGCTAAAGTCCTACTGGAATTCATGGGCCGTATGGTCCGGGCCGACGTGCCTTGGCAAAACCTGAGAACGCCCGGCCCTGGAAGTATCGGCGCTGAGGATTGGGAACGCTGGCGCGCTCCTAGGCGCACCCGCGGCAAGAAGCGTTGGATCAAGGGATACGGAGACCGCGCTACCCAAAACGCATAACCAAACTTTGCCGAACATGGTAGGTTTGGCGCATAGCACGACTCAACAACATTTGGGCAAATCTGTTGTAGCAACCGCTCCGGACTGCTCTTCATAGGATCAAGACTAGGCTGCCATAAAGAGCAGTCCGGCGAAGCTATCCGAGGCTGAACTCTGCCCTAGTCATCTGCAATCGGTTCATTGGCCCAAAATGTCGTCTAATTAGGAGTGTCTGTGTCAGCGATTGTTGCCATTCCAGCCAGATTGAATTCTACCCGGTTTCCAAGAAAGGTCTTAATGGACATCCAAGGACATCCCATGCTCTGGCATGTGTGCGAAGCAGTGTCCCAAGCAAAAAGCATCGACGAGGTGTGGGTGCTGACCGACAGCGAAGAGGTTGTGGAGGCGTCTCGCACCTGGGGAGTGAAGGTTCTGATGACCTCCGAAGATTGTCCGTCAGGCACCGACCGGGTTGCTTCTGTGATTGACCGTCTGCCTGGTGAGATTATAGTTAACGTGCAGGGAGACGAGCCCTTGATTCAGGGGGCGGTTGTAGATCAGTTGGTGGAGGCCCTTAATCCGAGCCCAGCGGATGTATCAACTCCCATATACCCCATCACCGACCTGGAGGACCTAACCAATCCCAACGTGGTTAAAGTGGTCCGGGCCCGTGACGGTTCGGCCCTTTACTTTTCGCGAAGTCCGATTCCTCACGTACGGAACGTAATGCAACGAGACTGGCCGACTCACTTCTCTTTTTGGGGCCACGCCGGGGTCTACGCTTACCGAAGAGACGTGTTGACCGAGTACTCCCGATTGCCTAAAGGAAGTTTGGAATTCGCGGAGATGTTGGAACAACTGAGGCTGTTAGAAGCGGGCCAACGTATCCTTACAGTGGAGATTGCCTACCGTCCTCAAGCCGTGGATGTCCCAGCTGATTTGGAGGCGGTCAAGGAAATCCTTGGCGCCGCTGGAGGACAGCTTTAACCCGCTTGCTCTAATCCGTGTTGAACCGCTTGATTGCTAAAAAACTGGCGGCGTACTATGTCAACTAACGAAACTGAAAACTGGATGGTTGCTCTAGCGCCAGTCGGTCCACTGGCTCGTTCTGTGGAGGTTGGCCCGGTATCCATCGGCGACGGAGCCCTAGCCCTTATCGCCGGTCCCTGTGCTATTGAATCCGAATATCTCTGCCTCTCGGTCGCAGAGCATCTGAGCTCGCTTTGCCTAGACTTGAAAATACCCTATATATTCAAATCGTCGTTCGACAAAGCCAACCGAACATCAGCCAGTTCATTTCGGGGTAACGGACTGGAGCAAGGTATCGAGATATTGAAGAAGGTGAAAGAACAGTTCGGAGTTCCCGTCCTTACAGACGTCCATGGAATCAATCAAGTCGCGCCAGTGGCGGAAGTTACAGATGTGCTGCAGATTCCGGCATTTTTGAGCCGCCAGACCGACTTGCTTGTGGAGTGCGGCAAATCTGGTCGGGCTGTCAACGTCAAGAAGGGCCAGTTCATGCCCCCGGAAGACATGCGGTTTGCCGTTGAAAAGATTACAGGTACTGGATGCGAGGACGTCATCGTTACCGAGAGGGGGGCGCTGTTTGGCTATAGAGACCTGGTGGTGGACATGCGCAGCCTGATCATTATGCGCTCACTGGGATATCCGGTGGTGTTCGACGCCACCCACAGTGTGCAGCAGATGGGAGCCGCCGGTGGTTCATCCGGTGGTCGACCTGAATTCATACCCGCTCAAGTCCGTGCTGCAGCCGCTGTCGGCATCGATGCCCTTTTCATCGAGACACATCCTGAACCTCAAAACGCGCTGTCCGATGGCTCAAACATGTTACCGCTGGCACACATGCGCAGGGTCTTGGAGATGGCACTAACGATCCACGCCACCCACTCCTCACAAGGGCCGACAGTTCCGTGACCAGCAGTTCCGACCACCGCCGACTATCGGAAATCGCCGCTGGCCTACGTATGCTAATTCTAGACGTGGACGGAGTGTTAACCGATGGTGGAATCATCATGATTGGCCGAGATGAAGAAGCCAAGCGATTCGACGTCAAAGATGGCATTGGCATAGCTATCGCCCGGGCAGCTGGCCTCAAAGTAGGAATCGTCACTTCTCGCCGCTCCCAAGTGGTCGACCGGCGGGCCAAAGAGTTGCACATCGACGAAGTATTCCAAGGGGTGCGGCGAAAGACAGATGTTTTGGACCAGTTGATGGACCGGTACTCCATCGTCGCCGCCCAAGCTGCATACATCGGCGACGACATCCAAGACATCCCAATCATGGAACAGGTAGGGATGCCTATAGCGGTCCAGAACGCCGCCGAGGCGGTAAAAGAATGCAGCATGTACGTGACCAAAACATGCGGCGGCCACGGGGCTGTCCGCGAAGCAGTGGAGTGGTTGTTAGACTTCAGGGGCGACAAAGATGAAGTCTATAAGATTCTAACGAGCTGAAACAGGGCAACTGGATGGCACGATCGCCTAGCGTATGCAGAGCGATTTGGCGTGGCAACTACCAAATTACAAAACGGGGAGCTTTCGATGACCAAATCCCACTCCCAAATCTACATGGAACAGACATCCGAGATTGCGTCTTTGATTGACCATGAAACGGTGGAGCGTATCGCACTAGGACTAGCGGAAATTCGGGAGAAAGGCGGTCGCTTATTTGTATTGGGCGTCGGTGGCAGCGCTCCGAACAGTAGTCACGCGGTGAGCGATCTTAGGAAATTGGCCGGAGTTGAAGCATACGCACCCACGGATAATATTGCCGAATTAACAGCCCGTACCAACGATGAAGGCTGGGCCACCATTTTCGAGGGCTGGCTTGAAGTCAGCAAGGGCAACCATAAGGACGCGGTCCTAGTTCTTTCCGTTGGCGGAGGAGACGCAGACCGAAATGTCAGTCCTAACATCGTACGGGCCTTGGATGAAGCCAGCAAGCGGGGGATGGCTATTTACGGTATCGTGGGCCGAGACGGAGGTTACACCAAGCAAGTAGGCGACGAAGTCCTGGTGTTGCCAACGGTAGACCAAGACCATATAACCCCGCACTCGGAATCGTTCCAGGCGGTGGTTTGGCACTGTATCGTCTTCCACCCCAGTCTAAAGATTCAACAAAGCAGATGGGAAGGGATCCAAGATAAGGAGAACGCCCATTGAATCGGGCAATTTTTTTAGACCGAGACGGAGTGATCAATCAAGTAACTGTGCGCGAAGGGCGCCCATACCCGCCCGCCAACTTGGAGCATTTTGAAGTGCTCCCTGGTGTCCCTGAAGCTATCAAGTCGCTACGTGATGCAGGCTTCAAGATCATAGTCGTAACAAACCAACCTGACGTAGCCACAGGTGCCCAGCGCCGAGAAGTGGTAGAGGCGATGCACCAGAAATTGTGGATGCTGGGGTTATGCGATGACATCAAGACGTGTTATCACACGGATTCCCACGGCTGTGAATGCCGCAAACCTAAGCCCGGAATGTTGATTCAGGCGGCGCAGGAGTGGGGAGTAAATCTCGCAGAGAGCTACATGGTAGGAGATAGATGGCGTGATGTGGCGGCAGGGAATGCGGTCGGCTGCTTCACCTATTTCATCGATTACAAGTATCAGGAAAAACCCGCCGATGGCCCAGGCGCCGTAGTAGGGTCCTTAGTAGAAGCAAGTAAGCTAATTCTTCGGGAAATCGACATACGAGGAGAGTAGCAGAATGAGTACGATTGCAGATCTCAAGGTGAAAATTTTTGCCGACGGCGCCGATCTCGCCGGCATGAAAGAAATGTATGCCAATCCGTTAATCAAGGGATTCACCACTAACCCAACACTGATGCGCAAAGCAGGAGTGCAGGACTATGAGGCGTTTGCCCGCCAAGTGATTAACGAAATCCCAGATCGGCCCATCTCTTTCGAAGTATTCGCCGACGAGTTAGACGAAATGGAACGCCAGGCGTTGGAGATTGCGTCGTGGGGACCAAATGTATATGTCAAGATTCCGGTCACCAATACTAGAAAGGAGTTTACCGGTCCCGTGATTGAGAAACTTTCCGAGGCCGGCGTCGCGCTCAATGTGACTGCGGTGATGTTGCCGGAACAAGTCCAAAGAATCACCGAGTGCCTGGCGCTAGATACCCCGGCTATCATATCGGTGTTCGCTGGTCGCATCGCCGATACAGGGAGGGACCCAATGCCATTTATGGGGGAATCGGTAAAAATCATCGGCGCCAAACCAAAAGCGGAGCTCATATGGGCAAGCCCTCGAGAACTCCTCAATATTTTCCAGGCCGACTCGATTGGATGCCACATCATAACCGCGACCAACGACATTCTTAACAAACTGGGCGGCATCGGCAAAGATCTGGACCGTTATTCCCTCGAGACGGTAGGAATGTTCGCCCAGGACGCGGCGGAGGCGAAATACACGATTCAGGCCCGGGAACCTGTCTAAGCGGAACTCCGAAATTGAGTGATACTACATTGCGAGACAACACTGAAAAAATGGAAAAAATGTTTAATAACGTATTGATTACTGGCGGTGCTGGTTATGTTGGCTGCGTCCTAACACCACAACTGCTTGAGGCGGGTTACAACGTGACCGTATACGACATCATGTATTTTGGGGACCAGGGACTGCCAAAGCACCCGAACCTTTCAGTAATCAAGGGGGATAGCCGCGACATCGCGAATTTGGCCACAACTTTCAAAGACATCGATGTTGTCCTTCATCTCGCATGTATCTCAAACGACCCCAGCTTCGATTTGGACGAGAACCTGAGCAAGACCATTAATTTCGATTGTTTCGAGCCCACAGTAATCGCAGCCAAAGAAGCGGGCGTCAAGCGTTTCGTCTACTGCTCGTCTAGTTCGGTGTACGGTGTGAGTGACGCTCCCGACGTGACGGAGGACCATCCGCTGGTCCCTCTTACGCTGTACAACAAATTCAAAGGCTTGTGCGAGCCGCTACTATTTAAGCACGAAACCCCCGAGTTCACCTGCGTTACCATTCGCCCGGCAACGATATGTGGATTTAGCCCACGTATGCGCCTGGATTTAGCGGTCAATATCCTGACCAACCACGCCATCAATAACCGCAAGATCACCGTTTTTGGCGGCGAACAGTTGCGGCCTAATTTACACATCAACGACATGGTGGACTTGTATCAACTCTTGCTGGAAGTGCCCAACGAAAAGATCGCCGGCCAGATTTTTAACGTTGGCTACGAAAATCACAGTATCATGGACATCGCCAAGATGGTTCGCAAAGTAGTCCTCGAGGAATTCCCCGAAATTGGGGAGATAGAAATTGTCACGACACCAAGCGACGACCTGCGCTCTTACCACATCAACTCCGACAAGATTTGGCACGCATTGGGATACCGAACCAAGCGTACTATAGAAGATGCAGTCCGCGACTTATGCACGGCCTTCCGGTCTGGCAAGCTACCGGACAGTATGTCCCAGGATAACTATTACAACGTAAAGACAATGCAAGCCCTGGGCGCAAAATAGCATGGTCCGCCCCGTCGCAGTTGTAACAGGGGGTGCAGGCTTCATAGGCAGTCACATGGTTGATTTGCTTATCGACGAGGGTTTCGAGGTCCGAGCGATCGATAACCTGCTTGGTGGCCGGGAAGAGAATATCAAGCACCATAGCAACGATCCGCTGGTATTTGAGCAGCAAGATATTCGCGGCATATCCCCGGGCGATAAGATATTCGATGACGCCCAGTATTTATTTCACTTCGGAGGAATCGGGGATATCGTGCCCTCTATTGAGAGGCCGCTCGAGTACATGTCTACCAACGTCCAAGGGACAGCACGCATGCTCGAATGTGCTCGGCATGCCGGAGTAAAAAAGTTCGTATACGCCGCTTCGTCATCCTGTTACGGCCTTGCCGATGTCCCGACCCGCGAGGACCATCGAATAGATCCTCAGTATCCGTACGCACTGTCTAAATATCAGGGAGAACAGGCCTGCTTCCACTGGAACCAGGTCTATCATTTGCCGGTCAATTCGATACGCATTTTCAACGCCTACGGAACGCGCTCCCGGACCTCAGGCGCCTATGGCGCAGTGTTCGGGGTCTTCCTGAAACAAAAGCTGGAGGATAAGCCCTTCACTGTCGTCGGCGATGGCACTCAGTCACGAGATTTCCTGTACGTCACCGACATTGCCCAGGCATTTTACAGAGCAGCCACGACCGACCGGGTGGGTGAGATATACAACCTGGGGGCGGGAAATCCTCAGTCGGTCAATCGTCTGGTGGAATTGCTGGGAGGCCCCGTAGTGAACATAGCCAAACGCCCCGGTGAACCCGACTGCACTTGGGCAGACATCACCAAGATTAAAACTCACCTCGGTTGGGAGCCTCAGGTGAGTTTCGAAAAGGGCTTGCAGCACATTCTGGATGATATCGAGTATTGGCGGCACGCTCCTCTATGGGACCCGGATTCCATTGCTGAAGCAACGAAAACCTGGTATTCAATGTTGTCCTCGGAAAACCCATGATTATAGATGAGTTAGGCGAAAATCAGATTGGCCATAAGATTAAGACCGTTGAACAGCTTTCCGAGATAATCGGAGCGCGGCCACGTGAAAAGTCGGTAATCATGTGCCATGGCACGTTTGACGTGGTTCACCCCGGCCATGTCCGGCATTTGTTGTACGCCAAGACCAAGGCCGACATCCTGGTCGCCAGTCTGACCGCCGACGAGCACGTCGAAAAGGCAAACTTCCGGCCCTATGTTCCCGAGGAATTACGGGCTATGAACTTGGCTGCCCTGGAGATGGTTGATTACGTCATCATTGACCGGCAAGCTACTCCGCTCCAGAACCTAGGTATTATCCAACCAGATTACTTTGCCAAAGGCTACGAATATTCCAGCAATGGGGTGAATCCCAAGACCCAAGAAGAGATCGAAGTACTTGACCGCTACGGCGGCCAAGTCATCTTCACCCCTGGTGACATCGTGTACTCTTCTACAGCACTGATTGAGCTAGCACCGCCCAGGATTGCCAATGAAAAGCTGATAACCCTGATGAAAGCCGAAGGGATTGACTTCCAAGATCTTTACACCGCTCTGGACAAGGTACAAGAAGTCCGGGTCCACGTAGTAGGCGATACCATCGTGGACAGCTACTCATATTGCGGCATGATTGGCGGTGTGACCAAGACGCCCACCATGAGCGTTTTATTCCAGAAGAAGGTTGATTATGCAGGAGGGGCAGCCATTGTCGCCAAGCATATGAAGGCGGCGGGCGCCAAGGTGACATTTTCAACAATACTCGGCAACGATGACTTTAAGGAATTCGTACTGGATGACTTGGAAAAGGCCGGTGTCGAGGTTCAACCCATAATCGATAGTACCCGACCGACCACCAACAAGAACGTCGTAATAGCGGAAGGCCACCGTCTGCTCAAGATTGACACATTGGACAACCGCTCTATTTCTGAGCGGAACGTTGAAGGCTTGAAAAAACAAATCGCTTCAAACCCAACGGATGCAGTGGTATTCAGCGATTTCCGACACGGAATCTTCAACCGCCATACTATTCCAGACCTCGTTTCAGCAATCCCGGTCGACGTGTTCCGCGCTGCGGACAGCCAGGTAGCGAGCCGCTGGGGCAACATCCTGGAATTCGAGGGCTTCGACCTTATCACCCCAAACGAACGCGAAGCCCGGTTTGCGCTGGGGGACCAGGACTCGGGAGTAAGGCCTCTCGCGTTCGATCTGCGCAACCGCTCCAAATGCAAAACTTTGATTCTCAAGCTTGGAGAACGCGGTATTATTACCTATCGCGGGGACTCACCGGTAGACTTTCGGGCTTTCTTCGCCATAGACAGTTTTGTGAATCAAGTAGTTGATGCCGTCGGGGCCGGTGATGCATTACTGGCGTACTCGACACTCGCCATGGTCGCCACCAAGAACGAGGTTGTCGCGTCGATATTGGGTTGCATGGCAGCAAGCGTGGAGTGCGAGTACGACGGCAACGGCCCAGTAAATCCGGATGCAGTCAGAGAAACGATCCATCGTGTGGAAACCCAAACACAGTACGTTTACCAGGAGCGCTGACCTGGTGATGCGAGTTATTGTAGTGGGTCTCGGGGTGCAGGGGAGTAAAAGACGGGCTGTCGCGGGCGAGGAAATCGTCGCAACCGTCGATCCCGTCCATCCCGAAGCAGAATTCAAGTCACTGGCTGAAGTTCCGTCGGATGCTTACGATGCTGCGCTGGTTTGCACTCCTGACGATGTTAAGATCAACCTGCTTACCCACCTGTTGAATAATGGCAAACACGTCCTGGTGGAAAAGCCCTTGTTTGCGCCCGACAACAGCGAACTAGAAATTTTGGGCGAAATTGCCCGTTCAAATGGAGTTATCTGCTATACGGCTTATAACCACCGATTTGAACCCCACTTCCTGAGAATGAAGCAGATCATAGAATCACGGCAGCTGGGGGAGATTTACTGCGTGCGCATGTTCTATGGCAACGGCACCGCGCGCCTAGTCCGAAACTCACAATGGCGCGACCAGGGCTCTGGTGTATTGGCAGACCTGGGCTCGCATTTACTGGATACCATCCTCTTCTGGTTCGGCAAACCGACAGCACCATTCACTCTTCATTCTTGTAACCGCTTTGAGAATAAATCATTCGACCATTTTTCTTTTGGCGTCAATGGTTCGCCGGTGCTTCAATTGGAAGTAACTCTGTTAAGCTGGCGCAATCACTTTTATGCCGATGTACTGGGTGAAAATGGCAGCGCCCACATTCAATCGTTGTGCAAATGGGGTCCCACGTCTTTCACCCTTCGGGACCGCAAGATGCCTAGTGGGCGGCCCGATGAGGAAGAAACGACTCTCGTCCAGCTCGATCCTACTTGGGAGCTTGAATACCAGCACTTCAAGCGGTTGACCGAGACCGGAGAAAGCAATATCAAAAACGACATATGGATCAACTCGGTGCTAAACGAACTCGGAGAACGGGCCCTGGTGACGCTGGAATGACATCGCCAATCATTGGTTATGCTGGAATGACGCACCTGGGGCTCAACTCGGCGGTGGCAGCGGCTGCTAAAGGCTTCAAGACCGTCTGCTACGACCCAGACCAGCAGCATATCGCCAAACTGGCGCGTAATGAATTCTCGGTCGCCGAGCCGGAATTGCCCGAGACGTTGAAGAAGAACAGGCACCTAATCAAACTGACGTCAGACCTGAATGACCTATCCAATTGCGACATTGTCTATATCGCATTTGACGTGCCAACCGATGGACTCGGAACGAGCGAGCTTGGACCGATCGAAGAATTAATCAGCCAAGTAGAGTCGGGGCTACACGCGGGCGCGGTGATGGTAATTCTAAGTCAGGTCCCGCCCGGCTTTACCCGCAGCAGGTTGGCCAATGGCCGCTCACTGTATTATCAAGTAGAAACGCTGATATTCGGTCAGGCTATCCAGCGGGCGCTTCACCCAGAACGGTTCATCGTGGGCTGCGGTGACCCGGACATGCCGTTGCCCTTTGCCCTCACGCGGTTCCTAGAAAGCTTTGGGTGCCCGGTTCTGCGGATGCGTTACGAGAGTGCAGAGTTGGCCAAGATCTCGATTAACATGTGTTTGGTTGCCTCGGTGAGTGTCTCCAACACCATTGCCGAATTGTGCGAGAGTATCGGCGCTGACTGGTCGGAGATTGTGCCGGCCCTAAGGCTCGACAGGAGGATTGGTGAGTATTCCTATCTTGCGCCTGGCCTAGGCATTGCCGGGGGTAATTTAGAACGCGACCTTGCAACGTTCTGTAGATTGGCCGACCAGAACGGGACCGATGCTGGAGTCGTCCGCGCTTGGGTCGCAAACAGCCTTCATCGCCGAGATTGGGTGCTGCGCAGCTTGTACAACAAGGTTTTGCGCAAGGTGGACGACCCAGTGATTACAATCCTAGGACTGGCCTACAAGCAAGACACGGATTCGACCAAGAACTCACCGTCGATAGCCTTACTCGAGCAACTAGAACCCTTTAGAGTTCGCGTGTTTGACCCAGTAGTCCCGGGATCAGTGGCGCCGAATTCCCGCTGTCATTTAGCTGAGTCCGAGTTAGAAGCCTGCGAAGGATCGGACGCCGTTGCGGTAATGACATCCTGGCGTCAATTCAAAGACCTGGATCCTCGCGAGATTGCCAAAAGAATGCGTGGCCGCGTTGTCCTTGATCCTTACGGAGTATTAAACACAGGAGCTTGCCGTGACGCGGGGCTTTCCTACCACACCCTTGGCATAGCAGACCAGTAGAGATTCCATGATTTCACACCACAACCAGAGTCCAAGCAAACCAATTCGCGTATTCCTGATTGGCGCCCGGGGTTTTATCGGGTCGGCGATGCGGCGACGCTTAGATGTGGAGGACATTCCCACTCTAGCACTGGGCTCTAACGACTTAGACCTTTTAGAGACTGGAGCATCGGACCGCCTTGCCGAGATGTTGCGCCCAGACGACTCCGTGGTGATGCTCGCCGCGCTTACGCCCGACAAAGGCAGGGACATCGCCACGTTGATGAAGAATCTAACGATGATGCAAACCGTGTGCGCGGCCCTTGAAAAATCCGGCTGTTCACACTTCGTCTATTTCAGCTCGGACGCAGTTTACGATACTGCAATTAGCCGCGTCACTGAAGACACTCCTGCTTCCCCGCAAGATCTCTACGGCACGATGCATTACACTCGCGAAATCATGGCCAGAAGTCTCACTGAAATCCCTTTGTTGGTGGCCCGCCCAACAATCGTGTATGGCCTGGATGACACACACAACTCCTACGGGCCGAACCGCTTTCGTCGGACCGCGAAACAGGAAGGGAAAATCACCTTGTTTGGGGGCGGGGAGGAAACCCGTGACCACATTCACGTCGACGATGTTGCGGAGCTGACATTGAAATGTCTATTCCATAAGAGTACAGGCACGCTCAATATCGCCACTGGAGTATCGAACTCTTTCCACGATATCGCAGACATTACCGCAAAAGAATTCGGCAACAGAATCGAAATAATTACGACGCCTCGCACCAATCCTATCACGCATCGCCACTATGACGTGACCAACCTGATCAAGGCGTTTCCAGATTTTCGTTTCATTGCGCCGGCTGATGGTATCGCACGTGTGCATAAAAAATCGGAAGAGACGGCTTCATGAGCATAAACACGGAGCACGGAAAAACGGTCTCAAGAATGATTGAAAGGCTCAGCTTAACTGAACAGGATCAGGAAGCATTTGATAGCCTAGAGGTAGATTTCCAGGACATTCAAAACGATCATTACGACTACTCACAAGTCGTCGTGAAGAAACCTTGGGGCTACGAGTACCTGATCTTCTCCAACGAGGAGATTGCAGTTTGGATTCTCTATCTAAAAGCCGGCGCCCAGACCTCGATGCACACCCACCCCACCAAGAAGACTTCCCTGGTTGTGCTAGAAGGTAAGGTCAACTGTTCGGGCATCGCCAGTCAGATCGACCGGTCCGCCGGGGAAGGATTGTTGATAGACAAAGGGGCATTTCACCAGACCACTGCCGTATCAGAAGCGGGCGCGTTTGTCATGGAGATTGAAACTCCTGTCAATAAACGTGATTTGGTCCGTCTCAAAGACAAATATGGGAGAGAAGGCCAAGGTTACGAGACGGAAGACCAACATTCCCTAGATATCCAGAATTACAATTACATCTCGTTCCAGAATCCGGAGATACAGCACAATCTTAAAAAGCGCTACGGGCAGTGTTCCATGACGTTCAAAAAGCTGTCCGATGAAAAAGTTCTGGACGAAATCCTAGACCTTAACCCAGAAGATGTTATTTGCCTTCTCAAAGGCTTGCTCCTGGACGTATCCGGCCAATCAGTAGTGGAAGCGGGCGATACGTTAACCGTAGGAGCTCTTAGGAAATTTGGGCGGTTGCAGGTCAGTAAGGATACTGAAATGCTGACCATTAAGAAAATCGACCGTATTCTCAAAATCTCGGATTGCATCGCCTCATTCTTAAGTGAACTCAGTATTAACCCAATCTTCGTCGTGCCTGGGGAGGCTAATGTTCACTTATTAGACTCAATTGGCAGACATGAGGGTTTGAATTTCGTCTGCACTCAGAACGAAAAAAGCGCCTCTTTGGCCGTCGAATCGTTTTGCAAACTGCGCTCGGGTTTGGGGGCATTGGTCGTCTCCTCGGGGGCAGCGGCCGCGAATTCCCTCCCGGGTGTGGCAAATGCCTGGGTCGATTCTGTTCCCATGCTTGTGATTTCAGGCCAGGCCCGCACCGATCAGGATACGGATGGCCGGGTACGGCAATTGGGCAATAAGGAATTGAACGTCGTCGATATGGTCGAACCGATAACCAAGTATGCCGTCAAAGTGACCGATCCGGCGACGATTCGATATCATCTTGAAAAGGCCGTCCATTTCGCCACGCAGGGGAGGCCCGGACCCGTCTGGATCGACCTTCCCATCGATGTTCAAGGAATGATCATTGATGAAGAAGAGCTCAAACAGTTTGACTCCCAGGAATTGAGTGAAGAATCGAATTCGGCCGCCTCGGCACTGGACAGTGAGGTTCAACAGCAAATACCGGAGGTGCTCAATCTACTCCGCCAGTCATCTCGTCCAGTCATTTTGGCGGGAAACGGGATTCGTCACGCAAATGCAACCACAGATTTTTTGAAGATGGTCGAGCGGCTTGGAGTTCCAGTGCTTACCAGCAGGCGCGGCGCTGATTTAGTACCGGATGACCACCCCCAATTTTTTGGCCGGCCCGGTACATACGGACAGCGAAGCGCCAATCTTGTCATTCAGAATTGCGACCTGCTGCTCAGCATTGGTTCACGCCTCTCAATTCCACTTATAGGCCGTAACACCAGTGCTTTTGCACGAGAGGCCCGCAAGATCGTCATCGACATTGACCCCAACGAGTTGGAAAAACCAACGTTGAACCCAGACCTAGCCCTTGCAATAGACGCCGGACAGTTTGTCAAGGAGTGTCTGTCCATCTTACCGAAGTCCCTCCCTTCCTACTCGCCCTGGCTGGAACGCTGCCGGGGGTGGCGATTGAATTTCCCTCCGGACTCTTATACCGGCCCATCGCTCCCGGCGGACCCACCGGAGGATGGGTTGATTTACCCACTTTCGATTCTCCGTTCCCTTTCGGGAGAGTTGAGTGAAAATGATGTTGTTGTGGCAGATGGTGGAGCCACTTTGATATACACCCTATTGGGTTTCCGATTTAAACCGGGCCAAAGGCTCATCAGTTCCACGGGGCTTGAATTACCCGGTTTTGCATTGGCGGGGGCAATCGGTGCATGCATCGCCAGAGACCGCAAACCGGTGATTTGTCTCTGTGAAGACCGCGGTTTTCAGATTAGCATTCAGGACCTCCAAACCATTATCGACTATCGGTTACCGATTAAAGTGCTCATCTTCAGAAGCAAGGGGCATTCAATAATTCGGAACATCCAGCGTGATTATTTTGGAGCACGCTTTGTCGGAACCGACCATGAGATACGTCTGGGTTCCCCTCCGTTGATACAAATCGCCAAGACCTTCGGATTTGCGACTTTCGAAGCGGCCCAAGCCAGTCAGCTTACGTCAACAATCCGGGAATGGCTCAATACTGAGGGCCCAGCGGTTTGTGAGATTCCGGTTGAGGACGACCAAGGCAAGATTCCACGCCCCGGTTTTACCATTCGAGACGACCAACACTGGGTCGCCAAACCCTTGGAAGATATGTATCCATTCTTGGATCGCAAGACATTAGAAGAAAATATGGTAGTCGCGATGCTCCAAGAGGACTAATCTGCGGGAGTCTGTATCATGCGCGTTTCCGATTACGTTATCGAGTTTTTTGAACATCAAGGAGTGGAGCATATCTTCACCGTTGTTGGCGGTGGATCAATATTTCTGTGCGACGCCCTGGGTATAGCGAAGAAGATGAAGTACGTTGCCTGCCACCATGAGCAGTCGGCCTCCATGGCAACCGAAGCCTATGCTCGAATAAGGCAAAGTTTAGGAGTCACCCTGGTTACTTCCGGTCCAGGCGGCACTAATTGCGTCACGGGCGTGGCGGGCTCCTGGCTAGACCATGTCCCCCACGTGACAGTCTCAGGACAGGTCTTTTTAGGCCAAACAATCGTCAACCACCCTGACTTAAGGACATTGGGAGTCCAGGAAATCAATATTGTTGATATAGTCAGGCCCGTTACCAAATACGCAGTAATGCTAGAAGATGCTCAGGAAATCAGATACCACTTGGAAAAGGCCGTTTACTTGTCGACTCACGGCCGGCCCGGTCCCACCTGGATCGACATTCCAGCGAATATCCAGAATGCCAACATCGATCCTGGAACATTAAAGGGATTTGACCCCGAAGAATATGACATCAGTTTGGACCCCCATATAGAAGCAAAGGTCGCCGAAGTTGTGAAACTCCTGAAATCGGCAAGACGGCCCTTGGTTCATATCGGACAAGGTGTCCGGATTGCTGGCGCCGAAGAAGAATTTTTCAAGATCGTAGAGCACTACCGGTTGCCCTTTGTGACAGCGCGAAATGCAAACGACATGGTGGCTTCCGACCATGATCTTTACGTAGGGCGTCCTGGAACATTCGCTCAGCGCGGAGCAAACTTCGCCGTGCAGACCTCGGATCTATATTTGGCGATTGGCACACGTCTTTCCCTTGCCCAAACTGGCTACGATGCAAAGGACTATGCAAGAAACGCCAAAGTCGTCATGGTCGATATAGACCAGTCAGAATTGGATAAAGACACCGTCAATCTCCATCTCAAGGTTCAAACTGATGCAAAGCTTTTCTTAGAAGAGTTGAGCCGTCAGCTTTCCCAAACTGACCTGGATAACCAACAATGGGACGAATGGCTCAACCAGTGTCAACAGTGGCAAGAAAAGTATCCAGTTGTGTTACCTGAGTATCGGGAACAAACCGGTAGCGTTAACTCGTATCATTTCGTAGATATCCTTTCGGACGTGCTCACTCCCGATGACGTCGTCGTAACGGATATGGGGTTTGCCTTTCAAAATATCCATCAAGCATTCCGGGTGAAAAAAGGGCAGAGAGTATTCACGAACTGCGGTCTTGCGTCCATGGGTTGGGGACTGCCGGCGGCAGTCGGGGCCTGCTTAGGCAGCGGGAAAAAGCGGACGGTTTGCGTTGCTGGAGAAGGTGGTCTGATGATGACCATCCAGGAGATAGCGACGATTATGCATCACCGACTGCCAGTCAAGGTGTTTATCCTAAACAATGGTGGCTATCTCACTATCAAGCAGACTCAGGAGCTAGGGTTCGAAGAGCGGTATATGGGAATCGACGACGACTCCGGTCTGTCCTTTCCAAACTTCATGAAAATAGCTGAGGCCCACGACATCAAAGGCGTCCGCCTGACATCTCATCAAGGCTTAAAGAAGCAGATCGAAGAGATAATGGAATACGACGGACCGGTTATCTGTGAAATCATAATGGACCCAGATCAGATGCAGGCGCCCAAGGCTGTTAACCGGCGAAATGATGACGGTACGATGAAGCAAACGGCGTTGGAAGACAGCTACCCATTCTTAAACCCAGATGAAATCGAAGATAATCTGGGCATCGTCAATAAAATATAAAGTTGCTAAAAAACTGGAGGAGACTGATATGCCGGAAAAAGCACTGATCATCACTGGGGCATTGGTCCAAGACCACGAGTACATCTACCCATTCTATCGACTTCAGGAAGAGGGGTGGGAGGTCGACGTAGCGGTTCGCGGTGGAGAAACCGTATACGCAAGCTACGGGGTCAGAGTCGAACCCACTAAGGATATTTCCGACCTGAACGTTGCAGATTACAATGTCCTCGTCCTACCCGGTGGCGCAAAGTCGATGGAATACATGAGACAGGACCAGGAAATGTTGAATTTCATCGCCGCCTTTCATGCTTCCGGGAAGGTGATTGGTTCGATCTGTCATGCCGGCCAGTTACTCATCTCCGCCAAGCTCGTCAAAGGAAGGAAAATCTCTGGATACTATAGTATCAAGGACGATATCAACAACGCTGGGGGTACGTACGTCGATGAGCCCTTTGTAACGGACTCAAGGATTGTTTCCACTGCTCATTACAAACATCTCGGTCCGTGGATGAAAGAGGTGATTGACCAGGTTAAAAAGACTTCGTGAGTTCTCGGTTTAAAAGTATCGGGAATGGACCTCCATAAAGTTGCTAGATAATTTGTTCGAGGACTTGATTGGTCTTCTGAATATATTCTCCGAAAGGTGCAAAAGAAGAAGGACACCTAGCAGTCAATTCCTTTCTATCTCCGGAGTCGAGACCTTCATGTCCGAGCTAAAAAATTAGTGTTTTCCGATGGCAATCATCAACTCAGGGCACTTTGACCAATTAGAATTTGAGGTTCTGGGATATTTCCTAAAGCCATTCGATGCATTACTGACCGGGAACCAGTATTCAAAAGGCAACCCGAACCCAGAACCATACCTGGAGGACGTCCAATCCCTGGCTCGCTGACATCGAAATGAATCACGGTAGGAAATAAGCCTTTCCGAATCCATTCGGCAAAGTGAGCGATCATTTACTGATTCGATACTTACTCCACGGACGGCTAAGATGTTCTAATGGAAGCCTATGAGATTCTAGAGTGGTTAGAAGATATCGGAGATTAAACAAAGTTTGGACGGGTCTGAGGAATATAGTCGAGGCATGCGCGAATTTGACGCCCTATCGAATTATCCCGAACCTGTGGAACCCCGGGTTGTACACCCTAACATAAGAACGATTCAGAACCGGATCGTCGCCTCCTACCGCGGCCAGGCTTTCTACGACGGGGACCGCAACGATGGTTATGGCGGTTTCAGCTACGACGGCCGGTGGGCCCCCATCGCCCAGAACATCATGGAAGAGTATTCCCTGACCGACCAGTCGGCAATTTTGCAGATAGGCAGCGACAAAGGTTTCTTGCTCCATGAGTTCCGTCAACTCTCTCCAACCATCAAAGTCAGAGGGACCGAAGTTTCAGAATATGCGATCGATTGCACCATGCCATCGGTCAAGGCCTTTGTCCAGCGAGCACCGTTCACGGAACTCCCGTTCGGTGATGGGGAATTTGATTTCATAATCGCCATTGGGCCGGTTTATTCCTTGAGTCTGCCCGATGCCATCAAGTGCCTTAAAGAAATCCAGCGGACCGGGAATGGGAAAAGTTTCATCACCCTTGGCGCCTATGAGACAGAAGAAGACTTCCGCCTATTTAGATATTGGACCTTGCTGGGCACCACTGTATTGTCCAAAGGTGACTGGATCGAGGTGCTGACCCACGTTGGTTACACAGGCGATTACAAATTCAATACGGCTCAATCACTCAACCTGATTGAGGAACGCTAGCTTTAGATATTCGGTCTCTATATTGAAAAAGCCTAGTCGTTGTTTGGTCGTTTCTTGAGGAAATATGGCATTTCGAAGCTCGGTACCTGACTGGGAGTAAAAGATTGCGGCGGTCGGTCTTTTGAAAAACAAGCGGATCTTGATTACAGGGGCCTCGATGGGACTGGGGGCCGTCGCCGCCACGGCCTTCGCAGAGCGAGGCGCCCGACTAGTTCTAGTTGCCCGGTCTCAAGACAAGCTTGAGTCGGTCCGACGGTCCTGCAAAAACCCCGAGCACCATTTAAGTATTTCGGTCGATCTCCTGGAATCGGAGAATATCCAGGCACATGTCCTAAAGGCACATGAATTTCTTGGCGGTATAGACGTGGTACTTCATGCCGCGGGCGGGGGACTTGGCTTTAGGGACGAACTTTTGACCCACAGAGAATTGTTAAAGCTCTTTGCTCTGAATATCGGAGCCGCTGCAGAAATCAACCGCTTTGTTGTGCCGGAAATGAAAAAAAGGCGTTCAGGGAATTTAGTCCATGTCGGTTCGATTGCCTCAACTGAGGGAGTTGGATCCGTAGGCTACAATACGGTGAAAGCAGCTTTAGCAGCCTATGTCCGCAGTTTGGGGCGTGAGATGAACCGCTTCAACATAATTGCGACCGGAATCCTGCCCGGCGGGTTCATTTCTCCCGGAAATGCTATGGGAAGGCTGCGGGACTCGAATCCAGAAGCCTACCGAGAGTTTATCCAAGATCGGCTTCCTCGTCAGATTATGGGCGACGCCCAGGAATTGATTCCGATGCTACTTCTTCTATGTTCCGAGGGCGCGTCTATGATGGGGGGATGTCTCGTGCCGATTGATGCCGGAGAAGGGAGAGCATACATTACATGAAGGTATCGGTTTATGGTCGATAAGGTCGCTGCAATCTGGGTTTTGCGGCAGGACGGGGCTGCATTGTTACAGCATCGGGACGATAAACCGGGTTTGCGACATGCTGGTCTGTGGGTGCCGCCGGGTGGGCATGCTGACGCGGGCGAATCGATGTCCGAATGCGCGCACAGAGAACTGAAAGAGGAAACGGAGTACGATGCACCAGACCTACGGTTTTTAATGTCTACTGATCGTGAGTACGAGGACGGTGTGGCGTTTCAAGTCTCAAATTTTTGGTGCCGGTACGACGAAAAGCAACCTATCGTTTGCCATGAAGGACAGGGGTTGGAATTTGTGAAACGATCCGACGCCGAAGAATATCGGATTCTGAACTTTCTTCTCAAGATTTGGGATGATGCGATTGCGGCATCAAACGCTCACTCGGACGTGGTACGGCCATAATCATGCCTTCTTACACAATTCCCTACACCGCTCTAGCTACGGAAGCCTCCTTGGAGAAAAAGGAACTCATGCGCGCTGTTGAGGGTGTTTTGGACAGTGGGCGCTACGTATTGGGTACTGAAGTGTCGGCGTTCGAACAGGAGTTCGCCGACCACTGCCAGACCAAATTTTCAGTTGGGGTGGCCAGCGGAACCTGCGCGCTGCACTTGGTCCTGCGTGGACTTGGCCTAAAGGACGGCGACGAGGTAATCACAGCGCCAAACTCGTTTGTGGCATCGGCAGCGACTGTTGCCTTAGCAGGGGCCAAGCCGGTTTTTGTAGATATATGCGATGACGGAAATCTGGACCCTCAAATGCTGGAAGATGCCATCACCGATCGCACCCGTGCGATAGTCCCAGTGCACCTCACAGGACGGCCGGCGAAGATGTTAGAAATCATGGAGATTGCTGAGCGACACAATCTTTTCGTGCTTGAAGATGCAGCGCAGGCCCTTGGTGCGGAGTTGGACGGCAAACGAGTAGGAAGCTGGGGGCATGCGGCCTGCTTCAGCTTACATCCGCTCAAGAATCTACATGCCTTTGGGGATGGAGGTATGATCACCAGCCAGGATTCGGAGCTGGTCACCCTGATGAGTAAGTCCCGCAATCACGGACTTGCAGACCGCGAGCAATGCGATTTTTGGAGCTTCAATTGCAGGTTAGATGAAATACAGGCAGCAATGCTACGTGTGCAATTGCGGCGCCTAGATAACTGGACCGCAAAACGCCGAGCCTTGGCCCTTCGCTACAATGATTTGCTTCGCGATTATGTCCATGTCCCAGATGAAGGGCCCGGTGAGCATTGTGTTTTTCAGACCTATGTCATCAAGACTGATAAGCGAGACGAACTTAAAACATTCTTGAACGAAAACGGAGTGGAAGCTCTCATTCACTACGCTACTCCAATCCATCTGCAACCAGCTGCGGCAGACCTGGGCTACACCCCAGCCGATTTTCCCAAAACGATGGACCATGTCAGAAAAATAATCAGCCTCCCACTGTATCCAACCCTCACCCACGGACAACAGGACCGGATTGTCGAACTTATTGCGTCTTTCCATCAGAAAATTTAGCCGTGATTATTGATGAGTCTATCATTTCAACTATGAAGGTCAAATACTCCTATCTAGATAAACAGTTCGCCGACGTGGATGCATATTTCCAGGATTTACGCGAACTCGTTTCAACCGGTGAATTTACACTAGGGCCGTTTGTCGAGGCCTTCGAAAAGAAATTCGCCGCCTATATTGGCATTAAACATGCCATCGGCACCAATACCGGAACCGGGGCGCTCATTCTCTCCCTTAAGGCCGTCGGAGTGCAGCCCGGCAGCGAGGTTATCACCGTAGCCAATACATTCATAGCCTCGGCAGGCGCGATAGTTGCCGCTGGTGCGCGCCCTGTATTCGTGGATTGCGACGAGCGCTACCAGATTGACGTGAATAAGCTCGAGGCTGCGATCTCGCCGAACACCGCGGCAATAATGCCGGTCCACTGGGCCGGTTGCTCACCGGAGATGGATAAGGTGCTCGAGATTGCCGATCGTCGCGGCATTCCTGTAGTGGAGGATGCCTGCCCAGCCGTCGGGGCAAAAATAAACGGACGCTCCGCGGGCACCTTCGGTAAAGTAAACGCCTTCAGTATGCACCCCTTAAAACCACTAAACGTCTGGGGGGATGGCGGAATCATAGTTACAGACGACGATGAGGCGGCCGATTTCCTACGGTTGTATCACAACCACGGTCTGGTGGACCGGGATCATGTGGAAATATGGGGAGTCAACGACCGGCTGCAGCCCATCCAGGCGGTCGTAGGTGGCCGAGTGTTGGATACCATCGAAGGCCTGGTCGAGGCCAGGGTTCGGAACGCACGGCTACTCGACGAAGGACTGAAAGGGCTCGAAGATTTTATCCGCCGGCCCTACCGGCCAGCGGGCCACCGTGAGGTGTACCAGCTTTACCTGGCCACGGCGGTCCACCGAGACGAGTTGTTGAAATTCCTTGTTTCCCGCGGTGTGGAAGCCAAGGTGCATTACCCGATACCCATTCATCTTCAAAATGCAGCCCGGAATCTGGGTTACAAACGCGGGGATTTCCCAGTGTGCGAACAACAAGCTGGAGAGATTATCACACTGCCGGCGCATCAGTATGTCACCGAAGAGCAAATTAACTATATGCTCTCTACCATTCGTGGATTTTATGGCGTGAGCTCCAAATAGTGCTTAGAAAAATGAGGCTGGGCTTGCGGATTTGCCGTAAGCTGTCTCTGATTTTACTCGTGATTCCATTGGTGCTCACAACCCGCCTGATCAGGCCTTGGCTGTTGGTGCGATGGGGCAACTTGTATAGCTTGCGCATCGGCCATTTTGCGGCAAACACAGAGTTGTACCTCTGCGAGCGGGACGCGGGTATCGACATTCCGCGACAACGCCATGTGGATATTTTTTCCTTGGAACCGCCAGTCTGCAATCAGCAATTGGCGAAAATGTGGAAGAGGGTTCTTTGCGTTTGGCCCTTTTGGATAACGGCGCCTATCCATCGGGCCAATCGACTGATTCCTGGTGGGGCAGCCCATGAGATTGGCAATCCCAACCACAGTGATCGGGATGTGCATAATCTATTGGACCATTTCCCGTCACATCTTAGATTTACGCCTGAGGAAGAAGACCGTGGCGAAGCTGGTCTGCGGATGATGGGGATACCGGCCGGCGCCACCTTTGTTTGTTTGATTGCCCGAGATAGCGCCTATCTAAATGCACATATACCGGGGGACTGGGACTACCACAACTACCGGGACACCAATATCCAAAACTACGTGTTAGCAGCCGAAGAACTCGCTGATCGGGGTTATTTTGTAGTCCGGATGGGAGCTAACGTGCGCGAGGCCATAAACAGCGACCACTCAAGAGTCATTGACTACGCCGCCAATGGGATGCGCAGCGACTTTATGGATATCTATCTGGGAGCAAAGTGCGAGTTCTGCATTTCGGGGGTATCCGGCTTCGAAGCGGTGCCTCTAATATTCCGTCGCCCGATCGCTTCGGTAAACATGGTGCCTTTAGGTCTGCTTTTTACTTTCTGGTCCCAACTCATTGGAATCACCAGACACTATTACTCGTTGAAAAAGAATCGGGAACTCACACTTGGGGAAATCTTCGCCAATGGCGCCGGATACTACTTGCATACAGCCGACTACGAAACCGAAGGCATCCAACTCATCGAAAACACGCGAGAAGAACTCCGCGATGTGGCAATTGAAATGGCCGAACGCCTTCGGGGTACTTGGCGGTACCAGAAAGACGATGAAGCTCTACAACGAAGATTTTGGGAGATTTTCCCAGTCGGTACTAAAACCGCTAACGGTAGAGCATTACATGGCGAAATTCGCGCACGCATTGGGGCTGCTTTCCTACGCAACAACCGAGAGTGGCTGGAGTGATATCGAACTCTACCCGTCATGCAGAGCATCTGATGAAAATCTCCACAGTGGCATCAATGTCCAAGTTATGTTAGACCCAGGTAACGCTCACTGACATGGGCCAGTCAACGACGAAGTCCGATGTCCGTCTCAATCAAGTTGGCTTTTGGCTTCGGCAGTACCGCCAGGTCAATAAAGGTGGGCTGAGGGTCTTGCTTCGAAAATGCTTGCTGTTCCTTCGGTTAGCGCCTGCGATTTTGATCGTTCTGATCCTGCGGGCCCTTAGACCCTTGGTTTTAGTGCGTTTCGGGCGATTGCCTGGCGGCGCCATCGGACTCGACGCTGGCTCCACGGAGCTGTATCTATGCGAGCGTGACGCGGGGTTGCACCCTGAGAGGACCTTAGACGTCTTCTACTGCACCGACCGAATCCCAAGCCACCAGTTGAAGAAAATGTGGCAGCGGACGTTAAACGTTCTTCCATTGGTTGGGTTGTTGTCGAGTGCTAACTCGATGCTCCCGGGCGGGGCGCCTCATACAATCCGCTTCCCAACAGATATGGATTTCAACGGTGTGATTCCCCAATCAAGAGCTCATCTGCTTTTCAAGGCTGGAGAAGAGCGTTTGGGCCAGTCGGGCCTTAGGGCTCTTGGAGTGCCACAGGACGCCCCCTTTGTCTGCATCTACGCCCGCGATACTGGGTACAAGGGACGCGACACAGGTCACAGATGGAGTTCCGAACTGAACCTGGACGAGAGCCTCAACCACGGCTACCGAAATGCTTCTATACAAAACTTTGTGCCGGCGGCGGAGGAGCTGGCGCGGCGCGGCTACTTTGTCATCAGGATGGGCGCCGTGGTGAACGAAACCTTGGAAACAGCCAACCCCATGATCATCGACTACGCCTCAACAGCCAGAAGCGACTTCATGGATATTTATCTGTGCGCACATTGCTCGTTCTTCCTGGGCGGTAACGGCGGCCTCAACGCAGTCCCCAGGATTTTCCGACGGCCGGTCCTGTCGGACAACTTCGTCCCACTTGCCCTAGATAACCTGCTCACATTGTATCCGGGCAGTCTCCTAATCCCCAAAAAACTTTGGCACCGTGAGATGCACCGGTTCATGACCTTCAAAGAGTTCCTAGAGATCCCGCGGGGTAATTGGGGGTGGGCTCGGCACTACGAACGCATCGGAGTTGACGTCGTAGAAAACACTCCGGAGGAGATTTATGCCGTGGCGATGGAGATGGACGATCGACTGCAGGGAACTTGGCGGGCTGCTGAAGAAGACGAAGAGCTACAGCAGCGCTTCTGGTCTCTGCTCAAAATCAGGGAACCAACCGAGGAATTTCGGCCGCGAATGGGCGCCGAGTTCTTGCGCAACAATCGGGAGCTGTTGAACTAGGTGAACGACATCAGAACCCCACGTCCATTACAATTGGCTAACACACTACCACCACGAGTAACTTGCCCTCTGGATGGAGGAAGCCACAGAGTAAATAAACCGATTGAGTCAATAGATCTCAACAGATCTGAATATTTGGGTGTAACGCGGCTGATTGGAATCCTATAAATGGATTATTATGGCTTATACAACGGCAATCAATCATCCGATAAGGTCGAAACATCCATGCCAGGACGTTTAGGTTACCCGGTGTCTAAAACAATTTGGAAGGAGAATGATCATGAACAAGTTTCTTGAAGCCTGGGAGAAAATTGAAGTAGCTAAGCCAAGGCCATCTTTTTTGCGGGATATCGTGGAGATGGAGTACGAGGAATTGGAGGCGAAAGTCTACGCTCAAGAGCCGAAATTTGTCAACGAGTTGATTGATTCCCTCTATGCGGGCGACCTATACCTCCTCCGGAACGGGTTTCCAGAGAAGTTTTTGACCGACCTCAGGGATAAGGTGTACGACACCTGGAGCACGACGCCCTCCAGTTTTCACCAGATGATCGAAGGATGTCCGGATTTTCACCGTATAGTGGACGAAGAGGTCAACAAAAATTACGTATTCAAGAACATACGCCATAGCTTTTATTGGTTTCCTTGGAACGGAGATCCCATGGGAACCATCCCTGAAATCAACAGACGTTGGAGGGTCTTCAAATTATTAGGCGGATTCCGGGCGGATGAGTACGAGAGTAATACTCCAAAGGACGGCATTGTTGACCGCTATCAAGTGGCAAGATATTTGCCGGGAATCGGTATATCTGAGACCCACATAGACCCCTACGAAAATCAGCGCACAATAATTTCAGTGTATATGAGCAAACGCGGAGTCGATTATGATGAGGGTGGGTTCCACGCCATCGGGAAAGGAGGAAAGATTGTCGACCTAGAAGCTGGTATCGAGATTGGGGACATTGGTATCTGTTACGCCACCGTGCAGCATGGGGTTAGTGTGGTCGATCCCAACAAAAAGCCTGATTGGAAGGCGAAGGATGGCCGATGGTGGATGGGACTCTACAGCAACTCGAGCGATCTTGCGGAAACTCGGGCGGTGGGTCGGCCGGCCGATATAACCTAGGAATCCCAATAAAATGATAGCCGAATTCCTGAACCATCACTGTGAATCGCCTCTGTAGATACCATAGTGACCGGGCCCCCGAGAACTGGTCTAGGTGTAAAGTGAGACCTGGGCTGAATGAAGGTAGGAGAAATGCCGGGAAAGAAGCACACACTGGAGTAGGTCATTAACAAAATGAGCGAAGCCGAAGTGGCCCTGGACCTAGGGAGCACGATCGCCAAGGCGAGTCGGCTCATCGGTAAGGCTGCTGGCCGTCATCGATGAATACACCAGGGAGTGCCCGGCGATTCGGACGGACCGACACATCAGGTCGAGCGAAGTACACACTGAAATGAAAATGAATCCTGTTTACGAAAGACCGCCACTCTTTGGAGATACTTACAAGTCTCTAGCCCGGCATGGTTTCGACTTTGTGGAATTTCAACCATTCCCCGATTGGCTGTCAGTGCTAGGCAAACATGGATTTCGTGGCGGAGGATATACCGCGGCCGGGGAAGCCTGGTTCCTAAAACACCAGAAACCGTAGTTAATTACACTGATGGGATGCTGTTAAACCAATTGGTCTTTATTGCTACCGATTTGGGGAAATTTGAACGTGCCCAACAGTGCTTTGGGGTCGCCGGATTCACGTCGGAGTCTCAGTTTACCCGTAGCCCAAATGAACGGTAGCCCCGTCATCTCGAGTTTATCTCTCGTCTAGCCGACGCTTTGGCGTCGCTTCCGGCTCGTTCGGTATCCGCTTCTAGTGACGTCTACTCCTACACCCAGAGCTAAGCCAGGGACGAAGTAGAGGAAATCTTGCCACATTCTCCTCCCTTTCCTTTTTCTTAGGAAATACGCTAGGGTAATTCCTCGCTTGGCATCCAGAAATTGGATTCTAAGTAACTTTCCTCAACAAGTCAGACGACTTAGAATATCTACGATGGTTCAACTACGCTGGCGGTTCAAATATCCGGATTTTGCGGTTGCGAAACTCTTTTCGGTTTTTGGGATGAAAGAACGTATCTGCTGGCTATGAGAAATCGGGTTTTAGATGATTGATCGCTACCCAATCGGAAACCGGCTGAGCGGTTTCTGAAGAACGTGACGCAATAAAAGTTTTCTCCAACGAGACCATGATAGGTAACTATTCTGTCTATAGACAGAAAGTAAGGAATATATTTTGAGAGCTCTTAAAACATCTCTTGTTCCGGACTTCACAAAAAACCCCAAGTTGCTGGACCAATTTGGCCAAAGTGGGCCATATTACACCAGTTATCCAACTCATGGTAATTGGTCTAATGAACTCAATCATGCCGACTATGTCGAATCCCTAAAAGGCTACTTTTCCAATAACAGCAGCGCACCTATCCATCTTTACGTTCATGTGCCATTCTGCGCCAAGCTATGTTTTTACTGCATTTGTAACATCTTGGTCACTAATAATCGCGAAAGGATGCAACATTTTGTAGACTACTTGTGCCGTGAGATTGATTTGCTCAGCGCAATGTTTGCCGAAATTTCGATCAGACCGAACATCAAAGAAATCCATCTAGGCGGCGGGACACCGTCACACCTGGAAGATAGCCAGTTCGAACAGGTCGTCAACAAATTAGCCGGATTGGCGGACCTGAAGAAGCTGGATGAGTTCGCTATGGAAATTGATCCTCGCACCACAAGCAAAGAAAATCTCAAGTTCTTCCACAGCCTTGGTATCAATAGAATCTCATTTGGCGTCCAAGACTTCGACCCCGACGTCCAAGAAGTTATAAATCGAGTACAGCCCTTTGAGATGGTCGAAGAATTACTTTCGCCGGATATACGAGAAAGTTTCGACGGACTGAATTTTGACCTCTTGTACGGACTCCCCCGTCAGACCCGCAAGACGTTGGAAAAAACGGTAGGCCTGGTTAAAAAGCTGGCGCCGGAACGTATAACACTACTGAAATATGCCCACGCGCCAGAACTGCGAAAGCATATGGCATTGATCGATTCAAAAATGTTGCCGGCGGCGGAAGAGCTACCTCTAATGTTCCATGACGCAGTCCAGTCGCTCACGACGGACGGCTATACGTGGGTTGGAATCGATCACTTCGCAAAGCCGTCTGACGACCTAGCTCAGGCGGCTAAAGAAAAAAGAGGTTGGAGAAACTTCGGCGGGTTTACCACTGGGAAGACACGCGACCTGATTGGTATCGGGCCAACGGCAACCAGTATTGTTGGCGACGCATATTTTCAGAACGCATATGAAATCAAAGACTACTACAAAGCCATTGATGAGGGACAGTTTGTTATTCAGCACGGCTACAAGATGGATAGCGATGACGTCCTGAGACGCGATGTTATCTTCAGAATCATTTGTGATTCATCCTTGGATTACAAGCAGATCGAAAGTAAGTTCGACATTTCCTTTAAGGAATATTTCAGCCAAGAACTTGCCGCCTTGACTCGATTTGAACAGGACGGGATTCTGGATTTCGATGGTGAATCCTTTAGCCTCACCCCTACTGGCCGATTCTTTGGACGTCATGTGGCCAAAGTCTTTGACAGGTTCTTACAAAAGGCGGGAGGAGTGTATACGATTTCCGGACCTTAGCAATGCACTGAACACATCATGAACCAGCTTTCTTTGTCCCTTTCAAAATCCCAAATTTTCTCCCCGCCACAAGTGCGAAGAAAACATATAGGAATCCAAACGTTATGAAGACTCTCAATAGCAGCGATCTAGAAGGAAAGAAACCGGCAATCGAAAAAGAGATTGATCGTCTCTTCCCCGGTCGTTCTATCCACCGAGTCCTCATCGTGATTCCTCCGGATGCGGACAAGCATATGTTTAACTACTCTACTGCAAAGCGCGGGCGTTATTGGAACTTCCCGCCCTATGGTCCTGGAGTCCTAGCGGCGCATTTGAGAAACGTGGGCATCGAAGTCGATATGCTGAATCTAAACGACGTAGTCTTGAAGGCCTGCCAGACATCAGAGAGTGAAGACTATTTTGATTTTGAGAAGGAGTGGACGGCCGCTCTCACGGAGAAGGTCAGCAGTTTCTCTCCTGATCTCGTTGGCATCTCTTGTATGTTCTCTCAGTCTCACGATTCTACAGTGACTGTGACTAACGAAATACGTACCCAATTCCCGGAAATACCTATCGCGCTGGGCGGGGTCCATATCACCAATTGCCTGGTCAATGAGGGTATGTCGGCTTCATTTGTTAAAGATTTTAGAAACGTGAATTTCTTCTTTACCTACGAAGCCGAGATTGCCCTAAAAAGATTCGTGGATGTCGTCAATGGGAAGATGCCCCTAGATGGATTATCCCAGGTCTGTCTCAACTTGGCGGACGAGCAACTGTATTTTGGTGAGCGCTACACTCCCGGAGAAGACGACCTTGAAGTCATCCCCGCTTTCGACATCATGGATGTGCCAAACTCGTCTCGCCATGGGAAGATTGGCAGTTTTTATTGTCATATCAGTGAAGACTCCATCGTGGCTACTAGCTTGTCCAATCGCGGGTGCCGCGCGCAATGTACCTTCTGTAGCGTTAGAAACTTCAATGGGGTAGGGGTACGATCCCGACCAGTCCAGTCCGTCATCGACGAACTTCTCCACCTTAGAGACACATATGGCGTCAATCACATCATGTGGCTTGACGACGACTTGCTGAGAGGGCATGACCGAGCCCTTAAACTCTTTAATGAGATGGTTCGCCAGAAAGTTGGGATTACATGGGATGCCACCAATGGCGTCATTGCGGCTTCTTGCACAGATGAACTTATGGCGGCGGCGGCGGAAAGTGGATGTATCGGTCTCAACATTGGGATGGAGTCCGGTAGTTCCGAGATTCTGCGCAATATAAAAAAACCCGGGGCGCCCAAGACTTTTCTCCGTGCGGCAGAGGTCCTAAGAAAATACGAGCAGATTAATGCCCGTGTGTTCCTTATGTTGGGGTTCCCGGGCGAATCGTACCGGATGATTCTAGATACGATTGAGCTCTCCCGCGCGATGGACCTAGATTGGTACAACATTACGATTCTTCAAGCGCTCCCTAACACACCCATCTTTGATTCTATGGTTGAGCAAGGGTATATCAACGTGGAAACATTGAAATTTGGCGACATCCGATACAACAGTGGCGCTTACGGGAAGCATCGGAAACAGGCTGAGCGCCCCGACTCGGACCAGGGCGATTTGCTGGCTTCTGACTTTAAAGACGCTTTCAATCGCTCTGACTTGGACGAAGTACCCGAGCCCGAAGAGTTGGATGCCATTTGGGCCTACATGAACTATCATCTTAACTTCAGGCCGCTGTTCTTTGAGCACCGTCCCGTCAAACTCGTGCAAAAACTGCAATACGTGAAGAATATCTCGGACCTAGTGGCGCCTGAAAACGCTTTTGCGATGTACTTCCAAGGTTACTTGCAAAGCCAAGTGAACGGTTCTATCGACCCTACACTAATTGAAAATCTGGAAAACCGACTCGCTCTCTCACCATATTGGTCCGAACGGTTTCGTGATTTCAATATGTCACCTAATCATCTGAGAACGAAAGATTTCCCCGTAAATCAGAAACCAACCCCTCCCGTTCACGAAGCATTAGCTGCGGCTAACCTTGATCCTGGCCGGGTCATTCCCAGTTAAGCCTGTGGTCAACCCTTCCCCATTCGAGCCATGCTCTAGATGCGGAAGGGCCCGGAGTTATTGTGAATGCGCATAGCTTATCGCCCGGCCGGCGGTGGCTGACCTAGCTCCTCTCCGGCGTATTTAGAATGTCCTTGCAACTGCCCCATCTCCATCGGGCTAGCTTTTGGTCCAGGCAAGTTCACCAGGTCAGACAAGGTGGGCTGGCAGTCCTACGTCGAAAATGCTCGTCTGCCCTGCGGTTGTTGGTCGAGATACCTCTAGTAACAGCCGCAATTCCAATTGTGTTGTTATTGCGTGCCTTGAGGCCTTTGGTATTGGTACGTTTTTCATCACTAAATTGCGGAGCCATTGGCGCCTTTGCTGGCTATACGGAGCTGTACCTATGCGAACGTGACGCAGGCTTACATCCACAGCGAAGCATCGACATCTTCCACCACGGATACTCTGTCTGCAATCAACAGCTAAACAAAATGTGGAAGAGACAGATACATATTTCCCCGTTGAGCCGGCCGCTATACTCGGCTGCCAATCTTCTACCCGGCGGCGAAGTTCATGTACTTCAACGGCGGGATGATCGGGATATTAACGGGGTTATTCCCCGTTCAAGGGCCCATCTCTCTTTTACGGCCAAAGAAGATAGATGGGGTCAAGACGGCCTTCAGGCCCTTGGTTTGCCGCCGGGTGCCCCATTCGTTTGCGTCTACGGGCGCGACGAAGAATATAAGGGTAGGTCGTCTCCAGACTTCGACCAGCACAACAGCTTCCGTAACGTTACTATCCACAACGTTATGTCGGCAGCGGAAGAGTTGGTGAAGCGCGGTTACTTCGTCATCAGGATGGGTGCGGCGGTGAGTGAAGCCCTACGAACCACCAACCCGATGATTATCGATTATGCGACAAAAGCCAGAAGCGCCTTTATGGACATCTATCTGTGCGCCCGTTGCAAGTTCTTCCTAGGCGACACCGCCGGCCTCAGTGTCGTCCCAAGACTCTTCCGGCGACCAATCGCGTTCCATAACTATTTCGCACTGGCGTCGCGTAATGTGTTGGCTTTACACCCGGGTGAACTTCTCATTCCCAAAAAGGTGCGGCGCATCGATGAGCACCGGCTCATGACATTTCGAGAGTTTCTGGAGACTTTTCCAGGAGATTCATTGAAGTACACCAGTGACCTGGAGCGCGCCGGAGTTGAATGCATAGAGAACACCCCGGAGGAGATTCTTTCCCTAGCGATAGAGATGGACGAACGGCGAAATGGAACGTGGCAGACTACCCAGGAGGACGAAGACTTACAGCGGCGCTTCTGGTCCCTTCTTGACATCAAAGGACCGGTTGAAGAATCACTTCCGAGAATGGGTGCGGAGTTCCTGCGCCAAAACCAAGAACTGCTGGACTGACCAAGGAATTATGGCAACACTATTCTATATCACGCCCACTGGTGTCCGGCCTCTGAAGATTGACGCTCTCCAACAAAGGTTGGATGGATGCGAGGTGGCTCTATATGAAGCCGCTGACTGATTGGGGAAAGCGTCAGAACCGCAGGGGAAGATTTAAGCTAGCTTTTCGTGTCTGGCGCTGGTGGAAAAAATTAGAATTCGTCGTCCGAAGCAGATGGGAACGACTAATAGCTCCGGCGGTCTCACGATGGGGCTTGGCACTACGCCCAAACTGGGGAAATGGGCACTACATTCTGGGCAAAGCGCTCAGGCAAAGATATTCTCTGTTGTCTAATTTGAAATCAAGTGACCCAAAGCGAATGGCCCAGACTTCCTGGTCAGACATAGAAGAAGTCGGGAATCAGGCTTGTGCCCATTTGCGTAAGGTTCTGGAAATCGATCCCGAGAGACTGGAGGTATACCCAGAGCTCTGGAACATTCTTTTTGCTTTAGGAAAAACAGATGAGGCGTCTATCGTTCTGCAGCAATCTGATGAATTAAAGCGCCAGATCTCGGTAGCCCGCCAAGAGGATCAGCTCGATCTTAGGTTCGTTTCCCCGCAATGCTTGGGCACCATGGGCATATTGGGCCATTTAATCAATTACATCAAAGCGGGCCTTTTGGGTTGGAGACCACCCGGCAAATTAGTGATGCTGGTATCCGACGACACGCAGATAGCCAATCCATGCTTCTTGGACTATTGGCGTCAATACCTCACCCTAATCACTGACCCGGAAACCATCGATACACTATCTCCCATGGCCAGCCACCTAGAGGAGCCATTGTCTTGGGGTTTCTCCTGTAACGGCCAGGCACTTTTCTATCCAACCGCCGCTAATCTTGTTGCAAACCAATGGGACATCGAGAACCGTCCCCCTTTGATGACATTATCGACTTCGGACTACAAGCGTGGCTGGAAATGCCTTGAGGATCTCGGCGTGCCGAGGGATGCTTGGTTTGTATGCCTGCACGTTCGAGATGGCGGGTTTTACGGAGAAGGCGACAACCGTGAATCGTACCGCAATGCGGACATTGAAAGCTACGTGATGGCGATAGAGACGATTGTAGCTCATGGTGGGTGGGTGATTCGGATGGGGGACCCAAATATGAAACCCCTGTCTCCTATGGACCAGGTCATTGACTATGCTCATAGCGATGTTCACACCGATTGGATGGACGTCTTTTTGGCGGCCCAATGCCGCTTCTTTATTGGGACGTCATCGGGGCTGGCGGCACTTCCCATCGCTTTCGGCGTTTTGTGTGTCCACACCAACTACCTGCCTTGGGTGGGAATGCATTTTTCAGGCAAAGACTTGTTCATACCGAGGATGATTTGGTCCACAAATGAAAGTCGGCTGATCACGTTTCCCGAAATAATGTCGTCTTCGTTGGGCCAAGGCGCGGATCAGTGCTCTTACGATAGATTGGGAGTCGAGATTCTGGAAAACAAGCCTGAGGAAATCAACGATGTTGTGTCAGAAATGCTGATGCGTCTGGATGGCAAGATTAGCTATACAGAATCTGACGAACAACTACAAACGCGGCTCCGATCGTTGACATCGGCGTGTGCCATAGGACCGAACAAAGTCATGATTAACGCCCGGATCGGCAGGGAGTTTTTGCGCAAGTACGCTGCTCTCTTAGACGCCCCGCCCAGGACGGCAGATGATTTCCAGAATCAAGCGAATATCCAAGTATAATCGGGGCTGCTTGGGTATCGAAGGCGTAAGTAACCCTTCGGGCAGACTAGCGCCAAGTCCCTCTGCCAAGCCCCGCCAGAGGGAACACTGCATCTAGTTCAACAAGTTAAAGTTCGATTCAATATCCGAGGGCTGGACCATCGAGAAACTTTTGAATCGAGCACAGCCCGAATAACTAGGGAATTCAACTCTTCGCGGTGAGTCCGCCTCCGGCGGACTGAACTGCTTTTTGAATCAGGATGTAGAACATACCCAGCGAGACCGGACCTCGAATAATGACTGGTGAACAATCTCTCGTGGAAAAACCGAATTACAAACCTATCTATTTTTTCCTTAACCGCCATAAGCTACTATTCCTGGGCATTCTGCTGGTGACCCTGCTTAGTTCTATTCTAGAAAGCTTTAGCGCGGCCGCTTTCTTTCCCTTGTTTACCGCCGCTCTAGGTGATTCGTCCCAGGAAACGGGTGGGATACTGGGCTTTTTCAACACCTTGGTCGGTATCGTACCTTTCGCTCACCCCATAGCTGCCGCTTCGGCGCTACTAGTTGTCGTGTTCTTGATGAAGACAGTGGTTAACTTCGCTCTAGACCTGTTGATGGGATACACCGGAGGAACGGTGCTATACAACACCAAGAAGGATATGATGGATCGGTATTCTGCCGCTCATTACCAGTATTTCTTGGACAACCAGCAGGGAGATTTGATTTATAACGTGTTGAGCACACCAACAGCGGCATATGGTGTGTTGCTCTCAGGCGTGCAGGCCTTATCTGCTCTTTTCAGGGGTTCGGCCATAGTTGCGATTTTGATTTCCATTAGCGCTATTGGGTTTGTTGCCGTCGTGATTGTTAGTGCCGTGTATTACGGATTCATGCATTATGTTTCCAATAAGGTTTCCTATTCGCTAGGGCAGAAGAATACCTACGCCTCCGCCGAACAGACCTCCATTGTTAACGATTTCTTCAGTGGCTTTCGCCAAATCATCAGCCTTAACGGAGCGAAGAGTTGGACTCAACGATTCGATCGATCTAGCAGGATTTCCAGAAATGTGCATGTGCAAATAGCGGCCTGGAATGCCTTTCCTAGACCGTTAACACAACTCTGCGCATTGGGCCTCATGCTTGGAATCATTTTGACAATAGCTCTCACCGGTTCCGGTAATTTAACCGAGGAATTGCCCAAACTAGGGGTTTTCGCCGTAGCCTTGTATCAGTTACTGCCGGCTCTGTCCGGGATAGGTGTAGCACGTATGTCATTCATGTCATCGCTTCCTGACATGACCCGAGCCTACCAGACGATTGCGGGACCCGTACCGCTCCGCCAACACGGTTCTACAGTCTTGGAGAGTTTCGACAAAGAAATAGCGTTCGAGAACGTGACTTTTGCTTACAAAGATCGGGAGCCGGTCCTAAAGAATCTTAATCTCACTTTTAAGAAGGGGCAGGTAACCGCCATCGTCGGCATCTCCGGAGCAGGAAAAACCACCATCACCAACCTGATTCTCGGGCTGATCCAACCCATTGAAGGCAGGATTACAGTGGACGGAATATCCCTAGATGAAATAACCGCCGAGTCCTGGCTCGGCAAGATTGGCTCCGTAAGCCAGGACACTTTCATCTATCACTCTTCCATCACCGATAACATCCTCCTCGGAAGAAACGGGCACTCGGAATCGGACATCATAGCAGCCACCACCCTTGCTCATGCCCATGGGTATATTTCCGAACACCCAGAGGGCTACGATGCCATCGTCGGAGACAGGGGAATGCGGCTTTCCGGCGGGCAACAGCAGCGCCTCTCCATCGCCAGAGCGGTTTTGGACAACCCGGAAATCTTGATCTTCGACGAAGCGACCAGTTCCCTCGACACCATTTCCGAAGATCAGGTACAGGAGGCCATAGGGTCTGTGTCCCGTAATCGAACAGCGATTCTTATCGCCCACCGGTTATCCACTGTAGAGCACGCCGACAAGATAATAGTACTTGATGATGGCCGAGTGATTGAACAGGGCAACCACCAAGAGTTACTTGATCAAAACGGTCAGTATTCCCGTTTGGCAGCTTCTCGACAGTAGTACGCCGGATAGCCGCACAAGCAGTCGGCGTTTCCACTATATAGAGAAGACCTCCAATGGTGAGCCACGATGTACGACCGTGTCATCGTCACCGCAGACCTGGCCTAGAGAATAACATTACGCCCATTTCGGGCTGTTTTGAACATACGAGTTTTCAGCGCGCTATCTAGAGAACAAACATGCGATTATTCGAAAATAATAGCTGGCAACTTGCCCTCTCTACCGGATTAAATAAATGAGTGTTTCTCTGGTTATTCGTTGCTACAACGAAGAAGAGCACATCGGGCGCCTGTTAAGCGGAATCATGCAGCAGTCCCTCGTAGATGTCGAGATAGTAATTGTCGACTCTGGCTCCACCGATGGAACACTTGCCATTGTGTCCGACTACCCGGTCAAGCTCGTTTCAATCGCTCCAGAAGATTTTTCCTTTGGCCGGTCCCTCAATCTCGGTTGCCGGGCGGCAAGCGGAGATATCATAGCCATTGCCAGCGCGCACGTGTACCCGACGTACAATGATTGGCTCGAACGGCTCGTGAGCCCTTTCTCGGACCCTGATATCGCGCTGACATACGGCAGGCAGATTGGAAATGAAACTTCTAAATTTTCCGAGAAGCAAGTCCTTGCTCAGTGGTTCTCTGAACAATCCAACCTTAATCAGGACAATCCCTTTTGCAACAACGCCAACGCCGCGATTAGACGGTCCTTATGGGACCAGGTGGAATACGACGAGTCTTTGACCGGTCTGGAGGACACCGCCTGGGCCAATCACGCCATGAATTTGGGATACAAGATTGCCTACGTGGCCGAAGCCGAAATCGTCCATGTTCATAACGAGTCCATGAAACAAATCTACAACCGCTACCGGAGGGAAGCGATTGCATTAAAGCACATCCTTCCTAATGAGCGATTCGGAGTTTGGGATTTCGTTCGCCTGTTCGCTGTCAATTCTGTGAGCGACTATCGGCACGCATTACGTGACCGAGTTCTACTGGATAATCTGCTCAGTATTTTCGGGTTCCGTCTGATGCAGTTTTGGGGAGCCTATCGGGGCTTCGTCCAGCGTGGACCTGTCACAAGTCAGCTGAAGCGAGCTTTTTACTATCCGCGCAAGTCCGTATGTGAGGCGCCTGGGGTCGATGAAAGATCCACGCGGCGCCGGACTGAATATGGCGATGGTACCGCGGAGCAACCGTCGGACAAAGGCGGTTAACCTTGCGCCCTTGCCTCCTAAGCAAGTATTCTGAAGCCTTACGGTAATGCCTGTTTCAACCAACAACACCTCTGATGAAGCCATGCCGCGGGTCGTCGCTCTGGTTCCAATGCGTCACTATAGCGAACGGGTGCCTGGGAAGAATTACCGTCCGTTCGCTGGCCTGCCGTTATATCACCACATCGTGACTCGTCTTCTAGCTTGTCCCCTTGTAACAGAGGTGGTCGTTGATACAGACAGCCCGGTGATTTTAAAGGATGCGGCTAAGTGTTTTCCCGAAGTAAGGTTGATTCATCGCCCAGAACACCTTAGCTCGGATACTACCCCTATGAACGACGTACTGCTTTACGATGTTACCCAAGTCGAGGCGGATTACTATCTCCAAACACATAGTACAAACCCGTTGATACAGATAGAAACTATCGATCGCGCATTGCAACAATTTATGAACAACTATCCGGCATACGACTCCCTCTTCTCTGTCACCCGAATCCAGACCCGTCTTTGGGACGGACTGGCGAGGCCCGTTAATCATAACCCGGCTATCCTATTGCGCACTCAGGACTTACCTCCTGTCTATATGGAAAACTCGTGCCTTTACATCTTTACCCGCGACATGTTGGAAAACAGACACAATAGGATTGGTGACCGCCCATTACTTTTTGAGATTGATTCTATTGAGGCTCAGGATATCGACGTTGAAACTGATTTCATCCTTGCCGAAATTCTGTACAAACAGCGCGAGAGTCTGACATGACGCGGCGAGTGTTGATAACTTGCCCCCAACTGCAGTCGTCCATCGACGACTACCGCCAAATCTTCTTAGAAAACGATATCGAAATTGAATTGCCGCCGGTGGTGCAACAACTGACCGAGTCCCAGTTGCTGGAGATCATCGAACCGTTCGACGGAGTAATTGCCGGAGACGACGAGTTCACTGGGCGAGTTTTGGATAAAGCCAAGAACCTAAAGTGTATTACGCGATGGGGAATTGGTATGGACGGCGTCGATCTGATGGCGGCGGAAAGGTTGGGTATCCGTGTCTCGAATACACCAAACGTATTCAGTGACGAGGCTGCCGACGTGGCCATGGGGTATATCATCCTGCTGGCACGGCAACTACACAAGCTAGACCAAGGCGTTCGAAGCGGAATCTGGCCAAAGATCCAGGGCGTTTCTTTACGGGGCAAGACTTTGGGGGTTATTGGGGTTGGCAGTATCGGACAAGCGTTGGTTCGTCGCGCTGCAGCGGCGGGTATGTCCGTATTGGGGCATGACATTGTAACCGTGCCAGATGCAGTTGTAGAAGAAACTGGTCTCCGCCTGGTAGAGCTTGATGAACTGCTAGAATCCTCAGACTTCATCTCGCTAAACTGCAACTTAAACTCACAAAACTACCACATGCTCGGGCCAAGGGAATTCGCGGTCATGAGACCAGGCCTGTACATCATCAACACTGCCCGCGGGCCTCTTATCGACGAGTCCGCTCTCATCCGGGCACTCAAAGAAGGCAAATTGGCTGGCGCCGCATTGGATGTATTTGAAGTTGAGCCTTTACCAGCCCAGAGCCCGTTGCGTCAGTTCGAAAACTGCATTTTTGGTACCCACAACAGCTCGAATACTCAAGAGGCCGTAATTCGTGTTAACCGGCTCGCGATTACGAGTTTGTTAGATGGACTAACGGCCACGCCCCGATGAACACCATATCCACTTATCGTTTGACCAAAAAATCAGCAATTTGCCATTGATTGGTCTTGGCCCTACTGCAACTACCAGCAGCGACGGGGCATTGATTTCTATTAGGCCTCGTTTTAAGGGCATTTCAGGGATTCGGTTATTTCAATCATCGAAACGACCAGTGTGCGTGGCCACGGTGATTTGTCGCCTATTACGGCCCCCCGAGTACAGACTCTACACCAGGATCGTCATGAATTGAAAACATCAAAGTCTGGATGAGACTATTGGACCGATTTCTATTTGCAATTTTAGGTACAGGAACGGTAGCAGTCCTTATTATGGAGGGCGATGTTGCTGGGCAGTTTATCTGGTAGACCTCTGGCTCATAGCGTAGTCTTCGTATCAAATGATGCCGGAATTCACCAAAAGCAACGCCCATAGTTCACGTCCACTGATCGATGAAAGCTTAATATCTTCTGGCCCGAAAGAACACTCATCAAGGGGGCAAGATGCTTGAAATTCTAAATCCAGTAGCGATTAACGAGTCTCCCTATCGGCTTCGGCTAGCGGAAGCGGGTATAAAAGGCGGCTGGAACTACGCACTGGACCATGCCTGGCTGTTTGAAAAGATCGACAGATACCTCCAGGAGCAGAACGTTCAGAGACCGGTGATACTGGACGTAGGCTGCGGCGACAGCATGTTCCATCCTTTCCTGGAGAATGCGCTGAACGCAGGCATCATCGGAATCGACCGTATCGAGAGCCACTTTCACAGGACCCACATAATGGACTTCTGTGTGGATTTTCGCCGTTTCTCCAAATCGTTTACCGAAATGGCAGACATTGTTTTCTGGCTTTCAAGCATAGAACACAACAGTCTTGAGGAGCAGCGGGCGTGTGTGGAGGACAGCCTACGGGTGCTAAAGCCGGGCGGCCTGTTTCTCGCGACCTTTGCGTATGCACCCCAAACCCATTGGGATGAGCCTTCCGAGCAATTTAATCTTTCCGCCGCGGACGCCGAGCAAGTGATGGGGAGCCACTGGAACTCTCCGCCGGACTTCGAGAACACCGTGTCCAAGTACCGCTTAGACTTGATGGACCTGGATTCCCGACACAGCCAAAGATACGGCACTCAAGAATACGCTTTTATCGTCGCCGGAGCTTCCATTATCCGTCGCCCTAGCCAATAACTAGGGATTCTAGAAATCACGCCAGGATATGACAAAATCGGGCGATCAGGTCAATTCCCCAAGATTAGCAAGAGCTCTCACTTAAGTGAGAGAATCAAGAGAGCAGACGTTGACACACAGAGACATAGAAATACCCGACAGAGACCACACGAATGGCCCTCAGCGGATCCCAGTCGCCTCTTTCAGGTTGGAAGACCTTCGCGGAGAGGTTACTTTTCTTGAGAACGGGCAGTTTATTGTCCACCAAGGGCAGAACGGCCATATCACCGCCACCCGAAATCGGTGCCGACACAACCTGGGCAAATTCCAACGGTCCGAGGGTTGCGTACTCACTTGTCCCAACCACGGATGGCAGATAGACGTATCGACAATGGAATATGTCAACCCCGTGGGAATCGCCCAAGATCAGTTGACTGTGGACATTGCCGACGACGGAACAGTCATTCTTTTTGAGGCCTTGCCTGCGAGGCCATGGGAGTTAGACCCCGTTTCGGTAATGGACCTGGAAGAATCGGAACTAACTGTTCGTTTTTATAGTCATGCCTGCGCCGAAATTAATTGCGGACCAGACAGTATTTTTACCGACCCTTGGTTAGTGGGTCCGGCATTTTCTCGTGGCTGGTGGCTAGCCCATCAACCTCCAGAAGACTGGTTAGACCGCTTGGCTGCAGCCGATGCTATCTACATCAGTCACAACCACTCTGATCACCTCAGCATCAACACGCTTCGAATGTTGGCGGCGCGCAATCCTCAAGCGCCAATCTTTGTACCGGCATTTGACACCGATTCTTGTGCCCGTCTGGTAAGGAGCGCGGGCCTGGAAAACGTCACGATTGCCCCATTTGGCGTATGGGTAACTTTGGGCGAACATGCTAGATTCATGTTGCTTTTGGATGAAGCGGGAAGGGACGATAGCGCAATCTTGGTGGAATACAAGGGACATCGCATTCTTGACCTGGTGGACTGCACCCTTAACCTAAATCACGGAGAACTACCCAGACCCGTAGATGTTCTTTTGTCTCCGTTCGCCGGCGGCGCTTCTGGGTACCCGGTGTGTTGGCCGGACCAATATTCCCAAGAACAGATTGAACGCGTAGTTGCCTCCCGTCGGTTGGAATTGTTGCAATATTGTTTAGACGTGTCTACAAAGACCAACGCCAGAGTCGTTGTTCCTTTCGCTGGCTACTTCAAGGAGGCCCATCCAGCCGACTACGAAATCATGCAACTCAACGTGAAGAATTCACCCGAAAATGTGCGCGATTTTCTTCAACGGAAGAGTCCCGACATTGACACGTGGATCCCCCAAGCCGGAGATGTCTTTGACGTAGGCATCCAATCGCCTGTAGGCGTGCACAACACGCCAACCCACGCACCCCAATATAATTTCGATGATTTCTTAACCAAAATTCTCGATGATTTAGACTTCAGACCCCTGGAGTCCCTAGACGGGGTAAAGGCGTATTTTGAATGGGCAGGTTACAAATCAGATTTGGTCCTACACGTGATAGAAACGGATGAGGATTTCGCCAAAGTGTACCGCGAATTTTACCTAGACTTTTCAAATTCTTCTTTTCTAGAGGACCGTCCCAAGAAGCCCCATCGATACTTGCGCATGCGGGTTAGAGCCGATGTGTTTCGCCACGTGTTGAGGTGGGGTATGCCATGGGAGGAAATCAGCATCGGTTTCCAGGCCCGTTTTTATCGTGAACCAGACGCCTACAATTTCGACTTCTGGAATCACTTTCAGCACAATCTGCCATCCACGCCGCCGGTCTGGTAGATGAAGATTGCTGTAGTGGGCACCGGCAGCGCCGGCAGGCACCATCTAGAAGCGCTCCGGCAACTTGACGATGTAGAGCCCATCGCGGTACCTATTAGGCACACCCGTATGGCTGAGTTGGAAGCCGAAGGGTATCGAACAGCGCCCAGTATACAGATGGCCTCTTCCCTCGGAGCAGAAGCAGCTATCATCGCCACAGATACTGGCAGACACTTTCAAGACGCGATTACCGCGCTTGAAGAGGGCATGGACATCTTGGTGGAGAAGCCCATGTCAGTTGACTCCATGGAGGCCCATCGGCTTTGCCAACGGGCGTCTAATCTGCATCGTGAGACATACATCGGTTACGTTTTGAGATTCTCGGACTCCCTGAATACTTTTCGACGATTACTTAATGAGCTTGGGCAAATTCACTTCGTCCGATTGGAGTGTCAGTCCTACCTGCCCGATTGGCGCCCAAATAGACCGTATGAAGATACATACTCTGCGCGGGCCCACGAGGGTGGTGTGTTGCGAGACTTGGTCCACGAGATTGATTACGCGGGTTGGCTCTTCGGTTGGCCTCTTAACGTCCAGGCGAGATTGGAAAATACGGGTCGTCTAGGCATCGACGCCGAGGAGTTAGCAGCGCTAATTTGGGATTCGCCAGCCGGATGTCTGGTTTCAGTTAGTCTGGATTATCTCTCGACTCCCCCTAGAAGGCTCATGACAGCATTCGGAGAAGGCGGGTCCATGAGCTGGGACGGGATAGCAGGAACCGTGAGTTTGGCCAGAGTTGGCGCACCAGTCGAAGAGTTGAAGCACCACCAAAGCGCCGACCAATTGTTCTGTTCTCAGGCCTACGCTTTCACCAATGCGATGCTCGGAGTTCGCGACCCTCACTTGGCCAGCGGCTCAGATGGAGTCAAAGCGATGGCGGTCTGCGATGCAGCCCGGCAAGCCTCCGAGAAGAGAATAGAACAGACCGTGGTATATCCGTGAGCGACGGTGTGTCAGTCCTAGCCGTAATTCCCGCCCGAGGAGGATCTAAGGCCCTCCCCGATAAGAACATTCGGCCATTTATGGGGCTTCCTCTTATTGCCCATACAATTCTTTTCTCAAAGCTTTGCCCCGAGATCACTCGATGCATCGTATCGACAGATTCGAGTCAGATTGCCGACATTGCAACCCAGTATGGTGCCGATGTGCCGTTTCTCAGGCCGCCGGAGTTAGCCCAAGACGATTCTCCCATGTGGCCAGTCTTGCAGCATGCCCTTAATTACGTTGAGCAGCGAGAAGGCGAGCACTATGAGATGCTCCTGCTCTTGGATCCCACGTCACCAGCGCGGATGCCTCTGGACGTAACCGGAGCGCTGAGTCGCTTGTTGGAATGCCCAGCTGCCAACGGGATTGTTGGTGTTTCGAAACCTGACTTTAACCCCATGTGGAACTGCGTACTGGAGCAGGAGGGGTGGCTGGCCGATTTAGTCGAAGGAGGCAGCGAGTATTCCCAAAGGCAAGATGCTCCCACGGTCTTTCGGATAAACGGCTCGCTCTACCTCTGGCATGCTCACTTCGTGCGCACCGAGGAGCGCTTCTGGCGGCAGACCGGAGGCCACTTGATTTACGAAATTCCTGAGTTACATGCAATGTCTATTGATACCCTGCTAGACTTCCAAAAAGGCGAACTACTTGTCAAAGGCGGTCTCATCGATTTGCCCTGGTTAAGTTCCATTCAAGAATAATCATGAGAAGTGTGAGAGCTCTAATGAACCTGTCCGGACGAAAGGCCCTGGTAACGGGAGGAGCTGGCCATATTGGCCTGGCAGTCACGGAGGCCCTTGTGGAGTTGGGGGCCACCATTTCGGTTCTAGACGTGGACGCAGCAGGTTGCGATAAACGGGTTGAGCATCTTACAGGCCTCCGGGAAGACAGCGCGGTTGCCGTGGTCTGCGACCTCACCGACGAACAGGCAACCCGGCAGGCCATCAAGGAATCGGTGAGGCGATTGGGCGGCCTGGATATTCTGGTCCACTGCGCGGCCTATGTAGGCACAACCCAGACCCCTGGCTGGGCAGTCCCTTTCGAGCAGCAAACCGTGGAGGCCTGGGACACCGCGATCCGGGTTAACCTCACATCACCTTTTGTGTTAGCCCAGGAAGCCATTGAGTCCCTTTCCGCTTCGGGATATGGGTCCATAATCCTCTTCTCCTCCATCTATGGCATGAACGGGCCGGACATGGGCATCTATGCCTGTACTGATATGGCCAATCCCGCCGGATACGGCGCCTCTAAAGGAGGTATTCTACAGCTCACCCGCCATCTCGCAACAACGTTAGCGCCTCGGGTCCGCGTTAACTCAATCTCCCCCGGTGGCGTGTGGCGGAACCAACCCGACGCGTTCCACCAGCGCTACATCTCCCGGACTCCGCTACATCGCATGGCCAAGGAAGAGGACCTAAAAGGTGCGGTGGCCTATCTGGCGAGCGATTTGTCAGAATACGTCACTGGGCAGAACCTGGTAGTCGATGGGGGCTGGACCGCATGGTGACTACGATTGAGATCGCCGGTCGCAAAATCGGACCCGGACAGCCTTGTTTCGTCATTGCGG
>CEVA01059719.1_pt1 | contig 52107 bp, 39 predicted proteins | sample 361521 | NCBI WGS metagenome assembly CEVA01 (sample SAMEA2622823, study PRJEB7988) | marine metagenome | isolation source: saline water (ENVO:00002010), including | reverse complement strand
TTGCTGTCCTTGCTGTCCTTGCTGTCCTTGCTGTCCTTGCTGTCCGTCGCCCTTGTTTTCATTCTTCGCTGCGTCTCCCAGCTTGCCGGCGGCTTCGGCCATGGCTCCACGGGCAATGTCGTTCATCCGGCGAATGGCATCTGCCATCTCAGCCTTCGATTCCGGGGTGATGTCCGGGTTGCGCTGTGACTCGCGGAACAAGCCCTCCAATTCCTTTGCCAACTTTCCAAGATCGCGAGCCACCTCGCCTTGGTCTTCCGCCTGTCCGCGCAGGGATTGGGTGCCGGCTTCGGTATTCAAGTCTCCGGAGTTCTTCAGGTTTCGCCCGCGATCAATCAGGCTTTCCTGTTCTCGGACAATGTTATCCAACTCGGCCAGCTTGCGCTTGAATTCCTCCTGGATGATCTTGGCGTGCTCAGCGGCCGTGACGATGCGGATGTGGAACGGCTGCGACACATACTGCCGGCCATCCTTGTGGAAGTGATAGTCACGCGCCACGAGATGCAGCGTGACATCGGTGCCATGGCTCAAGCCCAGAACGCGGGCGATAAATTTGTAGGTGTGGTCAATCCGCGTGGTGTAGGGATCCCCCTTGGCCAGTTCAACCTCGCCATTCTTAAACTCCTCTTCCGAGCCAATCTTCCTGGCGGACCAGCGCAAGCGAAGATCATAAAGACCCAAGTCATCCTGAGCAAAGACCGGGATTTCAAATGCTCGATCAGCAATGATCGCCTCGGTCCGCACCACGGGATCATCCCAGCTCGTGTGCCAGTTAGTCCAATCCGCCTTTGGCTCCTCGTCAGGCACCAGCTCAACCTTACCCGTCCACTGGTCGTCCTCGTTGTTGGCCAACTCAAACTCATCCTTCCAGCGAGTCACCTTCAGCTCGGCCTTGTTGGCGTTCCCCAGCGGCAAAGCCACGGTGTGGATGCGCTGGGCGTAACGCGTGGAAACAGGGAGGAGCTGGTTGTGCCACGGCTCGATTTCCAGTGCCGGCGACTGAAGGGCGAGGCCCAGAGGCTTCACGTTGTCCAGCACCTCGGCGGTCACCATGCCCGCGGGCAGTCCCAGTTGCCGGGCCTGCAAGGCGAGATCCGCGGTTGAGGCCGGCACAAGCTGCGGCGTGGTGGTTTCCATGGCCGCCCGAAGCGCATCGAGATCCTCAACAGGCAACTGCGAAAGATAGAGGCGCAACAGGTTCTCGCGCGTGACCAGTTCCGCAGGCAGGCCCAGTTGATCCATCCAGTCCTCCCGATGACCCGGGTTGGCGGCTAGATCATAAAGCGCACTGCGCAGTCGGCGAATGTCCCGGCGGGTCAACTCCGCGGACACCCAGTAATCCGCGCCGGAGAGGGACCGGAAATCAGCGGAAGCCACCTCGAAGGTTACCCGCGAACCACGCGGCAAACCGCTTAGCCCACCCGCCTCGCGATGGGCCGGTTTCCGCTCCAGATAACTGGGGTAATCCACTCGGGCAGCCTTGCTGGCGCTTAGTGTGGGGCGACTGACGGGCTGGATGAAAATACGCCTTTCAACGTCAACGAGGTCGATGGTCACATCGCCGTGATCTGAACGGCCGCCCAGTTCAAAGGACAACTCTCCGCGTAACCGGCCGTCCTTGCCCAGAGTAACGTTCTTTAAATCCACGACCTCAGACCTAGTACCGTCATGAATTGTGGCTTGAAGAGTGTCGGGGAGAATCTGACCGGCAACGCCGGAAATGTCCGTCTCCATGCCCAGCTTGTCGGCCATGAATTTTTCCGCGCCACTGGCGGCGTTGACCGCGCCATCGCGCCAATGAGCGAAGCGCTCCACGAAGGGGTCAGCTTCAAAGCGGGATTTCAACTGGCTCTTCTCGCCGGAAGGCACAAGGAAAATGTTTTTAATGGAGCCGGCGCGGCCCACAATGTTGCTGATCTCGATGAAACGAGAACGGCCATCATCCCCCACCACCTCGAACATCGCTCCACCATCGGGCAATGGGTGCCATGCTTTCACACGATTGCGGTCAATACGGCGATTGACATCCACGTCCTCCTCCCCCATTTGGGCGAGGGTCAGGCGCTCGACATCGCCCACGGGATTGGCCAGACGATGAGCCTTATTCTTGAAGATGGCGGGCATCCAAACCGCCGGCAGGGCCACGAGAGCCACAAGCGCCATCGCACCCACGCTATAAAACTTGGTCTTGCGGGTGGCCACCACGGCCCGGAAATCATAGTCGCCCGCCTCGCTGGCCACCTGGGCAATCGCCGCCTTGCGAAGACTCTCGGACGCGTAAGCCGGAGCCATCTCGGGGTCGGCCAATTCGACAATGCCCAACAACCGATCACCCAACTTGCGGTAACGCTGTTGGACGAGGTTGGAAAGTTCATGACTGCCGCGCTTGTTGAAGACCCAATTGTTCAGCCAGAACCAAGCAAAATAAGCCGCGGAACCCGCCGCCGCGCCGAAGAGCAACAGTCTCACCGCCATGGATGTCTCGGAGGCCAGATCAGCCACGAAAAAGACGAGGTAAGACAGGAACAATCCGAGGGCCACGCCGCTGGCGGCGAGAAGGGTGTCAACCCACCAGAGCTTACGCTCGAGGCGGGCGAACTGGGCGCGCAGAGCGATCGGGAGTTCCTTGGAAAGTTGAGCGTTTTTCTTCATGGCATTTCCCTCGTTTTTCAACTGCATTTCCGGCGCCGCACAAGCGTCTGGCGTTGACCGTAGTTTGACGGCTAAACCAGTCCGATCACCTTACGCATTGTCCAGTAAATCGCAAGCAGCAAAAGGATCAAGCCGCCCCACCATGGATCCGCCCACAACTCGTAGACTTCCACCTCGGGCGTATAACGGCTGCGCTCGGTGATCCGCTGCAAAAATGGCGTCAAATCGGCCAGCGTGTGGGTATCCCCGCGAGTGTCGCGGGCCAGCTGCGTCAGCACGGCGTGCCTGATGGGGCGGCCGACGATTTCGATCACCTCGTCCTCCACCCGCAGCACCTTCTTGACCTCCCGCAAATATTCGCGACGACCATCGACAATTTTCACCTGATCCGGCGTGTAGGCATGCAGGAGATAATCTCCGGCCAACTCCATCTTAAAATGCGCCGTGTAGGTTCCGAAGCTGCCCTCAACAGGACGGAACTCTACACCCGTCACCACGGTCCCATCGGGCCTTGTGATATCCGCCACCACGCGGTCTTGCCCACCCACACCCGCCCTGTCTCCAATGATGGCCTCGAGTTTGACGGTCTCTTTGAGTCCGGGCCGTTCCGGCGTCAGGATAAGTCGCATACCCTTGCCAATAGCCAGCTTGCGCTTGTGCCCCATCCAGCGCACCACCTGCCCCCAGAAGGCATAGTGGTAACGATCTTCCACGCCGCGCCGCCATCGCCAAGCGCTGTCCGTGCCCATAAACAGCACGTGACCATTACCGGCCTGAGCGGTAACCAATAGAGGCAGGAAGCCATATTGGTTGCGCTTGGTCGAATGGATGGCGAGAATTTGCGAACCCGGCAGTGGCGCATCCCGCAGCACACCGGCGTGCCAGAAGAACCCCGGCAACGCGCGCCGCCATAGCTCATCATTTAAAAACTCATCCTCCTCAAGCAAAAGCAATGGGCTCACACGGCCCTCGGGCAACAGGCTGAAACGGGATTCCGCCCGCGTCCAGTCGCCCATGGGCATTCTGGTATCGTAAACCACTGGCAGGAGGTCTGCCAAGGGATGCGGCACAAACAGGGAGCGGCCGGACTCAAGGTCATCCCAGTCCACTCCAGGGTTGGCATACTCCAAAGTTCGTGGTGCCACGCCATGCTCATTGGCGATGGATTCTCGGGTCTCGCTCCCCGTGTTCGCCACGGTGTGTTTCTTCCAGCGATAAAAACTCAACTGCCGCCCCAACGCCCCGGGCATAAACACAAGACCCGCGGATTGATGTTCCACCAAGGCGCGAATCTGGTCAGCCTGCTCCTCGCTCAAACCGCCCGGCCCCAAGCCGACATCCCCCAGAAAGATCACGTCAAAATCTGCAAGGGAAACCGGGCCGGGCAGGCCGCGCAATTCCTTGGGCCGCGTCATGGGCGGGAAGGCTTCGAGATAACCATTGCTACCATTCCATGCCTGCTGTGGCATGCCGGGGTGCAGCAGCAGCGCGCGCACGTCCACATCCTCAGCACGGGTCAGGGCGTTGCGCAAATAACGGTATTCCCAACGGGGCCGCGATTCAATGATGAGCACGTTGTTCGTGTTGGGCCGCACGTGGATAGAGAACCGTTCAAAGTTGTTCGTCTGGTTGAATTCCTCCGGCGCGATGGGGACACGTACCTCAAAGGTCTGGTTGCCTTCGCGCGTCGCCGGCCAAATGAAGGAACCGGTGGCTTCGCCGCGGGCATCCACCTCGATCTGGCGCGAGTCCACCGTCTTCCCCCGCACATTGGCCAGAAACACGTTGGTGGTAATGCCTCGGGTGAGATGGTTCCGAATGCGAAATGGGATGGCGACCCGGTCATCAATGACACCAAAGGAAGGCACATCCAGCAGTTCCAGTTCCACATCCGCCGGATAAGTCAGACTACCGAGGTTGGTGACGGTGTGAAGCACCACGTTGTTGTCGCGTAACAACCGCGCGGCCTCCTCAGTGGGCGCCTTGCCCTCGGTGCGATCCCCATCGGACAGCAGCAGCATGGCACGCAGGTTGTCGTATTCGGTGGTCTCGTGAACAATCGCGGCATTGATGTCCGTGGAGGGCCGGGTGCCATTGACTTCCAGCGAGGGGCGATCGAATTCCTTCAGGTAAACATTGGCTGAGATGCCATTTGTTTTAAAGCCCTCTTCAATCAACTCAGCCAAACCCAAGAGACGCGCGGCGGGCGCAGGCTCGATCAATTTGCCTTCGCGCCGGACCTGTAGTTTCACCTCCGCACCCGGCTCATATTCCGCCAACAAACTGCCTAAGCCGCCGGAGGTGCTGTTGCCATCGATTCCCACCAGCAGGTCGCCCGCCTTCAGGCCCGCCATCTGCGCGGGGGATGGCTTGTAAACCTTGAGGATGCGCGCGCCATTGCCCTCGTCGCGCGTCAAGGCCCCCAGCCCACCCAGACGCGCGTTGAGCAGTTGCTCGCGCGTGAAGAGGTGGCCGCTGCCCAAATCCACATCCTCGGTGGCCATGCTGCCCGAGCGGTCGGCAAGAATGACCACATCAATTTCCTTGTCCTCCTGCCGGGGCAATTCACGGTCGTATTCCGGCTTGCAGAGCGTAAACAGGATAAGCCCCATGGTAACGAACCGGAGGATTTCAAGAAAAGCCACACCCGCGCCACGACGACGATACCAGTTCACCAGGCACAGCACACCCGTGACGCCCCACGTCACGAGGACGAAAATCAACACCCCGAGGGGTACATCTGTGCGCGGCCATTCCATGGTCATGTAGCAGCGGCAGCGGTTCGGCGGCCAGCCACGGCTTCATCGGAAGAACGAGGGATCACCAGCAGCGCCTCACCGAGCAACACCACCGCCATAATGATCAGGAACCAGTCCCAGACCTCCTTCGGCCCGTCCGTGGCCGAAGCCTCGCCCGCCGCGCCCGTCTCCCAATGCACATGAACTGGCACACCGCCGAAAAGGCCCTGCACCAAGTCCTCCTGTTCTTCCGCAAAAAACTGCCAGTCATCTTCCGTCATCGGGCGGTTGAGCGCAATAAATTCCCCCATCTCCGACTGGTAAACGCCCGCGTTGCGCCGGTAGTCCGCGGTCTCCACTTCGCTGGACACCACCTTCCAGGTGGAATTTTCCGGCGGCTCGAACGTCCCACAAACGCGCGTATGTGAAACCGAATAGCTGCCCGCGCCCAGCGCCTCGCCAGTGCGAATCAGGCGATCCATCATCACCACGAAAAACCACTGCTCATGCAGACTCGACCAGGCTTCGTCCGGACGCGTGGCACAAAAATAAACCTGCCCGCGTCCCACCAGTTTGCGAGCCAACAGGGGCCGGTCATCACTGAAGCGGGCCATCACATAGTGTCCTCCCTCAAATACATCCACCTGCCCACGCCAGCGTTCCAGGAAAGGCCATATTTCATCCACCAATTCTCGGCGCGCCTCGCCCGGTTGCGTAGCGTCCAGCGACTTCACCGGATCCACCAGCTGCGCCTTGAAATCCGTCGCCCGCGTGCCCGGCCACAGGGTGCTCCCCAGCCGACTCAAATGTTCCGCCGTGGTCTCCAGCGCCTTTTGCATTTCGCGAATCAATGCCCCGTCCGGCGTCTCCTGCGCGCGCAACGCCTCGGCCTTCTCCCACGCCAACTCCATCGCATTAAAAGCCTCCACCCCGTGGTCACGCAACATGTTTCGGCGCACGGTGATGAGGTCTCGCACTGGCAATGTCAGGTTGTTTTGTGAATTGGCCAAGGGCCCCTCACGTTCACGCCAACCCGCCACGCGATAGCCACCGGGCTGCTCGTCGTCATTCGCCGGGCGCGCCGCCCGCCAGTTGGCCAAGGCTTGACCAGCCCCGTTAGTTGCCGCCTGTACCGCCTGCCATTCCATCCCGGCAAAAGACCGACCACTAACCTGATTGGTCTCGGACGGAGGAAAGAAAATTAGCACCCCGCCCTCAGAAACATACCGCATCAACTGCTCAGACACGGGCCCCTCCGGCAATGGATCCTGCCAAGCCACGGTGGCATATTTGGCAAAGGCCGTAGCATTTAGATCACCCGGCGCCAACACGTGCGCCAACCGATTGGTGCCGCCATCGTAAAAGGGATCCGCCGCTCGCCGGATGTTATCCGTCGCCGCCTCCGGCCCTGGCCCAATGATGGCGGACTGGGCCAATTCCGGACTGGGGCCGTAGACAAAGTAAGCGCGATTGTCGCGGGGATTATCGTCCACTGCAAACGGGTCTTCCGCATCCGTGCCCAATCCGATTTGGACAAACCCCCAGCCGATCTCCGGCGTGCCTGTCGGCGCCTTGAAACTCACATTAATGGGCAGTGTGGAACCCTTGACTTTCACGCGCTGATGTTTCACCGCAATGTTGCTCGGCGGCACGTTGGTCCCATTGAGGTGATACAGCAGGTTGAGCGTCTTTTCCGCCTTTGACGAGGTGTGGAACTGCACGACCAAGTTCAATTCTTCCGGCGCAGTGCGAGGATCACCGCGCCGTGCCTCCAACACACGCAGCGAAACATTGTTGGTTACCGCCCGCGTCTTGGCCAAGACCTGCACGCTGGCCTTGAACGGATGCTCATCCCCCGAGAGTCCTTCCGCCACCTTGGCCCAGCGCCCGCTGGCTTCCGGCCGCCAGTTGTCCTCCTGCATGTCCGAGGCGATGAAGACCATGCAATCGCCGGACCGGTTCTTGCCCAGCCAATCCGATGCCTGTTCCAGCAGGCGAGGCATGTTGACCGCCGTATCCGTGGCATTGAAATCAAACTGGCTCTCCAGTGGTTCCAACCTATCCACCCGCTCCGGCGTGCCCACCACTGAATCCAGATACCAGATCTCCGCACCGGGGAATTTGTTAGCCGTATCAGAGATCCGGGCCAATGCGGCTTCCCGCTTGCTCAGGCTAGAGCCATCCTTGCTATCCATGCTCACGGAACGATCCAGCACGATGAGGATGGTTTCCGGATCGCCGGTCATCATGCCCCCCAGCCACGTACCCGCTAGCGGACGACTGAGTGCCAGTATCAACGCTAGCACCGCCAAGACTCGAAGTGCCAGCACGAGGTACTGGCGAATCTTGTTAAACCGCGTGCTCTTCCGCGAAGCGATGCGCAGGAACATCATTGCCGCCCAGTCAATTCGCCGGTGGCGCAAACGGTTGAAGAGATGGATCAGCACCGGCAGAAGCGCTAGCGGCCATCCGTACTTCAGCACGTTTAAGTTGATGAACTGGTCTAACATGGGTGCTTACTTGGCGTACATCTCACGTTCCACAAGGAAGTCGGCGATAATTTCCTCATAACTGGCATCCGTGGAAACGCGGCGATAATCAGCTTGGAACTTGTTACAGCCCTCATGCAATTTCACCAGATACTCGTCCACCGCAGCGAGGTACTGGTCGCGGATAACCTCCGGCTCGGCCAGCAGCACACTGTTGTCCTCCAAGTCCACGAATCGCATGGGCCGGTCGAAATCAAACTGGATTTCCTCCGGGTCAAGCAGGTGGAAAACGGCAAAGTCATGCTTCTGGAAGCTCAAATGCTGGAAACAGTGGATCAACTCGTCCACATCACAAAAGAAGTCCGAGATGATAATCACCAGCGCCCGTTGCCGAATGCGCTCGGCCAACTCGTGCAGGTGATGCACCAGTTGCGTCTCGCCCTTGGGCTGGACGTGGGCAAGCGTGTCGAAGACATGCTTCAAGTGGGCGGGATTGCGGCGGGGCGGGATGTCGATGAGTTTCTGGTCGCTGTAACATTGCAGCCCCACCGCATCGCCCTGATGCGCGGTGAGATAGGCAAAGGTGGCGGCAATGCGGCGGGCATAGTCGAACTTCCGTTCCCCCACGCGGCCGAATCCCATTGACCCACTGCAATCGAGCACGATGTAGTTGCGCAGGTTGGTATCCGCCTCAAACTCGCGGATGTAATAGCGGTCCGTCCGGGCCAGAACCCGCCAGTCGAGCAGGCGCGGGTCATCACCGGGTACATATTTGCGATACTCGGCAAACTCCACACTGGAACCGCGGTGCGGGCTGCGGTGTTGCCCCGTGATTGTACCGACCATCGGCACTCGGGCATGCATAAACCGATGCATCAAGCGGCCCAGCACCTCGCCATCGAGGAACTCACTGTAGGACTGCTCAGCCACCGGCGGCCACCTCGCGCTGCGCCTCCACCAGCTTGTCGATCACGAACTTGCTGTCCACGCCCTCAGCCTGCGCCTGGAAGTTTGTCAGAATGCGGTGGGTCAAGACCGGCTGGGCCACGGCCTCGATGTCCTCCATCCGGGTTAGGTAGCTGCCGTGCAACACTGCCCGCGCCTTGGCGCCCTTGACGAGGTATTGAACCGCGCGCGGGCCGGAACCCCACGTCACCCATTTCTGGACCCAGTCCAATGCGCCCTCATACTTAGGTCGCGTCATCCGCACCAATGCCACCGCGGCATCGTACACGTGATCCGGCACCGGCACACGCTCCACCAGATCCTGATATTTCATCAGCGTTGGCCCATCGACCACCTTCTTTAGGTCTGCCGTTGCCGTCACAGTGGTCTCCCGTGCGATGCGCTTCTCCTCTTCCTCGGATGGATAATCCACCTCGATGAGGAACATAAACCGGTCCTGTTGCGCCTCGGGCAACGGATAGGTTCCCTCCTGCTCGATCGGGTTCTGCGTGGCCAACACAAAGAACGGCTCGGGCAACGCGCGGTGCACACCGCCCGTGGTCACCCGGTGCTCCTGCATGGCCTCCAGCAGCGCACTCTGGGTCTTGGGCGGCGTCCGGTTGATCTCGTCCGCCAACACGATGTTCGCGAAGATCGGCCCCTTCACGAATTCAAACTGCCGCCGGCCCGGCGTCTCGCTGTCCTGCAAAATTTCCGTGCCCGTAATGTCACTGGGCATCAGGTCAGGCGTGAACTGGATGCGGCTGAACTCCAAGCTCATGATCTTCGCCAGCGAGTTGACCATCAGCGTCTTCGCCAAGCCCGGCACACCCATCAGCAAGCCGTGTCCACGACTGAGGATGCAAATCAACATTTTCTCGATCACCTCGTCCTGGCCAATGATCACGCGCGCCATTTCATCGCGCATCACCTGGTACTGTTCCCGCAGGTCTTGGATCGCCTGCACGTCCTCCTCCGAAACCTGAGCGGCATCACCGCCCTCGGCTCCATCGGGTAAATACAATTTTCGCATGGTAAATATGTGTGCTTGCCGGATAAGTCAGACGGCGGAGCGTCGCAAAATGCTTCATCCCGCGCAATGGAATTTCTGCCGGTCCGGTGACATTGTCATAGTTCCCTGAATTCTTATGACACAACAAGCCGCCCCACACGCGTCATCTGGTCCGCATTGAAGCCACCCACCCCCAAGCCAGCCCCACCAGTAAACCCGCTGCGTGGGCTGTATTCGCGATGGGCATAAATGGGAGGAAGCATAGGAAAAACCAGATCATCAGAAACATAAACGTCGATTCATCCAGTTCAATCCCAGACCTCGGATCACGCCTCCCGCGCATCCAGGCATGCCCTGCCAATGCATACACTACCCCCGACATTCCTCCAAACTGTGGGCCATACTCAAACACCGGTGGCAAATTGATCCAGAACTGAGCCACATTGCTAACCACTGCAGCCACCAACAGAAACAAAGCAAACCAACCTGTCCCCAACCTACTTTCGAATTCCCCCCCCAACCGATGGAGCCACATCATGTTAAACAAAATGTGCAGGAATCCGAAATGCAGGAAGGCCGGAGAGAACAGGCGCCAAACTTCCCCTTTCAATACCTCCGGCAGCTCGGGATTCCATTTTATCATGTGCCCCTCCCGAAGAATCGCCGTTATGCTCAAGGCCTGCCGCAGTCCCTCCCCCATCTCGGTCTCCAGCAGGATAAACATCACCACGCACAACCCCATCAGCCCATACGTCAGGTGGGGTGTAGCCGCGAACCGCCGGCCGAAGATTTCCGTGCGCACGTCCACCTGTCTTCGGCGCGCATGCTCATCGTCCTCAGCCAGGCGTTCCCTCATGCCGTCCGCACGGGTCCGCGCTTTGCGATATTTTCGGTCACGCGGGTTTTCCAAAAACGCCTCCAACTCCGCACTGGCCGCCTCCAGCTGGTCATCATCATGAACCCAGATTGTCCACTCCCCCCCATCTTCATCCACCTCATTCTCGATGCCCCGAACAAACAGGTAATCCCCAAACAACTTGGCCTGCTGCTCGTCCGCAATCTCTCCAATCGGCCGCATGCTACTCCAGACCCCCCCGTTTCTTGATCGCCTTCATATCCAGCTTGCGAATGTATCGCTCCAGGTTCACGAACACCTTGTGGAACCCGTAACCGCCCTCCTTCATTTCGCGGATGGCTTCCGCCTTGGTCCAGCCCTGCACCGCGACTCGATAAATGGCGCACATCGTTCCCGTCCGATCAGAACCATGCTGGCAATGCACGAGCACGGGCTGCCGTTTCGGATCCGTCACGATTTGGAGAAAGCGCACCACCTCCTTGTCCTCCGCATGCCAAGCCTTCATGTAAATGTGCTCATACCCCAGCCCCGTGTCGCCAATCTTCTTTCGGTCCGAATGAAACGACCGCAGATTGATCACTGTCCGGATGCCCAGCTTCTTGAAGGCCACGAACCCCTCCGCCGACGGTTGCGCGCTGCGATACAACGCATCGCTCACCTTGTGGACATTGCCCGCGCCTTTCACCTCCAGCCTCTTGCCCCACCGCCGGTCACGCTCCGCCGCCCCGGCCCCAAGAGCCACGACCAGCAGTGTCAATCCAAGCGCTTGATAAAAATATTCCGAAACCATACATTTTGCCCGTGATCCTGCAGCCCAATGTGCCCCTTGCGCGGAAGATCCTTCAGTGCCGTCCGGAACTTGTTCCGTGAACCGTCCGGGTTCTGGTTGCCCTTCACCCAGTGGTCCAGGTTGGCGCTGACCACTTCCTTGCCGTTCAGGATCACGTTCACCATCGGCCCCCGACAGCTAATGCGCATCTTGTTCCATTCGCCCGCCGGCTTGGCCGCGTTCACCTTGGGCGCCATCGCGTCATACAGCGCGCCCATGTCATGCTTGCCCACTTTCGCCTTGCCCGCCGAGTCGAGCACCTGGATTTCAAACCCGCCCTGCACAGCGTTCTTCGGATTAGTCCGAAAAAACACCCCACTATTGCAGCGCTTTGCCAGCTTCACCTCCAAGTCCAGAATGAAGTCGCCAAAACTCTCCTCTGTCCAGACATAGCCGCCACCCGGTTTGCGCGCGAACACCCCATCTTTCTCCACCACCCAGCCGCCCGGCTTGGCCTTCCAGCCCTTGAGATCCTTGCCGTTGAACAGCTTCACAAAGCCCGGCGGCAACTGGTCCGCACACAAGGAACCCGCCGCCAACACGGCACACAAGATTACCCGGGAAAAAAGTTTCATACGCGCGAACCATCCCCCGCCCTACTCCAATTGGCAACGCAAATTGCCACCGCACAAGGGCATTTCATTCAAATCTGCGCCGCCATTCTCGGGATATTCGTGGCCGACGGTTCTCCCCATCCAGAGGCGTAATGATCACCGCCAGCCCGTTGTTGTCCGCGTGCTGCATTCCCTTTTCCATGCCAAGCACACTGATGGCCGTGGCTTGGCAATCCGTTTCCCGCGCCTTGACGGCAATGACTGTAACCATGACGCGATTCGTGAGCCCCACACCCGTACGCGGATCCACAATGTGCGAATAGCGGTGCCCGCCAATTTCCACAAATTGAAACATATCACCCGACGTGGACACCGCGCAGTCGCTCAGGCGAAACGTCCGCTCATAAAGGTTCCCCTGTTGGTCCAGCGTGGGGATTTTCACCGACCATCCATCCCTGCCCGGCGGCGGGCCACCGATGGCAAAATCTCCGCTGGCCGCGCAGAGGGCCCGATGGATTCCGTGCCGGCTCAGGACGGCCAGAGCCTCATCCGCTGCCCATCCCTTGGCAATACCACCGAGATCCAGGCGCATATTCGGCACCAAACAAGTCACGTTGGGACCATTGGGATCGAGTTGTAGTTTTTTATGCCCGGCAACCCTGCCTGCCGCCTGCAACTCTTCGGCCACAGCCAAGCGCTTCTGGCGGCGGGATTCCCGCCAAAGCTGCGTGTATGGGCCGATCGTGATGTCAAAGGCACCATCTGTCTCGCGGGCCAGCATCTGGCCACGCTGAAGAATGCTGAAAAGCTCCAGGCTTGTTTTCACGGGTTGGCCGGCCGGTTGACCGGTCAACCGGCTAAGTTCGCTTTCGGGTTCGTAATCGCTGAAGATTCCATTGAGTACATCAACACGCTCAAAGACTTCAGCAGCTGCCCGGCGCGCAACGGCTTCATCCGGCGCATAAAACTTGACGACAAAATCCGAACCCATCCGAGGCTGGGCATAGTGAAACAGACGCCACCCGGATTCGGGGGGCGACGAAATGCAGCCCGACGAAAAGACAGCCGACAGTAAAATGACAAACCAAACAGCCATATGCTCCGACAACAGACCCCGGCCTTCAGGAAATCCAGACATAAAAAAACGCCCGCGCTTCCACGCGGGCGTTCTGCAATGAGTTAAATCAGCTTTTTAAACCACTCGTTGTTTCCAGGAACAGCGATCGGGTAGGCACCGTTCTCATCCGGCTTGCTGGGGGGTGTCCCTGTCCAAGTACCGTTCTCATAACCAATGTCATCCGGCATAAGAACAACCTTGCTGTTCAAGGCCTGATCCCACGTGATGCGCTTGCCGGTGTAGGTGGCCAAGCGACCCAAGACCGCGGTCATTGTGCTCTTCGCTCCGTACTCGGCCTCGTTGTGAGGCTTGTTGTTGCGAATGGCGTCAAACAAAACGTCGTGCTCAACTTGGTAGGCGTTCTTTGAGCGCTGGCCAAAGCGCCACTTCAACTCGCCCTTCAGGTCCACAAAGGCCTTGCCACCCACATTAGCCCGCCCCTTGGTTCCGGTCACGAATTCACTAACGCTGTTTTGACAGCCGCGAATATGACGGCATTGGCTGTAATTGCGTGAGCCGTCGGCGTATTCGAATTCCACAAAATGGTGGTCGAAAATCTCGCCATACTTCTTGTGCGTGCGCACCTCGCGCCCGCCCATGCCTGATGCCGCCACCGGATACTGGAAGCCCTTCACCCAATTGATGACATCCAAATTGTGAATGTGTTGCTCGCAGATGTGGTCGCCGCACAGCCAAACGTAGTAATACCAGTTCCACATCTGGTATTCCATCTCGTTGGCCACCTGTTCGCGCGTCCGACGCGGATCCCACACACCGCCGCCGTTCCAGTAGCTGCGCATGCTGGTGATCTCACCCAGTTCACCATCCTGAAGGCGCTTCACCGTCTCCTGATAGCCGGCATCGTGGTGCCGTTGCAGGCCCACGCCAACCTTCAGGTTCTTCTTCTTCGCTTCCTTGGCTGCTTCCAGAACGACCCGCACACCATGCGCATCAGTCGCCACGGGCTTTTCCATGAAGACGTGTTTGCCCTGCTTCACGGCCTCGGCAAACATGTAGGGACGAAAGCCCGGGGGCGTTGTGAGAATCACCACGTCGGCCAGTTCGATCGCCTTCTTGTAGGCATCGGGGCCAACGAACTTCTGTGCCTCGCCCACCTCAACGCGTTCCTTCTGATTTCTGAACTGGGCCGAGATGTTGTTGAGACTGCCGTCCAACCGCTCGCGAAAGGCATCAGCCATGGCCACCAGTTTCACGGGGCCCTCGGTGGAAAGCGCCTGTTTTGCCGCGCCCGTGCCACGGCCGCCGCAGCCCACCAGAGCAACACTCACTGTGTCATTGTCCGCTGCGTGCGCCACTCGCTCGATGGGCAGTTGGCTGAGCACCGCGCCCGCAGCCGCGGCCTTGCCGGATTGCTCCAGAAAGGAACGGCGGTTAAAGGGGTTTTTGGGATTATCTTTTTTCATGACAATAAAATAGGTTCTCGATTTGTCGCCGGTGGAGAAACTCTAGCGGGATTCTCCGGGCTGTCCATCCAATTTAGGGGCTATTTCTTTTCGTTGGGCTTGGCGGCCACCTTTTCCACGGGCCGACCAATGTTCCAAATTTCCCGCATCTGTCCTTTCGTCGGCAGTGTCAGGGGGCGCACAATCCGGAATCCCACAAACCGCGCATCCGTGTGGTACCAGATACTCTTGGGCAACTGCGGGTCCTGCATCTTCCAGTCCGGATGCGAGGACACGCGGACGGCGCTGCGCAGGTCCTCGAATTTCATGAACGGGTCGTACGAGCCGCCACGCACCACGCGCGGGTAAAGCTTTACCGGCTTTACCCACGGATCCACCAACACACCCTTGGCCGGCTGGTAGGGCGCGTATGCATCCAACACCCACTCCGCCACGTTGCCGTGCATGTCGTAAAAGCCCCACGGGTTCGGTTTCTTGGAACCCACCTTCTGGTACTTGGGCGTAAAGTTGATGGGGTCCATGCTGTTATTCTTGTGCCACGCAAACTGGCTGATTTCCCCCGTGCCATCGCCCCACGAAAAAGCCGTCTCTGTTCCCGCCCTGCAGACATACTCCCACTCCGCCTCGGTGGGCAGCCGATAAAAAACCCCCGTCTTTGCAGTCAGCCACTCACAGTATTTCAGGGCTGCGTGATGCGTCATGCAGATGGCCGGATGCGACCCCGTACCCATGCCAAAGTCCATGTTCACATAGGGCTTGGTCGGCGTTGACACCGAGGCGAGATAGTACTCGTCCGTCTCGGAAATCAGATCCTTTGTCGTCTCCTCCCGGTCATAATACATGAATTTATGGTATTCATCCCAGGTCACCTCATGCTTGCCCATCCAGAAGGGCGACACCTTCACCATCCGCTGCGGTCCTTCATCCTTTCGTCGGCCCTTCTCCCCCTCGGGGCTGCCCATCTTGAAAATGCCCCCTTTCACCGGCAACATTTCGAAGGACACCAGCGTCCCTGCCAGCTCCTGCTTGTAGGACTTCATCTCGGCCTCCTTTACCGGCTTGTGGCCAGCCATGATCTTACGATGAATGGCATCCACTATCTTGCCTTCGTCCTCCTCCTTCACCGCCTTCTTGCGAGGCTTTAATTCCAGATCTTTTGGCCAATAGGCCCCCTCCTCAATCCACAGTTTCACCAGCGCAATCTCCTCCTTGGTGGGGCGCTGCTCCTTATTTGCCGGTGGCATGATCAACTCGTCATCCTTGGGCAGGGTCATCAATTCATAAATCGTGCTTTCCGCCGGTTTACCTGGCGTCACTCCTGTTCCCTCGCGGCCTCCCTCAAATGCAAGTTCCTGAACATCCATCCGGAATTTGCCCCCGTGCTCCTTGGCAAAACCCTCCCGATGACAACCCACACAGTTGTACTCCAGGATCGGCTGAATCTGCTTCACGAAATCCACCTTGCCCGCCCCTGCCTTCTCAGCCGCAACAACAGCCACCGCCAGCAGAACTCCGGACATAAAACCGAAAAAACGCATAAACATGGTCGGCATAATGAAACGAACCTCCTTCCAAAAGTCAATCACCGGGACATTCCCCCGCGTCATGGCCGTTATTCCACAATCAATGAATCCTTCAACAATTTGCGCGCCGCCTCCACTTGATCCGTACTGATGGCAATGATCCCCCAGCCCTGTGACCGGCGGATGATGCGAATGCTGCGCACCGGGATATCCGCCTCCTTGAAATCCATCGCCACCTTGGCCAAGGCACCCGGCTCGTCCTCCAGTCGAACCAGTAGCGCATCCTCCGTCACCGCCGGATAACCCGCATCCCGCAATACCATTAGCGCGCGGTTGTACTGGTCCACTGTCATCAGCAACACATCCGCGCCCTCCACCTCCAACGCGTTCAGTGTCTCGATATTGATCTCTTCCCGCGCGAGAAGCGCCGCGATGTCCGCCGTCAAGCCGCGCCGGCTTTCCGTCACGATGGTAATTTGCTTCATGCGGCCTCCTTTCGTGCCGCCATGATGTCCACCGCCAAGGCGTCAATTTTTCCCCGAGTAATCTGCGGCATCACAACCACGTGTCCGCAATCGTCCTGCACGGCGATTTGCCATTTTTGCAACACCTCCTCTGACGGCCTTGGAATGACCACCGTGACTGCATGCGGATTCCGCCACGCCTCCAACCCAATGCCGCGAAACCGCCGCACCGCATAATCCGCGCGCTCCAGACAACCCGCCACCATCCGCGCAAAACCCTCGCGGCCATGCCGCCGAATTGCCTGCCATAACATCAGCGGCGTAATCCCATTGCGCGACCCGGTGATGGTTGTATCCAGCGTCCCCACGTACTCGATGCTCCGGGCAATGCGATCCACCGCGCCCTTGCGCGCCAGCGCGATGCCACACGGCATTGGAGCCCCGATGAATTTGTGGCCACTGATGGACAGGCTGTCGATGCCCGCACGGAAGTCAAACACCGGCGCATCCTCAATAAACGGCAGGGTCATCCCACACAAGGCTGCGTCACAATGGATGTAGTGCGCTGGAATCGCCAGCTCCCTCAAGATGCCCTGAATGCGTCCCACGTCATCGTGCCCTTCCCGCATGGTGGTGCCAATGTTCGCGAAAATAATGGGGGGCATCTCCCGATGGATTCGCAGTGTCTCGCGCAAGTCCGCATAATCCATCTCTCCATTTGACTGCGAACGGATCATGATGTGCGGCATGCGAAGCAGGCGGAGATTTTTGCTCACACTGTAATGTGTGTCCTGGCTGTAATAAACCATTCCCTCAGGATGAAGCTCCCGCGCCAGATAAAGACCATACAGGTTGCCCTCTGTCCCCCCGTTGGTCACGTAGCCCCACCAGTCCTTCTCTGGCGCATGCATCAACTCCGCAAACCACGCCAACACCTCCCGTTCAAATTCACGCGTGTGCAGATGGTATGTGCAGGGGTTAAAGGGATCGCCGACGTTGTTGACCGGAAGGGAAAGAAAACGGTACAGTCCCGAGTAATCGAATCGCCCCGTGCAGGGGTATCCCACAAACGTCTCACGCTGGGCGCGCAATTCCCCCAGCAGCAAGTCCAGCCGCGCCTCATCCGGCGCGGACAACCCGGACGCAGGCTTATTATCGGGCAGCTTCAAGCCCCATAATATACCTCATCACGGCCCGGACAGCAAACGCACCTAGTTGGTGCGCCGCTTCAAAATGACCGTGTAATTCGTCGAGGTCGGCTGGAAATGGAACGGCTCCCAACCCTCTGCGCCCAGCTTGCTGTTCTTGAACTTGGAGTAGTCGATACCCCGAACCTCCCACTGGGGTTTCTTGATGGCGTTGAGGATTTGATCCAGTTGAGCCTGGTCCAGCTTCACCGTTTGCGAGCCTCCGCCACCACCTCCGCCTGCCTGCGAGCAGGCGACAATCAGGCCCGCCGACAGCGCACCAAGCAGGAATGTCTGAATTCGATTCATAACGGCCGAAATATGCCGCCGAATTGCCCCCTGCCCAATCAAAAAATATTCCGCGAATAAAATTGAAATGGTCGGGCCGGGGAGATTTGAACTCCCGACCTTCGCACCCCCAGTGCGACGCGCTAACCAGGCTGCGCTACGGCCCGACAGAAAGGCGCAGTGTACATCAGGCTCGCCGCGGATCAATCCTTTTCGAGCGCCTTCAGGATGATCGTCGTATAATCATCCGGCTGGTCATGCCCCGCAATGTGCACACGGGCCGCCCGGTGCAACTCATCCACCAACTCCTTCGCCGGCCGCCCCTGGTTGTCGCGCAGCAAATCCAGCACCCGCTCCCCGCCAAACAACTCTTGGTCCGGTGAAAGCGATTCCTCCACCCCGTCCGTCATCAACGCCAGCAAATCCCCCGGCTCCAGTTGCATTGGCTCGCTCGCCTCATAATGAGCGTCCGGTCGCATCCCCAGCGGAATGCCCGTCCGCCTCAACTCCCGCTTCACCTCCCCCCGCGCATCCAGCCAGGGACAAGCCGCGTGGCCCGCGCTAGCGTAACGCAGTTCCCCCGTGTCCGGCCGCAACTGCACCATGATCAATGTCACATACCGCTCCTCGTCAATGTCTCCCGCAAGCACCCGGTTGGCCCGCGTCAGGATGTCGCCAATGTCCTCCAAGTGCAGCGCCAGAATCCGCAGGTATGCCCGCGTCTCCGCCATCAAGAGCGCCGGCCCAATCCCGTGCCCGGTCACATCTCCTACTACCAAGGCCAGCGATCCATCTTGCATGCGGATGTAGTCAAAATAATCCCCACCCGTCTCCTCAGCCGGATGCGAGACCCCCGCCAATTCGTATCCCGGCAAATGCGGCGACTCCGCTGGAAACAACCGGTGCTGAATATCGTGCGCGATTCGCATCTGCTCCGCTGCCGCGCGCAGGCTGGCCTCCGCGTCTCGATGCGCCGCACGGTCCCGCGCCTCCCGCACTTCTCGCTCCACAGCCGGTACCAGACGCGCCAGGTTTCCTTTCATCAGGTAATCATGCGCGCCATCCTTCATGATGCGCACGGCCGTCTCCTCGCCAATGCCTCCGGAAATCACAATGAACGGCAGATCCCGCCCGCTCTCCTTTAACAGTCGGAGCGCCTCCGGCGCATCGAAATCCGGCAGATTGTAATCCGCAAGCACCACGTCAAACTGCCCCGTTTCCAGCGCGTCGTTCATCTCGGCTGCCGTCTCCACCCGCCGTGCCGCCACCTCGTAGCCACCGGATTTTAAAAGCCCCTCCAACACCTTCGCATCCAGCTTGGAGTCCTCGACAATCAACACATTGAGCTGGCTACTCATGACTCTCCTAGCAGTTCCGCCACTTTGGCCTTCAAGTCGGCCTCGCGCATCAAGGACTCGCCGACCAGAATGGCGCCCGCCCCGCAATCCTTCAACCGCGAGACATCCGCGCGCGTGTGAATCCCACTCTCCGCCACCAGCAGGCCATCCCAACCCTCCAATTCCGCCGCCAACACCTCCGTGGTTCCCAAGTCCACCGTGAAATCCTTCAGATTGCGGTTGTTGACTCCAATCAATTCCGCATCGACTGCCAGTGCCCGCGACAACTCTTCCGCGTCATGCACCTCCACCAAGGCCGCCAGCCCGGCTCCTGTTGCCAGATCATGAAACCGGGCCAGCCGCGCGTCATCCAAGATCGCCACAATCAACAGTACCGCATCCGCTCCCCAATCCACGGCCTCCTCGATCTGGCGCTCATCAATCACGAAATCCTTTCGCAACAAAGGCAGCTCCACCACCGCCCGGATGGCCCGAAGATATTCCAGCGATCCCTTGAAGTAATGCGAATCCGTCAACACCGAAAGGCAACTCGCACCCGCCGCTTCGTATTCCTTCGCAATTGTCACTGGATCAAAATCCTCGCGAATAATCCCCGCCGAAGGGGATGCCTTCTTCACTTCCGCAATCAACCCCACGTCACCCGTACGCGGCCCACGCAGTGCCCCCAGAAAATCCCGCCGCCCCCGCGCCTCCACGCGCGCACGCAAACCCTCCGCCGTCACCTCCCCCACGGGCAGATGCTCAAGCTCCGTCACCTTGCGCGCAACAATTTCGTCCAGAATGCTCATTCGTCATCGTCCGCAACGACCCGCTTTGTCGGGCAGCCCGCCTGCAGCCAGCCGTTCACAAACTCATCCAGCGCCCCATCCATCACCGCCGTCACGTTGCTCTGTTGAATACCCGTCCGCAAATCCTTCACCATCTGGTAGGGCTGAAAAACATAGCTTCGAATCTGGCTGCCAAATGACACGCTTCCCTTTTCACTGTAAAACCGGTCCATCTCCGCCTTCTTCTCGTCCTCGCGCTTGGCGTGCAGTTTGGAGAGCAAAAGCTTCATGGCCGTCGCCTTGTTCTGGTGCTGGCTGCGCTGCGTCTGGCTGGCCGCCACCAAGCCCGTTGGGACGTGCGTAATGCGCACTGCCGTCTCCACCTTGTTCACGTTCTGCCCTCCCTTGCCGCCGCTGCGGAAGGTATCAATTCGCAAATCCGCCGGACTGACTTCAATCTCTCCCTCGCTCTCGATCTGCGGAATGACATCCACACTGGCAAAACTCGTGTGCCGACGCTTGTTCGAGTCAAACGGAGAAATGCGCACCAGCCGGTGCACTCCCCGTTCCGCCTTCGCGTAGCCGTAGGCATTATCACCGGTGATAAACACCGTCGCATTCTTGATCCCCGCCACTTCCCCGGGCAACAGATCCGCCACCTCCGCCTTCCAGCCACGTTCCTCCGCCCAGCGCTGGTACATCCGCAGCAACATGTTGGCCCAGTCACAACTCTCCGTCCCCCCCGCGCCCGCGTTGATGGATAAAATACAGTCACATTTATCCAGTGGATTCCCCAGCAGAGCCGCCAGTTCCAGCCGGTCCACCTCGGGAAGGAATCCGCCAAGCTCCCCCTCGACCTCGCTAGCAATCTCGACTTGAGCGGTTTTCTCTTCCTCTTCCCCCAGCTCCACCAGCGTCTGCAAGTCCGCAAGCCGACCCTCCGCAGCCACCAGCGGCTCAATTTTTTTCTTCAGGAACGAAACCTCGTCGACGACCTTCTGGGCATTTTCACGATGATCCCAGAAATCCCCCGCGGCCATCTCCGCTTCCAACTCCGCGAGGCGCGACTGTACTTTGGGGACGTCAAAGAAACCTCCGCAACTGGGCGAGCCGTTCCTCTGCCTGCGTCAACTGGGCCTTGGCGGTGTCGAACATGCCGGCATCTTTACGCCATGTCCGCCTCGCCTGCCGAGTCCTTTTTTGGCCGCCAACGCGCCGCCGCGAAAGCTCCACTGGCCAAAACGCAGGCCCAACCCAGCCAATCCCCCGTCCGCTGGTGGAATGTTGCGACGGCCCCGGCGGCATCCATGACCGGCAATTCCATAATCCTCACTCCTTTCTCATAAATGCTGCCCTTCTCCAGACGATGAATCCGCCCACGCCAATCCACCCAGCATGTTAGTCCATTGTTCGTGCATCGAACCAGCGGCCGCCCTGTCTCAATCGCCCGAAACGCCGCCGCCCGCGCATGCTGCCATTGCTGGTTGCTTTCCCCGAACCATCCGTCATTTGTCAGGTTCAGGATGAAATCCGCCTCTTCCACCGCGGCACGTCGCACCAGCGACGGCAACACGTCCTCAAAGCAAATCACAGGTGCCGCCTTGACTCCGCCCAAGTCAAAAAGAACCGGGCCTTCCCCCGCCGTGAACGTGCCCACTGGAGCCAGTTTTTTAAGGAAAGGCAGCACCCCCCCAAACGGCACGTATTCCCCGAACATCACCAAGTGCTGTTTGCTGTAGCTCGCCTGCAGCGTCCCATTCGCGTCCAAATGAAAGCAACTGTTGCGCGCCATCCTCCGATTTCCTTGGCTATCCAGCACCGCTTCATCCGTGCCCACAATCATCGGCACTCCGAGTGTCCGGGCCAGTTCATCAATTGGATCTAACTCAACTCTCCCATTGGCATCCCGCGTCGCCGACAACGGCGCTGAAGCCTCCGGCCAAATAATCACGTCCGGCTCCATCCGGGCCGCCTCGATGGTCAGTTCCCTCAGCAACTCCCAGCGCTCGATCATTCTCTCCCGGCTGCCGTAGCTTTCCCAGATCACCTGCTGCGGAATGCTCGGCTGCACCATGGCAATGCGCACTGTACCGCGCGGCTTCAATTGTTTCTCCCGCGCCTCAACCTGCCACCATGCCAACCCCAGTAGCAGCACCATGAACCCCAACACCGGCCCGGCATCCAGCCCTATTCGCCGCCACCTTTCCCTGCCGCGCAAATGCACACTGCCTGTTGTCGCCACCAGAAAACTCATCGAACCCCATGCCACCAGCAGCGACACCCCCAGCACCCCCGTCAAGGACGCCACCAACGCCAATGGCATCAGGTCCAACTGTGAATGCGCGAGATAATTCCAGGGAAATCCGGTCAACAACCACCCCCGCAACTGCTCCAAGGCTACCCACCCCAGCGCACACTGGAGCGGCCACAAAACCCTGTCTCTCCACGGCAGATGACGCAGACGCAACCATGCCTCCGCCAAGCCCGACAAGTCACGAACCGGAAAACGCCACCAGCAAAACCAGACCCACAACGCCGGATACAAGGCACAGTACGCCGACAACGCCAGCCACCCCGCCACGGCACCCGGCGGATACGGGATCAGCAAAACCCAGTACAACGAAGAGAGGCCCTGTGCCAGCCCCGCCACGTAGCCCAATGCAAACACTCGTCGAAACCGGGGGCCATGACAAAGCGCCACCAACAAGGCCGGTGCCAGCCACCCCGCCAAAGCTAGTGCCACGTGTGGAAACGCCAGCGTCCACACCAAGCCCGCCAACACCGCCCCGCCCCACGGCTTTAAACGCTTAATGATGCCTCCTCCTTCCACCCGCCGCAGATTGCCCCATGCCGTGCGAAAGGCAAGGCCCGGCTGTTCACTGCTCTTTTGCCTTGCCGCCGCAGTTCGCCGACTTAAATTGAGCGCGCCCAATGCAATCCACCACTCTTGGCCGGAGCCGTTTCAAGACTTCCCGCCTGTCCTATGGCTGCTGGCGGCTCGCCGGCACTTGGGACAGCACGCGTGTCAAGCCCGCCGGACGCGCCAGTGGCATCAACGCAATCATCGCGGCCCACGAGGCCGGCTACAATTTTTTCGACCTTGCCGACATCTATTGTGACGGCCTGTCCGAAGAAATTTTTGGCGAAGCCCTTAACCGCGTCAAAGGCCTGCGCCGCAGTGCCATCATCGCCACCAAGTGCGGCATCCGCCCGCCCACCCAAGGATCGCCCTACCGATACGATCTTTCCGCGGACTACATTGTCCGGTCCTGCGAAGCCTCCCTCAAGCGGTTGGACGTCGACACCATTGACCTCTACCAACTCCATCGCCCCGACTACCTCATGCATCCCACCGAGATCGCCAGGGCCTTTAACCGGCTGCACAAGGCGGGCAAGGTTCGGCACTTCGGCGTCAGCAACTTTACCCCGACCCAAGTCGACCTGCTTCAGGACGCCCTCAAGCAAGCCCTGCTCGTCAACCAAATAGAAATCAGCCTCGCCCACACCGCTCCACTTGAAGACGGCACTCTCGACCATTGTCTCGCCCGAAAGATCACCCCCATGGCATGGAGCCCCCTGGGCGGCGGCCACCTCGGCGATGGCGCCAAGCAGGTTTTGCCCAGCCAAGAAAATTACCGCGCCGGCAAAATCCGCCGCGCCCTCGACAAGCTCGCCGAAAAATACGCCACCACCCGCAACGTCATTGCCCTCGCTTGGCTGCTTCGCCATCCCGCCGGCATCATTCCAATCGTTGGCACCATCCGGCCCGAGCGCATCCAGGAACTTGTCACTGCCGACAGCATCAAGCTTTCCCGTGAAGAATGGTACACCCTCTACACCGCTGCCCGCAAAACTGACCTGCCGTGAATACCCCCGCCCAACTCGGCTACCGCATGCCCGCCGAGTGGGAACCACACGCCGGCACATGGCTATCATGGCCGCGGCGCGAGGGCATCAGCTTCCCTGGACGCTTCGATGAAATCCTGCCCGCCTATTCGGCCATGGTCAAAGCTCTCTCTGCTGGCGAAGGTGTTTTCATCAACGTTTGCAATGAGGCCCATGAAACCGAGGCCCGCTCTGTTTTGGAAGACCATGACGCCTTGAATGAAAACATTACCTTCCACCATCACCCCACCAACGAACCATGGTGCCGGGATCACGGCCCCATCTTCGTAAAAAACGGTGCCGGCTTGGCAGTCATCAATTGGGGTTACAACGCTTGGGGAGGGAAATACCCGCCATTCGACAACGACAACACCATTCCCTCGCGCATCGCCGAAACGCGGGGCCTGACGGCATACAATCCCAGCATGATCCTTGAAGGCGGATCGATCGAAGTCAACGGTGCCGGCACGCTCCTAACCACTGAAAGCTGCCTGCTCAACCACAACCGCAACCCCAATCTCACGCGGGATCAAATTGAGCAAAACCTGCACAACCATCTCGGAGTCTCACAGATTTATTGGCTCGGCGACGGCATAGATGGTGACGACACAGATGGACATATCGACGACTTGGCCCGCTTCGTCAACTCAACCACCATTGTTACCGCCGTTGAACCAAACTCCACTGACCCAAACCACACTCCCCTCGCGGAAAACCGCCGCCGCCTTGAGGCAACACCTTTTGAGATCATCGAACTGCCCATGCCTCCACCCCTCCATCATGAAGGCGAAAGACTCCCCGCCAGCTACGCCAATTTCTATGTCGGCAACACGGTTGTGCTCCTCCCCACATTCAACTGCCCCACCGACACTAAAGCTGAGAAAATCCTTCAAAACTGTTTCCCAACACGCGAAATCAAGCCCATCGATTCCACGGCCCTCCTCTGGGGCCTCGGTTCCTTCCATTGCCTCACCCAACAGGAACCTGCGGCGCCATGTGCATAACTGCCGCTTGCCCGAGAGTGCGCAGGTTGTAGGCTGGCCGCATGGAGGTGGGGAGAGTTCTTTCGATCACGCTTGTTGCTGTACACGCCACAAGCCTATTCGCCGCAGATCCCAAGGGCGAACCGGCGGCGAACGCCGAGGTCCAGTTCAGAATGGGGGCGGGCCATTTTCACTCGGGCAACCACAGCGAAGCCGTCCGGTGGCTGCAACGCGCCGCCAACGCCAACCACACCCGCGCCCAAGGTCTGCTGGGCCTCTGCTACCATGCAGGCCGCGGCGTCCCGCAAGACTTTGACAAGGCCGCGGGTTATCTAGCTCGCGCAGCCATTAAAAATGATCCCATTGCCCAGTTTAGCTTGGCGCGACTTTATTCAACCGGGCAGGGTGTCCCCAAAAACTTGGGCAAAGCCTTGGAGCTTTACCGGAAAGCCGCCATGCAAGGACATGCCGCCGCACAGGCAAATTTGGGTGCCATGTTGGAGAACGGCACCGGCACACCCCGCGACCTCACGGCCGCAGCCAAGTGGTATGCCAAGAGCGCTGCACAAGGTCTCGCCATTGCCCAGTTGAACTTAGGCCGCCTTTATGCCGCTGGCCGGGGCGTCCCCGCCAGTCCGAATCTCGCCGCCAAATGGTACGAGGCCGCCGCCCAACAGGGGATGGGAGAAGCCCAGTTCCTGTTGGGAACGGCCCTGTATCTGGGCGAAGGTGTGCCACAAAATTTCCCGCAGGCCTACAAGTGGCTAAACCTCGCCGCCACCCGAGACATTGATGCCGCAAGACAACACCGACAGACAATCGCCGACAAGCTCAACCCCACGCAGTTGGCCCATGCCCAGCGGGAGACTGCACAGTTTGTCGCCAGACGTCAGGCGGTCACTCGTGGACGAAACGATTCCCTGCCCAACGAGCCGAATGGCAAACTGACCGCGCCCTCCACTGGCACCGGCTTCTTCATCACCCCCTCCGGACACCTGCTGACCAATCACCACGTGGTTGCCGGGGCGCAAAAAATTGAGGTGCGCATTGGCAACGAACGATTGCCTGCACAGATGCTCAAGGGCGACATCGTGAATGACCTAGCCCTGTTAAAGGTGGAGGGGCGTTTTGTGCCGCTCCCGCTGGGCGACAGCCGCATCACGCGCGCCGGGCAACAGGTGTTCACCATCGGTTTTCCCAACACCACCGTGCAAGGCGTGAAACCCAAATACACCAACGGCCGTATCAACAGCCGTACGGGATTGCAGGATGATGCCCGGCAATTTCAAATTGATGTGCCCGTGCAACCCGGGAACTCCGGCGGTGCGCTCATTGACGAGACCACCGGCAACGCCCTCGGCATCATCACTTGTCGGCTGGACGATATTCGCGCCCTTGACCTCACCGGCTCGCTTCCCCAGAACGTCAACTACGCTTTGAAAGCCGAGGTGATCCAAACGTTTCTCAACGGCACCCCTACCGTGGCCGCGCAATTAGCCCCGCCCAGCCCCATCAAGCGCGAAGCCGGCGCCATCCACCAAACCGCCGAGGCCGCCTCCGTGCTCATCCATGTGCAACGGTGAAACCTTGACTTCCGCCGAAATTGCTCTAGATTAGGCTCTCCCGAGCCAAGGAGGGGTGTTATGAAGACAAGTTCCAAAAGGGCGGCGCGTGCCGCTATTATTTCCGCCGTCATTTTCTGCGTCATCGGCCAGTTGGCCTGCGGCAAAAAGGAAGTCACCGCACCAGATGGCGACTCAACCGCCCTAGCCAAACCAGCCCAAAAAACACCCACTGACACCGAGGGACGCATCAAGCTGGCCTACGAGTATTACCTCGGCAAGGAACGGAAACAGGATTTTAAAAAGGCCGCGGAATTGTTCCTGAAAGCTGCCAGCAAGGGCAACCCCGAGGCACAGTTCGCGCTGGGTGTCATGCACCAAAACGGCCAAGGGGTTCCCATCAATTTCATGGAGGCGGCCAAGTGGTATGAGAAATCCGCCCGACAAGACAACCCCCTTGCCCAACATCTCATTGGCTTGGCCTACAAGGAAGGCAGCGGCGTGCCCAAGGATCCCGCCGAGGCCTACAAGTGGCTCCACCTTGCCGCCGAGCACGGCCTGCCCGAACATCAGGAAGCGCGTGATTACTTTGCCACCCTAATTACGCCCGACCTCGTGGCTGAGGGGCTGCGGCGCGCCGAACAGTTCCACATGTATGAACTCGCCGCGATTCGAAAAGCTAGGGAAGCCGAGCAGGCCAAGCAGGTATCAACGCCCCCGGGCAACGGGCAAGCCGTCAACAACTGACGATTGCCGCGACAGTCGCTCCACGATGCTGTCCACGTCATAAACACACCCGGACCACGTCCCTCCACTAGCACCTTGTAGCACAGCCCATAAACGGGAATCCTCCGGCAACGCCTCGTGCGGCGCCAGCGCCTCGTGCGGCGGGCGGCTCATTAAATCCTCCCCGCCAATGTAATCAACCGTCCCCGTATTCTTATTCCGATCGATCACGATTCGCACCCTGTCCCCATCCCGCAATCGCCCAATAGGCCCGCCGGCCAACGCTTCCGGCCCCACATGCCCAATGCACGCACCCGTGGACACTCCCGAAAACCGGCCGTCGGTCACCACAGCCACATGCTTGCCGAAAGGCAGAAATTTCAGGGCCGACGTCACCTGATAGGTCTCCTCCATTCCCGTTCCCATCGGGCCAATCCCCGCCAGCACCATCACGTCACCTTCCTGAATCTGTCCGCCCCGGATTGCCTCGATGGCCGCTGCCTCACTGGCAAACATCTTTACCGGACCCTCCTTGCGGTAAACACCATCCTCGTCCACCACGGCGGGGTCTATGGCGGTGCTCTTAATCACCGACCCTTCCGGTGCCAAATTGCCTCGCGGGAATGTCACCGTGCTGACCAGTCCACGCTCCTCGGCCCGCACGGGTGGCAGGATCACATCATCCGCATCCACACCCTCCTTCTCCTTTAAAACTTCCCTAAACCGTTCACGCCGCTCGCTTCCCTCCCATTCCTCCAGCATCTCACCCCATGACTGACCGCACACCGTGGGCACTTCCAAGTTAAGCAAGCCCAGTTCCCGCAAATGCAGCATCACCTCAGGAACTCCTCCCGCAAGGAATACATTCACCGTCGGATGCATCACCGGCCCATTGGGCAGCACGCTCACCAGCCGGGGCGTTGCTGCATTCACATCCGCCCAGTCGTCCACGGTCGGTCGTGTCACTCCCGCCGCATGCGCGATGGCTGGAATGTGCAACAACAGGTTTGTCGAGCCGCCAAACGCCGCATGCACAACCATCGCATTGCGGATAGCGGCATCCGTGATGATATCCGCCACGCCCACGCCCGCGCTCTCCAAGGCGCGCACTGCCTTCGCCGCATCCACCGCCACCTGCCGCCAAACCGCTGACCCCGAGGGTGCCAAGGCGCTGTGCATGGGCGACAGGCCCAGCGCCTCTGAAACCACTTGGGCCGTTGCCGCCGTCCCAAAAAATTGGCAACCACCACCCGGCGAGCCGCAGGCCTTGCAGCCCAAGCTCGCCGCCTCATCCAGCGACAACATCCCATGGGAAAATCGCGCTCCGATGGTTTGAACCGTACCCGCGTCTTCCCCCTCCTTAGGCGGCAGGGTCACTCCGCCCGGCACGAGCACACAGGGCAAGTCCTCCATCCCGGCCAGTGCCATCATCATCGCCGGCAACCCCTTGTCGCATGTCGCCACACCGACCACGCCCTTGCGGGTGGGTAACGACCGAATTTGCCGTCGCATAACTATCGCCGCATCATTCCGATACGGCAGACTGTCAAACATCCCTGTTGTCCCCTGTGTCCGTCCGTCACAGGGATCCGAGCAATGAGCCGCGTACGGCACACACCCATCCTCCCGAAAGGTTTCCGCCGCGGCTTGGACCAATAATCCAATCTCCCAGTGCCCCGTGTGGTATCCCAGCGCCACCGGACGGCCGTCCTCCGCGCGGACGCCCCCGTGGGTGTTCAGGATGAGATAGGCGTCCCCTGTTAGCTTAGCAGGATCCCACCCCATGCCCGCACTTTGGGTTAAGCCAAAGAGATTCCCACTCGGCTCATTGCGAAGCATGTCCTCGGTTAAAGGCAATTGCCCGGTCGGGCCTTCACCGCGAGTTTGAATGTCGAAAATATCGCTCATGATGCGATCTGAAAATCCAGCCCACTGCCGATCAAATGATTGTCCCGTCCCGCAACGCCCCATTCTTGGGAATCACCACGATACCGTCACGAATGTAAAAACGGTTTTCCGGATCATCATAACATTCCGGTTTGCCATCCGGCGAAATAACGCACCGCTCGCCAATCCGGGCGTTTTTGTCAATGATCGCATTCTCGATGCGAGTATGGCTCCCAATCCCAATCGGCGGCTCACCATTCAGCGCCCGCTGGCGGATGGACTCGTCCGATTCATAATAATCCGCCCCCATCACCACTACCCGTCTCAGTTGCGTGCCCTCGCCCACAATGCTCCGCACACCCACAATGGAGCGTGAGATCTGCGCCCGATTGATGATACAACCATCGCTCAGCACAGCATGCTCTATCGCCGCCCCATTGATCTTACTGGCCGGTAGATATCGAGGCCTCGTAAAAATGGGCGAAGTCATGTCGAAAAAATTAAAGCGAGGCAGCACGGTAGCCGCGTCCAAGTTCGCCTCGAAAAATGTCCGGATGGTTCCCACATCCTCCCAGTAACCTTGGTACACGTAGGAATAGGAACGGCGCTCCTTGATTGCGCTCGGGATGATGTGCTTGCCAAAGTCAGTCAGGTCATTGTCCAGCAGATCCACGAGCACATCCCGGTTGAACACGTAAATACCCATTGAAGCCAGATAAAGGTCCGCCGAGGGCGCCACGCCCAAGTGCTCTTTGGTCGCCGCAGGCATTCGCAAAGAGTCGATCAACGCTTCATTTTTCGGCTTCTCGACAAATTCGGAGATACGGTGATCCTCGTTGATTTTCATGATTCCAAAGCTGGGAACGCTCCCGCGTTCCACGGGAATCGTGGCCACCGTCATTTCGGCCTTGGACTCCACATGCTGGGAAATCACCTTGCGAAAATCCATGTTGTACAACTGGTCGCCACTGAGGATCAGCAGATAATCAAAGCGGTGGTTCAAAAAATGATTGAGGTTTTTCCGCACTGCATCAGCCGTGCCCTGATACCATGATGAATCTGACAATGTCTGCTCCGCCGCCAGAATCTCGACAAATCCCCTCGTGAAATGATCAAATTTGTAAGACAGGGAAATATGCCGATGCAACGACGCTGAGTTAAACTGCGTCAGGAGATACACCCGCTTGACGCCGGAATTGATGCAGTTAGAAATGGGAATATCAACCAGCCGATACTTGCCCGCCAAGGGAACCGCCGGCTTGGCCCGGTCCTGAGTCAACGGAAACAGGCGAGTTCCCTGCCCTCCTCCCATGACCACTGCGAGAGTGGTTGAAGGATCAAAAAACTTGTTGCTACGCTTGGGCATAGAAAATCCCTGCTTGCAGCACATTCCACCGGGCGCAACGATGGCGGCGCAGATTTGGGTTGGACCGACCCTAACCGTCCACCTACCCAGACGCGAACACTTTTTGAAATGGACACCCACCGCATCGGCATTATCGGCGGCAGCGGCCTGTACAACATTGAAGGCTTTGAAAACCAGAAATGGCGAACGGTCAAAACACCTTTTGGGACACCCTCTGACCAACTCTTGACCGGAATCCTCGCTGGCCGCGAAGTCGCCTTCCTCCCCCGCCATGGCCGGGGGCATCGGATCATGCCCAGCGAGCTGAACCATCGCGCCAATATTTGGGCAATGAAAAAGCTGGGCGTGCAGTGGATCATCAGTGTGAGCGCCGTCGGTTCGTTGCAAAAAAAATATAAGCCTTGCGACATCGTCATGATCGACCAGTTTCTCGATCGCACCAAGCAATCGGCCAATCACACCTTTTTTGGCGATGGCATCGTCGGGCACGTCGCGTTTGCTGATCCAATTTGCGAGGAGCTGCGTCAATTGCTCCTCAAGAGTGCCCGCCGCAAAAAGGCCCGCGTGCACAATGGCGGCACTTACGTGAACATGGAAGGCCCCGCCTTTAGCACGCGCGCCGAGTCGCTCACCAATCACCGGCTCAAGTACGACGTCATCGGCATGACCAACCTGGGCGAAGCCAAGTGCGCGCGCGAAGCGGAGATCGCCTACGCTACCATGGCAATGATCACCGATTACGATTGCTGGAAAACCGACGAAGCCCACGTGACGGTGGAGATGGTCATCGAAAACCTCAACCGCAACGCCGCCACCGCCAAGGCTGTCTTGGCCGACGTGCTCCCCCGCATCCCCACCGAGCCCGCTGATTGGCCCTGCCATTCCGCTTTGGAGAACGCGATTATGACCGACCGAAAAGTCTGGCCGGCAAAGACGAAGAAGGCGCTCGAACCGATTTTGAAAAAGTACCTTTAAGCTACTTTTTCTTTTTCGGCGGATACGCTTGCGGACCATCTTGATAAACGATGCCGCGTGTCTTCGTTTTCAGTCGGTAAATTTTGTCGAAACAGGTGATGTAAAGGTATTCCATCTTGAAGCCGCCGAACGCCACACTCGTGATCCCCTTGATCCACGGCGGCCCCGGGATAACTCCGCTGATGCGACCGGTGGGATCGAAATACTGCACGCCCAATTCCGTGGCAACGTAGTAACGCCCGTACGCATCGGTGATCATTCCATCGCCGCGACACGAAGGTTGAAATTCTGGCAGGATCGTTCGCTCCTGTGACGGCTTCGGCTTGCGCCGCATGGTCATGTACGGCTGCTTGTGCGCCAGCGTGCCGTCCGGCTCGATTCGAAACGCCCAGCAATGTTTGCCGCGAAAATCCGACACCACCAGCGTTCCCTGATCCGGTGACAGACAGATACCGTTGGGCGCCGTAATACCCACATCCGCCGGCTTCATTTTGCCGGTCTTGATGTTGTAAAACGTCACCTGTTTCTTGGGCGTTTCCGTGAAATACAAATAGCCCTTGTGCGTCACCACCAAATCATTCGGCCGCACGTCCTTGGCGAGCACTGTCATTTTGTTGGATTCCGGATCAATCGAAACCAACTCCCGCGTCTTTGCCCGGCACGCATAAATTTTGCCATCCGGACCAAACTTCATCCCACTAATGCCCGTCATGCCCTTGAGATAAAGGACCACCTTTCCTTGCGGGATGATCTTGTACAGCCCCTGTTCACTACGCATGTCGGAGAAGTAAAAATTGCCCGCCGAATCTGCCGTGGGTGCATCGGTGAAACCGTGCTGGAACGAAGTCAGTTTCCAGCCCTCACCCGGAATCAACACCTGCGAAAGGGGCATGTCTTGCGCTTGTAGAACACCGCCCAATACAACCAATCCTGTCAGAAAAAATCGTTTCATCATTAATCCTTCTTCACGTGATCCGCCCACAGCCACCTCAGAGCCTCGGGCATGAGCACGCCGCCGTGCTTTAGATCGTGTTTTCCGTCGCCATACTCGAAGCGGTGATCCCAGCCCATGAACTTCAACGCTGCCGCCATCTGTTCATTGGCCAGCGGCCAGTGGCCGTGCGAGTTGTCGAGATCGTGGCGTCCGGCTTGCAAAAATACTTTCACCGGTTTCTTCGCCGTCTTTCGGATCCAACTGGGGTACACGTGCCCGCCGCGAATATTTGTGAAACTGCCGATCATGCTGTACACCTTGCTGAAGGCATCCGGACGTTCCCAAGCCACCGTGAAGGCGCAGATACCGCCGCTGCTGGCGCCGCAGATGGCGCGATCAGCCGCCTTGCCGGAGAGATTAAATTTCTCTCCCACCGCCGGCAGCAACTCCTCAAGCACAAAACGCGCGTACTGATCACCGAGCGAGTCGTATTCGAAACTGCGATTGTTCGCCCGCCAGCGGTTGTCCGGAAACGCTTCGCCGCGATGGCCGGGATTAACGAACACTCCGATCGTCACGGGCATTTCGCCTTGGTGGATGAGATTATCAAACACCACCGTCGTCCGCACATCGCCGTCTTCCTTCAGGTATGCGTGGCCATCCTGAAACACCATCACGCACGCCGGTTTGTCCGCCTGATACTGTGCTGGCACATACACGGAATACTCGCGCCGCGTGCTTTTGAATATCGTACTCTCCAAAATATGCGTGGACACCTTCCCGCGCGGCACGCCCTTTTGCCGTTCCGAATACTTCGTCAGCTTGTATTCCGGAATCTTCGGCTTCGGCTTAATTTCATTCTTCACTTCGGCCGCCGAAAAAATCCATTTGGCCGATTCCGGAAAGATCGCCCCGCCGTGCCGTCCGCTATGACCGTCATCGCCCCAAATCATTTTGTGCTCGTACTCTTTGAACCGCAGGGCTGCCGATACCTCAGCATTGGAGAGCGGCCAGTGCCCGTGCAAATTATCCAAATCCTTCCGGCCCTCCTGTAACAGCACGCGCAAATTCTTCTTTTCCGTTTTACGAATGAGCGCCGGATACACGTAGCCGCCACGGATATTGGTGAAGCTGCCGATGTGACTGATCACTCCGCCAAAAAAATCCGGCCGATGCCACGCCGCAGTGAAGGCCGCCACCCCGCCGCTGCTGTTCCCGCAAATTGCCCGCGCCCGCGGGTCCTTGACAATCACCAGCTTGTGCTGCTTGGCGACTACCGGCCAAAGTTCATCGATGATAAAATTCGCGTAATCAGCACTGACCGTATCGTACTCAAACGCCCGGTTTCGGCGCGGCTGATTGCCCGGCTCCGCACCCGGCACGCTGCCGGGATTGACGAACAGCCCAATTGTCACCGGCAATTCCTTGCGATGAATGAGGTTATCAAAAACGATCGGCACTCGAGTGTGCCCATTCTCGCGCACAAACCCGCCGCCATCCTGAAACACCATCAGATTTGCCGGCTGTTTCGCATCGTACTGCGCCGGGATGTATACCCAGTACGACCGCGTCGTGCCAGGGAACGCCTTGGAATCATTCCACTCCCCCTGAATCACCTTGCCGCGCGGCACCCCTTCCTTGCGGTGCGCATCCGGGCCGGGCCGGTAAGGGGCGGCGGACAACGAAACTGCTGTTATTATTAAAGCCAAGTGAATTTTCATGGAAAATGTAGGGGCATTATCGGGTGCTGCTGGAAGATGGCAAGCCGCCCTTTCCAGAGGCGTCAATCCCGTGCGCGCAGGAATTTACACAACGCATCAGCACTCTTTTTTCCGAATCCAGGCACTTGGGCAATTTCTTCAGAGGCCGCCTCTCTCAGCCGTTGGAGGCTTCCGAAATGTTTCAGCAAGGCCGATTTCCGGCTTGTACCGATGCCGGGGAATTCGTCGAGAAGACTCTCGGAAATTTTCCGAATTCTCAGCTCTGCATTAAAGGAGTTAGCAAACCGGTGAGACTCGTCGCGCACACGTTGCAGCAATTTGAGTGCGCCCGAATTTTCATCCAATCGAAGCGGCTCCCGCACATTTGGCCGATGGATTTCCTCAAACTCCTTAGCCAAACCGATGACGGGAATGCGTTCGAGCCCGAACTTATTTAATTCCCTCAAGGCCATGTTCAACTGCCCTTTGCCTCCGTCGATTAGAATCAAGTCCGGCAGGGGCCTCCCCTCACGGATCACTCGCCGGTAACGTCGCCCCACCGCCTCCGCCATGCAGGCAAAGTCATCCTGAGAGGTCACACTTTTCATTTTGTAACGACGATAGTCTGCCACCGATGGACGGCCGCTGCGAAAGACCACCATCGATGCCACCATGAATGTGCCGCTGATGTTGGAGATATCGAATCCCTCAATGCGCGCGGGCGGGGCAGGCAAAGCCAGAACTTTCGCCAATTCCTGCAAATCCTCGTCAGGATCCACGGCTACGGGCAGCCGATGTGGAAGACGCCTGTAACGCGTTGTTTTGCGGGTTGTGCCACGGAGGTCTTCAATTTGATCCCGGAGCACGGCTGCGCGTTCAAAGTCCAGTTCCGCACTGGCCTCGGCCATTTGCGATTCCAACTCAGCGAGCATTTCCTTGCATTGGCCGGCAAGGAAGTCACACGCATTTTCCACCTGCATGCGATATTGCTCGCGCGTAATCTTTTCCACGCAGGGCGCAGTGCAGACCTTGATGTGCGCGTAGAGGCAATGTTTGTAGTCATGCTCGCCCGGTGTCAACGGCCGGCAACCGCGCAGGTTGAATTTGTGCCGAACGAGATTCAGCGTCCGCCGCAGAGCCCCACCACCGGGAAACGGCCCGAAATATCGTGCCCCGTCATCAATCTTTAACCGTGTGAGCGTGAAGCGCGGAATGGGATCGTTCAGGTTTACCTTGAGCATGAGAAAACGCTTGTCGTCCCGAAAACTGACATTGTACCGGGGTTTGTACTGCTTGATCAGCCGCCCTTCCAACAGCAGAGCTTCCGGCTCCCCGCGGACCACGTGCACATCAAAATCAGCGATGGAATCCACCAGCGCCCTGAACTTCAAATCCCACCCCATCCTGCGTGAGGGATGGAAATACTGGCTCACCCGCTTATGCAGATCTCGCGCCTTGCCCACGTAAATGACCGTCCCCAAGCGGTCTTTCATGAGATACACACCTGGCTTGTGCGGCAGTTGGCTGACCTTGCCGCGAATGTGGTCGGCCTTTCGCATTCGATAGTAGGTTGCCCGGCGACCGTACTCCGCAACTCAGCTTCCCGCCACAGAATACTGGAATAGGGGCCTCACGCCTTCACCCATTCTGGATTTTCCATGAAGGCGTAACAGATCATGTGGGCAATTCCCATTTGGCAATCCTCTGCGCGGCCATAGTGGGTATCCCCAATAACAATGCATTGGTCGGCCAACTCCGCCAGCCGGCCTCGCTTGCCTCCCACGAGAGCAATCACGCGCAACCCGTTTGCCTTCGCCCACTCAACCGCCTTGACCAGGTTGGGCGAGCTTCCACTGACGCTCATGGTCAAAACCACGTCACCCGCCTGGCCATAATTTTCCAGTTGCCGCTGGTACACCTCATCGTAGGCGTAATCATTGCCAATGGCAGTAATCCAACTGATGTTGTCATTCAGCGAAACTACCTTGAACCGTTTGCCCACTGCATCCGACGAACCTTTCCCCAAGTCAGTTGCGAAATGCGAGCAGTTCGAGGCACTGCCGCCGTTGCCGAAGGCAAATATCTGGCGGCCCTCCTCCATCGCGTCCCGGACCGTCTCGATCGCCTTGGCTACCGCATCCACAGAAATTGAGTCCAACGCCTTTTTCTCTGCGGCTATGTAATCGGAAATCCACTCCTTCACGCAGCGAAGATAGCCAAAAGCAAATCACGGGCGAGCCTGAATTATTCAACGACAGATTGTGCCGTGGATTCCAATTTCCTTTTCCACCCATCTGTTTTGCGTTACACCTCGCGGCCGATGGAAGGAGCGAAGACGGAGGTCCAACGCAAGACACTGGAGGAACGACAGCAAATGGATGAGCTGTCGCGCATTCGTCATTCCTGCGCGCACGTACTGGCAACGGCTGTCCTGCGCATCTGGCCCAATGCCAAGCTCGACATTGGCCCGCCCACCGATGAGGGGTTTTATTATGACTTCGACTTGGAGCACCGGTTCACGCCGGATGACTTCGAAAAAATTGAGGCGGAGATGAAAAAGGTCGTGAAGGAAAACCAGACCTTTGAGTACTCCGAAATGACCCGCGAGCAGGCCAAAGCCCATTACGAGGAAGTCAGCCAACCCTACAAACTGGAACGCATCGACGACATTCCCGAGGGTGAAAAGATCACCTTCTTCCGCAATGGCGAATTTTTCGACCTATGCGCCGGACCGCATGTGCCCCGCACGGGAAACGTGAAGGCATTCAAGCTGCTCCGCTTGGCGGCGGCATATTATCGCGGCAACGAAAAAAACCCCCAACTGCAGCGAATCTACGGCACCGCGTTTAAAAACAAGACGCAGCTCAACGAATGGCTAGAGATGCGCGAGGAGGCGGCGAAGCGCGACCACCGGAAAATTGGCCGCGAACAGGGACTCTTCACGCTGTCCCCCATGGTCGGCCAAGGCCTAGTGCTGTGGATGCCCAAAGGCGGCATTGTGCGGACGGAACTGCAAAACTTCATGCAAGGCGAACTGATGGCCCGCGGTTACAGTCCCGTGTTTACGCCGCACATTGCCAGTATTGAACTCTACAAGACCTCCGGCCATTTCCCCTACTACAAGGAAAGCCAATACCCCACGTTGCAGGCCGAGGAGAACGAGGAATATCTCCTCAAGCCCATGAACTGCCCGCACCACATCCAGATTTTTGCGGCGGAAAAACGAAGCTATCGAGAATTACCAGTTCGTCTTGCCGAATTCGGAACAGTCTACCGGTATGAACAAAGCGGCGAGCTGAGCGGCTTGACCCGTGTCCGTGGCTTGACCCAGGACGACGCCCATATTTTTTGTACCCAAGACCAAGTGGAGGCCGAAGTCCGCGACACCGTGGATCTCACCCTCAAGACCCTGCGCTCATTGGGGCTGGATGACTACCGCGTGCAGGTCAGCTTGCGGGCCCCAGACGGCGACAAGTATACCGGCGACCCCGCCAATTGGGAGCACGCCGAGGCCACCCTCAAGCGCGTCGCCGATGAGATGGGCCTCGTTCATGAGGCCGTCCCCGGGGAAGCGGCATTTTACGGCCCCAAGCTGGACTTCATGGTGAAGGACTGCCTCGGCCGTGAGTGGCAGCTTGGCACCGTGCAACTGGACTACAACCTGCCAGACCGGTTTAATCTCCAGTACGTTGGCACGGACAACACTAGGCACCAGCCCGTAATGATCCACCGGGCTCCCTTCGGCAGTTTTGAGCGGTTTGTGGGAATTTTGATCGAACATTTTGCCGGCAACTTCCCGCTTTGGCTTGCGCCCGAACAAGTGCGCGTCCTGCCTATCACCGAAAACCAAAACGAATACGCGGAAAAAATCCTCGCTGACCTCAAGGCCGCTGGCATCCGCGCCAGTGCCGACATGTCCGGGGACAAGATCGGCGGCAAGATCCGCGCCGCCGAGATCGCCAAGGTCCACACCATGTTCGTTGTCGGCAAAAAAGAGGTGGAGAGTGGTACCATCGCCATGCGGATCCATGGCCAAGGCGACCGAGGCACCCTGTCCATTGGCAACGCCATTACCGAGATCACCCGAAAAATCACCGAAAGAAGTCTCTGATTTTCCCCAAATATTACTTGCCACCCCTCCATTGGCTGGTATTCTCCGCCGCTCGAATTTAGGAAGAATCATGGCACGCATTTGCAAACTCACCGGTAAACGCCCCGTAACGGGTGGCAGCATCACCCGCAGCGGCAAGGCCAAGAAAGAGGGCGGCATTGGCCGGCACGTAAAGAAGGTGGTGAAACGCAAGTTTTACCCGAACCTGCAACGCGTAAAGATCATCGATGAGAACGGCACGGTGAAATATGTACGGGTAGCCGCCAGCGCCATCAAGAAGGGCCTCATCACCAAGGCACCCAAGCGCAACTGGAAACCGGAAGCCGCCGAGGCCAAGTAACCCAAGAGCACTTTCCCCAAAAACGCCGGTCTGCGCCGGCGTTTTTTTATCGTCCCTTCAGGCTGCGCATCGTCGCGTTGCGAATCTGCCTGTCCGTCTCCCGCTTGCGCAGGCTTTCCCGCTTGTCCCCCTTGGTTTTTCCCTGCCCCACGCCCAGCAGCACTTTTACCTTTCCTTTCTTCCAGTACATCTTCAAAGGCACCAACGCACACCCCTTCGCCTGCGTGGCGGCGCGCAACTTGTCGATTTCCTTGCGATGCAACAGAAGCTTTCTCGGTGCGCGGGGATCGTGATTGTTGATGTTTCCCTGCGCATACTCATCAATGTGCGCATTCACAAGCCAAACCTCGCCCTTGGAATCCACCTTGGCAAAGGCCTCCCGAATCTGCCCCTTCCCGGCACGCAGGCTTTTCACCTCCGTGCCCCGCAACGCCAAGCCAGCCTCATAGGTCTCAAGGATAGCATAGTCATGACGTGCCTTGGAATTTTTGACAATCTCACTCATGGAAGGAGCAAAAAAAAGCCGGGAGGTCTTTTACCCTCCCGGCCCGCTAAACTCAATGCTGGTCAGCTTTTGCCCTTGGAACGCTTGGTGGGAGCTGCCTCCTCCGGCGGGGACAAGAGCTCATAATCCATCTTCTCATCCACCAGTTCCGCCAGCGCGATGTCCGCCACGCCCATGGTCGCATATTCCGCAACCAGAGGACGGCTGCCCACGCCACCGCCACTGTTCAGTTGGCGCACGCGACGTGAAACCAAATTCACCAGCACATTCGGGTTACCCACTTTTTCCAACGCCAGTTTGCAAAGTTCCGTGTTCATTTCAATATCCCGCAACGGGAACGAGGGAAAGTACTCATCGGTGCCAATGGTGCAATAAAAAAAAGTCAAAACTTGCCCCCACCCCGCCTCATCCGTACAAATCCCGCGTGCCTGCCAGCCCCGCCCCATTCGATCTCGCCCAATATTCCAAGCGCCACTCCGCCGAGGTAAATCGCGCCCTTAGCCGACACCTGCCCTCCGCCCGCACCCGACCAGCCACCATCCACCAAGCCATGCGCTACAGCCTTTTTGCCGGCGGGAAACGCATCCGTCCCATCCTCACCCTGGCCGCCGCAGAGGCCTGTGGCGGAACGCCCAGAAGCGCGATGCCCCTCGCTTGTGCGGTCGAATGCATCCACACCTATTCCCTTATTCACGATGATCTCCCCGCGATGGACAACGATGATTTTCGCCGGGGCCGCCCCACCAGCCACAAGGTTTATGGGGAAGGCGTCGCCATTCTTGCGGGCGACGCGCTGTTGACCCAAGCCTTCGAGATCGCCGCCCAAGCCAAGCCAACACCACGCTATTCAACTGCCACCATTATCCGTGAACTCACCGAAACCTCAGGATCCTTGAAACTAATCGCCGGCCAAGTCGCCGACCTCGAAGGAGAGGGCAACGACCTGAGCATGGCTCAGCTGCGATATATTCATGAACGCAAAACAAGTGCCCTGCTCGCCTGTTCCGTTCGCCTTGGCGGCATGAGCGCCAACTGTACTCCCCGCCAGCTTTCCGCTCTCACGGATTTTGGACGGCATGTTGGCCTCGCCTTCCAAGTCATTGATGACATTCTAGACGTCACCCAAACAACCGAACAACTCGGCAAGACAGCCGGCAAAGATGAAGCTGCCGCCAAGGCCACTTATCCCGCCATTATCGGCTTGAGCAAATCCAAGAAAATTGCCGCCCAACTCACCGACAAGGCCTTTGCCGCCCTCAAGCCGTTCCATGGAAAAGCAACTGCCCTTGAGGCCATCGCTGGGTATCTGCTCAAGCGGGACAACTAGAGGCCCAACTGCTTGAACCGGGAGTTGATGTGGCGCTGGTGAAATTCCACCGAACACAACTCTTCCAGTTCACCCGCTTTAAAATGCCTGGCCACATCCGGGTCCGTCATCAACTGGGCTAGGAAATCTGCGTCATCACGCCCCGCGTGTTTCACTGACCAAGTTTTCATCGCGTTGCGCTGCACGAGTTCATAGGCCGCCTCACGCGTAAGTCCCTTGCGAATCAACGCCAGCAACACCGTCTGGCTATTCCACATGCCGAGGCTGAGCCCAAGGTTCTTTTGCATGTTCTTTGGATACACGTTCAAGCCTTCCATCATGCGCTGAAGCAGGTGGAACATATAATCCAACAGCGTGCAGGAATCGGGGAAAATAACCCGCTCCACGCTGCTGTGCGAAATGTCGCGTTCATGCCAAAGCGCCACGTTCTCCTGCGCGGCCAGAGAGTTGCCACGCAGGACACGAGCCAAACCTGTCAGCCTCTCCCAAGTGATGGGGTTCCGCTTGTGCGGCATGGCACTGCTACCCTTCTGCCCTTTGGTGAACGGCTCCTCCGCCTCCAGCACTTCCGTGCGTTGCAGATGGCGAAACTCCACCGCCCACCTCTCGAAACTGGCCCCCACCAAAGCAACCAAATTGAGGTATTCCGCATGATTGTCGCGCTGTACCACCTGCGTGGCGATGGGTGCGGGCTTGAGGCCCAGTTTACGACACACGAATTTCTCCACCCGCGGTGGCAGATGCGCGTTGGTGCCCACCGCGCCTGACAGTTTGCCGGTCGAGGCGATTGCCTTGGCACGCTCCAGCCGTTCTTGCGCCCGCCCAAATTCATCGTACATCAGCGCCATCTTCAGTCCAAACGTGGTGGGTTCCGCTTGGATGCCATGGCTACGGCCAATGCAAGGGGTGAACTTGTGGCGACGCGCTTGGCGAGCAATAGCACGCCGAACGCGCTTCACATCGGCAATCAAAATTTCCGCGCTTTGTTTCATTTGCACGGCAAAGGCTGTGTCCACCACGTCACTGGAAGTGAGGCCAAAATGCAGCCAGCGGCTAGCCTTGTGGTTGATCTTCTCCGCCACGGCGGTAGTGAAGGCAATCACGTCGTGGTTCAGGGTGCGTTCCAGACTTTTCTGCCGTTTCACCAACCCCTCGAGGTCAGCAAAGCATTTCTTTGCCCCCGAGTTCATGCGCGAGAAATCCGCGCGGCTAATGATTCCCTCCTTGACCAGTGCCTCACCGGTAAGGATCTCAATTTGAAGCCAGAGGTTGAGCTTGTTTTCGTCCGTCCAGATCGCCCGCATTTCCGGGCGCGAATAGCGTGAAATCATACGCGCGCCAGTCTATGGAATCGGTGCCGCAGCGTCGAGCGTTTGCCCTAGCCCATTCGTTTGCGCGCCTCGTCCAGAATTTTACGCTCGCGATCCGAGAGACTGTGAATCCCTTCCTTGGAAATTTTTTCAAGAATCGGGTCAATCTCCTGCTCAATGAATTCGTCCTTGGAAACCTCTTCGGCCTCCACCACCTCGGCTCCACTGGATGAAAAGGCACGCGCCTTCCCCACCCGGATAATCTTGCGCCGGCGTGTTTCCCTTTCGCGAAGCCGCTGGATCAGGCTCCATTCACCTATGCTGAATCCGCCCAGCAATACCCAGTGGGCAAAACCCCAGCCCAACAGAAAACCGCCCAAGTGTGCCCCATGCGCAACGCCGTCGCGCGATGGGAAAATAATGCAGAATGACGAAATGGCCAGCACGCCCCAAAAGATGGTCCGCGCGCGCAGGTTAACTGGCAACACAAAGAAGAGTAGCAGTGTCAATTGCCGGTCCGGCATGGCCCAAGTCAGCGCCGCCAACAATGCAAAAACCGACCCTGATGCGCCGACGATCCCCACGTCCGGCGAGTGCCCGAACCATGTCATGCCAGTCTCCAGCAAGCCACCGCACATTCCGCCGAGCAGATATACCTGCAGCAACACCGAACGGCCGTACATTTCCTCTATCCCCTTGCCGATGAAGTACAACCCGAGCATGTTGAACAACACATGCCACAATCCAAAATGCATGAACTGATATGTAAAAAGCTGCCACACCGCTCCATCCCAAATGCCCAAAATCTGGGCCGACTCAAGATCCCCAGCCGCCCGATAATCCACCCCATCCTTCACTGCGCCTGATTTCAAGACAAGGTATTGACCGACAAACCCTTTGGCCTCACCAGATCCATAATGCATGACCACGTTGAGCAGCAGGAAGACGGCCAGATTGGCAACCAGCAACACCTTGACCGTGGACCATGCCCAGCGGTGCCGGGGCGGCTCCTGCCACTCCGGTTCGCGCATGTATGGGCGGTCGTAGAGCATGGTTTAGTTTAACGCGGCCAACTCGGTTTGCACCAGTTCAATCAACGGCTTGAACGCCTCGGCATCAAAGGAGAAGGGTGCCCCCGCGGCATTGAACAACTCAGGCAATGGCCGCGAGCCACACAACGCCAACGCATTTTTATAATTCGCCAAGGCCCGCGCACGATCAGCCTTGCTGTTCTTCCACACCCACAACGCGCCCAGCTGAGCAATGCCGTACTCGATGTAATAAAACGGCACGAGGAAGATGTGCGACTGGCGGTGCCACATTTTCGTCCGCGCAAGCTCGTGCCCACTCCAGTCGATGTCTCCGCCAAATCGGTCGCACAGTTCATTCCAAGCCGCATCGCGCTCCGCGCGCGTGTGGGCGGGATGCGTGTAAATCCAGTGCTGGAAGGCGTCCACGGTGGCAATCCAAGGGAACAGCCCCACGATGCCCTCCAAGTGCGTCCGACGCGCACGAATGGCATCCGCCTCACTGTAGAACTCGGTGAGATGCTCATTGCCAATCAGTTCCATGCTCATGGAGGCCACCTCGCAGAATTCCAGCGGTGCGTGCTGGTAATGGTGCAGGTCCTCCCCTTGTGCCGCCAGGGCATGGAAGGCATGGCCCGCCTCGTGAAGCAGCGTTTCCACATCCCGCTGCAATCCGACGGCATTCATGAAGATAAATGGCAACCGCGCCTCCGGAAGACTGCATTGATATCCTCCAGGTGCCTTGCCCTTGCGATTGGCCAAATCCAACAAATTGCAGTCACGCATCACCTGAAACCCATCCGCCAACTCGCCGTCCACGTGGGTAAAAATGTTCTTGGTGCGCGCCACCATGTCATCCACCTCGGTAAACGGCTTGAGTGGATCCAGCCCCAGCGGATCCACTGCGGTATCCCACGGCCGCAATGCTTCCAGCTTCATTTTCTCGCGCCGATCCGCTAACAAATCGTTGTAAACCGGCATTACCACCTGCTCCACCGCCTCATGAAACTTGAAGCAATCCTGCGGCCGATAATCAAACCGCCCTTTCTTCTCATGCTTGAAGTCCCGGTAACTTTCAAAACCGGCGTTCGACGCCATCTCCATCCGGAGCGCCATCAGCTTTTCAAACGACTCATCGCACTCATCGGCCACCTCCAACCGGCGAGCCGCCACCATCTCCCAAGCCTCCTGCCTCAGCGCCCGGTCATTCTCCTGCTGATAGACCCCCATCTGGACCAGAGTCTTTTCCTCGCTGCGAAATTCCACCGTCAGGCCGCCCATCAGTTTCTGGTATTGCTGGCCCAGTTTTGATTCCTCCGTCTCCAGCGGCACGTTTTCCTCGCGAAATAGTTCCACCATCGATGCCCAGTCCCGATCCAGCACGGCGTAGCGATCCGCCGGCAAATCTCCACGGCAAGGATGATCCACAAACAGCCGCGCCAGCTGAAACATCTGCTCCTTCAAACCAGGCTCCACTTTCTCCACAAATTCCAGGTATGATTTCTCGGCCTCCTCCTTATCCGTGTGGCAGGTCATTGCGATGTACCGCTTCGAGCCCTCCTCATCCAAGGCGGCACTTAGTTCGTTCACCTCCACCAGCCAGCCTTCCAGTTCCGGCGCCGTCGCGCATTCCGGCGCGCGCTCCCGCAACTTTTCAAAGACCGGCTCAATCGCAGTCCAATCGCCCAAGTCCAAGTCCGCCGGCACGAACAACCGCGGCTTAAATGGCACCAACTCTCCAAATGGCAGCAAGCTCATGCGCGGAAAATGACAAAGAACCGCCGAAAAGGAAATGTAATCCTCAATCCAGCCCGTATTTCTCCAGCCAACTTTGCGGCAGTGTGCCAAAGGAAAGAAGCCAGTCATTGAATCTGCGCAAACTCCAGCCCCTGCCCTCCACCAGACGGCGGTAAAGGCGCGCGTTCTCCAGTCGCCCGAGCCAGTAACTCATCGGCACAGCCGGGGAACTCGTGTACCAGTTCACATCGGCCTCCGCCCGGGCCTTGGTAAACCCGAGATGTTCCTGCATATGTCTTACTCCCTGCTCGTAGGAGTAACGCCCCGCCTGCAACCGCAGGTCCACCAGAATTCGATGCACGCGCCACAACGCGTCATGAAGTTGAATAATTTCTGTCCAAGGCGAGCGGTCGATGCGCAGGTCGGTCATCATCTGCTCGCACCAAAGCGTCCAGCCCTCATAAAACACCGCGTGCGCAAAGAGGGGCCGCCACTTGCGCGCATGTTGGTTGGCGGTGACAAACTGCAGGTGATGCCCCGGGTACGCCTCGTGCGCCGAGGTCAGTGAAATCCCGAAATGTTGCTGCACCTCCGCGAGCTTGTCCGCGGGCGAATTCTTGGTGAGACTCAAGTCATTCACCCAGAAAATCCCGCGCTGCCGTTTCTCAAACGGCCCCGGCGAGGAATACGCCGCAGTGGGATACAGGTGCCGCATGAATGCCGGCACCAAGCGTACCTGCAACTCGTCGCCCTTGGGAAACGTCATGGCCTTGGCGGTTCGGAATCCCTTCGCCACGGCCCGTGTCTCCGCGCGATACACATCCAGCAACTCACCCTCCGGATTCCATTCGGCTCGCGCCGCTTCAATAATCGCCTCCGCCGACCTCTCCTTGCCATGGCCGGCACAGGTTGCCTTCAACATTCCGCCAACCCGCTCCGCTTCCCCCAAAGCCAGTCTCTCCACTTGGCCAAGTGTGTAATCCAGCCCCAAGTCATCGCGCACCCTCCGTTGCAAAAATTCCGCCCCAAGCGCAAATGAATTCCGTGGTGCCAAGGGTTTGGCCATCACTGCATTGTGATATTTCTCCACTGCCCGTTTCACCGACGCAATGGCACGCGCATCTCCCGCCTCCATGAAAGCCACCAAGGCCTCGAACATGGCCGGCGCGCCTCCCACGGTCTGCGCCATGATACGGCGCCACACTCTTTCCGGCTGATCTATCATGCCCGCCGCTCGGGCCAGAAAGCCGGGTGCCTCGTTCAACAATCCGCGGATGTTCCGGCGCGCGCGCGAAGGCTCATCCTCACCCCGCTGCAATTCATGAAGCAGAATCCCAAACAGCTCATCCACACCATCCGGCTCCATCAAATGCTTGCCTCGCGCGAAATCCTCACATTCCCCCAGCAACTGCGTTCGCAAAGCCAGCCGATCCAGATGTTGTTCCGCGGACAATTCGTTCACCGCCAAGTCATCCAGCGTCGCCAGCGTGTCACGCCGTCGTTTGTCCTGCTGGCGTTCAAAGGACTTTCCAACACCTCCCATCTTCCCTTCGCCCGCCCTCAAGCCCAATTCGTTGGCCAATCGCGGTTGATCGGCCAGTGTGCTCTCAAAATACCGGTCAAGGATGCCCTCGAACGCCCTTTGTGTCCCGTTGCTATTTCTCATTTAACCAAGTCCAAACCCGCAGTGCCTCGCTCACGCTCCACGCCTGTGCATCGCAGCCCCGCTGCACATGAGGCGCATCGCCATCCATGATTTCCGGCAACTGTCCCAAGCATCCCTCATCCATGGGGCGTTCCACAGATAACAGATAGCCCTTAGCCGCCGCAACGCTCTCGGGCGATTGCCCCCAAGCGTGCACCAACGCCTCGCAAAAAACCGGCAGGGGCCAGCCCCACGCCGTGCCATTATGATACGCCGGCTTCCGGCTTGTATCTTCATCACCCGAATAGATGCCAAAGTAGGGCGACCACGGGTCATTCAGAAGCTGGCCTTCACTTCCGCGAATTTCCAGCGGCAGATCCACCCTTAACGGAGCCAAGGTTCGCAACCCGCCCGGCACCAGCAAATGATTCAGCGCCGCCTCAACCATGCCCCGCGCAACCGCACCTCCAACAATCTCCAGCGCCACCGCGATCAATCCATTACAACGCAACGCAAAATCCGCCAGCCCGTCCATCGCGGTTTGCCCTTGCTCGGCGCGAATCAAATCCGCCAGCCAAGGCTTTTCTTCAGAAACAAAGAGTTTTCCAAGCGAAGTCGAAGCTCGTTCCGCCAGTTCACCCCATTCCGCGTCCGATTCCAGTTTCGCCAATTGCCTCAACAGCCGAATCCACAAAGCCTGGATTTCAACCGGATACCCTTCACGCGGTGTGCCGGCAGGATGATTGGTGTCCATCCAGGTAAAATGCGAAGGGCTCCAGATCAACCCGCTCGTCTCATCCATATGAATTCCGTTCGGGGTGCCAGCGCGATATCCGGAGCCAATTGAGATCAGCACCTCCCTCAGGCAGCGTCCATTCCCCACGTCCTCCTCGAAAATCTCTTCACCTTGTCTGGAAGCCAACTCTTCACAAACCAAACCAAACCACAGGGGAGCATCGGACGTTTCACGATTGGAGTCGTCCCCACCGTGCAGGGCATTGGGCAACGTGCCCTCCCTTTCCAACCGAGCGAATGTATGCACGATCCCACGAACCTCCTCGTGCCAGTCAGCCGCCAACATCCCACGCGCGGCAATGAATGTGTCTCGTCCCCAATCAAGAAACCAAGGATATCCCGCAATGACCGTGTATCCCTTTCCTCGCTGGACCACGAACTGCCGCATCGCCGCTCTTAATCGTCTCCCAAAAGGGTCACATCCCTCATTCAACTTACCGGGTGCAGGCGCGATTAGCTCGCCATCATCTCCGTTTGCATTGACCTGAATCTCTGCCTCATCACCCGGTTTCAATGGGATCTCAAACCAGCCCGGGCTGCAGGCGTCGCCACAGCCCTCCTGACCACGATCTGCCTCCCACGAATGAGGGATGCCACGGGACCATTCCATCTCCGGATGATACGTCCCACGGTCCACATGCACTCTCAACCTACGCCCTAAGTCCGGGACAAACCGAAACCCGTTTTCATCGGTGAAAATCTTTTCGCGGAAAAAATCCTCATACGACGGATCCAGATTTGTCCCTGCATGAAAACTACGATCCTCAATGTCCACCCGCATCGTCAGGCTGAAATCCTTGTCCGCCTCCAAGGGCATACCCTTGGTTGGCGCTGCATCAATTCGCCTCACGACCAGCACGGTTTTGTTCTCCATTTCGAGCATGGACGCCACCAGTTCAATCTCCACCGCGCGACTATCCCCCGCGCTGACCAGAAAGCGCCATCGTGCCGGCGGCCCAGGGGAAAAAGACAATAGATTGGCAGCGTTCAACGGTGTGATGAGCCCGTCCGCCACCGCCCAAACCCGCACCCGCTTGGCAAACACATGACGATCCACCGGGGAATCGGGGTGCAGATTCGCCCCCAGCAAACAATCGTATTTGGATTTCACGAATCCCAGATCCACCGCCAGCCGGGCCATTCCTCCGCGGCCATTGCTCAACAAGACCGTCGGCTGTTCCCACGTCGACATTTCACCCCGTACTTCATTGGCCTCGAACGGCCTATTGCCCGGCGAATGGGGTAGCAGCCTCACCACTCCCTCCACGGCCACCGACTCCGCCCGCAATCGACGCAACCGCAACGACACATCTCCCTCAGCATCAACCGGAGCAAAGGCCGCCACGTGCCCATCATTCACCGGCACGGATTCCGCCTGCCTTTCGCCAAAACTCACCCGAAATGGCTCCTCATCTCGGATTAACAACCAATGATCTGGAGGATGCAGCATCACACGCGAAGCATCCCTTGGGCGCCAAGTACTCACTTGGGGAAAACAATCTTTTGCCAACGCACCCCGCAGCGAACCTAACAAATCCGAGCCAGCTTCAACATGTGGCAGCGCCGACAAAAAGCCGTGGGGATCACTGGCACACAAAGCCGCCAATTCTTGCCAATCAAATATTCCCATCTCTTCCGGCTCCAGCACATTGGCCAAACATTGGATCGCCCACGCCACACGCGCGCGCTGAATGGCATAGTCGGGATCCGAAAACACCTCAGTCTCCAAGCCAAAGCACACTACCTGAGCTGGCTCCAAGACCACTCGTCCAGCTTTCATCCCCGGCTGCGCACCAATGAGATTCACCAGCCCCTCTCCACTCATGACAAACTCCCGTGGCTCGTCCATGTCGGTATTGGCCAGAATAAACAGCTCGCGTTTTCCATCTGCTGATGTTCGTCGAAGAGCAAAAACTGAAGATTCGTCGCCACTCAACCGTTCCAGCTTCGCGCCATCAAAAAAACACGGGTGCACTGCAAGCAACTCATTGAGCCGAGCCAGTTCCCCAACAATGTTCTCCGAGGCACTCCAGTTAAGTCCGCGCGCGGAATGAACGTTAATCCGCTCCTCAGCCAGCCACTCCACGCCATTGGTGAATCCAAACCCACCGTTCACGCTCGCCAACGCGCATAGTCGGTTACGCAGCAACGACCACGCCCGCCCTTTCGCCGCCAGTCGCTCGTTGTCATGGGTCTCACTATAGTGGATGAGCGTCCCAACCCGCTGGCTCTGCTTCAGGGCGTGATCCAGATAGGCCGCCACACGTTCGCCCTCATATTCCTGAAATAACTCGGAGTAAGCCCACTGCATGCCGCCGCGCGTCAACAGATTTTCCGTGTCCTCCCACGCGCCACCCAATCCTTCCAATAGAAAAACCGCATTCGGAAATTCCACTCGCACACGGGCAATAATGTATCTCCAGACTGGCATCGGCACCTTGTACCCGGCATCGCAACGGAAACCATCCACGCCACGCCGGCACCACGTGAGAAACGCCTCCGCCAAGTGCTCCCACAAACCACTATGATGCGGCTCTAATTCGACAAGGTCACCCCAAGTAACACCCCATGCTCCGGGGCTTGCAAAATCCCCGTTCTCCTCCCGCAGGAACCACTCCGGATGCTCGTTCTGCAACGTGCTGCCCCAGCCGGTATGGTTGATCACCAAATCCACAAATACCCGACCACCAAGCCCATGAACCGCATCGGCTAGCTCGCAAAACTGCTCCGTGCCCGTTGTCCGTTTGTCAAATTCAACCAACGCGGAATCCACGGCTGTGAGATCACCACAAGCATAGGGGCTCCCGAAACGTCCCATGCGCGCAAACGTGGTGGGCGCAGGGTTTACCGGTAACAAATGCAAAATGCGGCAGCCCAGCGTCTCAAAGATATGAGGCAGTTCCGCCTTTAAAGACCGGAAGGTGCCGCTGGGTGGGATCACCGTGTACCCCTCTTCATCCAGAGATTGAATTCTTTGGTCTTCGGCTTGCGTACTGGTTTCACGCATCGATTTGTTCGGCCCAAACATTCGTGGAAACGCGCAATAAACCGTATTCGCGGTTCGGCAAAAATCGGGGTGCACCGAAATGCCGACATTGTCGCCCTCCGGCCAAATCTGCCGTCCCTCCTCACTTAACAAATACGCCTTCGACTGAAACCAACCCACCTCCGCCAAGACCAGTGACAGCTCCCACCCCACAGCCGTCTGTATCATGGGAATATCCCTCCAACTGGATTCGAGCTGCACTTCGGGCTCCTGAATGGACCGGACAACTCCCTCACGCAACGCCGCCGCCCTCCCAATATCCGTCCGTAGAAAAGCACGCCCTTCCCCCAACATTCCTGAGAGAACGAACCGCACCGTGTCACCAACGTGGCGTACCAAGCGTTCCCCACAAGCCGGCTCCAAACGCAGATCACTCATGCGCCACGATTCAAACCCAATTGCCTCGCACCGGGAAGCTTGGGTTGTTCATCACCCATTGCTCTTGACGCCGCGTCCTCCCCCCTTAGTCTCGCGTCTCTTTTTGGCACATGAGTAACAACTTGGTAAAATCCTTTGAAGTCGATTCGTTGCCGGTGCGGGTTTATGCGAGCCAGGATGACATGGCCACGGCGGCGGCGGCTGAGGTGAATGCTTACCTATGCGGCGTGATTGCCGAGCAAGGCAGCGCGGCGGCGATTTTGGCCACGGGTAATTCACAGATTCAGTTTCTTGAAAAACTCGTCGCCATTGGTGAGGTGGATTGGAGCAAGGTGACGCTCTTTCACATGGACGAATACCTTGGCATTGACGGTGACCACACGGCCAGTTTCCGGTGCTACATGCGCGAGCGCGTGGAGGAGACGGTGAAGCCGGCGGCGTTCCATTATTTGGAAGGCGATGCGCTGGAGCCGATCAAGGAATGCCGGCGCTACGCCGATCTGCTTGCCGGGCAGCCGATTGATCTCTGCTGCCTTGGCGTGGGCGAGAATGGACACATCGCGTTTAACGATCCGCCTGTGGCCGACCTGAACGATCCGGAGGTGGTGAAGATTGTGCAGCTCGATGACGCCTGCCGCCAGCAGCAGCACGGCGAGGGACATTTCCCGACATTCGATTCCGTTCCACAATATGCGCTCACGCTCACGGTGCCGGCGTTGTGTCAGGCCAAGAAGATGGTTTGCCTCTGCCCCGAGACGCGCAAGGCACAGGCCACAAAGGATGCCCTTCAAGGCCCCATCAGCACGGCCTGCCCCGCATCACATTTGAGGACGCAACCGCAGTGCGTGATGTATCTGGATACAGACTCAGCGAGCCTGCTTTAAGCGCGCACTTCCGCGATCAGCTTTTCCAAACGCCGGCCGTACTCGACGTAATTCTCGGCCATCGCCTCTTCGGGCGCAGGCCCACCGTCGGTGTCGTGAAACACCACAGTCATGTGGGGCTCGATTGAAATGCCGGCGTCGTAACCGCGCTCGAACGCATCCTTGAGAATATCGCGCACGCGGCCGTCACCTTCGCCGGGGAAATGGTATTCCTCGCCGTCATCCGTTTTCACGGCGTCCTTGATGTGAATGTGCGCGGTGTGATCGCGCATGTGCTCCCAAAATTCCCACGGGCACTGCATGCCCCACGGTTGGTCGCCGCGCCGGTCGGCATTGAAAATCGGATTGGCGGTATCGAAAACCCACTTGAGGCCGGGCACCTTTTCCAAAAGCTCCTCCGCATGTTGCCAGCTCATGCCGCCGTGGTTCATGCAGTTTTCGTGCACGGGCTGCAGGCCTTCATCGAGAAAACGCTGCGTCACCTCGCCCACGCGCTCAAAAACTTCCGGCGGCGTCACGGCGCAATCGTCGCTGGGCTTGAAGGACATGATCCGCACAAACTGTGTGCCCAAGCGTTTCATGCGCGGGATGGCGCGCTCCACTTCGGCGAGCGTCACGTCGAATGGCGTCTCCACCGTCTTTTGCCAGTTGCAAATCGTCGAGCCGAGCGCGTACACGCACACGCCGGAGTCCTCCAGCTTGCCGGCCACGATATCGAATGCCTCGTCCGGAATATCGTGCAACGGCCCCTTGTCGAAGCCCTCCACCTGCACCGCGCGC
>CEVA01243555.1_pt1 | contig 52881 bp, 49 predicted proteins | sample 361521 | NCBI WGS metagenome assembly CEVA01 (sample SAMEA2622823, study PRJEB7988) | marine metagenome | isolation source: saline water (ENVO:00002010), including | reverse complement strand
TGAATATGATGGAATAGGTAAATTTGTTCATATTCTTGACCCTGAAGGTAATAAAATTGAACTTTGGGAACCACCAAAGTCCAACACAGTTGAGTAAAGCTATTGTTGTTAGGTTTATTTCTTCATCCTAGTTCCGAGCACTCAGCTCTTGATGGTCCTTACATATGGAATCATTCCGTGCCGGTAATATCCCTTTTACTAGGAATGCTATTTGCTTACTTGTTGGTAGTTGGGCCAAGAAGAAAAGACTGGGTTGAAAACAAATCCTTTCCATCGAAAAATTTTACTTATTGGCTATTGGGCCTTGTGTCTTTATATTTGGCTATTGCTTCGCCAATAGATCACATTGGTGAAAAGTATTTATTTTGGGTGCATATGGTTCAGCATATCATTTTGATATTCATATCGCCTATCTTTTTTCTCCTAGCCATTCCACAATGGATGGCAGAAAGACTATTTGCAAAGAACTCAAAATTAGAGAAAATTACTCATCCTTTTTTTGCTGCTTTAATATTTAATACCATTTTTATTTTTTGGCACATTCCTTATTTTTATGAGTTAGCACTAGTCAATAAAATGGTGCACGATCTTGAGCATTTAACCTTTGTTATTGGGGCTTTGATTATGTGGTGGCCCATTATTAGGCCAGTCAAAAGTTGGCAAAAGCAACCTGGTTCAAGCTTGCTTCTTTATCTTTTTGTAATTGTGACATTTCAGATTCCTCTTTTTGTGCTTTTGACTTTTTCTCCTGATTTATGGTATCCATTTTATGGAGAGGCTTCAAGACTTGAAGGATGGTTGGATATTTCTGCAATTGAAGATCAGGCCTTAGGCGGATTGATAATGAAGACCATTGCCGGTTTTGCATATTTTGTTGCTTTTGTGTATGTTTGGTTGAAATGGGCTAAGGATTAAATTCAATCCCCAGTTCATCAAAAACAAAAGCCCATGTATCTGCCAGCTCTTCAACTACCTTATGTAAAGGTTTGCCAGCTCCATGACCGGCATTTTTTTCAACCCGTAAGAGAGTTAATGATTGCGGATGCAGTTCTTGAACAAGTGCAGCGAATTTTCGTGCATGCAATGGATCCACTCTTGTATCATGGTCAGCAGTTTTTAAAAGGAGATTAGGCCATTCTTCAGCTGATGGGACGTTATGGTAAGGGCTGTATGCATGCAGCCATTCAAAATCCTCTTTTTTGTCAGGGTCTCCGTATTCAGCTCTCCATAAACTTGCAATTAGGAATTTAGGGAATCGAATCATATCCAGCAATGGAACAGAGCACACTACAGCTTTAAAAAGTTCAGGTCTTTGGGTCATTGTTGCGCCAACCAGTAAGCCGCCATTGCTACCGCCAGAAATTACTATCTTGTTTGAATTTGTATATTTATTTTCTATTAGCCATTCAGCAGCTGCAATAAAGTCATCAAAAGTATTTTGTTTATTTCCCAACATGCCATCGTTATGCCACGAAGAACCATATTCACTGCCACCTCTTAAATTTGGAAGAGCAAAAATTCCACCACTTTCCAAAAACGGGATTATGCTTGATCGAAATCCAGGAGTTTGCGAGATTGCAAATCCACCATAACCGTATAGGTATGTTGGATTTTTTCCATCGAGAATAACATTTTTTTTATGGACGACAAACATTGTTACAATCGTCCCATCTTTTGATTCATATTCGACCTGCTTAACGGTTATGTCATCAGTTTTAGCATTAGATTTATTTTGTTCCCAGATTATTGTTTTGTCTGTTTTGTCATCCCACCTATAGATTGTTGTTGGGGAGTTGAAAGAAGTGTACGAGTAATAGTAAGGACCCTGCTCTTTTCTTGCGCTAAATGTTCCAATGCTCCCAATGCCAGGAAGCGGAATATCAGATATTTTGTTTGTTTCAGGATCCAATAACTTCATTACATGGTGTGCTTTTTTCATGTATCTCAACACTATTTTTCCACCTGCCCACCAAGCTTCAAACATGTTTTCACCTGGTTTTAAAACCAAAGTCCAGCTATTTTTTTGAAGTTTTGCGCTATCAAGCTGAATTTTCCAAAGCATGCCATTTGGACTATTTTCACTTGTTTCACTCACGTAAAAAGCATCATTTCTGAAAAGCATTTGACCATAGTAGGTTTTGTGGTCCATTTCTGTAATCGGGATTATCTCATTCGAATCTTTTAAATTTTTGATGAAAATTTGACTTGTATCCCAACCATTCCATGCATTTATGATTAGCCATTCGCCATTATCGCTTACCAAAGGTACTGGCCACTCCTCCTTTATCCTGCCTTCTCCGAAAATGTATTTATCATCTTGCCAGTTATCACCCATTTTGTGAAAATATATTTTTCGATAGTAATCTTCATCTCCTGCAGGTACAGTTCCTGGAACAGGCCATCTGCCATAAAAAAATCCTGAATTGTCAGGTAGCCATGCTGGCGAACCCCAACGTGCATATGGAATTTCATCCTTGTATTTATATCCATCTTTAACTCTTTTGATATGTATGGTTGATTTCTCATCTCCATTTTCGCTAATACCATAAGCTATATGGCTTCCATCAGGAGAAATACTATACCAATCAAGACTCGTGGTGCCTTTTTCATTCCATGAATTTGGATTAAGAAGAATCGATCCAGATCCATCATTCGGATTCAGTCTTTCTTGAATTGGGTGTTTGCTTGAAGCCGGATAATCCTTCCAAAAAAGTACAGAGTGATTTTGGCCAGCTTTTCTTTCTGACCAAAACATTCTTTTGCCAAAAAATGTAGGAGCGCCAGTGCTATCGTTGTTTGTCAGTTTTTCAAAACTGGTTTTTAACTTTTCATGGTTTTTTAAATTATGCAAATAGGTTCTTGTTATTACATCTTGGCTGTCAGACCATTTAAGAACCTCATCAGACTCTCCATCCTCTAACCACCTGTAGTTGTCTGTAATCTCAATTCCATGCACGTTTTCAACAACAGGTATTTTTTTTGTCGGCAATATGAATGAAGCAGCAATAAGGCGTTCATCATCTTTCCAATCTTCTTCAATGGATAGGGAGGATGCATGACCTTCCATAGTAAGTGTTTCAACAATTGCTTCTGCAACATCCGCACCCCTTGCTCTAACTGATCTGCTTTGTTCCATGTGTATAAATTTTCCTGTTGTTTTTTGTGCAGATGTTAAACATGGTTCAGATACTCCATTTACATCTCTGCCTTGAACATTAGTGCTCCCACATAAGTGAAGCTTCCTGGTTGCCCCCTCATAGTCATTGCATGTTGTTACATTTTCATTTTCAAATCTTTTCGATAAATTGTCAGCTAGCCTAGCAACAAAGCTTTCTTTTGAGGTTTGTAATGATGTGCCATCAGAAAGACTGATCCCGCCTGCAGCCATTCCATGAATACTTATAGTTATTGATTCGGGAAAGGTTTCAGTTGTTTTTTTGTGCATTGTGTGAAAAAGTGTCCTATCGTTATGAGCAGGATCGGATATTCCATATGCTTTTCTTTCAGGCCTTGAGCATGCCGTTGTTGTTCCTGAACAACCAGAAGGTTTTTGATTTGTGCACCTGTGCGTCCCGCTAATGATTAAAACTTTTGCATTTGAATTTTTAAATATTTCCAAACCCTGCTTTAAGGTTCCATCAAATATTGGATGTGGTGTCTCCAAGATTAAATCTAATCCTTTTTTTCTCAAAAGCATCCATGGCCAACCTTTTTTTGAGGGACTCCATTGATAAACCTGATTTTTTTTATCGACACACAATCTGTAACCAGCCTGTTTTGCTTTTTCTGACGCTAGACCTGGTTGATTTTCAACAAGATGATCAAACGACATTTTCCATAAATTTTTGAGTTGCTTGCTTTCTTCTTGATATATCCCCTCATTAGGCTTCAGTATGCTGTCAGAATTAATATTTTTCCAATCTGAATCTAAACATTCTGGAATCACAAAATTAAATAAAAAAATCCACATTGTTTTTCTCCTTCTTTTGAATAATTTGATTATAAGCAACCCTTTGTAATAGACTTTCTATTATGAAAACCATGCTGGCGTTTGATATTGGCGGAACTAAAATATCGTGCGCTTTGGTAACTAACGGAAAAATCCTTTGCAAGCAGGAACAGAAAACAGTCAAATCAGACACGGCTGAAGATTTTGTACAGCAAGTTTTTACAATGGGACAGCCTTGGATTGATAAAGCAGATAAAGTCGCTATAGCGACTCTAGGGCTTATTGATCAGGGTTGCTGGAGTGCTCCAACATTAGATTTAAAAGATGGTGAAAATTTTCCTCTAGCAAAAAAATTAACAAAATTATTTCATAAAGATGTAATTGTTGTTAATGATGCGCAAGCAGCAGCCTGGGGGGAGTATCGGTTTGGAGCCGGAAGAAAAAAAGATATGCTCTTTATAACTGTTTCTACAGGTGTTGGCGGAGGTCTTGTTTCGCATGGCAAATTGATAACAGGTAAGACAGGACTAGCAGGACATATAGGACATATACAGATTGATCCTGATGGTCTGAAGTGCACCTGCGGTAGGAAAGGGTGCCTTCAAGCCTATGTTTCTGGTGAGGGTATTGCCTTTGCTGCACAGCCTTATTACCCAAAAGCAACTGCAAAAGATGTCTTTGAACAAGCTGCTAATGGTGAAGGGTGGGCTAAGGACATTTTGTACACCTCTGCCTCATTGTTAACAACAGCTATTTCCAATGCTAAAAGCATGCTTGACATTGAGATTGCCATTATTGGTGGAAGTGTTGGTTTGGCTGAAGGTTATATAGGGATGTTGCAAAAAGAAATGCTTAAAGAAGATGATTTATATAGTGTTGAAATAACCAAAGCCATTCTAGGGAAAGATGCTGGCTTGATTGGTGCTGCTTCACTTCCTTCGGGTTATCAAAACTGATCATCCATAAATGAATCTGGTAATAATCTTGCAACAATTGTTTTTAGTTTATGCATAGGGCCAACGATATATCTTGTTTTGGGTTTAGATGATTCCAAGGAATCAATAACTGCATCTACAACATATTTGGCGTCAAGAGCTTTTTTTTCTGCTTCCGAAGCACCGTTTAAAAGTGAATTGATTTCATCTTGGTAAAGTTGAAGTTTTTCCTTAGGGAGTTTTTTCATTTGGGAATCTCCTCTACTGAGAGTTTTGTTCCAAATGGGCGTTTTCATTGATCCAGGTTCGATAATTGAAACTTTTATATCCCATTTTTTTAATTCTCTTCTGAACCCATCGCCTATAGCTTCTAGTGCATGTTTGCTAGCTGCATACATGCCCAATAATGGAAAAACAATCATCCCACTTACAGAGCTTATAAACACAATTCTTCCTTGTGCTTTTCGGATTGCTGGCAAAAAATCTTGTGTTACTGAAATTTGGGATATGACATTTACATCCAATTGTTTTCTTGCATCCTCGATAGGCATTAACTCAAGCGGTCCAGGGCAGACTATCCCAGCATTATTAACAAGAGCATCTAAAGAATTTCCGATTTTTAAAACAGCTTTTTCAATATGTTCTTTTTTAGTTATGTCAAGGATGATGGGTTGTAGGTTTTTAGACCCTCCAGCTTGCAGGTTTTTTTTATCTTTTTGAGTCCTGACACCGGCAAACACTTGCCAACCTTGTTGGTCTAAAGAAAGGGCAATTGCTTTTCCAATACCTGTAGATGCACCAGTAATTAGTATTTTTTTCACTTCCTTTACTCTAAATCATTAAAAATATAAATAAAAAAAATGTAAACTAAAGACTAATTAACTTTGATTATGTTTTTATTTAACATTTTGCCCATTTTTTCTGATGATGCATATTTAACTGCATACTTTGCTGATTCTTTTGTTGGGGGATCGGGTTTTCCAAATTCAGACACTGTGACTTTATTGGGTATTACAGACCCTTTGTATCTTTATTTTGTTAGTTTTTTAGTTTATGTTGGCTTGACACCATTAACTGCTATTCATTTGGTTAATTCATTATCTATATTCTTGATTTTTGCAATAATCAAAAAAGAAAAAGGCACTTCAATTTTTTTCATTGTTTTAGCATTTATTTCACTGTGGTATCAATTGCTTGTAGGTAACGGTAATGGATTGTTCATGCTTTTCTTTTTGCTTTATTTGATTGATTACAAAAAACTAGAACCTATTTGGTTATCCCTGGCCACTTCGGTCAGGTTTGATTTTGGCCTCTATCTTGCATATGTGTTTATAGGCAAGCTCAAAGAAAAAGATTTTCAGTGGTGCCTCAAGGCATTTTTTTCTTTTGTCCCTGTCTTGATGTTAAATTTATTTTTTTGGAAAACACCAATTCCAAACACATTGCTTTCTAAAAGATTGATGTACGACAGGTTATTTATGCTGGATTTCGAAGTTCCAGACCATCTTCAATGGTTAATTTTGTCAATTTGCTTTGCTTTACTCTTCAAGAAGATTAACAAAAAAGTGATTTTAGCTGCGCTAGCTTTTAGTCTTTCCTGGGCCTTTGCGGGAGTTTCACCTGGAAATGCCTTTTCAATGCTGGGCTTTATGCTTCTATTGGCTTTTGTTTTTTCAAGCCATCAAGACTTTATTGCCTTGCTTAAAAAGCAAATGTTCAAGATATGCTTAATTGCTTGTGCATTAACACTGCCTCAAACTATAAGAATTTATCAAAAATGGGAAGATCACCATTATGTGACTTCCGAGATTAGCAAGTTGATGCCAGAACAAGGCTGCACACTTGTGTATTGGTATTTTGGTTATCTAAGACACCATTCAGATGCGTGCCTGGTTGACGGTTCCGGTTTCTTTGACAAGAATAGCTTTGAACTTTTAAGTGAAACAAAATCAAATGAGATATTTTTAAGGCTTTCGGAAAAACCCTCTTCCGTAATTCATTTTCACCAACCAGATGTCGAACCGCTGAGGTATCTGCCGGAATACCCATTTTCAAGAATAATCAAGGGCAAATATATTCAAGCTATCATATATACAAAAGATTTTTAGATAGTAGGATAATAGAAGCCTTTTGGCCGGTCGTATAAGGGCAGTACAACGGACTTTGGATCCGTGAGTGGAGGTTCGAATCCTTCCCGGCCAGTTTTTATGTTATGGATTTTGTTCTCGCGATCCTCGTTCTTTTTTTAATTGCTTTTCTTTTTGCTGCCACTGGTCATGGAGGGGGGAGCGGGTATTTGGCACTTTTTTTGATTTGGGGAGTTCTTCCCATGGAAGCCAAGCTCTATGCTTTGGTTTTAAATGTTCTTGTTTCGTATTTGGCATTTTCGAATTTCAGGAAAGCCGGGTTGTTTGATTCCTCATTGGCATTTCCATTGCTTATCGGCTCCCTGCCTGCCTTTTGTATTTTCGTAAAAACTGCACCCGGTGAGGATTTTTACAATCAAGTTGTAGGTTTGTTGCTTTTGTTTTCTGCATTAAGGCTTTTTGTCCCCCATAATAAAAAAAAATACAAACTGAAAAAAAAACCAAAAACATGGATGCTCGTTTTGCTGGGTTTTTGCATTGGTGGCCTGGCTGGTTTTATCGGTATAGGAGGGGGAATTTTCCTTTCGCCCCTCTTGATTTTTTTCGGATGGGCAGATCCAAAAAAAACAGCGGCCATAAGTTCAATTTTTGTTTTGGTAAACTCAGCATTAGGGGTTTCTTTACTGCTTCCAGAGCTTGGATGGCTTTGGCAGATCTTTGCTTTGATCTTGAACGGGTCCTTTTTGCTTGTGGCTGTTGGTTTTGGAGGGTGGCTTGGATCTCTCCATGGTAGCAAAACGTTCAACAAGGTTATTATGAACAGAGCTTTAGGCGCTATCTTGCTAATAGCATCAGTATTGCTTGTTTATTGATTATGATGTTGTTTATGAAAAATTATGCTTTGATTTATTTTTTGATCCTTTTTGTTGTTTGGTGGAGTGATTCTTACAGCAAATCCAATGTAAGTGATTCTTTTGAATCGGTGAATAGTGCTTCTGTCCAGGAAGAGGAAGAAGGGCCATCAACTGAATTGGTTATTGGTGAGCATCAAACCGAATTAGGTATAGTTTTTATTTTTGAGGGCGCTATTAAAGACACTATTTACAATGGTACAAACATTCTGCCAGAAGATGCAACCGATGTACACCTGGAAGCACGTGTCAATTGGGGAAAAGATAGTATTGTTGGTGCTGTTGAGGGTGGTTTTGTGCCATATTTGGACATCAATGCAACAGTTATGAATGAGAGCACAGGCAATCAGGCGTCTGTTGATCTGATGCCACACTTAAACCTTATTGATAACTTTCATTATGCTTTAAACATGAAATTGCCTGGAGCTGTTAACGATATATATACTGTTACATTCACCATACAAGGTGATCCTGCAATTGATACACTTTTGTACCATCATGATTTTGTTCAAGAGTACAGCAGCATGGAAAAACCAAGTTTGATTCCCGAAGAGCTGACCCTTACTTATAAACATATAGATTTTATAGAAATTGCATCAGCAACAAGAAGATAACAACTGTATCTTTTATTGCGATATAATATGAAACCCGTTATGAAAAAAGATTTGCATCCTGAATGGCATGACTGCAAGGTTTCATGTGATTGTGGTGAGAACTTTACTGTGGGTGCTACCGTACCCTCTTTAAAGGTTGAAATATGTTCTGCATGCCACCCTTTCTTTACTAAAAAGCAGAAGTTTATTGACACTGCAGGACGTATTGATAGGTTCAATGCAAAATTTGGTCAATCCTCGCTATCCGATATCATGTCGAAAAAAAGAAAAGCGAAAAAAGAATCTTCAGAAAAGTCTGAAGCGCTTTAACATATGACAAGCCTAAAGGAGTCAGTGGCTCCATTCCATAAGGAGCTTACAGAGGTTGATAAACAATTATCTGACCCTAACGTAATTTCAAATCCAAGAAAATTAAAAGAATTAGGTTTGCGAAGGAATTACCTAGAGGAGATAATTGGCATTGCAGATCAATACTTTCAAGCTGAAAAATATTTTGATGAATTGAAGGAAGCACTTGATGGTGATGATGTTGAGCTAGCAGAGATGGCTGAGCTGGAAATGGAATCAGCTGAAAAAAAGTATCTTGTAACAAAAGAGAATTTAGAAAATGCTCTTTTGCCGCCAAATCCAGATGCCCATAGAAATGCATTGTTGGAAATTAGAGCAGGTACAGGTGGTGATGAAGCGGGAATATGGGCTGGAGATCTTTTTAACATGTATCAAAGAGCAGCGACTGCAGAAGGTTTTAATGTAAAGGTTTTAAATAAATCACAAGCTGAAATGGGAGGCTTTAAGGAGTTGGTTTGCCAGGTTAAAGGTCGAGGATCCTATGGATTCTTTGCTTCTGAAAGCGGTATCCATAGAGTTCAACGTGTTCCTCAGACAGAAAGTCAAGGCCGACTGCATACTTCTGCAGCAAGTGTTTATGTTTTACCCGAAGCAGATTCAGATGTGAATATAAATATTGATTTAAAAGATTTAGCAATTGATACATACAGGGCTTCAGGCGCTGGGGGACAGCATGTCAATAAAACTGATTCAGCTGTCAGGATCACCCATATGCCTACAGGCATTGTTGTTCAATGCCAAGATGGCAGAAGCCAACATCAAAATAAAGAGACCTGTTTGAATATGTTGAAAACTAAACTTTACAGATTGGAAATTGAAAAACAGGAAGCGGAAGGCGCTCAGAAAAGAAAATCTGCTGTTGGTAAAGGGGATAGGTCTGAAAAGATAAGAACATACAACTATCCTCAAAATAGAGTTACTGATCACCGTGTATCGATCACTAACCATCAGCTGAGCTCATTAATGATGGGAGAGGTTCCAGGTTTTTTTAAACAGGTTAATACTGCTTTGCGCCGCATGGACCTGGAAGAAATTTAAATTGTTTATTGGTAAGGATATTAATGAAACTGTCAAATTGGCAAGAGATGCATTTGAGTCGATTGGGATTGATTCACCTTGGCTTGATGCAGAGATACTATTAGCAGATTCTCTTAATTTAACAAGAGAGGAGATTTTAGTTAAAGGAAATAACCCCTTCCCCAGTGAGGATTCTAAAAAATGGCAAAATATTGTTTTAAGGAGAATGAAAAGAGAGCCTGTTGACAGGATATTAGGGAAAAAAAGATTTAGAAAACTAGATTTCAATGTGGTTCCAGGTGTTTTTTCACCAAGACCTGAAACTGAAGAGCTTTTAAGCCGTGCACTAGAGAGGATTCCCGAAAATGGTTGTTTTTTGGATCTTTGTTGTGGCACCGGATGTATTGGAATTAGCATTGCCAATGAGAGAAATTGCCAAGGGGTTTTATGTGATATTGATACAAAAGCTGTATCCCATGCCCAAAGTGAAGCAAAAAGACTATTGCCAAATGCTGATTTAACGATTGTTCAAAGTGATCTTTTTGAAAATATAGAGGATAAATTTGATTTGATCGTTTCAAACCCACCTTATATTTCGACAAAAGAAAGAAAATCTCTCCCTCCTGAGGTTATAAATTTTGACCCTGAGGGCTCTTTGTTTTGCGGTCCTGACGGTTTGCATGTGTGCAAATCAATCATCGACAAAGCACCGAATTACCTTAATAAAAATGGTTGGCTTTTGATCGAGTATGGCTTTTGTCAAAAAGACAATGTTTCTAATTTGTTTTCTTCAGATTGGACAAATGTAAAGCAACGAAAACCGTGGGGTGCACCACGTTCAGAAAAAGATTTTTTTGTAGAAGCTCAATGGAGCCCATCATGACTGTCATTCACCCCCCTCGCGAACCATTATTTGAAGCTGCGAGAATGATGGATTGGGGAGTTCTTTTGCTTGAAACCGAAACTGTTTTTGGAATTGCTACCAAGCCAAAGAATATAGATAAAATTTTTGAAATAAAATCTAGAGACTACACCAAGCCTTTGTCCTGGGTGTTTCCGCCAAAATCTGATTTTATTATCAATCATCTTCAGCCGAAACAAGGCGAATTTTTTGACTCTTATTGGGAGTGTTCGGAATTTCATAAAGAAATTTTTGACTACTTGCTCACAGCTCAATTATCAATAACAACTGTTATTCCAGGAGAATCAAAACAGGATAAATGTTTGCCCCCAGCATCTTCAGAAATGGGGATTGGAGTAAGGTTCGGAAATTTTGGCTTGAATCAATTGGCCCATCTTTCAGGACCTTATCTTTTAACAAGTGCTAACAAGTCTGGCGATCGGTCACCCAAGATGGTAGAAGAGATTGATGATTCAATTCTTGTGAAAGTATCTGGTTTCTACAATCTTAATGATGTGATAATCGATAACCCGATTGAAGTGGACGAAGATGGTAAATTTATTTGGGAGGAGGACGAGGAGCCTTTGAGCAATTGGTTTGTTGACCAGGTAAACAAATACCATAAAATCTTAAAAGGAGAACCTTCCCCTGTGGTTCTGCTGTCAGGCAATACAATTAAAACATTAAGGGGAAGCGTTTCAGAAGGTGTTCAGAAAAGCATGACTGAGGCTTTTCCCGATTTGAAATTTATATGAAAGCTTTTAAGGCGTTTTTTGAAAAATATTCTGTCTGGTTTATTTCACTTGGTTCCCCTGGGTTGTTTTTATGGGCTTTTTTTGAAGCTATATTTTTTCCTTTGCCACCAGATATTGGCCTGATTATTTTTGTTAAAGAGAATCCTGAAATTTGGATAAACTTGGCTGCTTTAAGCACTGTTGGAAGCGCATCTGGAGCCATGGTTGGTTGGTTAATCGGGTCTGTTTTCAAGGAGAAATTAGAAATTAAATTTGCCAAAAACAATAAATATCAAAAAATAAAAAGAAATTTACTTAAATATGGAGGCGAAGCAATTGTGTTTGCTGGCTTTACACCTCTGCCTTATAAATTATTTGCAATAACTTCCGGAATGATAGGTTTGCCATTAAAGGTTTTATTTTGGTCTTCCATTATTGGCAGAGGAGCAAGGTTTGCTCTTGTTGGATATGTAACTGCAAAATTCAAAGACGGCATTAGTGAATTTTGGTCTAGTCCATCTGGATTAATTTGGATTTTTGTTATGTTCTTAGCGTTATTTATTTATGCTAAAAGGAAATCTAAAAATAAAGAAAATAGGCTTTTTAAACCAAAACATTTAGGCGGACATGATAATAAAACATGGTTAGATGAAGGAGCTTTAAGCTACTTGGTAACAAATCTTAAAGTCAAATCTTATTTGGACATTGGTTGTGGCCCTGGAGGGATGATTAAGCTTGCTGAAAGCATGGACCTTAAAGCTTATGGGATTGACGGTGACCCCACTTTGAAATTCAACAACCTTGATGTCTTGAAACATGATTACACTAAAGGTGAAAGTGCTTTCGATCAAGCAGTTGATCTTGCTTGGAGTGTTGAATTTTTAGAACATGTAGATGAGCGCTACCAAGAACACTATATGAAGGATTTTCAAAAAGCAAAATATGTTTTTGTCACACATGCTCCAATCGGCAAAACGGGACATCATCATGTTAATTGTCAATCGAGCGAATATTGGATTGATGTTTTTGAAAAATACGGCTTTAAATATGAAAGAAAACATACTGAAAATGTAAGAATCCATTCAACAATGCCAAGAGAGTTTGTAAAAGAAACAGGTTTGGTTTTCTCAAATTTAAACTAGGATTGTCTTTAAACAAATGGAGGATACTTTTTTGATAATAAAGCCAACAGCCTTTAAGGCTGGTTCGGCAGAAGGTATTTTGACAATGGTTAAGCAAAATGGATTTGAAATTATTAAGCAAAAAGAAACCCATATTCCTCTGGAAACAGCAAAGAAACATTATGAAGAGCATTCGGAAAAACCATTTTTTCCAGGACTTATAGAGTTCATTACAAGTGGTAAAGTTATGCTTGTTCATTTGAGAAAAGATAATGCAATTCTTGATTTAAGAAACTTAATGGGAAATACCAATCCTGAAAAAGCAGAAGAGGGTACGATTCGAAAGATTTTTGGAAGTTCAATGACTGCAAATGCGGTTCATGGATCAGACTCTATCAGCTCAGCAAAAAGAGAACTGGAAATTTTTTCTTGTTTGTTTTGATTTTTCTATAATAAAAGTACACTTTTTTAAAAAAAAGACTTGAAAAAATAAATTAAACGACATATACTTTCAATTACCCAATAGCTCTCCTCGCCCTCCGCGGAGAGAAAAGAGAAATAACTACCTAACGGGTTTGTTGTGCAATTTTTTGTTTGGAGCTTTTTGGGTATTTTGATTATGGCAAAAATTTATAAAATTGGTAACAAGGATTTCCTCCTAGATGAACAAAAAGCGAAAGAGGTTTATTCCGCTAAAAAGGTGATTAATGGTCATGAAACAATGACTTTCAATCTTTTGCCATTGAAATATACATGGGCTTATGACATTTATAGGAACATGAAGGCAAACCATTGGGAACCTGAAGATATATCAATGCAAAAAGATATTGAACAGTGGAAATCACAAGATTTTCTAAGCGATAACGAGAGATGGATAATAATGATGGGTATTGGTTATTTTTCCGCAGCAGAAGGGATTGTTGGTGACAACATACTTCATGTTGTCAGAGAGAATGTGACAGCTCCTGAACTTAAGCTTGTTTTGGGCAGGCACACACATGAAGAAAACATCCATGCTGACAGCTTGCTTTACATGATTAGCTCACTAGGGATTAACCCTCATGAATGTGAAGCTATGTTTGAGCAAATAGGAACAATAAAAAGAAAGAACTCTTTCGTTACCAAGGTGTCACAATCCCTTCGAAGAGACTTGGATTTAACAAAAACAGAAAATAAGCAACTTTTTGCTAAAAATTTATTTGTTTTTGGGCAATGCATGGAGGGGACTCAGTTTTATGGTTTGTTTGGAATGATTCTTAGCCTTTATAGACAAAATAAATTCCCAGGTATTGGCCAGATGTTTAGATACACACTTAGAGATGAATCCAACCATATTGAACTATTGAGAAATTTATTTATGGATCTGGTTTCGGAAAATCCTGACATTTGGAATTCTGATTTCAAAGAGGAGCTCAGATCGCTCATGAGCGAAGCAATACGTCTTGAAAAAGAGTTTATCGATGATTGCCTGCCTGTCAGCTCAATTGGCTTGAGCCCAGATGAGTTTAAGCAGTACATCGACTATATTGCCAATCGTCGTTTGAAGAGTTGTGGACTAGAGGAATTGACGCCAGGGATTACCAACCCTCTCCCGTGGCTAGCAGAGCTGATGGACATCAAAAAAGAACAAAACTTTTTTGAGGGAAGGGTTACAGAGTATCAAAAAGCATCATCATTAGAAACCGTCGATGATGATGAGCTTTAATTTTTTATGGAGATGAGTTATGGGAAAGAATATATTTGAAGAAGATCAACATTTAGAGAAAATGATCTCTATGGGAAAAGATGAGAAACCAAATTTTAATTGGTCAGAATTATTCAAAGAAGAAGATTCAAAAATTCCTTATGCCCTAGTTATAAAAGACGGTAAAGAAGAAGCTTTTAATTTAGCTGAAGTCGCTAAAACAATCGGAGAGGCTTTGACAGATTTGCTTTTGTCAAAAAAAGAAGAAGATATTTTTAACGAACAAAACAAAACATTTGTTTTAAATGTTGTTGATCTTGTTTCTTCGAAATTAGCTAGCAGGATTAAAGATAAAAAATCTTTAAAGCTGACAAAAAGAGAAGTTTCATTGTTGGTTGAAAAGGTTTTAATAGAAAGAGATGCACATGATGTTGCTAGAAGCTTAGTGTTTAAAAGATCTTTAAACAACCCAAATCGCGTTAATGATTTTTCTGGAAGAGTGAAGCTTATAAGGAGAAATGGCCAGGTTGTTCCATGGAATGAAAGAAAAATTGAGAGTGCTGTAAGGAAGGCTTTTCTGTCAATGCAGTTTGACTCTAGTGCAGCTGTTGATATTGCTAAGTCTGTCACAGGCATCGTGATGGAAAGATCGCAAGAGTTCATGGCAATAGAAGATGTTCAGGATTTAGTTCAGCAAGAGTTGATGCGTAAAGGGCATTACAAGGTGGCCGAAGCATATATTCTTTATCGTGCTGAAAGGAGATTTGCACGTACTTCACCTCAACAGGATCAAAATGAACAGCCTGCTCTTATCTCAGTTGCAAGAAATGATGGTTCTACCTTTTTCTGGGATGGCGAGGATCTTCGATTAAGAATCAAGTTTGCCTCAATAGGGCTTGATTTAATGATGACCGATGATGAGGTTGAAAGTGAGTTAAGAAGATCTGTTTTTTCAAATATCACAATGGAAGATTTGAAAAAAACAATTATCCTGAATGCAAAATCATTAATAGAAAAAGACTCAGGCTTCAACAAGTTTGCTGGAAGAATCCTTTTAACTTATATTTATGAAGAGGTTCTAGGTTGGGATATTGTTAAAGATGGAATTGGACAGCTTAAGAAATTCCATGAAATTGCATTTAAGAGAAATTTAGCAAGAGCTGTAGAGATTGAAAGGATAAATCCTGAAATGTTAAATTACGACCTTGACAAATTGGCTTCCTTTATCGACCCTTCTTCTGATTTAGGTTTTGACTATTTGGGAATTCAGACCCTTTATGATCGTTATTTAATTGTTGACAAAACACAAGCATTGCATAAAAGACTTGAGTGTCCACAATTGTTTTGGATGAGAGTTTCCATGGGTTTGTTTTTAGAGGATGATGACAGGGAGAAGAATATTGTTCAGCTTTATAAAATGTATAAAAGTAGAAGATTTTGTTCATCGACCCCAACGTTATTTAATTCTGGAACTTTACATTCTCAACTTTCTTCCTGTTATCTTTATAAAGTTGATGACGACCTTAAATCCATTATGGAAAGAGGCATTGCTGAAAATGCGTATTTGTCCAAATGGGCCGGTGGGCTTGGTGGAAGCTGGACAGCTGTTAGAGGAATGGGTTCTTACATTAAAGGCACGAATGGAGAAAGCCAGGGCGTGATTCCATTCTTAAAGCTTCATAATGACCAACTTGTTGCTGTTAACCAAGGTGGAAAAAGAAAAGGTTCCGGATGTGCATATTTGGAAAGTTGGCATAGTGATATCTATGATTTTTTGGATTTGAGGAAAAACACTGGAGATGAACGAAGAAGGACTCATGATCTAAATACTGCAAACTGGATTCCAGACTTATTCATGAAAAGGATGGAAGCACGTGAAAAATGGACACTTTTCCACAGCAATGAAACTCCTGAGCTACATGATTTGTACGGTTCTGATTTTGAGAAAAAATATGTTGAATATGAAAAGATAGCTAAAGAGGGGAAGATTTTCAGTGAGGAGATCCCAGCATTGGATCTTTGGAAAAAAATGCTGACAATGCTTTTTGAAACTGGTCATCCATGGATTACGTTTAAAGATGCTTGCAATATGCGTAACCCGCAAGATCATGTTGGAGTAATACATAGCTCCAATCTTTGCACTGAGATTACACTCAATACTGGCGCTGATGAAACAGCTGTTTGCAACCTAGGTTCAGTTGTTTTAGACAACCATCTTGACTCCGAAGGAAATCTTGATAGAAAGAAGCTAAGGGAAACAATTAGGATTGCCATCAGAGCTCTTGATAATGTTATTGATATTAATTTTTATCCAACTAAACCAGCATCAAATTCCAATAACAGGCATCGTCCTATTGGACTTGGGGTGATGGGTTTGCAAAATTCTTTATACATGAAGGATATTGCTTTTGGCTCTGAGGCGGCTGTGGACTTTAATGATGAATTCATGGAAGCAATTGCTTATTATGCGTACGAAGCGTCAAGTGACTTATCTAAAGAAAGAGGAAGTTATTCTAGCTTTAAAGGCTCAAAATGGTCTAAAGGAATCATGCCGATAGATAGTTTGGAAAGTTTGGAAAAAGAGCGTAATGTCAAGATCGATGTACCACGATCTAAAGCTATGAATTGGGATACCCTGAGAAAAAAGATCAAAAAACAAGGGATGAGAAACAGCAATGTTTTAGCTATTGCGCCAACAGCGACAATTTCCAATATCATGGGCAGCTCTCCCTGTATTGAACCAACATACAAAAACCTTTTTGTAAAGAGCAATCTTTCTGGAGATTTTATTAGCTTGAACCAGTTCCTTGTTGATGATTTGAAGGATTTAAATTTATGGGATCAAGAAATGCTTGACCAATTGAAATATTTTGATGGAGAGCTTGAGGATATTGTTGAAATTCCTCAAAACATTAAGGATAAATATAAAACAGCTTTTTCGGTTAGTCATGAATATTTAATTGATGCTGCTGCAAGAAGGCAAAAATGGATAGACCAGTCACAATCAGTTAATTTGTTTTTGGCAAAACCAGAATTAAAAACACTTTCACACATGTATAGGCGTGCTTGGCACACGGGCTTAAAAACAACTTATTACTTAAGAACCCTTGGAGCTTCAGATATTGAAAAAGCAACAATTGATGTCAAAAAGGAAGTCAGAGGCGTTGTTTCGGGAGAGCAAGATTCACAACCGCAAAGTGCATGCAGTATTGATGCTTGGATGAATGGTGAAGAATGTGAATCTTGTCAGTGATTTTTAATGTCAGTAAAATCTGATTCCTGGATTAAAAAAATGGCTATTGATCATGAGATGATTAGCCCTTTTTCCTCCCAGCAAGTTAGAGAGGAAAAAGGTAAAAAGGTAGTATCTTACGGACTTTCATCCTATGGCTATGACATTAGAGTGGCTGATGAATTTAAAATTTTCACAAACATACATTCAAAAGAAATCGATCCAAAAGAAATTAAAAAAGATTGTTTTGTTGAGGTTAAAGCAGACAATATTCTTGTTCCGCCTAATTCTTTTGCGCTAGCAAGAACTGTCGAGTATTTCAAAATACCTAGACGAGTTATAACATTATGTGTTGGTAAATCGACATATGCAAGATGTGGAATCATTGTCAATGTAACACCATTTGAACCAGAGTGGGAAGGTTATGTGACTCTTGAGATTAGCAACACCACACCATTGCCAGCACGCATTTATGCAAACCAAGGAATTGCTCAGGTTTTATTCTTTGAAAGTGATCAGGAATGCGAAATTTCTTATAAAGATCGAAGCGGTAAATACCAATCCCAAACCGGTATAACCCTACCTAGTGTTTAGTTTTTTTAGTCGCTACTTTTTTTATCTATAGGAGGATATGTATATGATAAATAAAGTTATATTGTTAGGAAGGCTTGGCGGCGATGCAGAGGTTTCACATTATGACAGTGGTAGGTCTCAGGCAAAATTTAGCATGGTGACTTCTCGCAGATTTAAAACCAAGGATGGAGAGGATCGCGAAGATGCTCAATGGCACAATGTTGTCATATGGGGGAATGCTGATAGATTGGATTACATCCCTGAAGTTTTTAAGAAGGGAAAGATGGTTTATGTTGAAGGGATGGTTAAGTATAGAGAATACGAACCTGAACCAGGAAACAAAAGATATTTTACTGATATAGATGCTAGTTGGCCTCATGGCGTATTAAAAATTGTTTCCTCACAGGGTGCAGAGGCTTCACAAGCTGGTCAAAATGCTGGAAACTCTACATCAGCTCCCACACAAGAGATTGATGTGAACAAGGATGTTCCAACTGTTGATTTTGGCGATTTGCCACCTGTGGAATAAATGATTGATTTGGTCCAAGAAATTGGCGATAATTTAAAATCGCAAAATATGATGATCTCAACAGCTGAATCTTTAACTGGAGGCTTGCTCAGCTCACAATTCTGTGAGATTTCAGGCTCTTCTGAATGGTTTGCAGGAGGGATTGTGTGTTATCAAGATGAGATCAAGGAAATGCTGGGTGTTGAAAAATCATTCATGGAAACAAATGGGGCAGTAAACTGCAAAACAGCATATACTCTGGCAAAAAACATCGCATTAAAGTTCAATACTGAAATCGGTGTTTCTTTGACCGGAATTGCTGGCCCATCAACAGATTCAAAGAATACACCTGTGGGAACGGTTCATATAGGTTTTTATTCAGAAAAAGATTCTGAATGTAAGAAGTTTTGTTTTAACGGAACAAGAAATCAAATAAGGAAAAAATCTGTTCAAGAAGCAATGAATATGATTTTAAATAAGATTAAATAAGGAGAATTAAAATGGCAAAGTCACCAAAGAAAAAAAATAAAAAAGTTGGGGAGTTGGAAAGAGTTGTTAATCAAATAGAAACCAAATACGGGGAAGGGTCCCTGATGAGGCTTGGGTCTAAGCCTGCCACTGATATTCCAGCCGTTTCCACAGGTTCATTGCAGCTGGATTACATTCTTGGCATTGGAGGGGTCCCGTGTGGAAGAATTATTGAGATTTTTGGTCCAGAGTCTGGTGGAAAAACGACTTTAGCATTAGAGATAGTTGCAGCTGGTCAAAAGCTAGGCAAGGAAATTGTTTATATTGATGCTGAAAATGCTCTTGATCCAAAATATGCTCGTGCAATTGGTGTTGATGTAGACAATATGTTTCTTAGCCAACCTGAAACCATGGAGGCATCTTTGGAAATATGTGATGAAGTTATCAGGTCAGGTGAGGTTGGTGTTGTTGTTGTGGATAGTGTCGCCGCAATGGTTCCCAAGGCAGAATTAGATGGGAAAATAGGTGACAAGCATGTAGGGCTTCAGGCAAGATTAATGTCTCAGGCATTACGTAGGATTGCAGGCGCAGCTGCTAAAAATGGTACTATTGTTATTTTTATTAATCAAATAAGAGAAAAGATTGGAGTTATGTTTGGCAATCCTGAAACAACACCAGGTGGAAGAGCATTAAAGTTTTTTTCTTCTGTAAGAATAGATATCAGAAAAGCCAAATCTATTGTTGAGGGAGATGAGATTATTGGCTCAAGTCATCGAGCGCGAGTTGTAAAAAACAAAGTAGCACCACCTTTTAAGAATGCAGAATTCCCATTGCGTTATGGCTATGGAATTTGGAGTGAAGCAGAATTGATAGAGCTTGGAACGCATTACAAACTTATTCAAAAATCAGGTTCTTGGTATAACGCTAAAGATGGCTCTGTTACATTGGGCCAAGGTTTGCGCAAGGCAGCAAATTACCTTAATGAGGATCTGGATCTAAAAGAAGAAATTATTTCTACATTAAAGGAAAAATTAGGTATTAAATAAACTCATGTTATTGTTAATGGAAATGGTTCCAACCCCTTTGATGGTTTTTATTCTTCTGTGTCTTGGAACCGTAATTGTTCTTTATGTTTTCGCATTGAAGAAATTAAAAACCATCCATAATGAAAAAGTTGATCAAAATATAGCAGAAATATTAGAAGCCAAATCTAAATTTACAGCAGAAAAAAAGGAAACCCTTGCAGCAAAAGAAGATTTACAAAAAAGACGAGAAGAAATCATCAAGCAAGAATCAAGTGTTTTTGCTGAAAAAAATATATTGAAATCACAAAAAGAAAATTTCAAATTACATAAAAAAGAATCATTGGAAAGACTTGAAAAAAGAGACCAATCCCTAATGAAGCGAGAAGAAAGAATATCTGTTGAAGAGGATCAGATTGTTGAAAAGTTAGAGCATGTTGCAAAAATGACTAAAAAAGAAGCTGGTGAATTTATATTGCAATCTGCAAAAAAGGCAAACAGGCAAGCGCTGAAGGCTTTATTTAAAGAGGGTGAGGATCAGGCTCAGGCTGAAAGCCAGCAGCGAGCGCAGCAGTTGTTATTAGATGCTGTCCAAGGTATTAGCGTTCCATCTGTTTTGGGTAATGATATTTTAGGAAGAGTTGAAATTTCTGATGAGAATTTTAAGGGTAGAGTGATAGGTCGTGCTGGTAGAAATATTAAGTATTTTCAAGAGAAAGCAGGTGTTGATTTGATTGTAGATGAAACCCTTTTTCTAACAATCTCATCATTTGATGGGGTAAGGCAGGCAATTGCAACAATCGCTCTTGAACGTTTGATAAAAGATGGAAGGATACATGCTCCTGCTATTGATAGAGAGGTTAGCAAAGCAACAAAAGAAGTAACAAAAATGGTCAATGACTATGGTGAAAAGGCCGCTGAAGAAGCTGGCGTTCCTGGTTTGCATAAGGTTATTATCAAGATGATTGGCAAAATGAGTTTCAGGTCTAGTTTTGGGCAGAACCTATTGCAACACAGTGTTGAATGTGCAAGAATTGCAGGGCAGCTTGCAAAAGAGCTAGGGTTAGATCAAAGCATCCTTAGAAGAATGGCTTTATTACATGATATAGGAAAAATATTACCAAGTGAAGGTGAAACAAACTCACATGCTTTAGCCGGCGCCAAGCTTTTAAAGGAGTATGGTGAATCTGAGAAGATTGTTAATGCGGTTGCTTCACATCATGGAGAGGAAAAGTGTACAAGTGTTGAAGGTGAGATTTTGAAAATTTCTGATGCGCTTTCGGGAGCAAGACCAGGAGCAAGGCGAGATACTTATGAGATATATATAGAACGTTTAAAAAGAATTGAGGAAATTGGCAATTCCTTGCCAGGTGTATTGCAGACTTATGCTGTTAGTGCTGGCAGAGAGGTCAGGGTGATTCTTGACCCTGACAGAACAACAGATGAAGACCCCATTGTTTTAGCAGGTGATCTTTTGAAGAGAATCAAAAAAGAACTTGATATTCCTGGAAAAACTACAATTACCGTAATTAGGGAAAAAAGGGACTCGCTACAAGGATGATAAAAGTTTTATCTATTGGTGATGTTTTTGGGAGACCAGGAAGAAAGCTTTGCAAAACATTGATTCCTGAACTTAGATTAAAACATAAAGCTGATTTGGTTATAGTCAATGCTGAAAACGCAAGTGGCGGCAAAGGACTTTCTGAAAAAAACTATAAAGAGATAATGGAATCCGGTATTGATTTAATAACGCTTGGCGATCACATGTTTGACCAAAAGTCAATCAAGACAATAATGGACAATAAAAGAAATCCAATTATCCGTCCATTCAACTATCCAAGTTCTGAAATGGCCGGAAGAGGCATTTGGACAACATCTTTGAATGGTGTTGAGGTCAATGTTATTTGCTTGCAGGGAAGGATTTTCATGAGAGAGGGAGCGGATAACCCCTTCAGAGCTTTTGATGAAATTCATGATAAGTTGAATTCAGATTCAATCAATCTTGTTGAATTTCATGCTGAGGCAACAAGTGAAAAACATGCAATGTTTTGGTATCTTGATGGTCGTGCTTCAGCTGCCTGGGGAACACATACTCATGTTGCTACGGCTGATGAAAGAGTGTATCCGCAAGGGCTTGGCGCTATTGCTGATCTTGGGATGACTGGTCCTGTGGATAGTGTGATTGGTGTTGATTGCGAAAGCAGTATCAAAAGGTTTACCTCAGGTATCTATTCAAGATTCAAGGTTTCTGAATCTGAAAGGGTTGCGCTAAATGGTGCTTTGTTTGAGATTGATGAAAAGACCAAAGAGTGCATAAGCGTCACCAGGATTCGGGAAGAGTCTATAGTTTAATGATTAATGTTGTTTTAAAAAACAAACCAATTTAAAATGATTTCTGGATCTGGGATCCCTGTATAGCTATCCTCCCAACTCGTTTCTAATTAATTAGTGAATTAATTATTGAAGGATCTGCTAATGTTGATATGTCTCCTAGATTTTTTGTATCTCCTTCAGCTATTTTCCTAAGTATTCTTCTCATGATTTTTCCTGAACGTGTTTTTGGTAGGCCAGGTGTAAATTGGATTCTGTCTGGTGATGCATGTGGTCCAATGATTTTCCTAACTTTCATTCGTATTTCTTTTTCAGTATTTTTGTTTACCTCTTTCCCTGTCATCAGTGTCACAAAAGCACAAACGCCTTCTCCCTTGATGTCGTGCGGAAAACCGACAACAGCCGCTTCAGCAACGTCATTGTGTTTCCCTATTGCCCCTTCGATTTCAGCTGTTCCCAATCTGTGTCCAGAAACATTCAACACATCATCAACCCTTCCTGTAATCCAGTAATAGCCATCCTGATCCCTTTTTGCCCCATCTCCAGTGAAATAATATCCATTGAATTGGGAGAAGTAAGTGTCAAAAAATCTTTGATGGTCTCCGTAAATGGTTCTCATCTGTCCTGGCCATGATCTTTTTATTACAAGCAACCCTTCTGCGGGATTTCCTTGAATTTCATTGCCGTTTTCATCAAGTATTGCAGGCTCAATTCCATAAAGAGGGTTTGTTGCAGATCCAGGTTTTAATTCTGTGATTCCTGGCAAAGGGGTTATCAGGATTCCACCTGTTTCTGTTTGCCACCATGTGTCGACCACAGGGCATCTTTGCTCTCCCACAATTTCATGGTACCAAGTCCATTCTGGCTCCTTGATCGTCTCTCCGACGGTACCAAGAACTTTTAGTGATTCTCTATTCCACTTGGTTACGAAGTCATCACCTTCTTTCATTAGTGCCCTGAGTGCTGTTGGAGCTGTGTAGAAGATATTGACTTTATGCTTTTCTACAATTTGCCAGAATCTTCCAAAGTCAGGGAAGTTTGGCACGCCTTCAAACATGATTGTCGTTGCTCTATTCGAGAGTGGTCCATAAACAATATAGGAATGTCCAGTAATCCAACCAATATCCGCAGTGCACCAATATATGTCTCCCGGTTTGTAATCAAAAACTTTTTGGTGGGTATAAGATGCATAAACCATATACCCCCCTGTGGTATGCAAAACACCTTTGGGTTTCCCTGTTGATCCAGATGTATAAAGTATAAACAGGGGATCTTCAGCATTCATCTTTTCACATTCGCACTTTTCAGACATTGGCTTTATCGATTTATGCCACCAATGATCCCTGTCTTGAACCATCTCAACATCAGAGCCCGTTCTTTTTACAACTAGTACATTTTGGATTGTCGGACATTCTTTTAGCGCAGCATCTCCATTTGATTTCATTGGTATGTTTGTTTTCAAGCCTCTGACGCCAGTATCTTGAGTTACTAGCAATTTGCATTCAGAATCATTGATTCGATCCCGCAATGAATCAGAAGAAAAAGCACCAAAGACTATTGAATGCACTGCACCAATCCTTGCGCATGCAAGCATTGTTATCATCAGTTCGGGAATCATTTGCATATAGATGCAAACCCTGTCACCTTTTTGAATATTGATTGATTTTAGGAAATTAGCACATTTCGAAACTTCTTGCAATAACTCTTTGTAAGAGTATTTTTTATCTTCATTTGGATTGTTGCCTTCCCATATTAATGCAGTTTCATCGCCTTTTCCGGATTCAATATGTCGATCTAGGCAGTTGTAGCAAGCATTCAGTTCACCTTCTTCAAACCATTTAATGCTTGCAGTTTTGTAATCTACACTTGAAACGGTATCCCATTTTTTATACCAATGTATCCTTTCTGCAACCTTTGACCAAAAAACATCCGTGTTTTCAATTGATTCTTGATATTGTTTTTTGTAGCCAGATTCCATTTTTATTCTGGAGCTTTAGCAAAATCCTCAGCCCAACATCTTGGAGATAACTCTTCACCTGTGATTTCTTTTACTAAATCATCCCATTTCAATCTAGAGCCAAAAGAAAACATGTTTGCAAGGTATTTTCCAGCTTTTTTGTTTTTAAGCAGGCCACTGCCTGTTGTCTTGACAATATCATGCTCAAGTTGACTTGCTGTCATTTCGCCAAGCATGTAATTGTGATAATAAACAGGAGCTGTAGCTATATGGTTTTTTGCAGCCCAATCAGGTTTGTTTCTTCCTTTTGGCTTGCGAACATCTTGGTATTCCTCTTTCAAATCCCACCATAATTGATTTAAGTCTTGTTTTGGATTTGAGTAAAGTTCCTTTTCGAATCTACACATAACCTGCTCCCACCTGCTGAAAGCCAACATTTTGAATCTTTGAGCATTGACCAATTGCACAGCGGCATCATTAACCTCATTACTTGGCGCTCCAAGGAAATCTATTAGCCATTCTGGTCTTAATGCTTGCCTGCCAAAGATCATTGCTATTGCTTCAGTACTGTTTATGTGTGCCGGGCCTTGTAGAAACCAAGGTAAGTTTTCTGTGGCAAGAAGGTCATATATAGCATGTCCATATTCATGCAGAACAGTATCACCCCATGTTAAATTATTTCTTAGATTACAAAGCACCCTCACATCACCATTTGGATCATCAACACCTAAACAAAATGCATGTTGTGATTTTCCTTCTCTTTCATAAAGATCTGATTTTTCAATTGAGCTTCTTATGTCTAAACCGCAACTGTCAAAAGTTTCAATTGCTAATTTTTCTAAACAATCATCCGCTTTGCCAATAAACCATTTGTCACCCACACTTGTGTCAAAAGGCACACTTTGGAAATAGGGGTTTTCATAATGCCAAGGCATTATTTCGTCTTCATTTATATTGTACCTTTGTGCTCTTTCCGAATCGTATTTACGCTTGTGAGCTAAAAATGGCTCTCTTGTTAATTCATTCAATTCATCTAAAAGATTAAATAGAAAATCTTCATTTACTTCCTGTGTGATCAATCGCATTGAATAATAATTTTTAAAACCCATTCTTTTTGCTGAGCTGTTTCGTATTTCAACCAGATCTAAAAGCTTGCCTTCAACTTTTTCACCAATAGTTTTTGTTGCCTTCCATGCTTTTTCACTCAAGGAATTATCAGAACTTTGTTTCAGGATGTCAGATAGATCATTAGATGATTTTTCTTCGCCATCAACAATACCTCTGTGTTTGACATAATCTGAGGAAATCTGTAGACCTAATTTAACAGTTTTTGAAATTTCCTCATCATTCTTTTGACTTCCTATTGCACCAAGGTAAAGACTTTCTATGATTCTTTGGACATCACTGTCATCAATTTTGTCCATTTGGCCATGCCAATTCTTTATCTTAGAAAATCTTTCAGGATTTGCAGCTCTTTTCTCCAATGTTTCAGAAAGAACCTGAGCAATCTCGCTGTAGTTTTCTTCTCCGGTTGTTTCTTTACCCCACCAAGCAAGTGCAGTGGCCTTCCATAATGGTTTGCTGAATTTTTCTTCTTCAGCTAGAAATTTTTTAATATCTTTTAGCATAAATATTTCCTCCAAATTTATATCCTAGTCTTAGGATAATCTAAGTGAAAGAAATTGTAATTATTGGTGGTGGTGTTGCTGGCATGGCTATTGCATGGGAGGCACAAAAGAACGGTTACAAGGTTTTACTCCTAGAAAAAGATGCTTGTGGAGGTGGAGCAAGCCAAGCAAGTGCCGGCATACTCTCTCCTGCAGGAAAATCTTGCGGCGATCCTGAGCTCAATCGTTTTATCTGGGAGGGCATCAGGATGTTTCCGGATTGGGTTAAAGAGTTAAGAGAGGTTCATGATTCTGATCCTGATTTAAAGATGGAGGGTGTTTTGTACCCTGAAGAACCAGAGTTGAAGACAAGAATAGCCAGTCTTGAAGATGTCAATGTTTCTTATCAGGTTTTGGGAAAAAAAGAAATAAAAAATAATTTTCCATGGTTCGATGTTGAAAAGGCTGTTTTGATTGAGGATGAAGGGCGAATTAATCCAAGAAAATTAATGTATTTGTTAAAAGACGCACTTTTAAAATCAGGAGTTGACATTCGTGAAAATACCGAGGTTTTAAAAATATCTAAATTTGAAGAAAATTGGAAAATTTCCATAAAAAATAATGAGTCAATTTTTACCTCAAAGATTGCAATGTGCACTGGTGCCTGGGCCCAAGGTGTTGAAGATTGGGTTCCACCCATTAAACCAATGAGGGGTCAAATTATCGAACTTGCTGGAGAGGGTATGGAGTTTCCAACTCATACAGTACATGGAGCAGCTTCATATATGGTTCCACAATCCGGGCATTATTGGATTGGAGGCATTGTTCAGGATAGGGGTTTTGATGATTCAATTGATAAAAAAACTTTATTTCAAAAAGTGGCAATCATGGCAAATTGGGCACCAATTTTCACTAAAGCGAAATTAGGAGAATCATGGTGTGGATTTCGCCCTGGTTCACCTGATGAACGACCAATTATTGGAGAAAGAAAAGGATTGGAGGGTGTTTTTTGGGCAACAGGTCTTTTTAGAAATGGGGTATCGCTTTCCCCTGTAGTTGCTAAAAATTTCATCTCATGGATGAATGGTTCCTTCAAGCCAAATCAAGATTACCCTTTTTCACCTAATAGATTTTTATGAGTTTTTTTGAAATTAAAAAAAAGAGAATAAGCACAGTTTGTAATGTTGGCGGTGTTTTGATAGGTGGAGGGAATCCAATTGTTGTTCAGTCAATGACTGATACTGACACTGCAAATATATCAAAAACAGTTGATCAAATAATCTTGCTTGCGAATGCTGGTAGCGAGATTGTGCGGATTACTGTCAACAATGATGAGTCTGCCAAGGCCGTTCCAGCAATTATTAAAACTATAAAAAATAGTGGTTGCGATGTTCCAATTGTGGGTGATTTTCACTTCAATGGTCACATACTTTTGAAAAAGTATCCAGAAATGGCTCAATCGCTTTCTAAGTTCCGTATTAATCCAGGCAATGTAGGTCGTGGACCCAGGCATGATAAAAACTTTGTTACATTTATTGAAATCGCCAAAGAGTTTAACAAGCCTGTTCGTATAGGTGTAAATGCTGGTAGTTTGGATGCTGATCTTTTAGCAAAGAAAATGGATCAAAATGCTCAAAATAATTTTCCACTTTCTGCCGAAGAAGTTGAAATCGAATCTTTAGTTGAAAGTGCTTTGAGCAGTGCTGAAACGGCGATTGATTTAGGTCTTTCTGAAAATATGATTATTATTTCATGCAAGGTTTCTAAAGTTAAAGAAATGGTTGAAGTTTATAGAAAAATTGCCAACCAATCAAATTTTCCCTTGCATTTAGGTTTAACTGAGGCGGGAATGGGTCTTAAGGGTGTTGCTGCAACATCTTCAGCACTTTCGATTCTTTTGAATGATGGGATTGGTGACACAATCAGGTCAAGTTTGACACCTGAGGTTGGAGGAGACAGGGCCAAGGAGGTGCGTTTGTGCCAGGAGATATTGCAGGCTTTGGATTTAAGAAGTTTCAGGCCATCAGTAACTAGTTGTCCAGGTTGTGGCAGAACAACCTCAACCTTTTTCAGGGAGTTAGCTGAAACAATTCAAGGAAAAATTGATTCAAATATGGCTAGCTGGAAAAATGATTTTCCTGGTGTTGAGAGTTTGAAAATAGCAATCATGGGATGCATAGTAAACGGTCCAGGTGAATCTAAATCTGCAGATATAGGGATATCCCTCCCTGGAACTGGAGAAAATCCAAAAGCACCTGTTTATGTAGATGGAAAATTAACTCAAACTTTAAGTGGTTCATCTATATCAAATCAATTTCTTGATATAGTAGAAGAATATATTAAGCAAAGGTGGTCAAAATGACAAAGATACAAGCTATTTACGAAGGGGATCTTAGATGCAAGGCAGTTCATGATCTTTCCAATTCTGAAATTTTTACAGATGCGCCATTGGATAATTATGGTAAAGGGGAATCCTTTTCACCAACTGATCTTGTTGCAGCTGCTCTTTTGACATGCATGGCGACCATTATGGGCATTGCAGCTAAAAATTCAAAAATTGATATTTGTAAATTCAACATGAGTGTTGAAAAAAAAATGTCTAAAAATTTACCTAGAAAAATATCAGAATTACTTGTAGTTTTCAAAATGAAAAATAAATATTCGAAGAAAGAAAAAGAAATATTGAATAATGCTGCTCTTACATGCCCAGTTCATCGCAGCTTAAATGAAAGTATCGATATTCAGGTCGATTTTGAATGGGTAAATTGAAAGGGGGTTTTTTTATGAAAAAAGTATTATTTTTAATTTGTTTTTTGTTAGGCGCAGGAAGCTTAACGGCATCAGATTTTGATCCCGCTGAAAGGCATAAGGTCCCACTGCAGGAATCCTTTTCCAAAGGCTCAGAGGATCCCTCTGTAACAATAGTGGAATTTAGTGCCTTTAACTGTCCGCCATGCAAAAGGTTAGCTGGTATCTTTGATGATGTTTTGAAAGATTATTCAAAAGATGTTAGATTGGTTTTCAAACATGGTGTTCCAAGAGCTTTAGAGTTAGAAAAAGAAGCTGTTTTGGCAACATGGGCATCAGGCCAGCAAGGTTATTTTTGGGAAATGCATGACCTTTTATTCGAGTTTAAAGATAGAGGTTTTGAAGCCTATCTTCAACATGCAGAAAGATTAAACCTTGATAAAGACAGGTTTGTTGCTGATTTTCAAAGTGATGCTGCACTTTCATCTATAGAAAATGAATGGAGGGTTAGTAGTTGCCTTGGTAATTATGGAACACCTAATTTTTTTGTTAATGGAAAAAAATACTCTGGAGAACTTTGGACACATGAAAGGATCCGAGAAATTATTGAAAAAGAACTTGTTTTGATGGAAAGCATGGGTAATCCAAAATATACGGAAATTATGGAAATGTCAGAAGGTGAAGAGTTCTTGTGCGGAAAAAAGGTTTTTAAGATTATTCCAAGCCTTTCAAAAGCCAGATTTTTTGTTGATGAAATTTTGAGAGAAGAGCCTTTTACAGTCATAGGTGAAACTAATAGCATGTCTGGAACCATAGATGTTGATTTTGACTTTCCAAAAAGGAGTTCTGTAGGTCAGATAGATATTGATAGTGATAGCTTCATTACTGATTCAAATAGCAGGAATAGAGCGATTAGAAATAGGATTTTGGACTCAGGCACATATCCTTTAGTGTCTTTTAAAGCTACACGCATAGATGGCCTTCCCGAAAAGGCAACTTTTTATCCTGGACAGAAATACGAGCTTGAAATCAGTGGAGAATTAACTATAAAAAACAAAACTTTATTTGAAACCTTTGACACCGTATTGGAAATTGTAGATTTTTCAACCATTAAGGGTTTTGCAGCAGTAGAAGCTTTGTGGGCTGATTATGGTGTAAGTGTTCCACAGCCACCTTTTGTTCAATTGATTGAAGATAGCATCAGATTAGAATTTGAATTTGTTGGAGTGTTAGAAGATTAGACCAGAATTAGAAATACTTTTAACCTCGGCAAGAGATGCATTCTTGCAGGTTTCTGTTTTTGTAGCAGTAATGGTTCTTCTTTTTTCATGGTTGCAGTATAAGACATCAGGAAAATTCGTTTCCATCTTGCAGAAAAACACTAAAACACAACCTTTTTTTGGTGCCCTTCTTGGCTTGACACCGGGATGCGGTGGTGCAATTATTGTCATGCCGTTATATGTAAAGAAAGTTGTTACTTTTGGTACCGTTATCGCAACACTCGCTGCAACATTAGGCGATGCTGCTTTTATATTGATAGCAAAAGCACCAAAAGATGCTGCTATTGTTCATATAGTTGCTTTTTTTACTGCTGTTTTTTGGGGTATGTTAATTGACAAATGGCAAATAACACATAATCAGCCCTTAGGCAAATTTTCCAAAAAATTTCAGGGTTTCAAGAGTGATATCAAAAAAGAAATTGATCCCGTTTCTTTTATAGACTCAATTGAAGGGGAGGAGAAAGATGAATCTTTAGGTTACAAGATAACCCATCAAGGTTATGTTTTATGGTGGTGGGTGTGTCTTTTGGGTCTTATTTTGGGAGTAACTCTATTAGTGAAAGCTAATGATCCCAATTACGCTCTTGAGTTAACTTTTGACCCCAGCCATAAAGACGCTATTTTTAATTATGTGGGATTGTTTGGAACCTTTTTGTCTGTGATTTTATTTGTTGCCGGAAAGCATTTCATAGGGGATGACACCCTCGAGGCTTTAAGGGATAAATTGACATCCTCAAAAGAAACTTTGATACATGCTGCTTCTGAAACTGCATTTGTAACTTTTTGGGTCTTGTTTGCATATTTGATTTATGAGTATGGTATGTATTTTTCAAATTTGGATTTTGCACAAATGATTGTCAATTCTGGCCCATTAAGTATTTTATTTGGCGCTGGGATTGGCTTGATACCCGGCTGCGGTCCACAAATTTTATTTGTAACTGCTTATACCGAAGGTTTATTGCCCATGTCAGTATTGATTGCACACGCTATTTCACAAGATGGTGATGCTTTATTCCCGTTGATTGCAAGAAATAGAAAGGCAGCTTTATGGTCAACTGTGATTACAACCATTCCTGCAATAGCGATAGGTCTGTTGTGGTTTTACCTTATAGGCAATTAGGATACATTTATGTTCTCAAATTTAACTCCAGAATCGAACCAAAGACCAGGAAATGACCCCATTTTTGCGCTTAGTGAAGAAGCTAGATCAAAAATTGCTAATGGTGAAAGGGTAATTGATGCCACTTTAGGTTGTTTATTTGATGATCGCGGACAGCTTTTAGTTGTTAATGCATGGGATCAGGTTGCTGCTGAAATTCATCCAAGCATGGTTGCTGGTTATGCTCCTATTTCAGGAGTTCAAAAATTTAATCATGCAATCATAGAAGATACATTTTCTGATTTTCAACACCTCAAACAGATAAGCGTATCCTCAGCAACACCTGGGGGAACAGGTGCTGTCACATCTTCAATTGTTAATTTTTTAGAACCGGGAGAGACGCTTGTCTCCCCACATCTTTACTGGGGGCCATACAGCACAATTTCTAGCTTAAATGGCAGGAGATTATTAACTTATCAGACCTTCACCCCAGATTTGAATTTCAATTTAGAAGGCCTTGAGCAAGCGGTGCATAAAACATCAAAAGAAAATAAAAGAGTGTTAACTGTGATTAATTCTCCATGCAACAATCCAACAGGTTATTCTTTGAGCCCAAGTGAGTGGGATGGAGTTGGTGACATATTGTCCAACGCTTCAAATACTGCTAGAAATTCGTTGATTATAGATTTGGCTTATTTTAAATTTGGCCCCAAAAACAATCACTGGTTAAGTGTTGTAGAGAAAATATGTGATGATGTGCAGGTTCTTATTGCTTGGAGTGGAAGTAAATCCTTTACAAGATACGGTGCTAGAGTTGGTGGAATCATTGCCTTGAACAGAGATGCAGGCTCAAGAGAAAAGCTCAAAAGAGCATTTTCTTATTCCTCTAGAGGGACATGGAGTAATTGCAATCATATGGGTCAATTCATTGCAACAAAATTAATTACTGATGACCGTTATAAAAAACAGGTTAATATTGAAAGAAATGCCATTATCGATTTGCTTCAGGATAGGGTTGATGTATTTAATGTTCAGGCACAAAAATATAATTTGGTTTACCCTCGTTATGAAGGTGGGTTTTTCGTAACTGTATTCTGTAAAGATCCACAAGATGTTGCTAAAAGAATGAGAGATAAAAACGTGTATTTGATACCTGTAAAAGATGGAGTTAGAGTTGGCCTTTGCAGTGTTGCATCAAAAGACATTCCAGAACTTGTAGAAGTATTGAATAATTCTTTGTAATGAATCTTAAAATCCAAGGAAAAGGGCAACCTTTATTATTAATACCAGGCCTTGGAGGGTGTTCAAAAAGTTTTGATTATTTAATTCCCCATTTGGATAAGTTACAAGTCATAACATTTGATCCATTGGGTTGTGGTTCCAGCATGCCAATAGACAAAGCTAGTCCAAATGTTATTTTTTCATCTATTGTTTCCATGATTAAGGATTTGAAATTTGAAAAAATAAATGTTTTAGGGACTTCTTTTGGTGGTGTTATTGCCAGGATGCTTGCGGTTGAAAATAATGATTTAATAGATGGGCTTATTCTTGTTGCAACTGAACCTAATCCAGATAGGTCAGTTCGACCTAAAAATCAAAAACCAAGAGTCGGAAAGGGTGCTACCGCTATAGAAAGAACAAAAGCTTGGCTTAAAAGCTTTTCGTTCAAAGATTGGGAGAGTGAAGATAATTTTAGCTTTACAACTGCAGTTAGATATTATTCCAACAATGAACCTCTTCCAGAAACACAAAGGCTGCAAAGGGATTTTGTTTTGAGGAATAAAAATTTTGGCATGCCTGAAAAAATCAAGCAGAAAACCTTAATAGTACATGGTGATTGTGATTCCTTGGTGCCTTTTAAGAATGCGGAAATTTTACATAATTTAATTGTGAGATCTGAATTAAAAAAAATTGAATCTTGCGGGCATATGATTGCTTGGGAAAAATCCAGAGAATTATCAATTTTAATTAAGGAGTTTTGTAAATGAGGGTATTGGTTATTGGCGGAACTAGGTTTATGGGAATGGGCTTAGTGGATAGATTATTGAAAGATGGCCATGAGCTTTTCATTATGACAAGAGGCATTTCAAGCAACCCTTTTGAGAATAATGTTCGACATGTTTTTTGTGACAGGTTTGATAGCGAGGCTTTCAAGCATGAATTAACCAAACTAAAAAATGAATTCAAGGGAGAGCCGGTGTTTGATGCAGTTGTTGACTTTCTCTCATTTAACAAACAACATTCACAGGATTTTATTGATGTTTTTTCAAGACCTGGTTTAATAGGTCATTTCATACATATATCAACAGGTTCTGTGTATGCGGTCGGAGAAAGGTATCATGATGGGCTGATATCCGAAAAAGATTTTTATAACCCACTAGCAAAGCCTTGGCAAAATAATATTGAAAGTTGGAATTATGGGACCGGAAAAAGGGAAGCTGAAAATGTTTTGGAAAAAGCATGGAAGGATTTTTCGTTTCCTGAAACCAGAATCAGGATCCCGATAGTCGAGGGACCTTACGATTACACATTGAGAAGCTGGAAATACCAACTTTGGCTTCAAAGTGGAAAGCCTATTGACCTGCCCGACGGAGGGAGATTTAAATTCACGCATGTTTTTTCTGAAGATGTTGTTGATGCTATTTTGTCAATAATTAAAATTGGATCATCTACATATGGAAATGCTTTCAACCTTGCACAAGAAGAACAACCATCATTGAAGGTTTACCTTACTGAAATGGCAAGGGTGATTGGTATTGAACCAACATTCAAAGACGTTTCTTTGGATAAGTATTGGAGCCCCTTGAAGGAAAATAAAGTTTTCTCTAAATCAAAAGCATGGCAGCCATATGCGTCTTGGCTTAAGAGGGATTCGTGTTTGAGCATTGAAAAAGCAAAAAAATATTTATCATGGACGCCAACACCAATGAGCGATGCACTTAAAAAAACTTGCTTATGGTTTGATAGTCAAGAAAACCCATTTGCAAAACCATCAGATCAACCTTGGTTGAGTTGATATAGTACAATATACCCATTGGGGGTATATATGAAGAATGATAATTATTGCGATTCCTTGCCAGAATCTCATGGCCAAGCTTTAAGGAATCTAGCTCGTATAAAAGGCCAAATTGGTGGTGTTCAAAAAATGATTAGGGAAGGCAGTTATTGTTTGGATGTTTTGACTCAAATTCATGCCGCAAGGTCAGCGCTTGACAGCGTTTCTGCGTCATTAATGGAAAATCATCTTGAAAGTTGTTGTGTCGAAGCGATCATATCTGATGATAAAGATTTAGCCTTAAAAAGAGTTACTGAGTTTTCTCAGTGCTGCAAAAAATTCATTAAAGGTTAAAGATGCCTGAATTCAATTTTTCTTCTAGCGTTTTTGGGATGCATTGTGCCAATTGTGTAGTGTCTCTAGAGAAGGCTATTTCACAAGTTCCAGGTGTTCAAAAGGCGTCTGTGAATCTACATGCTAAAAAAGTTGTTGTTTCCGGAAGTTTCTCTATAGCTTCTGTCAAACAGGTTATTTTAGACAAGGGTTACTCTTTTGAACCACCTAAAGAAGACCAAGCAAAAGAGCTTTGGATAGTTTGGTTTTTGGCTATATTGGTATTTTTCGTTAAGGATCAGGCAGGCATATTTGTTTTACTTGTGTGTGCATTAGCAGGCGATCTCGCTAAAAAGTTAACACATGAAGGGTTGCTGTCTCTTAGAAAAAAAGATTACAAAATGGAAACATTGATTTTTATTGGTGTTTGGGGGGCTGCTTTACATCATATTGTTTCCTTGTTGTATGGAAATCATGGAATGGGGAAAGAGGGTGTTATTCTTTTGGCAATATACCTTACTGGTCAAAACCTTGAATCAAGACTTAAGGACAAAGCGGATATTGCCATAAAAGATCTTTTAAATTTGCTTCCCGATGAGGTTGCTTTAATCAAGAATGGCAAAAATATTAAAACAAAACTAAAAGACGTCAAGATAGGCGATTCCATTTTAGTTTTGCCAGGTCAATCTATACCGTTGGATGGAATTGTTACCGAGGGTAAAAGTGAGATTAACGAAAGTTTAATAACTGGTGAATCTGAACCAGTTTTAAAAGTTGTTGATGATGGTGTTATAGGTGGGACTTTGAATATTTCAGGAAGGATATTGGTTAAGGTAAATGCTTCTGGTGATAAGGGTTATCTTTCAAAACTTGTTGAGATGGTTGAGAATGCAAGCGCTGCTAATATTCCAGTTCAGGGTCTTGTAGATAGGATTGTCGCTATTTTTGTCCCTATTGTTTTATGGGCAGCTGGCTTAGCTGGTGTTTTTTGGTTAACTGTTCCAGAAAGGATGATCAAGATAAATCAGTTTTTAATTTCTAAGTTAGCGATAGACATGGAGCCTTTAAGTTGGTTTATGGTCGTTCTTGCTGTTCTAGTCGTTTCTTGTCCTTGCCCATTGGGGATAGCTACCCCTTTAGCGTTGTTTATCGGAGCTGGAAGGGGTGCCAAAATCGGTTTGATCATTCGTGACGGAAAGGGTTTAGAGGATTTAAAGAGCTGCAAGGTGTTGATTTTAGATAAAACAGGCACCTTAACAACTGGAAACCCAACAGTTCAAGCAATCTTTCCATCTGAAGGGTTTACTGAAGAGGATGTTTTGCAGCATGCTGCTTCAGCAGAGGAGGGCAGTGAACATCCGATAGCAAAGGCCATATTAAAGAATTCCAAATCAAGAAAAATAAAATGGAAAAAGTTGGAAAACTATAAATATCAATTTGGTTCTGGAGTCGAAGGTTTAGATGAAAATGGCAATAAGGTTATGGCCGGCAGTATTGCCTGGGCATTATCTGAAACAATAAATATTCCTAATGAAGTTTCATCAGACTCGACAATTGTTGCTGTGAGTGTTGGCGGTAAGCCAATAGGCTTAATAGCATTGAATGACGAAATTAGAAACAATGCATTTCAAACAATTAGAAAGATTGAAAAAATGAAGATAAAAATTATTATTGCTAGTGGAGATAGAGAAGAGTCAGTTAAAGCGGTAGCTAATAAACTTTCAATAAAAAAGTATTTTTATGCACAAAAGCCTGAAGACAAGCTTGCCTTGGTTGGTAAATATCAAAAAGAAAATAACCATGTTGTTTTTGCCGGAGATGGTGTTAATGATGCTCCAGCTTTAGCTGCAGCTACTGTGGGGATTGCAATGGGAGACGGTTCAGATCTTGCGAAACAGAATGGTGAGCTGGTTTTGCCTAAAGGTAATCTGCTCAATATTTATAAAGCAATAGTTCTTAGTCAAAAAACATTCTCGATTGTTGGTCAAAATTTATTTTGGGCAGCTATCTACAATGTTGTTGCAATACCTTTAGCATTTTTCGGTGTCTTGCACCCGATAGTTGCACAAAGCGCTATGGTTATCTCAGATTTGATTGTTATTTTGAATAGTTTGCGTTTACAAAAAATTAAAATATGAAAATTTCTGTCATACTTATAACCTACAAGAAATTCAATGAATTAAATTTAACCCTTTCTGCTTTAGAAAATCAAACCAAACAAGGTTTTGAGGTTGTTGTTGCTGAAGACGATGACTCACAAGAAACAAAAGAAATAATAAAAAATTTCAAAAAAAGGGGCAGGTTGGATTTGAAGCATGTTTTTCAAAAGGATAATGGGTATCAAAGATCAAAAATAGTAAACAAGGGTATTATTGCATCAAAGGGCGATTATCTTCTTTTCTTGGATAGTGACTGTGTGCCTAGATCTGATTGGGTTGAATCATATGCAAAATCAGCAAGAAAAGGATGGTTTTTTTCTGGAGGAAGTGTTGTTCATATTCCCGAAAGAATCCATTCAAAACTTCAATCTTCAGATGTAAAAGACGATAAAATTTTTAATTATCAATGGTTAAAGGATAAGGGTCTATCATGCAAAAGGACAAAATTAAGGCTTTCAAATCTAGGAATCTTCAGGCATGCTATGGATTTCCTGACAACACGTTTAGGGGTTTTCACTGGCGGAAATTCTGCATGCTGGAAAAAAGATGCATTATCTGTGAATGGTTTTGATGAGGATTTTGTAACTTATGGTTCTGAAGATAGGGAGTTTGGAGCAAGGCTTGTGAATTTCGGATTGAAGGGGATTGTCAAAAAGTTTTCTTTTATTGTGGTGCATCTTGACCATCCAAGACCTTACAGCGATGATGAAAATATCAAAAATCGAAAAATCATGAAGAAGGTTATGTTTTCTAGAAGATCTTGGGCTGAAAATGGCATCAGAAAATTAAAATAATAAAGAAACTTTTTTATATTTTCCATAGTACTATATAGGCACAGAAGCATGTTTGAGAAAATTAAATTTATCTTATTTATTCTCCTTCTTTCTTTTTCTAGCATTACTCAAAAACAAAGTGAACCTTGGGCTAAATTTGGATTAACGAATGAGGAAGCCGCTCGTCATGTTTTAGACAGGTTTGCTTTTGGCCCAAGGCAAGGGGACATCGAAAAGGTTGTATCTCTAGGAGTTAGCAATTGGTTTGAAGATCAAATATCTATAACTCAGGATGATTCTCAAGTTAATGAAATTTTTAAAAAGCTTGATTTCAAATCATTAGAAATGTCTTTAGACGAGATGGCAAATACATATGTTCCGTACGGCCAGATTAATCGCAGGGTCAAACAATGGGGCATTGAGTCAGGCTTGGTGACAGAGCAGGATTTTTTGACTATGACAAATGAAGAACAAAGAAGGTTGGCTCTTCTGTACATGGATGATTTTTCGCTTAAGCCAATTGCAGAACTTGACTCTGAAACATTAGCTCAAAAAATGCTTAGAGCTGCTTATTCTGAAAATCAATTTCAGGAAGTTTTAACAGATTTTTGGTTCAATCATTTCAATATAGATGCTAGTCAAAATGATGTTCGGCCATATGTTTATTCATATGAGAGAGATGCAATTAGGTCGAATGTGTTTGGAACTTTTTCCGACATGCTTGTAGCAACAGCAAAACATCCAGGAATGCTCTTTTATCTAGACAATGGACTTTCTACAGCTGGTTCAGGTGTTGAAACCACTGCTAGTTTCCATATGGAAAATTTATCAAAAACAAGCAGAAAAAGAGATCTGCCAAAATCTGCAAGGAACCTTTTGAAAAATTCAGGCAGGGGCCTGAATGAAAATTATGCTAGAGAATTAATGGAATTACATACACTAGGTGTTGATGCATTTAATGAGGTTGATGGCTATACGCAAAAAGACGTTCAGGAGGTTGCTCGTGCTTTTACTGGTTGGACATGGATTTTACAAGATGGTTTAAACAGTAGGCTTCCTTCAGATATTCTTCCAATGGGGATGTCCGATCAAGATTCCGGCATGGCCACAACGCCTAATGAAACTAGTCGCTCTTTTTTATCCTCACAGCTCGAAAGGCTCGGTTTTGTTCAAGAGGGTTCTTTTGTGTTCAGGGCAAGTGCTCATGATGCTGGAGAAAAAAATATTCTAGGACACCATTTTCCAAAAGGAGGAGGTATAGATGAGGGTGAAAGAGTTTTAGAAATATTGTCAAAACATGAATATACCGCTAGGTTTTTATCAAAGAAAATAGCGATTAAGTTTGTTCAAGACAACCCTCCCGAGGAGCTGATTGAGCTTATGGCAAGAGCTTACCTGCACAGTTCAGGGGATTTGAGCGAAGTTTATAGAGCAATGTTTTATTCTGATTATTTTTGGAGAGAAGAGGCAATAAGATCGAAGATTAAGTCGCCATTTGAGCTTATCGTTTCCACGGTCCGTATTTTAGACAGTAAGGTTACATCCCTAAAAGGGATTTTTAATTCAATAAAAACTATGGGGCAGCCACTATATCGTTACCAGGCTCCAACTGGTTATCCAGACTCTGCTTCAGCCTGGGTGAACACTGGATCCTTGATTTCTAGAATGAATTTTGGATTATTGATTGGCGGAGACAAGATAAGAGGAATTGAATCTGACCTGAAAGCCTTAAACACTTTCAATGGGGTTTTTCATGAGCCTGAAAGTGTTCAGCATGCTTTGGAAGTTTATGCAGGGATAATAATGCCACATAGGGATTTAAAGGAAACCTTAAGAGTTTTAGAGCCTGTTGTAAATGCTGAAAACTTAAATACCAAGATTGAAATCGCTTCAGAACAATTTAATACAGAAAGGTCTATGGGAGGTGGAATGAATGGTGATGGCTTCACAAATGTTTTAGACCAAGATTTTCAAATTGGAGACAACAGAAAAACAAGAAAAGAAAACGAAGGTATACTCGGTCAAATTGTTGGTGTTATTTTGGGTAGTCCTGAATTTCAAAGGAGATAGTTTATGCATGATGATCATGATGATGACATAAAAGGAATCTGGACCAGACGAGCTTTTTTGAAATCAGGCGGAATCGCTTTGTTTAGTTTGGGTATTGGCGGTAATCCGCTTTTCATAAACAGGGCTGCAATTAATTCAAAAAATGATTTATTAAATCAAAACAAAACGCTTGTTACGATTTTTCAGAGAGGCGCAATGGATGGCTTGATGGCAGTTCCTAAATTAAACGATAAATATTTAATGAATGCACGACCGAGACTTTATATGAATCCAAGTTCAAAAACCGACTCTGTATTAGATCTTGATAATGGTTTTGGCTTCCATCCATCATTAATGCCCTTAATGGATTATTGGAAAGAGGGAAGCCTTGCTGTTGTCCATGGTATGGGAAGCCCCAACAAAACAAGAAGCCATTTTGATGCACAGGATTTTATGGAATCCGGTACGCCAGGTGACAAGGGAACTAGTTCTGGTTGGTTAAATAGAGCTGTAGGTTTAATGGGTCATGAATCACCAACCCCATTTCAATCAGTTGCTTTAACACCATCATTACCTAAATCATTTTATGGTGAAGAGTCAGCTTTGGCTATATCTGATCTAGATAATTTTGGACTTCCAAGCTATATAAATATAGGTAATATTGTTGGCAACACCTTTGAATCTTTATATGAGGATACAACAAAAGAGATACTTAAAGACACAGCAGATGCTACATTTGAAGCCGTTGATCTTTTGGAGAAAATTAGACAGAAAGATTATGTTGCAACATCAAAGGTTTCTTATCCAAATTCAAAATTGGGTAATTCTTTAAGGCAGATTGCACAGCTTATCAAGGCGGATGTCGGTTTGGAAGCAGCTTTCGCAGAGCAGGGAGGGTGGGATACCCATGTGCAACAGGGAACAACCCAAGGTTCTTTTGCAGACAACCTTAGAGACCTTTCTGAGTCTATTTCTGCATTTTGGGAAGATTTAGGTCCATATCAAGACAGTGTCAACCTTATGACTATGACTGAATTTGGCAGAACGGTAAAAGAAAATGGTACTGGTGGTACCGATCATGGACGAGGTTCTTGTTTGTTTGTGTTGGGTCAAGATGTTGATGGCCAAAAAGTGCATGGGTATGTTCCTGATTTGGCACAAGAAAACCTTGAAGATGGCAGGGATCTTCCTGTCACTACGGATTTCAGAGCTATCTTTAGTGAGGTTTCAGGATCAACATTTGGTATTAGAAATGATGAAGAGCTGTTCCCAGGATGGGAAGGAGAAAGGATTAAACTTTTTAAAAGTTAAATACGTGGGCCTGTTTCCAGGCCCACACTAAAATCTTATTTGTCTTCTTCTGTTGAGCAAGACCCACCACAATCTTTCATACAAATGATGGCAGAAACACCAACCAATATGTAAACAATTCGTTCGATGGATGCATTGAAGCCGAAAATCATGTTGACTAAATTAATATCAAATGCGTGTAGTCCCCAATTCAAACCACCAACGATCAAAAGTATCTGTGCTAACTTTTTCATTAAATATCCTCCTTGTAAAACAAATATTTGAAACAAATTGTAACGCTGAAAAAATAATATATTTATATATTATTAATTTAGATGCTTGTTAAAAAAAGCAACAAAATGATCGTTTATGTTCTCATTTTCCATATTTTCTTGCAATTTCAAAATACATTCAATATTCAATTCATCCATTTTTTCTTTCAACATAAAACCAAATTTGGGATGGTGGATATAAACATGCCCTGGTGAATTTTCTGGCAAGGGTTCATTCTTTTGTCCATAATATAGAAAAACCGGAGCGTCACCTGCATTTAAGTGGCTGACGGGAGACGCCCATTCGAAAAATGGATGAAATTTTGGGTTTTCAATATGTTCAAAAGAATTCATGCCATGATGATTCATGCCGTAAAGTTCATATAAGGGTTGGTCTATATTGTTCGTGTTAAACATTTTCGAAATAACCCTTGGGTCCAATGTTGTTTGAGCACCAATTGCAACAACAGCTTGAACTTTTGCTGACACCCTATGTGGAAAGATATTTCTTGGATTGTCTTTCGTATTTGAATCATCATTGAATCCCAACCATAAAGATATGGCTCCGCCTGCTGACCCACCAATGGCGCCGAATCGCGTTGGATCGATATTAAAAACGCTAGACAGGCTTCTTAAGAACTGTACTGCAGCACCTGCATCTTGCATTTGAGCTGGAAATGGTGCCATCCAGCTCAATCTATAGTTGACCGCAGCAACAGATATTTTGTTTTCGAGAAGCTTATCCAGAAGCATAGGATTAATGCTTTTTTTATCCCCACCTTTAAATCCACCTCCATGGAAATAAATAACTAAAGGTGTTGGTTCTTCTGATTCAGCAAGCCATAAATCCAATTCAGTTCTTTGAAACAGGTTAAAACTGTAGTTTATATTTTTGTGATTTGGTTCTATAGGCTGTGGAGCAAAGAGTGCTAAAAGGTAAAAAAACGACAATGTCATTTATTTTCAGCTTGGCTTGCCGCAATTACCTTTTTTGTTTGGTCTGCTGGCAAGGGTTCATACGTATGAAATTCCATATCAAAAAAACCGTCCCCTTTTGCAATAGATCTTAAAGTATTGTCATACTTGTACATTTCCATCAAGGGAACTTCAGCTTTGATTGTTGTCAGTCCTTGACCGCTTGCGTCTTGACCTAATATTCTTCCCCTTCTTGCATTAAGGTCTCCAATAATTTCACCCATTAAATTGTCCGGGACCGTTATATCTACCTTATAGATTGGTTCAAGTATTATCTTTTGACATTGGCTTTCTAACATTCTGAAGCATTGCAAACCTGCTATCTGGAAAGATATGTCATTTGAATCAACATCATGTGTTTTTCCGTCAAAAACAGATACTTCTATATCCACAACTTGAGCGCCAATCAAAGACCCTTTTTCCATGCCTTGAGAAACTCCCTTTTCGACAGATCCAATAAATTTCTTAGGTATTTTTCCACCAACAATATTGTCTACAAATTTAAAGCCCTCATCCCTCATCAAAGGTGTAACCTTTAAGGCACATTCACCAAATTGACCAGAGCCACCAGATTGTTTCTTATGTCGGTAGGTTGCATTTCCTGTGCTTGTAAAAGTTTCTTTATATGGTATTTTTGGAGCTGATGCTATTGCTTTAACTCCAAATTCATTTTGTGCCCTTGAAGAAAGAACGGAAAGTTGTATCTCACCAAAACATTCAATAACATTTTGATGTGTTTCAGATTTGTATCCATAAGTAACTGCAGGATCTTCTCTTAAGAGTGTTTTTATTGCATCACTAACCTTGGTTGCATCTTTTTCTGTTTCTGAATCAATTGCTTCCCATGATGTCGGCTTTGGGAAAGGTATATCGTTAAGTTTTCCTCCCTTGCCTAGAGTGTCTCCACCTAATGCACTTTTCAACTTGACAAGTGCAACAATGTCTCCAGCTTGTACAGAATCAATACCCTCTCTGTCTCCAATATTAACCTTGTAAAGTTGTGTCAGTCTTTCATTGTCTGCATTACGACTATTTTTTAAGGTGTCACCTTTATTTATTTTTCCAGAAGCAACTCTTGCATATTGAACTTCACCCATTTTCCCTTCATGGCGCGTTTTGAATATCTGTAAAGCAGGATCTGTTTTACCTAGCAATCCAGACCTTTCTGCAAAGATGGAATTTTTTGGACCAGGGAATAGGCTCCCAATGGTGTTTGCAAGGCTTTCTGTTCCTTTTTGTGAAATAGATGAACAATAAAGAACTGGAACTATTTCTGATTTCAAAACACCATTTGCAAAAGCTTGTTTAAGTTTGTCAAAAGGCAATTCATTACCTTCAAAATATGCTTCCATCAACTCTTCATCCTGCTCAACAACTTTCTCCAATAATGATTCGGGAAGATCGGATCCTTCCGCAAGTAATTCAGTTGGTTCTTGAAAATCATTACCGCTATTGATGTTTGTCTGGAATGGGACTACAGAATCTACTCCAAAATCTTGCCAGCAGTCAGAATTTGCATTGCTGTTATCCATTCTTGAAACAACAACAATAACTGGAAGTTTGAAAGATTGAGCTTCCTCTAGCAATCTTTTAGAAGCCATATCAACCCCTACAGTTGGGTCAACAACAAGCAAGGCGGCATCCGCAACTGCTAAGCCGGCAGTTCTATCACATCGAAAATCGTTTGCTCCTGGTGTGTCAATCATTTGGAATCTGTAATTTCCGAAATCGAAGCAAGCTGGACAGAGGAATAGGCTCATTTTTCTATTTTTTTCCTCCTGGTGAACAGCAATCCTGCTTGTTCCCTTTTGCAATTCACCAAGTCTGGTTACTGCTCCAGCTTTAAAAGCCATTGATTCAATCAGTAGAGTCTTTCCAACTCCAAGATTTCCTATAACTGCGATTGTTCTTGTTTCTTTTGACATAATAGGAATATTCTAAAAAAAATATTTATTTTTTTTTTAACTTCCAGGTGTTTCAACATTGGCAAGAGACCAGGTTAATGCTGCAATATGAGCCAAACCTTCCTTGAATTCATTTTCATCAATTTTATCTAATGTGTCCGAAGGAGCATGATGGTAGTCGAAATACCTTACACCAATGTTTCTTAATCCAATCAGAAGAACGCCATGCTCTCTCATTGGACCTATGTCAACACCACTGCCTTCTCCGATTAGATCTAAACCTGTTCCAGCCAATATGCTTTCAAGCATTTCTTTTTGTGCATTGTTGCCTTCAGCAACCCATCCATTTGGTTTTTCAGCACCAAGATCCGATTCAATTGCAGCAAATGTATTTGCACCATATTCTTTAGAGTATTCAGTTCCACCCCTTGCGCCATTTTCTTCATTGGTCCAAAGTATTGCTCTAATGGTTCTTTTTGGTTTTAAGCCCAGTCTTTTGATTATGCTTAAGGTTTCCATTGCATGTACAACTCCAGCACCATCATCAAAGGCTCCATGGCCAACATCCCAGGCATCCAGATGTCCAGAAACTATAACAACTTCATCAGGATATTTGCTTCCCTTTATTTCACCAATGACGTTATGTGAAAGTGCATCAGGGTAGGTCTTTGCCGAAAGTTTCATCTGGACCCTTATTGGAATATTCATTTCTTGCATTTTTGCCATTGCCATAGCATCTTCAATCGTCACAGCTCCATATGGGATTTTTTTATATTCATTCGAATAGCCCATCCCACCTGTATGAGGAGTGTTTAGACTATTGATGGTAATGGACCTTAACAAAGCGCCAACAGCGCCATGTTTTGCTGCCTCGATGGCTCCTGAATATCTAAACTTTGAAACCGCACCATAACCCTCTAGTGAGTTTTCTGGCATTGGGATGTTGAACAGGACTATTTTTCCTGCAACCTCAGGACTTAATTCTTCTACGTTGTTAACAACAACAACATCAGCTACTATAGGCTCAACCTTACCTTCATTGTTTAAAGTTGCTACAGATCCGCCAAAAGAGAGAAAACTCATCTTTTTTAGATAGGGTTGCACAAGAAATAAAGATTCCTCATTTCTTTCCCAATGTGGAACCATCACTTCTTGTAAAAAAGACTCAATACCTTCATCTTCAAAAGATTTTCTCCCCCATGCCACTGCTTCCTCCAAACCCTTGCTTCCTGAAAGTCTATGCCCTATACTTAGGCATAATTCAGCCAACTTGTTCATTGCATCATTTTCCCCAAAAGCCATTTCTTTGATTTTTGAAATATCATTTTTCATCATGTTTTCCTCCATGGAAGCTAATTTTGATGTCAAGAAGAATGCTAAAGCGACGAGCATAATTTTTTTATTTACCATATATTTCTCCTCGTGATAGTGACATGTCATTGTTTGTATCAATTTTTTTAAAATTTTCTAAAGACAAACCACTTTCAATTAATGTTATTTTATCGTTGCTGTCTTCATCCATCTTTGCAAAGTAAAAGATCAATTTTCCTTCTTTGAATTTGTCATATCTTGTAAAATCCATAAAATGTTTTTTGACCTCATTAAATTCAAGTTCAAAGTTTTGGTTTGCATCCATTGTTTCAAAAATGAAAAGAAAGCCTTCAAGTTCTCCAACCTCAAACAAATCTAATGTTTTTGAATAATCGCTGTCAAAAAGAATAAAAAAAGATTCTTCTGGAAGCCTGTTTATTCCTAAGCAAAACCTTTTTGCGAAATCGCTATATTCATAATTGCTGATTTCATTGTCTCCATTTTTATCTAAAGCAAGCAATATAGGCAACATCTCTGCCGTTGTGGTTTCGAATGGATTAGGCCCGATCGATTCAATTATGCTTTTAAAGATCATTGTTGTTAATTTTGAACCTTTCATCAAGTATTCTTCAGCTTGGATCTCACCATCCATATTTTTATCGTATTCTTCCAGGTTTCTTGAGGATGGCTTTATTAAATTTGGATAAAGGGACATCAGGTCAGCATGAAAGAAAGCAAGAGCGTCATCATTGATGCTTTCTGCTGTTTTGCTAATGTCGTATTCGTAAAATGAGATATTTTCATCCATATCAAAATCAATAATTGCAAATATTGTCATTGCTTCAGGTAGAAATTGCTCAACTGCTCTCCATTCCTTATATGAAATCAATCCATTTTGATCCTCATCAAGCCAATCTTTAAAATTTTTTTGAAATAAGAATTCATTTATGGATATTTTGTTATCTTTGTTCTCATCCATTTCACTGAAACCAAAAGCAAAAACATTTAATTCTTTCTTGGAAAGGAAACAGTCTTCGTCTTTGTCCTTTCTTATAAAATCTTCCCTAAGAACCTGACTGCTTTCGTCTTCTTTAGGGAAATCACCATCGCATCTATAGAGATTTTTGTATGGGTTTAGGTAACCATCAATATTTTGATATTCATAGGATTCTGCTTGTAGTTGCAGTAGTAAAAAAAATATAACCAATATTGAAAGCATGATTAGTTTGATTATAAGGTTTGGCAAGGGGGACAATTGCCCCCTTTGCTTTTTTTAGAAACGCCTTTTAGAACTTAAGCGCGAAGCACAAGCTCAAGGTATCTGTTTCTGTGCCATCTGTATCATCGGTTTCGAAAGCTAATGCAGCGTGAACTGTGTCATTGATTTTTGTTTGAATACCCATAATCATGTTTTTAGTTTCATTGCTGTCAGTTGTGTCTTTATTTCTTACAAATAAATTTACCCCATCTGTCATAGCAACAGCAAAGTCAAACCAGTTACCTTCTCTTGTTGTCGTGGTTGTCGTGCCAGCATCTGTGTTGTCAATTTCACCATCAGCAAAACCATAGCCAAAAGTGAATGATCCTGCGCTGTATGCAAGGTGTCCCAATACGAGAGAAGTGTTATCATCACTTGCGCCATGAGAACCGCTTTCAGACAATAGGCTGAAAGTTATTGCATCTGAGATTTCATGCTGCATGAATAAGCCAACCACCCCATCTTCTCCTTCTGGGGAACTTCCGTCTTCTCCACTTGTCATATAGATTTTCATGCCTTTATTGAGCACCCAATCAGTTCCTAGCATAATTCCAGTATCTTGTGAAGCCATCCATTTTTCAGAATCAGGAGCTGTTTTATATATCCACCTTCTTCCGTTGAATTTTTCTTCAAGAGCATTCCATGGTTTTCTTAGTTGGCCAAACGTCAATCTACCTATGTTTGTTTTGGTTGAAACATAGGCATATTTCACATACGGATCCATTAAAGATCGATCAGAAAACTTGCCATCAAAAGTGAGCCTGAAACTTGTGTCATCACCAACATTGCCTTTCATGTTGATCCTTCCTCTGTTCAGATTCCAACCAATACCAGTATCAGTCACATCCATGTGAAAGAATATTTCACCGCTTGTTGATGCTGCATTTAGATTTACTGGCATTATTGCTAGGATTGTTGCTATTATTAATAATTTTTTCATATTTGAAAACCCCCCTTATTGCTTTAATAGGATTTATTGATCCTCCCAAGTGTGGATTTTATTTTTTTTATGCTTTTGAATTGTTTAAAAAAAGTAAAAATAGGGGTAATTATTTTTTTTGGGAAGTATTTGTGTTCCCCCAGGTTTATAGTGTTGATATGCTAATTTATTTTTCTATTTTTGAGGTTGTATAAGCAACCATCCCTGGAATGTTGTCCATCGCTAATGAATATTCTCCCAAATGATCTTTTGTATTTGTTGCAACAATACCATCAGTTTCCAGTATGTCATTGAGTATTTTCAAACCTTCTTCACTGTTGTTTAGAGACAATAAAGCACGGGTAAGCATTTTTGTCATTCTTTTATCAGTTTTTTCTGGATTAATAACAATTGGGTGACTTGGAACATTACCAAATGCTTCCAATTGTTCGAAATTATTTTTGGGCATGCACCAATCTGGAGCGTCTCCTTTTCCGCAATAATCATCCCATGTAGTTGATTTGACAAAAGCGACATCGCCTATGCCATCAGAAAGACACCTCAATGCTCCTGAATAACCACCATAAATGTCAGAAGAATCAGGAATTATGGCATTGTCAAAAAATGCTTCAATTGTGTATCTAAGACTTTCAATATCATTTTCATCACCAATAACATCAATAACACCTTGTCCAATCATTGTTCCAATAGGCATAATCATGCCAGCGCTCTTAAGCCATCCGGTATGACAGGATATTTTTCCTTTTAGATCAGCATAGGTTTTGATTCCGCTATTTTTCTTCACAATTGCCTGAGCTGTGTAGTATGACTGCCCATTTGATTTAAGGTCAGCTGCAATTACTTCAAAACCATGTTTTTTCCAGCCCAGCCATCCTGCTCCTCCATCAAGGAAAGCAAGGTGGGCATGCCCGTAATGCAAAGCCTCAATAGCTGTACTGTGATTCGTAATTGGGTAAATTTCAACTGGCATATCTAAAGCCTGTTCAAGATATTTTGCTAATATTTCAGGATTTGCATCAGGATTCATGTAGTCATCTTTGATTTCAAAAGCAATGTTAATTACTTCTTCTTTTTCCGTTTTTGTTTTTGGTTCAATGGCTTGGTTGATCTCGTTGTTAGATTTATTGTTGACTAAAAATAAGATGAGTGTGATAGCTGTAATCGTAACTATTATTTTGTTTTTCATTTTTTATCCTCCAGTGTTGGCAGAGGGGGGCACTTACTCCCCCCCTACGTTTAACATTTGTAGGGGGGGCACTTACATCCCCCCTACGGTTTTAGGAAGTGTGGTTACACACTATTTTTTCAATTTAATGAACTAGCATTCAGAACATTCTTTATCTTTCTGCTCGTGACCATGCTCGTGACCATGCTCGTGACCATGCTCGTGACCATGCTCGTGACCATGTTCGTGACCATGTCCTTTTTTTTGGCATTTTTCACAACCAGCGTGACTGTTTGGTTCTTCAGGTTCAGTTTGTACTGTACTATTTTGAGTTACTGCTAGTTCGGTATTATTTTCTTTATTGCTGAAAGCATATAGCATTATTGTTGCTGCAACAGCAAAGATCAATGTCTTTTTTTTCATTTTTCCATCCTCCTTAAAGATTCTTTGTTGTAATACAAAGCCTTTCAATAAATGAAAAATTTAAATGAAGATTGTATAGAAGAAATAAAAATTATTAATCTATTTAAAGGTTATTTGATGTGTTTTTCCATATCTACAAAGGTTTTTCCAGCAAATTCAAAACATTTTGCAACTTCATCAATTACAGAATCACAAACCCTATCTCTGATTTTGTCTCGTGTTGTTTTGGTATCACATGGAAAATCAAACATTGTTGCTTGTCCGGGTACTTTTGTTTTGATCATTTGGCCACCAGCCATTGCGGCGCAATGACGAACGTATATATGGGCCATGATTTTCATTTCATCATTTTTAATTTCTGAATTCAGATAATCAATATACTCTTTTGTTGATTCGAGCTTTTCTCTGTCCCAGCTTTTTTTTTCCATATCTGAAACATCATCCAGAATTCTTTCCGCAAAGGGAACATCCTCTAAACCGTCAAATAAATTCTTCTCTTTCCCAATTTTCTCAAGCTCGTTAATGCAACAGTATTCATTGTAGATAAAAGTGTGATAAGCTTTTTTTGTTATTTTGCCTTGGAACATCTGTTTTGGGAATGGCATATTTTCAACTTTTTTGTGTATTGGCCATGTGGCTTTCATTAGTTTCTTTTTATCCATGTTTTTTTTCCTTGTGGCCTTGATCATTCATATGGTTTATTTGATCTAAATTGGGACCTGTAAGCCTAAAGGCTTTACCAAAGCCATAAACGAGTAAGCCTTCAGAAGGTTTAAGTTCAAAGAGATGAAAATCACCCATGTTTTTTAAATAAGCTATTGTTTCAAACTTGTCTTCCAGTAATTTTATTTTTGAATCCCATTCCGAATTTTCTCTTTCAATTTTTCTTGCTTTGCTCTTGAATGTTAGTCTTTTTCTTGCAAATATGTTTGCAGCATCTTTTTCATCTTCAATAACCATAAACGAATTAGAGGGTTGGTCAGTTAGGTTTTTTGTATGTTTTGATAATTCGCTAATAAAAATATAAAAAGAACCACCATGCATTACTGATGGAGCATAGCTTGAATTCGGTACCCCCTTCGAGTCAGTAGTGCCTAGCATTATTGTTTGCATTTTTTCTAGAAGTTGATTTTTTTCAACAGTTGCTTCTTTAATTATGTTTGACATTTTTTTATAGTTTACCATCTGACATCAAATTCAATTTTTTGCAAGCACTATTGATTGAATCGAAATTTCCAGGATTAATTAAGCCATAATAGGGGAATAATGTTATTTTTGATTCTTCAACCGCTGTTAGTTTGGCAAAGAAGGGAGTGTTGGTTTTCAGATCTTCAATTAGCTGTTCGCCAATGTTGTTAAAATCAATAATTATTATGTTCTCAGGATCAAGATCAACAAGTCTTTCTTCTGAAATAGTTACATAACCTTTGTATTCTTCATTATTCGAATCAAAGTTAGCCGCAAGATTTTTCAATCCTGCACGAGAAGCAAGTTGACCTGCCCAGCTAGCACTTGTAGGAGAAAGCAATGGTTGCATGCTTGCAAGAATCAGAACACTTGATTTATCGGAATTCAATTCAGATTTTTCAAAACAATTTGGCATTTCGTTTTCAATGTTGTTTTTTTCAACACCAAGCATTTCTGAAATTTCCAAATACACATCTGTAAGATTTTCCCAATTTTTAACAGTTATAGACAGAGTATCTATACCTAATTCTTTAAGTTGGTTCAGTGCCAAATCATGCATTCCGCCAACTCCCATTACCAAATCAGGTTGCAAGGCTATTATTTGCTCTAGATTAGGTGGGCTTTGTCCGCTGCTTATAACATTTTTGTCATCAAAACTCGGGTCTTTTTTCAAAAGGCTGCTTCCCGGTATCCCAATTAATTTTTCGGGAGATATCCTGTTGACTAAATCAGCAGATAATGAGCTCATTGTTACGATTTTTGAAAACTGTTTTTCTTGCTGTATGGTGGAATCAGACCTTGTTGGTTCACTTGTTTTGTTTATGTTTTGCATTTCAAAACAAGATGTGAAGATCAATGTAAATATTAAAAATTTAAATAGATTATTCATCTTTTTCTCCTTTTTTGTATGGTGCATATTGCTGCCCTAAGCTTGAAGACATTGTTTCTACATCTATTGAGAATGTATTTTTGATTGTTTGCTTGTCAAGTATTTTTTCTGGTTCTTCCAACTGAAGCATGCGACCCTTAGTTATGAGTCCAATCTTGTCAGAATATCTTGATGCAAGATTGATATCATGAATGACGGAAATTACAGCAATATTTCTTTCTTTTTTTATTTTTTTGATAAGGTCTAATATTTCTATTTGGAACTGTATGTCAAGAAATGTTGTTGGTTCATCAAGTAGCAGTATTTCAGCTTTTTGGGCAAGAGCAAGAGCAATAAAGGCTCTTTGCACCTCTCCCCCTGATAACTCTTCAACCAAGCAATCACTATATTGTTCAAGGTCAGTTAATTTGATTGCATGCTCTACTTCTTTTAAATCTCTATCATTTAGACCCCATTGCCACCATTTGCCGTATGGATAACGACCCATAGCAACAAGTTCTCTGACTGTGATAATTTTCGGTATATTGGGTTTTTGTGGCAGGTAAGCAACAATTTTAGCAATTTCATTCTTGGTTTTTTGTGATTTTTGCTCGTTTTGAATCAGTATCTCACCTTGTATTGGTTCTAGAATATCTGCAAATGTTTTTAGAAGTGTAGATTTACCCGAGCCATTAGCGCCTAATATTGATATCCACTCTGATTGGTCAATTTGAAAGTCAACATTTTCTACTACAAGATTTTTTCCATATCCGCATGATAATTTGTTTGCTTCTAACATTTTCACCCTGTTTGCCTCCTTGTCTGAGAAGATGAGTAAAGCAGGAATATAAATGTTGGTGCACCCAACAAAGCCGTTACTATACCCACCGGTATTTCTACTGGCCCTGATCTTGCAATAAGATCTGAAAGGCTCAAAATCATTGCTCCACCAAGTGCTGATCCAGGAAGGACTAATCTATTATCATCGCCAACAAGAAATCTAACGCCATGAGGAACTATCAATCCCACAAACCCGACCAAGCCGGCGATGCTTACGGCACTTGCCGTTAGCAACGCTGCACATGCACCTATAAGAATTCTTGATTTAAGAAGGGAAACACCTAATGATTGTGCCATTTCATCACCTAATGAAAGTAAATTCAATTGTTTACCCAGGAAGCAACCTACAACAAGGGATGGGATAATCCATGGTGCTGCCATTGAAACATCATTCCAACCCCTACTATTTAAGCTTCCTATCAACCATGTTAAAGCTGCTTGTATTCTCCCATCATCACTAAACAAAAGAAGTGTCGATTGGATAGCGCCAAAGAGGCTGCTGAAAGCTACTCCCCCGAGGATTAACCTTGGGACAGAGATTGATTTGCGCGTTTTTGCCAATAGGAACACTAATGCGGTTGTAGCCAAGGCTCCCAACCATGCTCCCAATGGAACTAAAAGTGGAAAACTGCCTAATGTTATCATTACAACTACTACCAATCCTGCACCTGCTGATATCCCTAAAAGAAAAGGACTAGCAAGGCCATTTCTTAACATTCCCTGAAGCAATGCTCCAGACATTCCTAATGAAGCTCCTACCAATATTGCACCTAGACTTCGTGGAAATCTAAGATCCCAAAATATGGTATTCGCAACTTCATCTGCTCTTGAAAAGATTGCGTCAATTATTCTTGAAAAACCAAGATCTACAGCACCAATTGATAATGATAGAAAAAATACAACAATTAATGCAACTGCAATACACAGCAAACCGAAAACTTTATTTTTGAATTTCACAAAATAAAATGGGGGAGAGCCGAAACCCTCCCCCAAATGGTAATCAAACTAAACT
>CEVA01243430.1_pt1 | contig 53939 bp, 50 predicted proteins | sample 361521 | NCBI WGS metagenome assembly CEVA01 (sample SAMEA2622823, study PRJEB7988) | marine metagenome | isolation source: saline water (ENVO:00002010), including | reverse complement strand
GGGGCAGTGTCAAAGCCACCTGCTAAGCAGGTGGATTTTTACTGCAATGGCATAAAGTGTTAGACCGAACGTTTATTAGTAGCTGGCCCGACGGTCAGCGCAGTGCCATTAACCGCCATTCAACTATTAGTCACCCATGCTTTATGTTATGAGAAAGCAGATGCTGGTCTAACGCCTCGCTTAACCGGCGCGAAATAGCAGGCTAAAATTAGCGACGAAGGAGCTCAAGCCTGCTGTTTGGCGTCCTATTGGTTAAAGCGTTTGTTATGTCGCATTTATAGGCTTACTGGATGAAATGAGTACGCGATGTGCCAAAAAGTTTGCCAACCCAATATCATAATCCAAATACTTAACTTCTTTACTTTGAGGGTGGAGTACTTCTAGCTCTCCTTCTGCACCTTTGGTATGTACGATTCGGCATCTAATATTATAAAACCTTTGCCATACCTGCCTCAGTAAATCTTCATCATCAGCATTAGAATTTATTTTGTATTCAGAGAGTTTTATTGCATTTTTAGAGCGGAAATACTCATCTCTTTTCGTCTCAGATTTAAGCCAATCACGAAGCAAGCTTAAATCAATACACTCTTTGAAAGTTGCTTCAAGTTGAGAAAGCTCTGACCGAGTAGATGAAGCAGATTTAACGATATTAAAAATTCTGGCTATATCTTTTTCACTATGCGAATTAAAACACGGATCTTTAAGGATGTTAGCCACTTTCTTCTGAGCAGCTAACTCTGAATATATTGGATAATAAAATTCAATGACTTGATATAAAGCTAAATATTGCAATAATGGCATACCTACAGCTGATTGTGCATACCAATAAAGTGACAATACTTCATTATCATATTTTTGATTTACAGCCGTTAGCTTAAGATTTTCCATCTGAGATGTATCAGTTTTTTCTCTAGAATAATTGTGTTCTACTGCAAGCATTAAAGGAATACTCGTCTTACAATCAAACTGAAAACAAATTGAGGCAAAAATAGTTTCAATTACTTCTTTAGCTTCATCATGATTACTAACATTTATGCCTGTAATTTTTAGTGATGTTGACCAACTTTTTCTTCTATCAAATCGAGATGCTCTCATGCTTATGCTTGGACGAGGACGACCTATATCTTTACATAGATCTAAAAGGTTAAATTCATCCGTAACTTCTGACAGCTCAACTGTTACGTCAGGAAGATGAGTATCAATATAAAGTTTACCTGCTTCAGAAGCATCTTCATTATTCCGAAACATATGTTCAAACTGAAAGCTTTCTTGAGGTAGCTCTACTTCACATTCAATTACATCATGTTCTTTTGACCAAATAGCCTCATAACCCTCAACATATCTATAGTCAAGAAAATTAAGATCTCGCTCGACGGCTAACTGAGAAATTTCTTCATTTAGCGTTATATATTTAAAGCCACGGGCTTTTGGAATTTTTATTCTTAATAAATTACGAGCTGTAACCCGCTCACATTCAACTGATTTAGTTGCACAGTTTGTGGAAATTGCTTCAATGCTCAATGAGTACTCCTTGCGACATAACAATTTAATATCGAGCAATTGGGTCGTTTTTCTGCCGCAACCTGTCTCGTTTTAGTCTTTAGACCATTGATAGCAAATTTAGGAAATACTTACCAGCGCTGAAGTTACACGACATAGCTTTAACCGTAGACTCGACAAAAACGACCCAGAGGGTCGTTTTCCTGACTATGGGAGAAACTCAACGATTATGGGTGTATTACTGTGATTTTGGTGGATGATCGTCTGTCGCTTGCTCTAAGCTACCTCTGTTATGACCTGGAGGTGCGAGCTAATTCAGCATTATTTTTTAACTTTTTCACGCAACGCATAAATACTGATATTGCTGTGATCCCCCCACAAATAATGCCGATTTGCAGAATTGATGGCTCAATCGTTGCGGTGATAAACAGACTGCCAATAAGCGAGCCAATTGTATATGTTGCAGCAATAAATACAGCGCATGAAATCACTAGCATTAACCATGTTGCAACCTTTTCCTGTTGAGACATATGACCTCCGTGACTATTAAAACTGCGCACAAAACCCCCCGCTGACTAAGATGATAAGTTTGCTTTGGTCGCTGATTTATTAATATCAAATAATATAAGTTATTGCCAATATTAGGTTTTGCTACGCTTAATTATCATAGTGAACCTTTGATTCTTTTATCTGGCGCTGCACATTATTTGTGCTGTTTTACTATTGCAGTTGCCTACTAATGTGTGTATTTTCGAAAAGAATCATATATCTATCGTCTATGCGCTTTTGCGCAATGCAACAGGGAGGTGATCATGTCGATAAAACCTTTAGCTATTTCCTTCATAGCCTTCATTGGGCTTAACCTAACAGCCTGTGGCTCTGGCACAAAAAATGATGAGCCAAAGCAACTGACACCAACACCGACAGGTAACATCGTTGATAATAGTGCGGTTGCTGACTATCGGTTGGTTATTTATGGTAACAGTCATAGCTCACAATTAGGTTCAATCATTGAAACACTGATCAGTGACCAACTTCCAAATAAGACGATTGAAACGGTAACAATCAGTGGGCGGTTTTTAGATGAAATTGCTGCGGTTACTGCAAACGTAGAGCAATTAGAAAAAAACACTTGGAGCCACGCCATATTTCAAGGGCAAAAGTACTCTCAGTCCGGCGCAACCGACTATCCAACGCACGCAACTGAGCGTTTAATTGCAAAGGCTAAATCAAACAACATCACACCGATATTATTTCCAGAGCACCCACAACGTGGTGACCCCTCTGAGGCAGAGCGGGTATACAATTTACATCAATCAATTAGCCAACAAGAGCTTAGCTGTGTCGCGCCCGTAGGCTTAGTTTGGAACCGTGTATTAGAGGTTATGCCAACGGTTGAGCTACATCATGCAGATGGTAATCATGCATCCTATGCAGGGAAGGTGCTCACCGCAATGACCTTCTATGAGATCATTACTGGCGAATTGGCGGACGCGATTCCCTATAATCCGGCGCTTGAGCTAGATCAGCAACAGCAAGCGCTGTTTGGGCAAATTGTCACGCAAGTGCTTTTAGAACACCCTGCGTGCCCACAGAGTTAGCAGTCATTGCCCTAGTTACCTAGGGCGACGTTAAAGCCAGAGAGTACCTGCTGGTAACAATGGCTGTGGTGTAGCGGGCAGAAACGTTGGCGTGTAGCACCTGCATCACCCGGGCAGGGCTTAATTACAGCGCACACCATATTAAAGGGTAACAGTTATGCGTTTATGGTACAGATTAAGGTGCGTATTCTGGCGTTCGCAAGAAAAATAGAATGATTAACTCGGCGAGGCTAATGGAGGCCAATTGCGCCGTTACGCCTAGCATAACGCCGATACCTGACTGTGGGTCTGATTGAATCCCAAACACTAAGCCCAGCATGATGAAAAAGCTGAATATCGCCGGCGTGGCCCGCATCACGGCTAATTTTTTATTGCGGTAGCTGTGACTGTTGGCCAAAAAATACAAGATAGCATACGGCGATAGCAGCAATAACAGAGCCAGACCGGCTCCCCAATACGTAAAAGCAATGGCAGCAAAGGATAAAACAGCGAGTGCCTTAATTGCATAATATGGTTTCTTATATTGCATTGGTTGTCCTTAACTAAGGTGTTCAATGATTAGAGAGTGGGTTTGCTCGCATTCGCGATTTACACTAAGGTCCACAGCAAGTAGCCGTTGTAGGCGAGATAACCGCTGAGCAAAAGCCCACCTTCTGCCCGGTTGATACGGCCTTGACGGCCGATACCATAGGCCATGACCAGCAAAGCAAGCGTTAACAACAGCATCACTCCCCAATCACGATAAAAAATATCTGCGCCAAGGCCGAAGGGTTCAATCGCTCCAGCAATACCAATAACGGCAAGAATATTAAACATGTTCGAGCCTACCACGTTGCCAATGGCGATATCATGCTCGCCTTTTTTGGCCGCAATAATAGACGCAGCTAACTCTGGTAGCGAAGTACCCAAGGCGACAATAGTCAGGCCAATGACTAAATCACTGACTCCCAATGCTGAGGCGACTTGCACCGCACCCCACACTAATATGCGTGAACTAAGCACCAGTACCACTAAGCCACAAACTAACCAAAACAGTGCGCTTTTTAACCCCATAGTTTGGCTGGTAACACCCTGCTCGGTATCGCTTGCCAGTGGGTCGTTGTAGTGGCGCAGGCCTGAATATATTGACCATGCCACCACGCTAACAAAGCCACCAAGCAGCAAGGAGGCGTCGAGTGTGGTCAATTGACCGTCGTAGAGCAAATAGCCACACAGCAACACCACAGCCAAAAGCAGTGGTAGCTCTTTGCGAACAATATTAGAGTGCACTGTGATGGGGGCAATCAGTGCGGTAACCCCTAAAATTAGGCCAATATTGACAATGTTTGAGCCAAGAGCGTTGCCTAGTGCTAGCGCCGGGTTGCCATCACTCGCAGCCATCGCCGAGACAACCATTTCCGGTGCGGATGTGCCAAACCCGACAATAAGCATACCGATCAAAATAGTGGGTAACCCCGCGTGTGCCGCAGTGGCCGCAGCGCCGTCTACAAAGCGTCCAGCACTGTAAACCAGTAGTATAAAACCAGCTACAATCGCTGTTATTGCAAGCACCATTGTTCCTCCGCCATCTTGGCTTTTATGGCCTTAATATGGGCGCATTAGTTGCCCTTGTAAAGCATTTACTTTCATCTACTTAGCAAGAAATAAAGTACTTTAAAAAAGCAGCATAAATTTGATCTTCAACTAGCATTAAAGTGATAGCAACAACAATTATAAGGAATCACCGTGCGCATAAATAAAACCATGATTGATGAAATGGAGCTGTTGGCAAAGTTTCCACGTGCTAGCCACATGCAGGGCATAAAGGTACACAGTGATGCTGATGCAACGTTGCGTGATGCCGCGCAGCGGTTGTTCGATAAAGGCATTACCGATAGTCCCGATGGGGGTTATTTAACCGATTTAGGTCTCGACTTAGTGAAACATTTAGACACTCTTTACGCGGCATTAAGCTCAAAAGCCGGGTAATGGCCTGTAATAGCACGCGTGAGTGTCGCCGCTGTAAGCTGCAAGCATCACAACAGTTGACGAGGTGATCATGGTGCACACTCACTTGCCTGCTATTTTGCAGTTCTTTGATGATATCGAGCTGCCTTATCGCTTTGCGCCAGTGGCTGAAGAGAGCTTTCTTCCGGGTATCAATATTCATCAAGGGATATTAGTGATTGATAAAAAGCGCTTAGCCCATGAAGGGGATTTACTCCATGAAGCTGGGCACTTAGCGGTTACAGACTGGCATCACCGCGCCACACTCAGCGGTGATGTTAAACAATGGGGGCACCAAGGCGGCGAAGAAATGGCGGCAATGGCGTGGTCGTGGGCTGCACTTCAAGCGATAGGTCTGCCGCCCAGTGTGGTGTTTCACGAACACGGCTATCGCGGCGCTGCCGCTAACTTAATTACTGCCTTTAGCACTAACCCAGGCCCTGGTGTGCCGCTACTTTATAGTTGGTTTATGTGTCTTGCACCCGAGCAACCACAGGGGTTTCCCGTTATGCAACAGTGGTTTCGTGATGACGCTTATACCCAAAGGCAATTAGCACTGTTATAAACTTGGTGAGTAAGCCAGGCATTACTTTGGCAGTCGATCACCACATTGATGCGGTCTTCAGTACTGCGGTTGTGCACGCTATGTGTCATGTTGGCATTGAGATACCAAAGCTCTCCGCACTGCATCGGCACACGATGATCAGCTACGTTGAATATAAGGTGCTCGTCGCTACACAATGGCAAGTGTAATCTGGCCTCGCCGAATTCCAGTGCGAGCCCTGGGTCTTGATGGGGTTTTATTTCCGCGCCGGCTCGTAAGCGCATGAGTCGCACAGCTTTTACCGGACAAGGCAGACTCGCCAACACCTCAACAAGCGCATGACTGTTTTGTAATAACGGTAAGTTGGTCCAATGTTCGCCTTGGTCAATACTAAAGCTTTGTAAGATCTCATGGGCGCTTTTATGGTGGGCTTGGCAACGTAACGGAACAACATCCCACTGGCCCTGATAATGTTGGGTATTTACATGAGGAACCCAAGGCAGAGTTGTTAACTCAGGCAATGAATTGAGAATATCCAACGGCGAAAAACAGAGCGCGAGCTGCGCAAATGCGGCTACTTGGCCGTTGAGTTGATGATTCTGACACATAGTAAACAAAGCCGAAAAAGCATGCCATTAGTACAACACCCTCAAAATTATTAACCATTACGGGTCATTACAGCGCCTTACTAGCCGAGCGCTGATATTTTCGCTAAGTTACTGGCTGATATCAGCCATTTATTATCGTGATGACCCCAGTTTTAGTGAGTGCCTGCCTGTTGGGCAGTAAAGTGCGTTATAACGCCACCTGCGTAAGTGCACAGTGCGAACATATGCAATGGCTGCGTAGCCATTGTCATATCATGCCATTGTGCCCAGAGGTTGCTGCGGGCTTGCCGACTCCCAGAGCGGCAGCAGAAATTGTAGGGGGTGATGGCGATGATGTGCTCGCAGGGCGGGCTAAAATAGTGACCGCAGATGGTGAGGATGTCACAGCGGTATTTTTGCAAGGCGCTCGCCAGGCACTCGCATTGTGCAAACAGCACGACATTCGCTATGCGGTGTTAACAGAATCGAGCCCTTCCTGTGGTAGCAATACCATTTACAATGGCGAGTTTGGTGCTCGCAAGGTGCCGGGGCAAGGGGTCGTGAGTGCACTGCTACGAGCAAATCACGTGAGTGTGTTTAGCCAACATACCTTAAAACAATTGCGAGTACAGCTCAGCGATTAAGAAGTCACCATTTAATGCTTGCCTTGGAGCTAACTCTAAGTAGTATGCTAGGTGAAAGTTTGTTCACTTTTAAGAGCGTCCATGACCTTTAGTCAAGCCATTAGGTTTAGTGTGTTACGTGAGTTGGTGTATGCACGCCAAGCCCAGCATGCCAACGACCCCAATAAACAGTTTTTTCATTTGCAAAATGCCCATGTATTGGGGCAAGAATCGACCTATTGGCATACTTATGTGCATATGTTGATGTTACGTTGGGCGTGGTGTAACCGCGTTTTACCAGAATTCACAGGGCAATTGGTAAGAGTTCTCGGGGCTGCTAGCAAAACAGCCTTGGGCTGGGTGCCTAGGGGGAATACTGGTGGCGCTAATGTCAGCCCATTTAAAGTGATGCCCATCCCTGCAAATTATGCTCAAACTATCGCCAACGCTAAAAAGAGGGTCGCAACATGGGAGCAATAAGTTTGTCATTGCGCGCGATTACTAAAGGCAACTATGAGGCCGTATGTGATCTTGATGTAAGTGAGCAGCAACAAGATTATGTGGCCTGTAACATGTGGTCCTTAGTTGAAGCGCAGTTCAATAGCGGCTATAGCACCCGGGCAATTTACTTGGGTGAGCAGCCCATCGGGTTCTTTATGTGGGTTCAGGAAAGCACACACAAAGTCTCAATTTGGCGGTTTATGATTGACGAGCGCTATCAGCGCCAAGGGTATGGCCGTTATGCCTTAACCTTGGCCATTGCCGAAATTAAAGAGCAGCCACAGATCACCGAAATTGAAATTTGCTAAAATCCCTCCAACCCTGTTGCGAAACAGTTTTACAGCCAATTTGGGTTCATTGAACAGGGCATGGATGACGATGAAGAAGACATGTTGGCCCTGTTGTATATAGAAAACCAAACTCCCTGGCACTAGCTATCTGCTAGCTACTAGATGGGTAGCGCAGAGCCGCTTTAATCTGCCCATAGGAATTAGCCCATCACTGCATCGGTTGGTCGCGATAAGTCATATTTATCATACAAGTATTTTGTTACCTTATATCATTTGCTATGATATAACAAATTCTACTTGGGTGATGTTATGAAGTATCCACTTTCGCTTTTAGTGCTGGCTTTGCCGAGTTGGGCATTTGCACAGCAAAACAATGACATAGAAACGATTACCGTTGAGCACAAGCAAGCTTTTCGCGGTGATATTCCCGCACAAGAGTTGCCACAATCAATTACCACACTGGGCAAAGACTTAATCACTGATAACGGCATTACACGTTTTCGTGATGCTCTTGATTTCTCTGCCAGTATCTCGCGCAAAAATAATGGTGGCGCGCTGTGGGATAGCTATTCAATTCGTGGCCTGTCGGGCAACGAAAATATGCCCTCTGGATATCTCATCAATGGTTTTAGCGGTGGCCGAGGCTTTGCTGGGCCGCGAGACGTATCAAATATTGAATATATTGAGGTACTTAAAGGGCCTGGCTCGGCATTATATGGGCGCTCAGAGCCGGGTGGTACAGTTAATATTATTACTAAAAAGCCACAGTTTTATCAGCAAGGACAGTTACAAGCTGAAATAGGCAGTGACAATCACACGCGTGTGCAAGGAGATTACACCAACGCAGTTAACGACGATGTTGCTTTTCGTATCAATGGAGCTTGGCAAGGCAGTGATAGTTATCGTGATTATGTACACCATGACAAGTTCGCAATTACGCCGTCTCTGTACTACCAAGTGGGGGATGACTCTTCACTGACCTATGAGTTTGAGTATGTTGATCAGCAGCAAATGTATGATCGCGGTATTGTAGTTTTAAATGGCGATATTGAAACCCTGCCTGAGTCGCGATTTTTAGGAAACCCTAACGATGCGCCTACCAAGGTACATTCGCGCGGCCACCAGCTGCAATATCATAACGATTTAAATAGCGATTGGTCACTGCTTGTTGGTGCTAGTTATCGAACGGGTACATTAACGGGTTATTCTTCAGATGCGGAATTGTCGCCGTCAAGACAGTCTGTCTACGATGATGGTCGTACCCTCACGCGTCAGCATCGTTATCGCGATTATAAGTCTGATGATCTCTCGGCACGTATCGAGCTAAGCGGCCACTTTGAGGTTGCCGGCATTACTAACCATTTGTTGCTCGGTGTGGATGGTTATGACTATGAGTTGCGCACCGGCCTATATCGCTATCGAGGTGGTTACGGCACCTATACCCTAGATATATTTGAGCCTGATTATAACTTTATGCCGGGCCCAGATGTGAGCATGCAATATGAGAATAATGAACAGCAAGATGCCTATGGTATCTATCTACAAGATCAGCTCGACCTAGGTGATTCGCTCAAAGTGATGCTCGGGCTCAGGTTTGATGAAATAGCCCAAGATATTTTCGAAACCAAGTCTGGGGTGGCCTCAAAAAGCACTAAAAATCGTATAAGCCCGCGCTTTGGGGTGGTTTACGACGTTAATAGCGCTATTAATTTATATGCCAGCTATTCAGAAGGCTTTTTACCGCTTAGTGGCACCGATGCCAACGGCAAGCCGTTTGGCTTTGAGGAAAGTGACTCGTTTGAGGTCGGAATAAAATTTAGTATCGAACACCTTAGCGGTACGCTGGCGTGGTTTGATGCGACCAAGAGTAACATGCTGGTGTCCGATCCAATCAATGTCGGTTACTCAGCGCCGGTCGGCGAGGCGAATAGCCGAGGCGTTGAGCTTGATTTATCCGGCTCGTTCGGTAGTAACACTGATTACACCTTGTCTTATGCTTATGTTGATGCGAAAACGGCCAACGATGTAATTAACGCTGACTGGTTAGTACCGATACCCAAAGGCAGCCCGCTGGTGAACGTACCCAAGCATAATGCTGCTGTGGCTATAAACCATGCCCTGACACTGTGGCAGCAAGACATAAAAGTAGGGGCTCATTACAAGTATAACTCCGACCGCCTGGGCGACCCCGCCGATCTCAGCTTTCGTATTCCCAGCTACCAACTTGTTGGTCTATACGCAAAATGGTTTGCATCGAAGCAGCTATCGGTGGCGCTGAATGTCGATAACATTTTTAATGAGCACTATATTGCCAGTAGTTACAATGCTATGTGGGCATATCCGGGTGCGCCAACACAGTTTAAGCTGAGTGTCGGTTATGACTTCTGAGCAGCTAAAGAAGCGTATTCATAGCATTGATATTATGCGCGGAGTGGTGATTCTGCTGATGCTGGTGGATCACGTGCGTGAGCGTTTCTTTTTACACATGCAAGTGAGCGACCCTATGGTCATTGAAACGACTTCGCCGGGGTTGTTTTGGAGTCGTTTCGCCGCTCATTTTTGCGCGCCTGCATTTATCTTTTTAACTGGCATGTCGGCGTGGTTATATCAGCACGCTAGGCAAGGCCAACCACGCAGTGCCACCGGGTTTTTGCTCAAACGTGGGCTTTTTATTATAGCCCTTGAAGTAACCCTGATTAGCTACTCGTGGATGGGCAGTTACCATACCCTATGGCTACAGGTTATGTGGGCGATTGGCCTGTGTATGCTGGTGCTGGCGATATTGCACAAGCTACCTATGCCGGTGTTACTGACCTTAGGTTTAACCATTGTATTTACTCATAACATGCTCACCCCTATCGAGTTTAATGAGAATGAGTGGGGGTATACGCTGTGGCGTATTTTGCATGATCGTGGATACATATTGGAAACAAGTTGGCTCAATGTGAAGGTTAGCTATCCGGTGCTACCATGGATTGGCGTAATCTTGCTTGGTTATTGTGCCGGACCGCTGTATGGCAAAGACACTGCGAGGCCACGACGTCAGGCTTGGCTATTAGGGCTTGCGTTAATCTGTGTATTGCTCTTTGCTTTGTTACGCGGTGGCAATATTTATGGTGAAACATTGCCTTGGCACACTTTCGACTCGGCGATGCAAACGGTCATGTCGATTTTCAATATCACTAAGTATCCCCCCTCTTTGAGCTTTTTACTCATTACTCTGGCGGGTATGTTTGTCGGCCTCTATGTCTTTGAAAAGCCGCTGGGAAGCGTCACCAACATGTTGCGTACTTTTGGTTCGGTACCCATGTTCTTTTACGTCGTCCATTTGTATGTGTTACTGGCATTGTACCAAGCTGCTTATTGGCTGGTGGGAAATAACCAGGGCGAGTATGTGGGGGTTAATCACATCGCTTGGATATGGCTTATCGCTGTGGTGCTTGCCGTGGCTCTTTACTTACCTGTGAAGTGGTTTAGCGATTACAAGCGCACTCATCATCAGTGGTGGCTAAAGTATCTATAACATTAGGCCACAGCATTGCTGTGGCTTTGTTAACTGAGCATGAGCTTGATAAATAACACGGCGGCCAGTAACAGCAGTAACCCATTCATCATCCGCACAAAACGCTGGGCGTCGAACTTTTGCCGAATTTTGACCCCCAGCCAATTACCCACTAGCGCCAAAGGGGAGAAAGCCAAGGCGAGCAGCAGGATATCGAGGGTTAACAACCCTTGGCTGCTAAAGGCAATCAGTTTTACGCCATTCATCAGTGCAAACAGGGCGGCGGCGGTGGCAACATAGTGGCGGGGCGGCAGTGCTTTAGCATTAAAGTACATAATCAGTGGTGGGCCGCCGAAATGAACCAAGGTGCTGGCTAAACCGCAGAGCAGGCCCATCGCCTTCGCTCCCCAATGACTGGCCAACAACGCATAACGAGTATTAGCAAAAAATAGGCTGCGAATGGCAAAACCTGCACTAAAAGTGGCGATGGCCGCGCTTAACCAGCGTCCATCGATCTTAGTAATGAGCCACTGAGCGACAATCACACCCACTATCACCGCAGGTAATAGCTGGGTAATTAAATCCCCCCGCCACTGACGCCAGTAGCTTTTTAAGCTCAATACATCAGCAACAATTAAAATGGGCAGCATCAGGGCGATAGCATCCACCGCCGGCATTACCAGCAGTAACAGAGGCACAGCAAACACCCCGAGGGCGCCAGCAAATCCGGACTTGGAAATGCCGGTCAGCACCACCACCAAAGCGATAACTGTAAGAGTGAGTAAGGCCATTAAGGCAGCTCGAAATACAATGCTTCTAGCGCGCTTTTAGCCTCTAGCTCTATGCTTTGCTCGCGCTCCAAGGCAAATCCATCGCCGCTGGAAAAATGCGTGCCATCGGCTGTTAATGCACCTTTGACAATATGTACATAGCCAAGGTTGGCACCGCTTTGTAAGCGAAACTTTTGCTGCGCGTTGAGCATCAGCCGCGATAAGCGCGTTTGCTGGTTAATGCTTAGGGTGTTGCCTTCACCTTGCGGCGTCACTAGCGGGGTCATCGCCTCCTGCTGTGGTATGCGCCGTTGCTCATAACTGGGGATGATCCCTTTAAACTTTGGCAGAATCCAAATTTGTAGGAAATGCGCATGTTCGCTTTGCGAGGCGTTATATTCGCTGTGCATAATGCCGCTGCCGGCACTCATTCGTTGTACTTCGCCGGCCGAGAGGGTAAAAGTGTTGCCCTGGCTATCTTGATGGGTTAAAGCGCCCTCAATGACATAGGAAATGATTTCCATATCGCGGTGTCCATGGGTGGCAAAGCCTTGGCCCGGTTCCACCTTATCCTCGTTAATAACGCGTAAGGTGGACAGGCCCATATGCTGTGGATCATAGTAATGGCCGAACGAAAAGCTATGCTGGCTTTGCAACCAACCCAGATCAACCTGACCTCGCTGCTCAGCGCGACGAATATAGTTCATAGTAGACTCCAAAAGTATGTTGATAGAGCCAGTTTAAGAGCATACAAAAGTGAATAAAATGAGTTAAAAAAGCACTTAGCGTTCGTTTTTAACGAATGTGTTTGCTTTAGAGCTCGAGCTTATTCGTCTGCCATCAGTCGGTAGCGCAGCTCACCAATAAATGTTCGCGCGGCGGGGCCGAGATTATCGCCATCTTTAAAGAGCAGATATAACAACGCCGTGCGGGTGTCTGCGCCAGCAATATTAAGCGCCTTAAGGGTGCCCTGCTCAAGCTGCTCAGTAATAGCGATACGGGGCAGCCAGGCAAAGCCCAAGCCTTTGCTGATCATATTGATAGAGGTGTGTAAATGGCTGACCGTCCAGCGCTGCTCAGCGCCGAGCCAACCGGAGCTTTGCTGCGCATTTAGCGCTGAATCGCGCACCACGATTTGCCGATGTGCTTTGAGGTCTTCAAAGGTGAGGGCGCGGGGGATTTGCTGCAATGCGTGCTGCGGATGCGCAACCGCGATAAACTCAAAGTGGCCAAGCTCCTCACAAAAATCATCATTGGCCAATGGCGAGATGGCGATATCCACTTTATTGTCTTGCAGTAGTTCGTTAGCACCGGCTAATACCGATTCAAACAGTTCAATGCGCAGCAGCGGGAACTGGCTGCTGGTGGCTTCAAGCACACTGAAGAGCAGCTCTTTGGGAAGTAACTCGTCAACGGCAATACGCAATTGTGATTCAATGCCTTCACCTAGAGTATGGCCCATGGCTTCGACCTTGGCGGCCTCATCAAGCAGGTACTGGGCGCGGCGCAGCATCATGTTACCGGCCTCGGTCAGGGTGGTTTTACGGCCATGCACGGTAAATAGCTTCACGCCTAAAGCGGCCTCTATTTTTGCCACGGCATTATGGATACTGGACTGGCTTTTATGCACGCCTGCGGCCGCTTGGTTGAAGCCGCCATGTTCCACCACGGCGCGAAACATGCGCCACTGTTCTAACGTTATTCTTAACACTTAACAATCACCATTATCACAGGTATTGAGTTTCTGCTGTGCTTGCTTGTCTTGCGCTAACACATGTTTTAAATCGTCCATACGCTGGCGTACCGCGACACCATAACTGTGATCATCGCCCCATAACTCAGCCAATTGCAATAGCGATTCCCGATCATGATTGCGAAACAGCTCTCCGGCGCGTTGTGCATCGGGCGCGCTATTTCCTAGTAGTTGCAATGACTCAACGGCAAGGTTAATGGCGGAGTCGACTGTTTCACGATTAAAGGCATCAATATCGGCACCAATCAGTTGGTAAGCATGGCGTCTATCACGTGCGCGAGCGACCAATTTCAGGTGCGGATAATGTTTTTTCGCCAACTCGATAATGGTTAAGGTTTTATCGGCATCATCAATGGCTATAACGAGCATTTGCGCATGTTCAGCACCCGCAGCATCGAGTAATTCTTTGCGGCCGGCATCGCCGTAGAAAACTTGCGTACCAAAGCGTCGCAACAACTCGATTTGGCTAGGGCTATGGTCTAGCACGGTAATATCGTAGCCTTGAGCGCTGAGTAAGCGCCCTATGACCTGGCCAAAGCGACCATAGCCAGCGATGATCACATTTTTGCTGGCCGCGATATGCTCGGGTTTATCATAGGCCGGTGTATTACTGCTATTGCTGCGACGTTGTAAGCGTTCATAAAGGATCAGTAAAAGGGGCGCCATCAACATCGAAATAGCCACCACTAAGGTCACTAGATTGACTTGCTCGGTGGTTAATATTTGCAGTGATGAAGAAGTTGTCAGCAACACAAAAGCAAATTCGCCTCCTTGAGCGAGCGCCAGGGTAAATAGCAGCTTGTGACCACTTGCGAGCTTAAATACATGGGCAAGGGCAAATAGAATCACTGCCTTGACGGTGATTAGTATCAACATCATTAGCAACACGTCAGCGAAGTTGTCGGCCAACAAGGCAAAGTCGATATTGGCGCCAACGGCAACAAAAAATAGCCCCAGTAATAAACCCTTAAAAGGTTCGATATCGGCTTCTAACTCATGACGAAAGTCACTCTCTGCCAGTACCACGCCCGCGAGAAAGGTGCCTAATGCCGGTGACAGCCCCACCAGCTGCATAAGCAAAGCTATCGCCACCACTAAGAATAGCGCAAACACGGTGAAAATTTCGCGCATACGGGTTTCCGCTATAAACCTAAACAGCGGTGCAGATACATACTTGCCGGCGAGAATAATTGCGGCAATAAGGGTGGTGGAAATACCTACTTGCGCCAGCACCGGCAAGCCTTCAATAAGGTTGCTGTGGGCCGTTGGCGCGGACGTAGGTGCAAACGCCAACAGTGGCAATAGGGCGAGCATGGGTATAACGGCGATATCCTGAAATAACAGCACTGAAAATGCGTTTTGTCCCGCTTCAATACGCAACCAGCCTTTTTCTTCGAGCGATTGTAAGACGATGGCGGTGGATGACAGCGCCAGCATCAAGCCAATGGCTAATGCGCTTTGCCAAGGTAATGGCAACAGCCAATAACATAGGGCAAATAGCACTGCCGCCGTTAAGGTGACTTGTAAGCCACCCAGGCCGAGAATGGCATGACGCATGCGCCAAAGCCGTGCCGGGTGCAGTTCTAGACCGACGAGAAAGAGCATCATCACTACGCCAAATTCGGCAAAGTGCATCACCTCGGTTTGGTCGCCGACCAAGCCCAAGGCATAGGGGCCAATCAGGATACCGGCGAGCAGATAACCTAATACCGAGCCCAAACCAAGGCGTTTAGCAAGGGGCACGGCAATAATTGCTGCTCCCAAATAAATGAGGGCCATCAATAACATAGGTTATCCTACTCAATCACGGTTAGGCCACTTAGAGTGGCTGAACTACAAGCTAATTACAACAGCATAAACTCGTTATCGTCTCCGGGAATATCGGCAAAGAGGCGTTGCTGCCAATCCGATATGGTCAAAGAAGATAAAGGGGCCAACCATTTTCTTTTCTAGGTGCGGCAGTATCCGCTTGACCGTGAGGCCGCCAATATCGTGCTGCGTTGCTTCTAGTATTTTTGCCATAGTATATGGGGTGAGCCAGCGCCTTAGCACTGGCTCTGTGCTCTTAACTGCGGTCTTTAAGTAATAGCTGATCTAGGCTGTATTTTCCTGCGCCACTAGCTGCGAGAGCTAAAAAGCCACCGGCAATGGCGATATTTTTATAAAACATCAAAAACTGTGTTTGCTCACCCAAGTCAAAGTGGAATAGCAGGGCGCTGACGATACTAAAAATGGCGAAGGCCAGTGCGGTTAAGCGGGTAAGTAGACCTAGTACCACCATTGCGCCGCCAATCACCTCAAGGGCAATGACTAGAGGCAGTAAGACGCCGGGTACACTCATTGTTGCCATGTACTGGGCGGTAGCATCGTAAAACTCAACCTTACTGAGTCCTGTGAGTATAAACAGCGCCGCTAAGGCAAAACGAGCAAGTAGCTTGGTAATGTTGTTAAAGGCTTCGGTGTGGGTGATGTTAACGATATTCATGGTTCTCTCCTCGATAAAAGTGTGCCACCGCAGTGGCGATGTAATCACTATAGGTTTAACCTGAGAGAATGAAAATTAGTTAAATTACGCTATTTCGTTCGTTTTAAAAGAATGAAATGACGTAAACGTTCAAGTGTTCCACTGTGGTGCGCTGTAAGCTGATAGTGATTATTCATAGGAGGAACTAACCATGCTATCTCAGCAGCAGCTTTATCAACTATTACCACAACTCCCTGAAGCATTGATGGCGATGACCGAATCCGCAGAGCATCAACTTGAGCCAGAGTTAATACATATGGTGCGTTTGCGCGTATCGGCTATTAATGGCTGCCGCTTTTGTATTGCCATGCATACTCGTGAAGCCCAGCAAAGCAATATTACTGAGGCGACGATAGCTGCATTGCTAAACTCGCCAGCGGCATCAACTTTTACAGCGGCTCAATGGGCGGCGCTGCAATGGGCTGAGGCATTAACCTCTCTTTCGGGGCATGAACCGCTGAAGGCTGATATAAAAAGGCTGCAAGCGCATTACCGTGCAGAGCAAATAGTGGCTTTATGCGCGGTTATTATTCAAATTAACGGCTGGAATCGAGTGGCCATCGGCTTTGACTTTTAGTGAGGGCAAGCAGCTTAGCTAAAACTGGCTGCTACAGTCATACTCAGGCAGTGGCGCGTCTTGATGGCGTAGCTGTGGGTGGCGAGTGTGCAACTGCTGGTATAGTGTTGGGTTTTTGCGGGCGATGAGTGCCAACATACTACGGTGCCAGGGTGTAAGCGGAGGCTGATAGGTCATCACCTCATCAAGTACCTGCAAGCTCGGTGCTTGGCCCGCGAATAGCTCAATGCCCTGTAGGCTCAGGGCAAGCGGATCCATCGCGGTTATGCCTTGATGGTAAGGGACGCCAGCGGCCACTAATTGCGTTAGTAGCTCGGTATCGTAGTGGCTAATCGCATAATACAGTAGCGAATGTCCGTGACTATCGAATCGCGGCAAATACTCCCGTAGTTGCGGTAGCGTCAAACCTGCGGGCAAGCGCACGTAGTCCAGCTGGGATTGACCCAGCTGTGAGCTCTGCAGTCGTGTGAATGACTGTGCCCCGACGCGGCTCAGTGAGGCGTAAAATAGATCTCGGCGTAACGCTTCGGTGAGTGGTTGCTGATATAACGATGCTAAGGCGGCCTCTAACCCCTCTCTGCGCAGCACCTTTAAATAAGCTTTTGCAGCTTGACTGTGATGAACGGTACGCTCGGCGTTGCGCGCTTGGTTGCGGGTGTAACACTCGTAAAGTTGCACGGAGCGAGCATTCAACGCGGCCAAATCAACGTCGCCTTCGTAACTCACCTGTGCCAGAGCATGCGCTAACCCGAGCGGTTGCCAGTCAGTACGAAACTCTCTCAGTAAACTGGGGCATTGGCTTAAACGGTTCTTCAACTGTTGGCTTATAACCAGTTGCTGGTCGGCGCGCTGCTGCAGTTGCTGGATCAGCGGCTGAGCAAGGTCCAAGTGCAAAGCATCTCTTTGCCATAGGCTGTCAAAATCGAGTTGGTGGTGGGTATATATTTGCTGTATACGCTCAGCGGTCAACTTAAAGCGACGCCCCTGCGCTTCAATAATGTCGCCCTTTTCGTTGTAGATAAATGCTGCTCTAGCCCCTTGGCTGGTCAATAACTCAATCACCTCGACATAATCCGGCCAACGAGACTGTGGAGCGTTACTCAACCCCCATATTGCCCACTCTAATGTGGAAGGCAGATAATTGTCGTCACTCAGCGCGGCCCCTTTGTTTAATAGGGCTTTCACCACCTCCGTTCGTCCTGCTCTGGCGGCTAAATCAATTAACCGCAAGGCATCAGCATAATCTTGTGATACGACGAGATTAATATCATCAAAGTGCTTAATAACGGTGACAATTTGCGCATCTAAAATGTCAATATTACTAATTAGCCAGGCTATATCGTCGACATATAACTGTTGCCCTGGCGCGAGGGAGAATGAAGGATGAGCTAACTTTTCCAGTAGCCAAGGTTGTGGAGAGTGGGGCTGAACGAGTAGCTCCGTTGCGGTATTTTCACTGAACTGTTGGCTGGCAGTCGCGATTCGCTGCGCCATTTGCGTATTGGCTTTTAATTGTTGATAGCGCCATGTTGTTGCATGGCCTGGCCCGAGAAAGTGCGCGATAGCGAGAGTGACTTGATCTAAGGAGTACCCTTGGCGTAATAGGGCCTGGTAGTTCAAAGTGGTGAAATACCTGAGTCGTTGATTTTCATACTGGGCCAATTCGTTGGTGCAATGATGGATGCTGGGCTTCGCTAGTGAAGTGGACGCATCACTGAGTGATAGCACTGGCTCTTTATCCACCGTTAAGCTCGTTGAGCTTGTAACCCTTGGTGTGCTGGTTTCGTGCGTTTGTTGCTCAATTGGTAATAATTTCTGCCAAGCAAGCCACATCGCTGTAACAGTAATAAGCACAATGACGATGGGCTTGTGGCGCATAATTGATCGTGGCTAAGCGCAAGGTTTGGTAATCGCCTTAGCGCATAAAGCCTGGGCTTGTTCGTCGTTTTTACCGCCAATGCAATAATCGAAGCGTAAAGCCATAGGCAGATCCTCGCTACTTTCTCTGGATGGCAATTGCCAATTGCGAATGTACTCGCGTGTTGCTTTACGAAGCTCCCGAGCATGACGCTGTGGCTGGCGAGCAATGACCTCGATATTTTTAGGCTTGCCTTCAGGGCTAATATCAAAGCCTACAACTGCACAGCCAGCAATTCCATCCCGTGCTAGTTCAATAGGGTAGCGGGGGGTATTTATGGTATCAAGTGGCTGCCAAAGCTGCTCCCCGTCTTGGCTTACTAGGTAGTGCACTTTCACATCGGCGTGAATCACCTCTTTGGCTTCAATCGAAGCACTGGCTGCCAGCGCCAGTATCAGCGGTATGGTTTTAAGCATAATACATCCTTGTTTACAGTAATAAAAAATGGCGGTGCGAAACACCTTCTTTAGCTAGCTTAAAGTTTAAGCGAGAACATGTGAAGGGGGTGACTAAAATTTATTCATTAGCCAGGCCATAAGACAACACCCACCTAGAAGTAGCATCGCGCTTACAACGGCAATTATGGCGCGAGCGCGGTGCGCAGGTTGTTGAGGATAGCTTGGGCAATAAGCTAAATAGGCCAATACCAAGGCTTCAATTACCGCAACTATCGCAACAGCCCACGTCGGGGCAGAGGAATGCATCATAAAATATAGGCCTATGCTCATTCCGATTGCGGCGAGCCATTTGGCTTTATGTGGCACTACTTTATGGCTCTGCCAGTTGTGTAAAATTGGCCCGAAGCGCGCGTGATTGAGTAGCCATTCTTCCAGGCGTTGTGAGGAATGAGTGAAACATGCCAAGGCAAGAATAAAGAAAATGGTGGTGGGCACCACTGGCAGCGCAATACCAATGACACCGAGGCCAACAAAACCAAGCCCTAGGCCTTGTAAGCAGTAGTTTTTATAGCGGGTCATCAGACCCGCAGCAGTGGTTTTGCTCACTTGTACTTCCGTTACCCTGAATACACTTGTGCTTGATAAAGCTGAAAGCGCGTAAATGCTTGACGCGCGCCAAACACAATGGCTTCTTCTTGGTACGCATCGAGCTCAATGTTGTCAATTAAGTGTACTAGATGTCGCCAGGCACTGCCACGTCCTGCGCCCGGTCCAGCAAGAAAGCGTGCGCCGTATTCACCATTTAAAGATAACTTCTTTTGTACTTGCTGACCCAGCATTGCCGCGCCCACTTTAGAGCCCTCTACCACGTACAGCCAACCTAAGGCGTGAGCTAATTCTGTGGTATCACTTAACACTGGCTCTAAACGACCACTGGGTAAAGGATAGCCGAGGTCGAAAAAATCTTGCTCCAATAACCTGATGCGTGAGCGCATGGGCAGATCATCAATGCATTCAAGCAATGCGGGATGAGTGTAAAGAATCTCCACATCGCGCAGAAAATAAAACTGCAAAGACAGGAAGCGTAAATAGTTTTCGGTACTTTCGAAGGGGTGCTTGGCCATAATGGTGGTATCAATTTTCTCATGCAAGTCGTGAGTGCTTTGCTTAAGGCGTTCACTGCGAGAGAGTAGGGTATCGCTATGGGTCATGTATTACTCCGGGTAGTCTTTAAACGGTTTATAGGTATAAGGTGTGAATGTAAGTCACCAGCGCATGGCGGCACTGGTGAGTGACCATCAAAGTTTCACTTCCAAAGAGACCGTGACAGTTCGTCCCGGCTCTGGTATGGCAACAATTGATCCCGAGGAAACCACGTATCGATCGGTGACGTTAGTGATAGAAAGGGAGCTTGATAGTGCGTCACTTATCTTGTAGTCAAGGTACATATCTAGCTGGTAACTGGCAGGAATCCTTTGTAATGCATCAACTCCAGTGCCTACTAAAAATCCGCCCGGATGATATTTTTGCGAATGCCCCTTGTAAATCAGGCCAGCATCAAGCGTATCAGCAAAGAAGGTTTTACCTAGAGTGGCAACCAACTTTCGTTTCGGTGGAATACGCAGTGGCGTTAGGCTGCCAGAGAAACCTTGCGCACTGCAGCGCTGAGCGTCGTTAAACGCAGCCGCATCAGTGGCGCAGATCTGTGCCCCCGTATATTGGGTATAAGCGATAGAGCCATAGAATTGGGCACCGCGATAATTAACTGTTAATTCAATACCTGGAAGGGTAAAGCTATCGTAATTGGTAAAGGTGAATGCTGATTTTTGCCATCCCTGCGCCTGAGGGTCTGGATTGGCCAACTGCGCGGTTCCTAGCATGTCATCAATACGGGTGTGGAAATAGGTGGCTGACCAGGCAAGGGTGTCCTTTGGCGTTAGTAAGTCGGAGAGTTGCTGACCCAGAGCTAGCTCAAATGATTTCGTTTGCTCCGGTGAGAGTGGGTAGTAAGGTGAATATGAAAACACCTCGTTGGAGACGGTTGTTTCATAGACATTCGGCATGCGATAGGCGCTGCTATATTTAGCCAATACATAGGCGTTATTGGAAAAGCTATAGGTTAGCTGCGCGATTGCGTCAGTTTTGCCGTTGAACTCGAGTCTGTAATGACCTTGGTAATCTTCAGTTTCGGAATCGTGATGGTTAAAGTTAAGGGCTAGCTCGAACGGCGCAAGATCAAATTCAGCATCTATAAACGCACTGCGCTTCACTTGTTTACCGTTGCGAGAAGTGGGCTGGTCGCCATAAAAGTAATTGGCAGCGTCCTTTTCTGGCTGCAAACGTTCAGATTGCCAAGACAAGCCATAAGTGAGCGTAGTCGGTAACGTGTTGGCGAGCATCAAAGAGGCGGTATTGTATGCGCCAATACCATGACGTTTATTCGTGTATTTGTGGAAGTATTGCAGGGCATTGGGGCCAAAGTTACTGCCTAGCGCATTGTATTGCTCTAACTTGGCATGTGTGCTCCAAGCGTTCAGGCGAATATCGAGAAGCGCATTATTTGTCGGTAGAAAACGGTAGCTAGCACTCACTGTATTAACCTGTGCCGTGCCGGGCTGCCACTGTGGCATGGCTTCGACGCCTTCGGGCATGGCTTCCCAAGAGCCATCTGGGAGTTGCCAAATATCGTCAGCCTGCTGTTTATACCAATAAGACGCGAGCATCTCCCCAGCTTTTTGCTGATGGTGGCGGGTATTGAGTTCAAATAGGTGCTCATCGCTGAGCTGGTAGCTCAGCTTGGCCAGAGCCGATTGACTCTCAAAGCTAGTATTAACCACTTCACCGCCACGGTTTACTGGCGGTAAAATGTCGCCCCAATCGTTGTGTTCGACAAATTCGTGGTAGCCATGAGAGCCGGCAAAGTAATTCCCTGTTTTCTTATCGCTGTACGCAAGGACGGCGCTGAGTTGTGAACCGGTAAATGCAGACGCTACAAGCATGGAGCCATGGTTGAAATCGGTGACATCGCTGTCATTGCTAATCTGATAATAACTTTGTTGCCTTGCATCATCGCTGACGTTGGGCATTTTATTGTTGTTGTAGGTTTTAAGCTTAATTAGCCCACCATACTGCTTACTTCCACTAACAATATCAGCGAATGTTAGCGTGGTCATAGTCACGGAACCACCAATCGCACCGGCTGAGAAAGGCGCTGCACTGACACTGGGTCCTTTGCTGATGTGCACTGTACTGAGGAGATCTGAATCAATGTAGGTGCGCTCAGAAGTACCCATATACCCCCGGTTAGTGTGGGTCGATTGTAAACTTCCATCAATAAAAATGGGTACTCGCCCTTCGCCTTGCACGCCGCGAATACCAATATCGAGTGCCCTCGCTTCATTACGTAAATTGTTGGCATCAATGCTGGCAAAGGTGGAGAAAATATCGGCGTTGCTAAACCCTTTGGCATGCTCGATTTCACGCTTCTTTAAATACAGCTGCTGACCCTCAACGGTGATCACTTCTATTTCTTGAATGGGCTCTTGAAGAGAAGAGGGGTTGGCGGAAACATAAAAACTGCATAGTAATAATGAGTAAATTGTACTGCTTTTCACAATGTGCTCCTATTTAAGAAGTTGCGCATGATAATTGTTCGCATTAACTTTTTCACATATTGTTTGTGTTTTAAGTACAACTCAGACCAGTTTGCTGTTGTGTCTTTCCTTACTAATAAGCCCATGTATCGGAAATAACAGGCAATATGACGTGTTCACCTGACAAACAGGCGCTTTCTTCTACACTGTGGGGACAGCTGTTCTGCTTTTGGAGGGAGTATGTACAACGTTAATATCGAACGCTTAAAAGAGACTTTATTTACTTTGTCGCGGATCGGGTATAACGAGGAAGATAAGGGAATTTATCGTCCTGGCTTTAGCGCCGCCGATTTTGAGGCGCGCAATTGGCTTATGGATTTGGCCCAAAGCGAAGGCTTTCGCACCCACATGGATGGTGCAGGCAATGTACACATTGAGTATGGACCGGAAAATACCAGTGCGGTTGTAGTCGGCTCACACCTTGACTCCGTGCCTGCGGGGGGCATGTTTGATGGTACTTTGGGGGTGATTGCTGGGCTCGAATGTTTGCGGGTATTGAAACACCATGACGTTGCCTTGAAGCACCCTGTGCGGGTAGTCGCCACTGCAGAAGAAGAAGGGCGCTTTGGCGGAATGTTTGGTGCGCAAGCACTGACCGGTAAATTAACCCCGCACGATATTCTCACTATGCATGATGCAGACGGCTACCTACTTAGTGACGCTATGAAAAGTTGCGGCCTTGATCCTATGCAAGCGCTGAGCGCAGCGTTTAGCCCAGAGGATTTAAAATGCTTTATTGAACTGCATATCGAACAAGGCCCTGTGCTTGACCAAACTGGTATACAAATTGGCGTTGTTGATGGCATTTCTGGTGTATTTAAGTGGATTGTGAAGCTGGTGGGTAAGGCCGACCATGCGGGTACCGCGCCGATGGAAATGCGTTCTGATGCGTTTATGGGGCTGGCGGACTTTGCCCATGAAATAAACCGTATTATTGATGAAGATGGCACTGAGTACAGCCGTATTACCGTAGGCAAAGCAGAGTTAAAGCCCGGGTTTGCCCACACTATTGCCGGTGAGGTGGATTTCACCTTAGTGGTTCGTGATATGGACCAACATATCATGGAGGCGTTGAGCCAAGCCTGCCGTAAAGCTCTTTCTGCTATCGCTCGACGCCATCAATTAATGTTTGAATACGAGCAGGTAAGTTGGTTAGCACCGCAGCATTGCAGCCCTGTGTTAACAGACTTTATTGCCGAGCAAGCGCAACAGCTAGGGCTGAACTATCAACGTATGCCCAGTGGTGCAGGCCATGATTGTCAGTTTTTTACCAGCCTCACAGAAACTGGGCTGATATTTATCCCTTCGGTCAATGGCATAAGCCATGCCCCTGATGAGTGGTCGCATTGGCATGACGTAGAGGCCGGAGCCAACTTGTTGCTGGCCTGCGTTGCCACCCAAGCAACCAGTTCTGGGTTAGTCAAAGCGACGCGTAAAGGCGATAAAAAAGTCACAAAAATTGCTAATAACTCAAATAAAAAAGTGGGCTAGCAGCAATTGCATAAAGATGTACTAGGCTTATTTCACTAAACTTTTTTAATTAAATGCTTAGTTTGAATTCAAAAAATTTGAGTGTTAGGGTTAATTTTTACGCATTAGGGACGCCTGCGGCAGTATGAAATTACTAAGTCAGTGTGTATTGGTAAGCTTCACCATCTTTGCGCTTGCAATGGGATGGGGTGTGGCTGGTGCGCAGAGTCAGCGTCCTATTGTTATCAAACCCGTAGAGCAAAACGTCAGCGCCGGCTACTTTGATGTAAAGTTGCGTGCTTCACCGTTCTTGTCCCTTAGTGAGCAAGAACTCACCTCAATATTAGCCAATGCGCACTTGCATATTGAATCTGATTCCCACCTGTTTCCCATAGAAGCTGCAGTCAATGGCCAGCAAGCGGTCACTATTAGTGGTTTGGCAGAGGGTCATTACACCGTTAATTTAGTTGCAGAGGGTCAAGCACTCAGCGACAGCGCCATTGTTGTTGTGCAGCACCACAGTATGACTTTGGTTTGGCCGCTATTTACGCTTGGCTTGGTGCTTTTCATCGCTTTGTTCGTGGTGCTAATGCGGGGCTATGTAGCCGATAACCGAGCACCGGATTCTTAGGAAGTAGCATGTTAGATACGCAAACTGCGCTCATTATCACCGCTATTTTTGCTATCGTTTGGGTTGCTTTCGGCTGGTGGCTTGGACGTCATATTAAATCCCATGAAGACTTTGCTTTGGCAGGACGTAATGTTGGCTTTGCCTTAGCAACCGCCACCGCGATGGCAACCTGGGTCACCAGTAATACCACCTTGGTGGCACCACAATTGACGTACCAATTTGGTATTTGGGGGATGGTAGGTTACTCCTTTGCCGCGTTAGGGCTGCTGTTATTTGCTCCGCTTAGTCAACGCATTAAGCGGCTGTTGCCCACAGGGTTTACCAGTGGCGACTTTATTCGCTTACGCTTTGGTCGCTTTAGTTGGCGCATATTTCTCATTATTTCCTTGGTTTATGCCTTTAGCTGGCTAGTCAGTTTAGGCATGGCAGGGGGGATTTTGCTGGAATCACTCAGTGGCCTAGATTATCACTTGGGGATGACTGTAATCCTCACCATGTGCGTGCTATACACCTTATTCGGTGGAATGCGTGCGGTGATCGCTACCGATTTTATTCAAGCGCTGATTATCGTGATTGGCGTGATCATCGTGGCTGGTGTGGTGATCGATAACTACAGCTTGGAAACGGTGCATCAGAACCTCGCCGCAGAGCATCCCATGCTGTTGGATTTATTGTTTCCTGCGGCATTACTGTTTTTGTTTAACAACATCTTTTTTGGCTTAGGAGAGATCTTTCACTCTAACGTATGGTGGTCACGGGCTTTCGCCTTTCGTGTTGATACCGCTAAAAAAGCGTACTTCACCGCCGGATTATTATGGTTACCGATACCCATAGTGACAGGGTTTATTGCCCTTGCCGCGCCAACCTTAGGTATTTTCCCTCCCAGTGCGGATATGGTCGGCCCCATGGTGGCGGCAAATGTGCTTGGTTATGGGGGCGCTATTTTACTGTTTATCATTGTTTTCTCCGCGCTTGCCTCGAGTCTTGATTCACTTTTAGCAGCCACCTCTGACCTTATTACTCAGGATATTTATAACAAGCATATTAATCCTGATGCTGACTCTGAAACGTTAATGCGTATCGGCAAGCGAGTTATTGTCATTCTGGGGGTCGCTACATGGGTGTTGTGCCTGCCCAAACTAGCGACTCTGGGTGCCTTACTTAATTTTGCCGGTGCGTTCGTTGCGAGCACCATTTGGCCCATCGTACTTGGCTTATATTACCGCCGCTTAATTGGCAAAAGTGCTGGTTTGGCCATGCTCTTGGGCACAACAAGTGGGTTGATTGGTTACTTTGCAATTGGTTTTTACGTCGCGGCATTAATTTCCTGTGCCGTGTCCTTGGTGGTTTGCATCATTGCATGCAAGCTGAATAACACGCCCTTTAATTGGCAGCAACTAAAGACACCAACGGAGGACAACCATGATCTCTAGCAGTTTGTTTTCTCTGTTGATATACGCCGCTCTGGTGCTGGCGTTGTTGTGTCCTATTTTACTCGTGACCTTATTTGTTCGCGATCATATTAAGGGAAAATTATGGTAAGTGCCCTCGCCATTGAAAAAGCCGCTTTTGATAGAGCTCGACCTGATGTTTACGGTGATGCTCATCCGAAAGCGTTATTACGAGCAATTGAAGAGGATGGAGACTTACTCCATCAAGTCGAAAATCAGCATATCATCAGTGCTGATCAGTTGAACCGCGATATTTTGGTGCAGCTATTTCGTCTGGCTGCGAAATATGAAAGTAACCCTGCACGCTATCGCTCGCCGCTGCAAGGGAAGATTCTCATCAGTGCTTTTTATGAACCAAGCACGCGTACGCGGTTATCATTTGAAAGTGCCTGGCATCGCCTAGGTGGCGATATCATGTCAATTACTGATCGCTCCTCTACAGGGATTGCCAAAGGAGAGTCTCTCGCCGATGTCGCAGAGATGTTTAATAACTACGGCGACTGTGTGGTATTGCGAGATAATGCCAATGAGTCTATAGCGGAGATGGTTGGGCCGCTGCGTATTCCTATTATTAATGCCGGTAACGGTATTGATGAACACCCAACACAAGCAATGTCCGACCTATACACTATTTTCAAATGGTGCCCAGCGCTACTTAATCCAGAGCATGAGGATTTTCGCCAGCTAAAAATCGGCATTGTTGGCGTTCCGAATCAAATGCGCACGGTGCGTAGTCTGCTTAAAATGTTTGTGCATTTCCCCGAGATTGTCGATGAAATAGTATTACTCAACGACCAAGATGAAGACACCATATTCGACTCTGGCCAAAAACAGCAACTCATCGATGCCGGTATCCATATTCGTACCAGCAAGGAGATGGATGAGGTTCTGCCTCAGCTAGATGTGGTGTACATCAATGCCATTGCTTGGGTAGGCGATAGTTTTGAAACCTATGGCAAAAAATACGGCCTCAATTGCAAATCTCAGCTGAAAAAAGACGCCATCATCTTGCACCCTTTAGCTCGAGGTGAAGAGCTCTCCACCTGTTTAGATGATACGCCTCATAATTGGTATTTCTCCCAAGCGCGAGGCGCAGTATTTTTACGCATGGCACTTCTCACTTGTATGGTGCAGCGAGCCGATACAGTGATGGATGTCATTTAGCTAGCAGTTTAATTTAGTAAGGATTTTACATGTGCGGTATAGCGGGAGTATTTAATCTCGATCCAACTCAATCCATTGATCCACAGCTGCTTGTCAATATGGCGGCTATCCAACACCATCGCGGCCCCGATGGTTTCGGCTACCGTCGTATTGAGGGTAAAGGCATCGGCTTTAGTCATGCCCGCCTTTCTATTATTGACCTGAATGAGCAACGAGCACGACAGCCTTTTATGAACAGTGATGAGCAACTTATGCTTACACACAACGGCGAGTTCTATGATTATGCCCGAATTCGTGCCGACTTAGTGGCTCAAGGCGCTCGTTTTCAATCGAAAAGTGACTCAGAAATTGTGCTCCATCTTTATCAGCGCCAAGGGATGCAAGCGATGCTGGAGCAACTGCGTGGAGAGTTTGCTTTTGCACTGTATGACAATAAAGAAGACACACTGCATTTAGTGCGTGACCGCTTCGGGATAAAGCCCCTGTACTACACGCAAACACAAGACGAAGTGGTGTTTGGCTCAGAGCTAAAAGTGCTGTTTGCGCACCCCAAGGTTAAGCGACAGTTTTCCAGTGCTGGGCTCTATCATCAGCTTATTCAAGTGATGGTGCCGGGGAGCACGGCATTCGCTGACGTACACCAAGTCAAGCCGGGCCATGTTGTCAGTTTTAAACGGCAAAATGGGCAGTGGCAAATCACGGATAACCGCTATTGGGACGTTAACTTTCCCCGCGCTGAGGAGCACCAAAATGACGCCGATGAACAGTTGTATATACAAGGAGTCCGCGAAAAGTTACTAGAAGCGGTGCAGCTGCGTTTAACAGCAGATGTGCCAGTTGGCTGTTACCTGTCGGGTGGCATTGATTCTTGCGCGATTCTCGGGCTCTCTTCGGCGGCGAGTCAGCAACCTATCAAGGCATTCACCATCGGCTTTGATAGCGACGATTATGATGAAACCCCCATAGCAAAAGAAATGGCCGAAGCCACGCAGGCTGATCATCACATCATGTCACTAAGCGGTGATGAGCTTTACAGTCATTTTGAGCGCACCTTATGGCATACCGAGCGCACCATTTACAACACCTTAGGTGTGGCAAAATACCTCATGAGCCAGCAGGTGAACGACGTAAACTATAAAGTGGTGATGACTGGAGAAGGGTCCGATGAGCTCTTTGCTGGCTACCCTTCGTTCCGCAACGACTTATTCCTCTACGGTATGGATGAAGTGGATGCCGATGAGCGCGCAAAGTGGCAGAGCATGTTACAAAAAACCAATAAGCTCTTTAAGGGCGCGATGCTCTCGCGCAATGAGTGTCGTAATGAGGCCTTGGAAAGCCTAGTTGGTTTTACCCCCAGTTGTTTACAACCTTGGCTGGCTTGTGGTGAGTTCGCCGATGGGTTGGTGGCTGAGCAACATAAAACAGCCTTAGCTGATTACGATGCTGGCAAAGCCATTGCGGACACCTTTGACAACGATATGTTAGCAGGGCGTCACCCTCTCGATAAGGCGCAGTATGTATGGATTAAAACCATGCTCGAAGGGCAGATTCTCACTTGGGGTGGTGACAGAGTCGATATGGCTAACTCGATGGAAGCGCGGCCAGCGTTCTTAGATCATCACCTTGCTGAGTTTGCTTTTAACATTCCCCCTCATCTACGTATTAAAGACAACAAAGAAAAATACGTGTTACGTGAGGCAATGAAAGGGTTACTGCCGGAGACCTTATACAAACGGGAAAAGTTTGCTTTTATGGCGCCGCCCGCTCATACCGATGAGAAAAAGTGGCAAGCGATGAAGCAGTTAGCTGACAAGTACCTAAGCGACGAGGCATTAGCACAATCAGGCCTGTTAGACCCGCAAGCTGTGGCGGATTTGTTTGCCCTGCACGATGCTCCTGACACTGATGATGCATTGAAGGTGCAGTTGGATGCAGTGATTAATCATATGATTGGCGTTCAGGTATTGCATCAGCAGTTTGTAGCAACCGATGTGCCTCAACAGGCTGCACAATTGGCGCAACATTATGGTTGGCGTGCTGACGACGCGCACCAAGGTGCACAAATATAGAAACCGAATAGGGCTGCAAGCGCAGCCCTTTTTATGGTGTTAGGCAAAAGGTTTAAAGGCATCGTCCAGTGGTGTATCGGCGAGGTGATTTACGTAGTTACTCATCACTTTTTGGCTGAGAGCAAGAATAATATCCAATAAATTCTGCTGACTATAGCCGGCAGCGAAAAAGGTCTTACTTTGTTCATCGCTCAAGTGACCACGCTGACGCACAATTTCGAGCGTGGTATCACGCAGTACTTCTAGCTTGTCGTCACCTAATGGCGCCTGGTCACGCAAAGCCTGATTAAGGTCGTCATCTACCTTCATTGATTTGGCAATAGCTGAGTGCGCAGGGACACAGTAATGGCATTCGTGTTCAACGTTAATACTCTGCCATACCACTGTTTTTTCGGCATTATTGAATGAGCTGTTTAAAAAGGCTTCATGCAATACTTGGTATCCGTGTAAAAGCTGTAGCGATTCGGCCATGACTGCGTGCGAATTAGGAATACTACCAAAAGCTTGTTGTGACTTCTCTAGTAAGGGTTTGCTGCTTTCTGGCGCGGTCTCTGGGGTATGTAAAGTAAATTCTTTCATCGCTATCTCCTTTTGGTGTGTAGGGAGTAGGCTAGGTTTATTTGAATGTTTGTTCAAATAAGATTTAGTTATATCTGACTTCACACCCATCTAAGGTGCGGTGAAATAAAATAACGGTACATCGGGTCGCACAGGGCAATAAAAAAGGGCCATCAGGCCCTTTTTTTGAATCACTCACTACTTAGAAGTAATAACCAATATTGATATTGAAGCGGCGTTCTGTTTCGTCACTGTCACCAGCAATAGAACCCCCTACAAATGGCTGATTCTTAGCATGTACTAAGTCAAAGTAGGTGAATAACCCGCCTGCGGCAACAGAAACGCCGGTTACGTTCATCCACGTGTCTTCGCTGTTGTCAGACTTGTCGTAGATGATGCCGTAATCATTGTAAAACTGCAGATTGGTTACCGGACCCCACTCAACAGGGAGGTTGTAGGCAATGTTGGCGTTGGTCATTGTGGCTTCTGCGGCAATACTGTCATAGAAGGAGTAAGCACCTACCGCCATGCGATCGACGTTGTCGATATCGTAGTTGTAGTCACCATGTTGCAACTGGAAGTTCCAGGGGCCGATGTTGCTATTTACGTGTACAGCCCACGCTTGGTAATCTCCGGCACGATCATTACCATCATGCAGGCCACCGGCTAAGCCAGAAACACCAATCTCAGTTTTGCCACCTTCATGCTCTAAGTGGTAAGCGTAACGACCTGAAAAGGTGTTGTATTCACCAATCGGGTTGGTTGGCTCGGCGTAGATACCATCACCTACATTTCTAAAGCCAACAACATCATAAGAGTAACGATCACTGCGATTATCGACGTAACCATCAACGCCACCTAGCTCATCATTTTTGAAAAAGCCAAGATCGAGCTGCCAGTTATCGGCTACTTTACGCTTAAATAGCACACCCATGTCATGGTCATCTTCTAAACCAATGTAGTAAGTGGTGCCGAAGAACCAGTTGTGTGAGTTGTAAGGCCAATTACCAAAAGGCACTTTGGTAATACCGGCCTGTACTTGCCAGTCTTCTGCGAAATCGTAGCCAACATAGGCATATTTCACGGCCGTCATGTAGTCGAAGAAGCGAATCTCAGCGTTGAGCTCGACATCACCAATATCGCCAGAGAAATTTAACCGGAAGATATCGAAGTCAAAGTCGCCGCCACGATTTTTATTATCATCATCGTAAGAGGTATGGCTGAAGTTGGTACGTACTGCACCACCTACATGAATGCCATCTTCTTTCTCGGCGCTCTTTTCCATCGCCACTGTTTGCTCAAGCTGCTGTTCTTGTTGAGCAATACGGGTATTAATCTCTTCTTGCTGCTGTGCTTGTTGCTCTGCACTTTGCTCAGCGGCATCAAGCTTTTTCTGCAACTGCTGCATTTGCTTTTGCAATTGTGCCAGTTGCTCCTTCATTGCCTCCATTTCTGGGTTCGCCATTGCGGTGCCAGAAACACAGGTAATGGCAAGAGCCAATGCGGTCTTCTTGAACGTAGTCATAATTGCCCTATGTTGTTGCCATAATCACTTAGCCTAGACTAAGTATTTGAATTTTTCGAAGTTGATTAACCAGATTAAATACTGGCCAGTGGCGTTAAGGGATCATCCTCGATACGACCCCTCTATACCAAACCGTGCTTTAGTGTAGCAAGAGGAACCGTTTTGGGGAAATGTGTAAGTGTTTACTAATATTAGAGTTATTCTGATTTTCCAGGGTCAACCTGACGGGTAATTGCACCCACTTCCAGTAGCGGAGAGGCATCTATATTATCTGCGTCCATCATTGCGGCGATGCGCTGCATCGACGAAAGTAGCAGAGTTTGTTCCCATTCAGAGAGGCTACTGAACTTCTCGATAAAGTGATCTTGAAGTGGTTGTGGTGCCTGATCAAGCAGTGCTTTGCCTTGCTCGGTTAAATATAAGCTCACTCGGCGTTTATCAAGTTGGCTGCGCACGCGGCTTACCAGCGCGCGACTCTCTAGCCTATCTAAAATATTGGTGACTGTTGCCGGGCTAAGATTCACATTTTGGGCAATGCGGCTGGCCGTGATGCCGTCGGTTTGTGCCACTTCATGCATAATTAGCAGCTGTGGGCCAGTGAGGCCGGACGTTTTGTTCAGTTGTTTGGAGTGCAGATCAATGGCGCGGATGACCTTACGCAGGGCAATTAATAACTCGTCATACTTTTGCATTTCCAACCTCCAACTGACTAAAGCAGCCATTATACCTTTAAATACCAAGCGGACTACAACCCCTTGATAAAAACCGTTACGTTTAAGGTTTATAAAAACGTGGCGAGTTTAGGCTATTGAAACTAAAGTTAATCATTATTACCTAGCGCAATACAACTATGAGTATTAGAAGCAAGTTATTACTGGCCTTTGTCAGTGCAATTATTCTACCTCTGGGTATCATTGCTGTTATTGTTATTAATCAAGCGCGTGACCAAGCGCTGAGTAACTTTCAAGACTTAACTAATCGCGAAGTCATCCAGATTGATAGAGGCCTCAGTTCGTTTTTTGCCGAGGTTGTGAAAGATGTGGACTTTCTCGCCTCACATCCCAAAGTGTTGGCAGCAACCACGGATGTCACTCTGTATAAAAACAGTGACACCAGCAGCGAACTCGATGCGCTAGCTGGCTCGCAAATTGAGCGGCAGGCGTTTACGTTGTTTAGCCATTTTGGCGAAACCCATCCAGGCCTTGCCTATGTGTATATGGGCAACCAAGAGGGCGGCTATATTCAGTGGCCACAATCAGCAGTTGGCCCTCGCTACGACCCGACCCAACGTCCGTGGTATCAACATGGTGCAAATGCAAATGGCGAGACGGTGCGCACCAATGCTTATTATTGGGCTGCTGATGATACGGTGATCGTGTCCACCGTAAAAGCGGTGAAAGAAGGCGGGCAAGTCGTGGGTGTGCAGGGGATGGATGTGTCGTTAAAGGCACTCACCGATATGGTTAAAAAAATCACTTTAGGTGAGTCGGGTTACCTCATGCTGGTAGAAGATAGTGGCACGGTTTTAGTTAACCCTAAGGATCCGGAGCATAATTTTAAACAATTCTCCCAAGTCAGCAACGGCGCTTTTAGCGAATTGGCGCAAAGCCGTAATGGCGACTTTGAATTAACGTTGGCCGGTGAGGATTACTATGCCCACCTCTATACCTCGCCACAGCTAGGTTGGAAGTTCATTGGTTTAGTGCCGCAAAGCGAGGTGATGGCGGCGGCCAACGCCATGACGTGGACGATTATAATTGTTTGCTTGGTACTTGCTGGGATATTTGCGTTGTTAGGTAATACCATAGCGGGGCTCATCAGCGGCCCAATTATTACTGTCAGCAAAGGCTTAGAGGATATCTCCGAAGGGGATGGCGATCTTACTCAGCGGCTGCAAGTAAGCTCGAAAGATGAGACGGGTGCTTTGGCAGCGAACTTCAATGTGTTCTTAACTTCTATTGCCAAGTTGGTGGCACAAATAAATGACACCGCGAAAGAAGTGAATGAGGCCGCAACACATTCGTTGTCACTTTCGAGTAGCTTAAATGGTTATACTGACCAGCAGCAGCAGGCACTTGCAATGGCTGCTACGGCCATTAACGAAATGGCGGCAACCGCAAATGAAGTGGCGCAAAGTTGTGCCAATGCCGCCGATTTAGCGCAGCAAACACGCGATGCCTCCGAGCAAGGGCAAGAAGTCATTACCGAAGCTGTGGCCAGTGTCACTGAGTTGTCGCAGGCGATTACCTCGGCGGCAAGTGACATTACCCAGCTCGCACAAGAGAGCGAAAGTATTACCTCCATTTTGGATGTTATTCGCGCCATTGCTGAGCAAACTAACTTATTAGCACTCAATGCCGCAATTGAGGCGGCCCGTGCCGGTGAGCATGGACGCGGCTTTTCCGTTGTTGCCGATGAGGTGCGGGCGCTGTCACAACGAACCTCACAATCGACAGAAGAAATCGCCACGCAACTGGATAAGCTCAGAGCGATGAGCGAGAGGGTTGCGGGGGAGATGAATCAAAGCTTGGCTCGCAGCACTCAAACTGTTGAGCAAACCAATGCGGCGCAACAGCAGTTTGTGGAAATTAATCGCTCAGTGATGGATATTAGTGATCTCAATACGCAGATAGCGACGGCTGCAGAGGAACAGCAGCACGTGGCGGAAGATATTAATCGTAATGTCGTAGAGATTAAAACCGCCGCTGATGAAGTCAGTGAGGTGGCGACTAAAACAGACAGCAGTGGCCAGCGTTTAGATGCGCTTGCGAAACAATTGGCCGCTCTAGTTGGGCGCTTTAAAACCTAAATGCAAAGTAAAAACATGACCGCGAGATGAATTATTTTCGCGATATATTTACTTAATTATGATTATTTGGGTATGGTGAAGCTGCATTGGCTTTTTAAGAAGGAACGAAGTATGCAGCTTTCACCTAGTGTTACTATTGCTCGATGTGAGTCGGGTTTAGAATACTTACAGGTTAATTCACCCTTGTGCCAAGCCCGTATTTTTCTCCAAGGCGCACAACTGACCGAATACACTCCAGCTAACCAAAAACCACTTCTTTGGGTATCGAGCGAGGAGGATTATCAAGAGGGCAAAAGTATTCGTGGCGGGATCCCCATCTGTTGGCCTTGGTTTGGAGTGCATCAAAATCCCGAATGGCCCATTCATGGTGTGGCTCGAGTATCGTTATGGCGTGCAGAAGAAGTAAAAGAAGAACAAGACGCCATTCGCATCAGCTTGTCTTTGCCGATGGCGCAGGTGGATAAAACCTACTGGCCTCACAACACCAAGTTAGAGGTTGAATATGTACTGAGCGATAAACAGCTCGAGGTACGGTTGACTAACACCAACTTAGGTGACGGCCCAGTGCAACTAACACAAGCACTGCATAGCTACTTACCGACCCCAGATATTACGCAAACATCCGTAGACGGCCTGCAGGGGGCGCAGTACATCGAGTTTGGTGAAGGGCCTTTTGAGCAACAAGAAGTGGTTCACTTTGGCCGTGAAACCGATATGGTTTACAGTGATGCACAGCCATTGCAGCGTATTCGCACCCCTGACGGCACCATTGAGGTTGCCCGGGAAAACTCGCGTTCGTGTGTTTTATGGAACCCCTGGGTAGATAAGTCTCAGCGGTTATCGAACTTTGCGGACGACGAATACCACAAAATGCTGTGTTTAGAGGCCGCTAATGTGCTTGACGATAAAGTTGAACTTGCGGCGCAGCAAAGCCATACGCTAGCAACTATTATTCGCTGGGGCTAGTAACGGTCTATGGGCTCGTCATTTAGTAATGAGCAGATTGAGCACCTGCCACAGCACCAAACCGTGCAATTGCAACCTTTGCCGGGAGCGGCGCTAGGCTACCGCCTAACAAGGGCGCTATTGTGGTTAGTGGGGTTGCTCGTTGCTACAGCCGCTGTTGCCTATTTGCGACCGCTTGATTTTGCCGCTTTGCGGCCTTGGTTGCCCTACGTTCTCCCAGCTTATGCATGCCTACACATACTCTGGCAGTACCTTACTTATCGCCATAGCGGCTATGCTATTCGCGAGCATGATGTGATGTATCAACGGGGGGTTATTTGGCGAACAACCACCCTACTTCCTTTTGCTCGTATTCAGCACAGTGAAATTCACCATGGGCCACTTGAGCGACTCTGGTCTGTAAGTACCTTGCAGTTATTTAGTGCCGGTGGTTTTGCTGCCGATCTAACCATGAGTGGGCTGCATCATCAACAAAACCAAGCCCTGCGCGACGTTATACAGCAGTACCACAACGATGAGCAATACTAGCAGTAATACGGCTGAACCAGCGCAGCATTGGCAGCGCTTGAGCCCATGGGCGATTCTTTATTTCATTGTGAATACCGGTTACCGACTTATCGCTGATGGCTTCTTAAATATGTTGCCGGTCTTGGTGCTCTTTGTTGTAAATGTTGAACGTAAGATATTTTGGGCAACATGGGGTGGAGGAATCGCGCTGCTGGCATTAGTTGCGTATGGCTGTGCTTATTACGCAACATTTCGTTTTCGGGTGCAAGGCGATGCTCAAGTGTTGCTTCATAAAGGTGTGTTTACTAAAGAGCGTCTGGCGTTACGTTTTGCACTGGTGCAAAATATTAACCTTGCCACGCCTTTTTACTTTGCTCCTCTGGGAAGAACAAACTGCCAGTTTTACGCCGCTGGTAGCAGTGACAAAGAGATAGTCTTACCCGCTTTGAGTAATGCCCATGCGCAGCAACTACGTCGCTTTATTTTAGCGTCGAAGCAGCGCAGTGATGAAGTGGAGGCTGATACAGAGCAAGAGGCTCAAGTAGCAACCTCGGCTGATTTAGCCTTGCCGAACCATGAAGTGGCTAAATATGGGTTAATGTCGAATATGGCATTGCTGGCGCTAGCGGCCCTCATGCCTATTGTGAATATGGTCGATGGACTATTTGAGCAAGTGGTGATCGCTAACTTAGATGCCTTTTTCAATGCTCACGACCTCTTGGCTGCATACGCTGAAGAGTTAACCCTGATCACTTTGCTTATCGCCGCAGTGATACTTACTGTCGGTGGTTCAGTGATCATGGCGTTATTACGGTTTTATAATTTTGAACTTTTTATCGAGCAGGCCCGTTTTCGTCGAGTTGCTGGGTTGTTAGAGCGCCAGCAACTCAGTATGCGTTTTACCAAGGTGCAAAGCGCGACCATTAAGCAAAACTGGGTCGCGGTATTATTGCGCCGTTATACCCTGAGTTTTGCGCAAGTGGCTACCTTCGGCCCGAAACATCAGCAGGATAAGCAATCGCTGTTATTGCCGGTGTTAACGCATGCGCAGATGACCCAGATGATGGCAACGATGCTTCCTTGGTTTGCTAATTATGACAGTGATTTGCAGCCGGTATCTCGGCGCTACTTTTGGTATCGCGTCGGTTTATTTGCCGCATTGCCATTAGCTACAGTGAGTTGTTCAATGGCGGCTTTTATGCATTGGGCGTTCATTGCGTTGGCGCTGTTAATACTGCCTTTAGCGCTTTACCATTATTGTATATACAAGCGTCTTGGCTGGCAGTTAGTCAGTCATCAAGGGCAGGAGTTTTTAATCCATCGCAGTGGCCTAATTGGCAGTGTGCTCACGGTGTGTGAGCTCTTTAAAGCGCAGCAGGTCAGCGTGGTGCAAACAGCATTAATGGCCAAAGCACAGGTCGCAACTATTAGTATTCAGTTTGCTTCAAAGCGTCTCACCTTGCCATTTATGCCTGAGCAGCAAGCACGGATGCTGGCCGATCGACTGTTATTTCACATAGAAACCGACCAGCGCGCTTGGTTTTAATGGCTTTTTTGCCTAGCTATAAGCCTGCTTGTGTTGTGTTTGTGTACGACGGTTACGCTTAGAAGCCTTCTTACGGCGGCTTCGCACATACCACAAGTAAAACCCTGTGCCCGCCAACCAAACTGGGCTTAAACCGATCACCGCCCAGATGATTTTGCTAACAAGACCGGCAAAATAGCCAAAGTGTAACTTGCGAAAGCTATCGATTAATTGCCACCCAAATGCTACCTCACGGATATCCCAGTTGCTCATATGGGCACCCGTGTCACGGTTATAAGTCACCATATTACCGTATTCACTGAAAAGCGGATTGCTGCTGTCGACTTCTCCCCAAAAGGTAATATGGTCATCTCCCTCATGAGGTAACGTGATAAAAGTTGGCTTAAAGCTGGCAATTTGTGTGCGACTGTCGTCCATTAATGACTGCAGTGATAAGTTTGCCGAATGTTGTTTATTCATCACCACAGGGTGCTCTTCATCGGCATGTTCAATTACTTCGTGATACCACACAGCGTAGTTAAAGTAGCCCCCGGTGATCGCCAAAATAATGAGAATGGGAGAGCCAAAAACCCCCGTCATTTTATGAATGTCACTGAGCACAATTTGCAGCGTTGCTCGCCAGCGTAAAGTGAACAAACGACGCCAAAATTTGCGATAAATGATAAGTCCCGTAACCCCTAACACCAGTAAGAACAGTGCGAAGAAAAACCCCAGTACTGTTCCTGTTTGTCCTGGTAAGGAGTCCAAGTCATTGAGCATAAAGGTGTAATGCAGCTCTACCAAGAAATCGGTAATGTAATGTGTGGTGCTAACAGGTTCAGAAAGTGTCTCGCCACTGTATTGATTGACGTGGAACTTGTACCAATCCTCGGTGCCTTTTTTGATTGTGTACACTCTATCTGCAGTGTCATTATCAAATACTTCCCACGCAGCAATAACGTGTTCTGGATAACGTTGTTCGATGCGCTCGGTGAGCGTATCAAGCGACAACCGCTGCTCAGTATTGGCGACGGCAAAATGTTTTTGCGGCATTAGCCAGCCATCTATTTCGCTTTTAAACACCAAAATAGCACCAGTGATACTGATCAACAGTAGTGGCAGCATGGCAGCAAGAGCTAACCAGCTATGAATTTTAAATAGGGTTTTACGCATGGGACTAAGCGAGCTTTCTGACGGTTATGCAAATAATAACGATTATCAAAAATAATACAACCATACTCGTTAAGCGTAAACATAAGCTGAAAGTGTAACTATATCTTTACGTTTGCATGATGCGTAGAGTGCCGTATTGCTATTGCTTAGTTGGCTAGCATCTATACAATGCGCGCCTTCAAAAAGTTGTTAATAATCATGCGTTTACATTAATTGTTTGTTTATTAACGGCCTGTTTTCTATTTTAACGATTAGTTTAACAAAAGAGGTTGCTTTGACTGAGTATTTGCCCATTATTTCGTCTTTTATCTTAGCTTTTAGCTTTATGCCGATGCTAAATAAAGTTCGCAAAAACCGCAGTGTTTCTGGGCTTTCTTTGCTTATGATGAGTTTTGGCGTAGCGCAAAGTATTTACTTTATTGCCTTCAACCTATTTTTTGAGCGTTACTACATGGTTTTACCTTTTGTGGTGACCGGTATGCTCAGTAGCCTTATTTTGTACTATTTTCTTCGTTACGATGCCGCAGCCAAGCAGCGTAAGCAATTATTGTACATGCTACTATTCAGCGTGGCGCCGTTCTCTTTATTGGCTAGCCCTTACGTTGATGCCGATAGTCTGCTTATCGCTCTGACGTATGTTGGTCTGGTTATGAGCTCAATTCGCGTTATGCCACAAACCTATAAAACTTTGCGCAGTGGTGATGTTAGTAACTTGAGTGCGCGCTATTTTATGTTGCAGCTTTTGGCAGGGTGCTTTGGTCTGACGGCTGAACTTTATATGGCGGCGCCCAGCGTGTCGCATATTCTTAACTTTGTGATGATCTTATTGACCAATGCGGCGCAATTAGCCTGTATTCAATATTACCGTCATCGTCCTGCTATGGCATAAGTTCGAAGTAAAAAAGGCTGCCCGTATGCAGCCTTTTTCATCGTTTAAATACCCCACTTTATGCCCTCTCTTGTCGCCCTTTCAAGTCACCTAATCTCTTCATCTCGTTGATACGTATTATCGGTCATGGCTACAGGTGATGCCGTGGTGTAAAGAAACTGCAAAGTAGTAATACTTCCTTACAAATGTCACCTTACTTATACACGGCAACTTGTTAATATAACGTGAGTATAGATTTATCAAGGTAAGTGGGTATGCACAAGGTACTGAAAAAGTTGTTGGTGGCGCTGGGAGTCGTGTTAGTAACGGGGCTTGCTGGAGCCACTGTTATGGTGTCGGCAAAGAAGCCAGATGAGACCAAGCAAGTTGATACACGCCCAGTCGTTGAGGTAGAGCAGCTTGCGGCCAACGATCATCAAGTGTTGCTATCCACATATGGTGAGGTACGGCCTCTTGAAAGCACTCAGCTTGCCGCGCAGGTTACCGGCGAGGTGGTAAGCTGGAACGAACGCTTTGTTGCAGGCGGTATTGTTGAGCGTGGCGAGCTGCTGTTCACTATTGAAAAAGATAACTATGAAGCGGCGGTATTACAAGCCGAAGCAGAGCTTGCTCGGGCCCAAGCGGCATTAATTGAAGAACAAGCACAACAAGACGTCGCTAAAGACGAAGCAGTCCGTACGCCGGGTGTAAAGCGTTCAGCATTATTCCTGCGTGAACCTCAGGTGCTCAGCGCCAAAGCTGCTGTGAAATCAGCAGAAGCAGCGTTAAAGCGTGCTCAGCGTGATTTAGACAACTGCGAAGTCCGCGCCCCCTACGACGCCTTAGTGATCAGCCGAAACGTAGGCCAAGGACAGTTCGTTTCTGTTGGTAGCCAAGTAGCTGAACTTAACAATATCGAAACGGCGGAAGTGATTGTCCCCGTGGCTGGTTTTGACAGTGCCTTTTTACCACAGCGTGTTGCCGGCACACCAGCCACCATTATCCGGGAGGGGTTAAACGGCTTCACTCGCAGTGCCGTGATCGATCGCGATTTAGGCGTGGTCGACAGCGCTACGCGTATGAGTAACTTGGTGGTGCGTGTTAACGATCCCTACGCTATGCACGGGCAATTGCCTAAGCTGAAGTTTGGCAGCTATGTGCAAGTGCAGTTCGCTGGACAAACTTTGAAAGAGATTTTCCGCCTGCCGCAAGAGCTGGTGAATAACCAGACGGTGTGGGTGGTGAATAAAGACAACCTGCTGCAACCTCGACAAGTGAAAGTGGTACGTGAAGAAGATGAGTTTTTTCTGATCAGTGGTGGCCTTGATGCTGACGACCGTGTGGTTGTCACTTTGCCTGAGTACCCGCAAGAAGGCATGGAAGTGCGTATTGCCGGAGCTGTAAGTAGCTCTGAAAATAGCCCCAAGACAACGGATCAACTGTAGGAGCCGATAATGCAACAGCAAAAACAAACCGGCATTATCGCTTACTTTGCCAATAACCCTGTGGCTGCCAACTTGATGATGTTATTCATCATCATCATGGGTATTGTGAGTTACATCACCATCCAGCGGCAGATGTTTCCCAATGTTGAAGTCAACTATATCACCGTTCAGGCTAATTACCCGGGAGCCTCACCACAAGAGATTGAAGAAAGCATCCTGATCAAAATTGAAGAGTCACTTAAGGATGTCACTGAAATCGAAAAAGGGGTGTATCGTGCCTTTCGCAACTCAGGAAGCGCGCAGTTAGAGATAGACCCAGATGTTGAGCTCACCGATGTTTTAGATAAAGTTAAGCTGCGTGTTGATGGCATCGCGACCTTTCCTGCGGGAATGGAGCCTGTCACCATTAGCCAAGTAGAGTTCCGCCAAGATGTCATAGGCATGTCTTTAGTGGCTGATTTACCTCTGACAGAACTCAAGCCTATAGCCAATAACATTGAGGATGAGTTACTACAGCTAAGCAATGTGTCGTTGGTGCAAAACGATGTGCCACTCGATGAGATTGCTATTGAAATCAAGCCTGATACTTTGCGCCGTTATAGCCTCACACTCAATGATGTGGCCAGTGCGGTAAGACGTTATTCGGCTAACTTCTCCGCTGGTCAATTACGTACCGATGCCGGCATTATCTCTGTGCGTGTAGAGGCGCAGTCATACTCTGGTGAGGAGTTCCGCTCTATTCCAGTGAAAGTTGGTGCTAATGGCGCTAAGGTCCTACTGCAAGATGTGGCGGTAATAAAAGACGGTTTCACCGAGGGTGAGCGTTATTTCAAGTTCAATGGTAAAAACGCCATTTATCTCAGCGTGAAAGCAACCAAAGAACAAAATATGATTCCCGTAGCCGAATCAGTTAAAGCCTATATCGACAGTAAGAATGAGTCGCTCCCCTCTGGAGTGCGTCTTGTACCCTTAATGGATATGACTTACTACCTCAATGCGCGCTTGGACATGATGCTGAAAAACTTGTTCCAAGGGGCCATTTTGGTGGCCATTATGTTGAGCTTGTTTTTACGTTTTAAATTGGCTCTGTGGGTGATGGTGGGCTTACCAGTCTGCTTCTTGGGTGCTCTGATGACCATGCCGTTATTTGGCATTAGCATCAATATCGTATCGTTATTCGCCTTTATCATGGTACTTGGAATCGTGGTGGATGATGCCATTGTCATAGGCGAAAGTGCCTATACCGAAATTGAGAGAAAAGGCGGTGGCGTTGAAAATGTGGTGCGCGGTGCTAAACGTGTCGCCACACCGGCGACCTTCGGGGTGCTTACTACGATGGCGGTATTCGCGCCGTTTACATTATCAAGTGGTCCTGAACGAGCCTTCTTCTTCGGTATCGCCGTGGTAGTGATGGCGTGTTTGGCGTTTAGCTTGATTGAATCAAAACTGATTTTACCTGCGCACATTGCTCATACTAAGTTCCCACCTATTAAAAAAGATGGGTTCAGAACGCGCTTTAATACTCGGTTCTTTGCTTTCGTTAATGGCCCTTACCGACGCACGGTAGAAAAGTGCATCGAGTGGCGTTGGGTGGTGCTATTAGGTTTCATCGGTATGTTAGTGCTCAGTTTTACACTTATAGCCAGCAACCATGTGCGCATGGTTCCCACACCAAAAGTGCCGCATGACTTCCCGCAAATTAATATCGAGATGAACGATAATGCCTCGGACATGCAAACTATCCGAGCGGTGCAAAAAATTGAAGCCATGGTGCGTGAAGTTGATCGCGAAACCGAACAACAAGCTGGGCAAAAAATGGTGCGTGATTTGTTGGTGTTTAACCAAGGCCGCACGGAAGCAACAGTATTGGCGCCACTCGTTGAAGAGGAAATTCGTCCTTATAACGCCTTTGAATTGTCGCGCCGTTGGCGCGAAGCTATGCCAGAAATAGCCGGTATTAAATCGCTGACTATCCAAGATGATGTCAACGGTAATCCAGGAGGAGACGGCGAATTCGGTTACCTACTGTTTGGTTCTGATATCGATACGCTTAATGCCGCCGGGCGTCAGTTTATCTCGATGCTGCAACAGCAAAAGGGGTTGTTTGATATTAGTTCAACCATCGACCCAGCAAGCAAGGAGGTGCAGCTTAGTCTCAAACCAGTGGCCTATGACTTGGGTCTAGATTTGCAAGATATTGCTAATCAAGTTGGGGCAAGTTTCTATGGTGGTGAAGCGCAACGGGTGATCCGCAATGGTGAAGAAGTACGGGTGATGGTGCGTTACCCTAAACTGACGCGCGAGGCGTTCTCATCGTTAAAACACACCGTAGTGATGACTCCTAATGGTCAAGAAGTGATGTTAGGTGATGTGGTTGAACTTCAAGAGCGCCCGGGTGTGAGCTATATCCGCCGTGAGGGGGGTTACCGCACCGTCTATGTGTATGGCAGCATCGATGAAGAAATGGTGGAGCCAACAGCCGTTGTTAAACGCATTAAAGAAGACCTACTGCCGCAGCTAAAAGAGGACTTTCCCTCGGTTAAAACTGAGCTTGGCGGCTCCATTGAAGAGCAGCAAGCGCAGGCAAATGAGCAAATGCTGTTTTTCATTGCCGGAATGATCATTGTTTATATTCTTTTGGCTGTGCCGCTGAAGAGTTATAGCCAGCCATTCATTGTCATGTCGGTGATCCCGTTCAGTTTAACAGGGGCATTGTGGGGGCATTTTTGGTTCGGTCTTGACCTCAGTACCATGTCTTTCTTCGGCCTAATCGCCGCCGCTGGGGTGGTTATCAATGACTCATTGGTAATGACTGACTTTGTCAACCAAGCGCGCCGTGAAGGACACAGCACGGCCAGGGCAGTGGTTGAGGGTGGCTGCGCCCGTTTTCGTGCTATTACCCTGACGTCGATTACTACCTTTGCCGGTGTCCTACCCATTATGTTCGAAACCAGCCTACAAGCGAAATTCGTCATCCCTATGGCCGTAGCATTAGGCTTTGCGGTAATGTACGCAACGTTACTGACACTCATTTTAGTACCTTGCTTATATATGATACTCGCTGACGTACGCCGAGCATTTGTTAAGTTCTGGCAGTTATTCAGTCGCAGGCCAAAAGCGGCAAAGGCGTAAGCAACTAATAGAAGGGAAGGAGACTTCCCTTTTTTAGTATCAAAGTATTATATTGCTTCAATAAACCAATACTTTATTGCGCTATAGCAAAGGGTGAAAGTAGAATATTAATCTTTCAGCTGGTTAAAAATTAAGTTACCTTTAAGTTTTAATTAAGCTTTATTGGGTTGCTACCTGGTTTGTTTAGGAAAGCCAAATTGTGAGGTTTGCAATGGTGAAGTCTCTACCCGAAAGTGAATGGATCAGCGTGGGCACGCTTAGTAGCCATACCCAGTTGTTTCGTGGCGACGTGGTTGAAGTAGAAGTATACGACACCCAAGGGCTAGTCAAAGATCTCAGTTTTGTCATCAATATTGAATCGGACCAGCAAGGGGAACCTCAGAATTGGTCCCGTGAAGTGGCGCAATACATTAACACTCATATCCCTTTAATGCAGGCTGGGCGCATGACCGAGCAAGGATTGATTGTTGGCTATCGTGGTAATGAAATTTATGCCAGTAGTCGCTGTGGCATTACTGAGGTAGTCATTAATTATAACTGTGTAGCTAAAAGCCAAGATCAGGTAGGAGAAATGGCTTCCGGCTATGATCACATTTTTCCTGTTAACCACGAGTCCTATCGCGCTGGTGACCGAGTACTGCATTTAGCGACTGGTAAGGTGTACCGTTGCAAGCCTTGGCCGTATACCGAACTGTGTCGTTTGGGTGGTAAAAACCACGATCAATACGAACCAGGCGTTGGCTTAAATTGGCAAACAGCTTGGCAAGAAGTAGAGGAATAGTCGCCCTGTTGAGCAAATGATACACTGACGGCTCAGTTTCAGTGTATTGAGGTCATTTGTGCAAGCACCCATCGCCAAAAAGGTTCCCCACTTACTTTCCCACCATGATCAGCAGCGCCAAGATGATTACTATTGGATGCGTGACGATAAGCGTGAAAACCCCGAAGTTCTCGCGCACTTAGAGGCGGAAAACCGTTATTGTCAGCAAATGCTTTCGTCAACTGCGCAGCGCCAGCAACAGCTGTTCGCCGAGCTCAAAGGGCGCATAAAGAAAGACGACAATACCGTGCCGGTCAAAGATGGCGCTTATTGGTATCACAGCGAAGTCAGTGGTGATGAAGAATACGGCCGACATTTTCGTGCCACCAGTTTTAATGGTGATAATAAAACCCTACTGTTGGATGTTAATCAGCTTGCACAAGGCCATGACTTCTATGATTTAGGTGAGGTGGCAGTGAGCCCCAATGAGCAGCTTCTTGCCTATGCCGAAGATACCTCGGGAAGACGTATCTACACCGTGGCGTTTAAGGATCTCGCCACCGGTGAGCTGCTTAGCGACACCCTCACTAACACCGAAGGCCAAGTAGTCTGGGCCAACGATAACCAAACAGTTTTTTATGTGCGTAAAGATGAACAAACACTGCTGGGTTATCAGGTGTTTCGTCATCGCTTAGGTACGGCGCAAGAGCAAGACGTGCTGGTATACGAAGAGAGTGACCGCAGCTTTTACATGGGGCTGGGCAAAAGCCGTGACGAGAGCCTGATCTTTATCGATTTAGAAGCCACAGAAACCAGCCATACCTTCGCTATTGATGCCGATAACCCGTGTGCTCCAGTAACGGAGCTACTGCCGCGCACCCAAGGGCACCTGTATGATATTGATAAGCTAGGTGAGCACTTTTATATCGTCAGCAATTGGCAGGCGAAGAACTTCCGCTTTATGCAAGCCACTGCCGCGCAATTAGCCGACTTACAGCAATGGCAAGAGCTCGTTGCCCACCGCGAGGATGTGCTGCTAGAGAGTGTCGAGCTGTTTGAGCACTACTGGTTGCTCACCGAGCGTCAGCAAGGACAGATAGGCTTTGTGGTGTACCAGCACCGCCAAGGCAAGGTGGCGGGAACGCCCATGCCACTGCAATTTGCCGACCCTTGCTACTTTGCCGGTGTGGCCATGAATCCCGAGCCGAATGTGAGCAAGGCGCGGGTGTTTTATTCGAGCTTAACAACGCCCGGTAGCTTGTTTGAGTTTGATTTAGCCACGGGTGAGAAAACCTTGTTGAAGCAGCAGCAGGTGGTGGGTGAGTTTAATGCCGATGACTACGCCAGCGAACGCTTGTTTATCACTGCGCGTGACGGTGAGCAAGTGCCTGTTTCTTTGGTATACCGCCGTGATTTATTTAAAGGCGATGGCAGCAACCCGTTGTTACAGTATGGTTATGGTGCCTATGGCATTACCATCGATCCAAGCTTTTCTAGCACCATCCTGAGTTTACTCGATCGTGGCTTCGTCTATGCTATTGCGCACATTCGTGGCTCAGAGATGCTGGGCCGGCAATGGTATGAAGCAGGCAAGCTCAAACATAAGCAAAATAGCTTCAATGACTTTATTGATGTTACCGAGGCGTTGGTTGCCAAGGGTTATGGTGCTGAGGATAAAGTGTTCGCCAGCGGTGGTAGTGCCGGTGGCCTGCTGATGGGGGCGGTCATTAACCAAGCTCCGCATTTGTATCGTGCGATTGGCTGTCATGTGCCCTTCCTTGATGTGCTGACCACTATGCTGGATGAGAGCATTCCGCTGACCACCAACGAATATGATGAATGGGGTAACCCCAACGACGAGGGCGATTATCAAACCATCGCGGCTTATTCTCCGTACGATAATATCAAGGCGCAAGATTACCCCCATATTTTGGTAACCACTGGGCTGCATGATTCACAAGTGCAGTACTGGGAACCGATGAAATGGGTTGCGAAAATGCGCGAATACAAAACCGATAATCATCTATTGTTATTTAAAACCGACATGGAGTCGGGTCATGGTGGGGCTTCTGGGCGTTTCAAAAGCCTGCAAGAGAAAGCCCTTGAGTTTAACTTCTTCCTACATACTTTGGCTGAAGATGAGCATCAATAAACCTTTTTCACAGGCGTGTGAAAACAATAAAGCGCCAATATTGGCGCAATTAAAGCGTATTTTTAAAAATACTGAGCAGGTGCTTGAGATTGGTTCGGGCACTGGCCAGCATGCTGCTTATTTCGCTCCTCGATTGCCGCACTTATTGTGGCAAACCAGCGATTTACCTGCTAACCATGATGGCATCGAGCTATGGTTGCAAGAGGCACAGTGTGACACCCTGTTACCGCCATTGTCTCTCGATATCGGTGAGCCTTGGCCGGTATCGCAACCAGATGGTATGTTCACTGCCAATACCCTTCATATTGTCAGCGAAACGCTGGTTGAGGCGTTCTTTGCAGGGGTTAGTGAGCATTTGCCATTGCATGGCCAGTTATGTATTTACGGGCCTTTTAAGTACCAAGGTCAGTTCACCAGTGCCAGCAATGCACAGTTTGATGCCATGCTCAAACAACGCGATCCACGCAGTGGTATTAGGGAGCAACAATGGCTGGTCGCCTTAGCCAAGCAAGCGGGGCTGACCTTAATTGATGATGTAGCGATGCCTGCGAATAATCAGTTACTGCATTTTGAACGGACTAAGCGCTAAGCATTGTTGTCTATACAAGTCTAGCTGCGCACTTTCGCGAGCCACAAAGTCCGTTAATGCGGCGGTGAATGGGCTGTCACAAAAGCGATGGCAGGAGTGGGTGAAAATCGGCGCAAAGCCACGGGCGATTTTATGTTCCCCTTGAGCGCCGCTATTAAAGGTTGTTAGCCCCTCGTTTATACACAATTCAATACCTTGGTAATAGCATAGTTCGAAGTGCAAGTGCTGGAATTGCTCATCGCAACCCCAATATCGACCGTACAAGGTTTGCTGGTCGCGCAGATAAAGGCTTGCGGCGACGATGGTGCCTTGGTGCCAAGCGCTGATAATGACCAAATGGTCAGCCATCAGCGTGAGTAGCTGGGTGAAAAAATCTACACTTAAATAGCCCAGGTGGCCTGAGCGCTTGAGGTAGGTTTGCTGGTAAAAGCGGATCATTGCATGCATTAACTCGGGGCTAATTTCCCGGCCTTGATGCACTTGTACCTGTAACTGTTGCGCAATCTGTGCTCGTTCTTTTAACACTTGCTTGCGCTTACGAGACTTCAGTGCGCTACAGAAGTGTTCAAAGTTGTTATAGTCGTTATTGCGCCACTGAAACTGTACGGTTTGACGCTTTAGTAAAGGGGGATGTGCCAAGTGTTGGCTGACGTCGTCATTGTAAAAGTTGATATGCCATCCCGACCATTGCTGTTGCTCGGCTTCGTGATCTAGGGCGTTGGCGAGAGCGATAGCCGCTTGCTGTGGGTCAATATCATGGTAAGCGATGCGCGGGCCGGTGATGGGCGTAAAGGGGATGGCGCTAAGCCATTTAGGGTAATAGTCAAAGCCGTATTGCTGATAGGCCTCGGCAATACTCCAATCAAATACATACTCGCCATAAGAGTGAGACTTTATATAGCCTATACATAGGGCGACCAGCTCCTCACCTCGGTATAAACCTAGGTGGTAGGGCTGCCAGCCGGATTGTGCGCAGGCGCTCCCGGATTGCTCTAGGGCGTAAATAAACGAATATTGGCTAAAAGGGTGAGCGCTGAAAAACCGTTGCCAAGTGGGTTGTCCAACCTCGGTGACCGACGTAAAGAAGCGATGCGTCAGTGCCGTCATGTTACTGCATGACCCGAGCTAAAAACGCGCTCATATCTTGCTCTAGCTGCGCATAAAACGGGTTATAGGTCAGGCGTTTGAGCGGCTGCTGCTGCGAGAGGTTAGCGGCGGTGCGCTCACCGACGATCACCTCACCCACTTTGCATTGGCGGTAGCGGGCATCATCCTCTAAATAGCTGCCGCAGTTACGATAAAGCCCTTGCCGACCATAGTACGGGTGCTGTGGCGCGTTGACCACTCCAATATGAGAGATATCAATAACGTCCTCACAAGGAGGCTGTCCACGCTGACATGAATAGCTGCGAATATCGAACGCGGCCCCTAACAATGCTCTGGCAGCTTGTTGTTGACCATAAAACACCAACATATCGTGCCGAGTTTGCGGACGTTTTTGTGGCTCATGCCATACCTTGAGCATATTTAAGGTCGCGCGTGCATCAATGGTGGTATCGACCTCGCTTTGAACAACAAATAACGGAATATTGGGCAGCTCGGCTTCAGTCAGCGCATCTTGACTAATACGCGACATGGCTTGATGGGCTAGGGCTGCGGCAGCGAAAGGAAAGCTTTCATATTTGGCGAAATCTATATCAGCGTCTTTATCAATCCAGTTTACGAACGGGACACGATCAATCCACTTTGCTAGCCAGCCATTTTTATTATGTGGTTCACTGGCGGGAGACCAAAGCATAAGGGCGCGGATATTGGCTCTATCAGGCTCGGCTACAAGCTCGGCCATGGCTAACGCCGCACCGGTTGAGTAGCCGCCAATCACCACCTGATCGAACTCGTTAGCGGCACGGTTTATGGCATAGCGAGCAAGTTGCTGCCACTGCGAAAACTCGGTGTCCTGAAGCTGAGCAGCGGCACTACCATGGCCTGGTAACAGTACTGTCCGCACGGTGAAACCTTGGCGATAGAAATAGGCCGCGAGGCTATGATAGCTAAAAGGGGAGTCTGTGAGGCCGTGAAACAGCAACGCGACCTTGTCATTATTATGCTGACGCAGCTCAAATGGGCTGAGTAAATGATGCACCTGAGTCTTGGCAGGAAGCTGTTGTTGCTGCTGAAGCAGTTGCATTGTGGCTGTGTTTACGGGGCAAGGAGTGTGGGCGCGGGGGTTGTGTGTCTTTAGCCACTGATTGGCTCGGCGTAAATAGGTAGCAAAGCTAGGGTTGTCGCTGATATCAACCGCAGCTTGGCCATCACCAATGGCGTAGCGGTAGCGGCCTTGTTCTTTCGCCGCCATTATGGTGTCGACATCGCTGACTATATCGAGGCAAGTTTCGCTGCTGTGGCCTACACCGCTGATCAACATCAGCATAAAAATAATGATACGCATGGGAGTACTCCATTAATCCAAGTTAGCAGCATACCAAAGCACTGTACTGACAGCTAGCTGGTAGCGCCCTGTATATACAACTACAGCGGCAGCTGCCAGCGAGAGAAACGTTGTTTTAAAACCACGGTGGAGTCAATGGCAGCAATCTCCGCAAGGCCTCCGAGAGTATGTTTGACGAAGTGTTCGTAGTCACCGAGATCTTTGGCAATAATTTTTAGCAAATAATCGTACTCACCGGTGATCACCGCACATTCTTGCACCGCTAAAAAGCCATCCACCTGGCTTTCGAAGTTATCGGCGGCCTGAGCGGAGTTTTGCTGTAATTTAACAAGCGCATAGACGGTAACATGAAACCCCAGTTGTTGGGCGTTTAAACGGGCATGGTAACCACGAATATAGCCAGCTTGCTGCAGCTTAGTGATGCGGCGAATACAAGGAGTATCTGAAAGATTAACGCGCTGCGCTAACTCGCTGACACTCATCCGGCCATTGTCTTGCAGCAGCGCAAGTAACTGCAGGTCTTTGGCATCTATTTTAATTTTTGAGTGGTTATCGCTATTTATCATTAATTAAATGGTGATTTTTATTGTTTTTATACGTTTATATTAGTGGAGGTTAATAAAAAGCACCACCGGCTTTATGCTATTTTTACCTTATGTAAGGCATTATTTTAGTAGCTTCTATGACACCGCACGCACAGCAATTTGATGACTGGATCCGCAGTCGCTTTGTCGAAATTAATAACCAATTAGAACAGCGCTACCAAGCACAGGCCGATCGTGCCAATGTCCATGGTGTCGGCGATGCACTGAAGCAGCAACTCACAGACGAAGGAGACGCGTTAATAGCTAATTTAGTTGATGAGGGCAATACCGATGAGGGCTTCGATAGTGCCTTTGATTTGCTCGGCAATGTTGGCTTATATATGGCGGCGTGTCGGCGTCATGAAATCACCGAGCCGTCACGAGAAACGCATTCTCCGCTGCAACAAGCGTCGACTCTGGCCATGCACATTGGCGCGTCGATAGGCGTTACCCCTCGCTTTGCAACGGCGCATTTAACCACCCATAATCGCGCTATCAATGGTCAATATAAACGCTTTACTGATCTGCCCGATGAACGCTTGTTTGTTGACTACAACACTAAGGGCATAGTGGCCTTCAAACGGGCCGCCGATGCGTTGTTGCGTATCCAGCCTTTGGGCATTTCTCACCCTGTGGTTCCTGACCTATTGATAGTGGCCGAGCAAGCGCTAAAAGATGTACTGGAGAGTAACCGCTATTTATTTCAGCACCTTGATGCACAGCAGTTCTTTTATGCCGTGCGCCCTTACTACAAGCCTTATCGGGTTGGCAAAGAGGTCTATCGGGGTGCCAATGCCGGTGATTTTGCTGGTATTAACGTGATCGATATGTTGTTGGGGTTATGTTGTGCTAATGAACCGGCTTATTCACAAATGCTGGTAGAGAAGTTTTTATACATGATGCCAGAAGATCAGCGCGTACTGCGCAATTGCATGCGTTTGCCATCGATTATGGATGAGTTTTTAGCGGTGGCACCGCAGCAGCATAGCAGTTCCTGGTTTCAGCAAAACCTCAGAGCATTTTTGAGGGTGTGTAAATTGCATGGGCAAACGGCAATTCAGCATCATAACCAACTGGTTGATAAGTATATTCGTATTCCTAATGAAAATCTTGGTAGCCAGCATCAAACTAAGGTAACGGCCAGTGGACCGCCCTTACCTGTGCTGTTAGCCGAACTCGCTAATCTGCGCGATAAGCGCGCCGCGCGTGAGCGCGATGATATTCACACCCGTTATCACGATATCGCCACATTAACGGCGTTGGTGGACAACTAATGAAAGATACCTTTGCATTGCCACAAGGGCCCTACTTACTCAGCCACTCGGTGGGTCGGCCATTAACAACCGCACAGCACGCCTTCAATGAGGCATTCTTTGCGCCTTGGCAGCAGGGCCAACAAGAGCCTTGGTCACAATGGCTGCAGGCTATTGAACAGTTTACTCAAGCACTCGCGAGGTTGTTTAATAGCTCTGCTGGGCAATTTTGCCCGCAGGTTAATTTATCCAGTGCATTGACCAAGCTGCTGATGGCCCACCCACGTCTAACGAGAGGTGGATGCAAAGTGCTGCTCAGTGAGCAAGACTTCCCGAGTATGGGCTTTGTGTTGCAAAAAGCCTTACCTGAGGATTGTCAGCTGCGATTTATACCGGCTCACGAAGACGTCAGTGATGCTCAGGTATGGCAGCATTACTTAGATACTGAGGTTGATTTGGTGTTTGTTAGTCAGGTGTATTCCAACTCCGGGCAGCAAGCCCCGGTTGCTCATATCTGTGATTACGCGAAAGAGCGGGGAGTGTTGTCGCTAATCGATGTAGCTCAGGGAGCGGGGGTGATCCCTTTGGATTTAACCGCAGTGGCACCCGACTTTATGATCGGCTCGAGCGTAAAGTGGCTGTGTGGTGGACCTGGAGCCGCTTACTTATGGGTTAGTGAGCAGCAATTAGCGCACTGTCAGCCCAAAGACGTGGGCTGGTTTTCCCACAGCAATCCTTTTGAATTTGATATTCATCACTTTGACTATCATCCCAGTGCCTTGCGCTTTTGGGGCGGCACCCCCAATATTGCACCTTATGTTTTGGCCGCGCACAGTATTAGCTGGTTCAATAAGTACGGCATCGATAAGGTGCGTAACCATAACCTGGCCATGCAACAATTGCTGTGGTCGCACCTGCAGCAGTGGATTGTCTCGCCCAAGGAGCCCGAGAAGCGCAGTGGTACCCTGATTGTCCATGGCGGACGTCATCAACAGGCCCTGATAGCGGAACTTAACAAAGCCTGTATCAGCGTCGATGAACGCCGCTTGGGTATTCGTATTTCACCGCACATTTATAATGATGAGCAAGATATTGCGGCGTTACTCAGCGTCACTAATCGAGTACTGGGCGACTAAGTACGCTTTGACGGGTGGTATGTGCGTAGGCATCGCCACCTAGCTTCCCTATAGTGGGCAAACGTTCCGGTGCGATGCGACCATCGACCAACAGAGCATCGTCAATGTCGATGGTTTTAACGTCAAGCAACATCACCTGCCCGCTTCCCGGCTCTGAGCCAAGTTCAATCACCTCTCGCAGCGTGCACTCGTAGCGTACTGGCGCAGCGGCAACGCCTGGCACGGATACACTGTGGCTAGTGTGTTTATCAATACCCACGGCCGTAAATTCACTGATATCACTTGGGTAGTTGGCGCAGCTTTGATTCATCGCCGTGAGCAAGTCTTCAGTAACGATATTAACGACACATTCTTTGGTTGCCAGTAGGTTTTTCAATGTGTCTTTCGGCTCTCCTGTACGCGGTGTCACATGAGTAACTGATAACACCGGCGGTTGGCAGCTGGCCACGCTAAAAAATGAGTAAGGAGCGATATTATCGACGCCAGTGGCGCTGCGGGTGCTGACCCAAGCAATAGGGCGAGGGGTGATGGCACCGACAAGGTGCTGATAAAGTTGTTGGCTAGACTCTGCGTCTTGTGTGTGTAGTAGCATAGTGAATATTCATCGCTGTTGATAATGGGGCGCTATGGTGGCAAACGTGGTGAAAAAGTAAAGGCCAGGTTCTGATAACGGTTGTCGGGATAAGCGCGCGTACATCCTGTACTCGCCCCTGTGGGGGCTCACCAAGTCCGCCTACTGGAAATTTAATTATAAAAAGCCGCGAGTAAGGTGGTCGGGTTTTGATAGCGGTTGTCGGGATAAGCGCTCGCACGTCCTGTACTCGCCCCTACGGGCGCCTTCGCGGCTCAAAATGTTCCGGACATTTTGTCGAACGGAGGGGGCTCACCAAGTCCGCCTTCTCGAAATTTAGTTATAAAAAAACCCGCAGCTAGTGCGGGTTCTTTTATAACTAATGGCGGAGAAGGAGGGATTCGAACCCTCGATAGGGCTACAAA
>CEVA01243612.1_pt1 | contig 55401 bp, 53 predicted proteins | sample 361521 | NCBI WGS metagenome assembly CEVA01 (sample SAMEA2622823, study PRJEB7988) | marine metagenome | isolation source: saline water (ENVO:00002010), including | reverse complement strand
TCAAACTGCTGCAAAAACGAACTTGAAAGGTCAACAGACCCTAGTGTTATCGCTTAGCAAGCATTTAATCTTTGGTTCATAAGGCGCGTGCTTAAATCGCCGCCCTGATGTTATGGCCTTTTTATCGGCCCGGGTGTGTGCTCAACACCCTTAATAGGACAGTGAAACAATGAAAACGTGGATAAGTTCAGCCTTTTTATCATTCATTATTTTGTGCAGTACCGCCTGCTTGGCTCGCCCTTATGACCCACAGAAGGTCGAGCAAGTGCTCAATACTGCTCATGCTTTATACAAAGATACCGATGCAGGAGCCAATGCCGATTATATCCCGGCTCTGGCCAAAGTGGACTCCAGTTTATTTGCCATTGCTATCGTCACTACTGATGGTCAAGTATTCACTCAAGGGGATATTGACGCCACATTTTCAATTCAGTCCATTTCGAAGGTATTTACGCTCGCCTTAGCCATGGAGCAGCAAGGCAGCGCAGCAATAGTCGATAAAATCGGTGTCAACGCCACAGGATTGCCATTTAATTCTGTTGCTGCTATCGAGCTGAACCAAGACCGTTCAGTCAATCCACTGGTCAATGCCGGGGCTATGGCCACAGTGAGTCTGCTAGAAGGTGATAAGACGCAGCAAAAATGGCAGTCGATTGCTACTTGGTATGATCAATTTGCTGGCCGAGAGCTGGCGGTGATGAACGAGGTATATCAATCAGAGTCGGCAACCAATGGCCACAACCTCGCTATCGCTGAACTGCTTAAGTCTTATGACCGCTTCTACGGTGATGTGGATATGAATTTAGATATCTATACACGTCAATGCTCAGTAGGAGTGACGACCAAAGATCTCGCAATGATGGCTTCCGTACTCGCTAATGGTGGCACGCACCCAGTCACTGGCGAAGCGCTAATGACAGCAGAAAATGTTCAACGTGTGCTGGCGGTGATGGCTACCGCAGGGCTTTATGAAACCAGTGGCGACTGGGCGTTTCAAGTAGGCTTACCGGCCAAAAGTGGTGTCGGTGGTGGCATTATCGCGGTAATGCCAGGCAAGTTTGCTATTGCTGCCTTTTCACCAAAACTTGATGAGGCTGGCAACAGTGTGCGTGCTCAACGAGCGATAGATTATATCGCCGATAAGGCCAACGCCAATGTATTTAGTGATCTTGATTAATTGCCCCTATCCGCATTGACTTCGTTATCAACGATGCAACGAAAAACGCACCTTTTTCAAGGTGCGTTTTGATATCCAACTTGTGGAAAAGTGACTGAGCGAGCTCAATCATTCATTAGATTGCAGCATTGCGGTAACGCTTAACAAATTCTTTAACCGGCTGGCCATTGCAACGAAGGTTAGATAGACGCTTGTTCTGTAGGCTTAGGGTGCTTAAACCTTTTTGCGCCGCTTCCAAACATAGTTGTGTTTCTCGCTGATTATTTTTAGCGTAAAGGCTCACTGCAGTGTCGCTATTTTGGTTTTCAACCGTCACATTTTTAGCGATATCACGAATATCTTGACCGTTGCAGTACAAACTAGAAGATACTCGGCTTACACGAATACCATGTTTTGCGCCTAGCTCTTTTGCTGCCGCTAAACCTTGGTTCGCAGCTGCTACGCAAACCTGAGACTCAATACTGTCGTTTTTAGCAAAATAAACACGCTCTGTGCTGGCAAAAGCTGAAGTAGCGAATAAACAAGGGATAACAAGGGCAGTTAGTTTGGTCATGTAAGACTCCACAAAAATGAACGGGTGATCAAAATTTGAACTGGATTTTATATCCACAAAATACGATGTCAACTGCATTAGCTATGCAATTAAAAATATTTTAAAGAATTAACAATCCATATACGTAATCACATTTATCATGTAACAATTGCTTAATAGCTGTACTTTTTGCTCACAATTCAATCATCTTAAAAATGTCGACTCGTTCAGTAAGACTGCATTTTTAATCGAAACAAAAGCCTAGCCATTTTTACTTGTCGACGGGCTTGGTATACTGCCAACAACGCCGTTATTTAGTGCAAAAGGATCTCCGGACATGAAACTCATCTCATTTAATATCAATGGCATTCGCGCAAGGTTACACCAACTGCAGGCGCTATTGGAAAAACACAATCCTGATGTCGTTGGCCTTCAGGAGATTAAAGTGCATGACGACTTATTCCCTGTCGCCGATGTTGAAGCCATGGGCTACCACGTGTATTTTCACGGGCAGAAAGGTCATTACGGCGTGGCAATGCTCACCAAAAACCCCGCTAAGCAGGTGAAAAAAGGCTTCTCTACCGATACCGATGATCATCAAAAACGTATGATTGCCGTTACTGTGGAAGATAGCCATGGTGATGATGTTACGGTGCTAAATGGCTACTTCCCGCAAGGCGATAATATCAATCATGAAACCAAGTTCCCTTATAAACGACAGTTTTATGCTGATTTGATGACTGAATTGGATAGCCATTACCACGCTGACAGTAAATTAGCCGTTATGGGGGATATCAATATTTCCCCAACCGACCTAGACATCGGTATTGGTGAAGCGAATAAAAAGCGTTGGCTAAAAACCGGAAAATGCTCATTTCAACCACAAGAACGCGAGTGGCTGGATACACTGCTGGCCTGGGGCTTGGTCGATACCTATCGCCAATGCCACCCAGATACGGACGACCAATTTTCTTGGTTTGACTATCGTTCGAAAGGCTTCGATGATAACCGAGGACTGCGGATTGATGTAATTTTGGCGACCAAGGCATTGGCGAGCACCCTGAGTGACAGCGGCATTGATTATGAGTTAAGAGGCATTGAAAAGCCTTCTGATCACGCCCCAATTTGGAGCACTTTTTAAACGCAGCCATGAGCTATATCATACTTGCAATTATCCTTGCCCTGAGCATCGATAAAGCCAGTTTAACCGGGTTGATAGCGCATCCTGCTCGGCAAAAAGGCTTATTTGCCTGCGCCTTAGTACTGGCACTACTTTGGCGTATCAAGGCAGGTATATTCCCGGGCCTAGATATCCATATTCTTGGCGTCACTGCGGTTACTCTGATCTTAGGCTGGCGCCTAGCGACACTGGCCAGTGTATTAGCAACGGCCTTGTTGCTGGCGTTTTCCGTGGTCAGTATTGAAAGTGCAGCAACCTTCATCATACTGACGGCGCTGATCCCTATTTATTTTAGCTATTTATTATTTATTGTGGTGTATCACGCCCTTCCCCGGCATCTGTTCATCTATATTTTTGTTTGTAGCTTTTTGTGTGCAGCATTGGCCAATTGCCTGAAAATTTTTGTCGGTGCCGGCTATTTTTGGTTTATCGGTAGTTATGACTGGGTAACGCTCACTGAAAACTACCTATTTTTAAGCGCCCTGATCTGGTTTCCCGAAGCGATGCTAAATGGCATGGCTATGACGTTGATGGTGATCTATCGGCCACATTGGGTGCGCACCTTTTATGATAAGGAATACCTCTCTCAATGAGTGCTTACTGTTGTCCTCTTTGCCAGCAACCGCTGCAACGTCAAAACCAAGCATTGATGTGCGCCAAGGGCCATCAATTTGATTATGCCAAAGAGGGGTACGTCAACTTGCTCCCGGTACAGTTTAAAAAATCCAAACAACCTGGAGATAACCAGGACATGGTGCAGGCGCGAAGACGATTTTTAAATGCGGGTCACTACCAATTTATGCGCGATGCGCTGGCAAAAGAAGTCTCGGCGTGTTACTCGGGAACAGGTTATGTTGTCGATATGGGCTGCGGTGAAGGCTACTATAGCGCAGCGATGGCAGCGCAATTCCAAGACCCAGAGCTTGTTCATGGCATTGACATTGCAAAACCTGCCGTGCGTTATGGAGCCAAGCGCTACCCTGGTTGTCAGTTTGCTGTGGCGTCAACCAAACAAATGCCCATGGCCAGTGGCTGCGCCAGTGTGGTGAGCAGCGTATTTGCTCCTATTTTCGCCGATGAAAGTGCACGCTTGTTGCAGGACAACGGCCACCTTATTGTTGTTTCGCCAGGGCCAAGACACTTAGCGCAGTTAAAAGCGCTCATATATCAACAGGTGCGCGAGCACACAGCTCCCGACACACCGCCCGGATTCAATCGGCAACGGCAACAGTTGTTACAACAGCAAATTTCATTAGCTGGAGAAGAAGCCAGAGATTTAGCCCTGATGACACCCTTTGCATGGAAGTTCAGTGAAATTCAAATGGCAGATTTGGCAAGCGCCGATGAGGTGACTATCGACGCCGAGTTTTTCATTACGGTGTATCAAAAAATATCCTGACGAAAGGCTTTGTCCATTTTTTCAAACATATCACGGAGCAACTTAGCCAACTCCATATAGCAAGGTTTAGTTTTTGCTGGTGCTCCTTGATATCCTTGTGCAGCCATCTTCTCGTGAAGTTCACGATACCACAGTGCCATACTTGGTGGCAGCGGTGTCTCAGCACGTTTTCCGAGCCATAATAAACCTTGCACCGGTAAAGACAAGATCAGTAAGGCGCATGCAAGAGCGGGCCCCAAAAACTGTTGCCCCAACACCTGAAGCTGAATCACTAAACTTGTCAGTGCCACCGCAGGCATGATTTTGATAGCGAAGGCCGTGGCATTCACCACCCTGTTTTCTATAAACAGCGGCGCTAGCTCACGCCGTAGCGGCCACACTTTAGTGTACTGATGACCTTGCTGTATTTGCGAAATAAGACTTTTTTGCATTTGCGCCTCTAACAACTAACGCTATGTCTGAAATTAAGGTAAAATATATATCACCTATCAATTATACCTTAGTCTAGTTTTGCTCTAGGTTCACCTAAGGATTATAGCTAATCTTTTGGTGCCCGACTAAGTTCATTGATGGGTTCACGTTCCTACATTCAACCACAGGTCTATTTAATGTCTGTACAACACGTCCTCGTACTCAATTGTGGCAGCTCAAGTTTGAAGTTCGCTGTTATGGATGCCAACTCTGGCGATGAACTACTCACTGGATTAGCAGAACGACTGCACAGTGACGACGCCACCTTAAAGTATAAATTTGCTGGCGACAAGCATACTAACGCCTTACCTAAGGGCGCCGATCACCAAACAGCGATCGATACCCTGGTCACGCTTATTGGTAATTTCTCTTTGAGCCAACATTTAATCGCCGTAGGTCATCGTGTGGTGCATGGCGGCGAACAATTCACTGGCTCGCAGATTATCACTCCCCATATTATTGATGCCATTACTCAAACGGCACAATTGGCGCCATTGCATAACCCGGCAAACCTAACGGGCATTCGGGCTGCACAGGCGGCATTTCCTGAGCTCGTTCAGGTTGCCGTATTTGATACCGCCTTCCATCAAACGATGCCTGAGCATGCTTATTTGTATGCCTTGCCTTACTCATTATATGAGCGCCATGGTGTGCGACGTTATGGCTTTCATGGTACCAGTCATGCGTATGTGAGTTTAATGGCTATTAAAGAGCTTGGATTAGATGCAGATAACAGCCGCATCATTAGTGCCCACCTCGGCAATGGCTGCTCGGTGTGTGCGATAAAAAATGGCCGCAGTGTTGACACCAGCATGGGGCTCACTCCTTTAGAGGGCGTGGTGATGGGCACTCGCAGTGGTGATATCGACCCGGGACTGTTTGACTTTCTGACTAACCAACTAGGTTATGCCAGTGCAGAAGTCAGCGACATACTCAACAAGCAAAGTGGCTTGTTGGGGATCAGCGAATTATCCAATGACTGTCGCACCATAGAAGAGGCGCATGTCGCTGGCAATGCCAAGGCTACCCTAGCCCTGGATATTTTCTGTTACCGTCTGGCTAAGCAGATTGCTGCTTATTTAGTACCGCTTGCTGGTCTCGATGCACTTATCTTTACCGGTGGCATTGGCGAAAACTCAGACATTATTCGCGCTAAAGTGCTCGCCCATTTAAGCTTTTTAGATATCCATGTTGATCCAGAGAGTAACCTTGCGGCCCGCTTTGGCAACCTAGGCGTTATTACCACGGCAACCAGCCGTGCTCAGGCGGTGGTGATCCCCACCAATGAGGAGTGGATGATTTGCCAAGATGCCGCTCGCCTAGCAAAAGGAGTGTCATAATGTCACGTCGTATTATGCTAATTCCCGTCTCCACGGGTGTCGGCCTTACCTCTGTATCCGTAGGCTTAGTGAGGGCCTTGGAACAAAAAGCCATCAAAGTAAACTTCTTTAAGCCCATTGCCCAACCCCGTCGTGGCGAGTGTGGACCTGAGAAATCGACTGCGATCGTGAAAATCGGCTCTAGCATCAATCCACCGGAGCCATTTTCTTTGACCTACGCTGAAAATATGATTGGCGATGGCAAAGGAAATACCTTGCTTGAAGAGATCGTTGAGCGTTTTGAAAGTGCAATTCATGATGATGAAATTGCCATCATTGAGGGCATGGTACCAACCAGAAACCAACCTTATGCGGGGCGTGTGAACCGAGAAATAGCCCAGACTCTTGGCGCTGATATTGTGTTTGTCGTGACTCCCAGTAATGACTCTTTAGAGGAGTTAGAGGACAAAATTGAGATAGCCGCTGGCAATTACGGTGGCATCAGTCACCCGCGTGTGCTCGGTTGTATCTTTAACAAAGTGAATGCGCCGCTTGATGAGCAAGGCCGAGCACGGGCCGACTTGGTTGAGCAATTCAACCCGGAGCAACTAGAAAATGAGCTGCACCGTTTAGCCTCGATGCCGCTATTTCGCCGGCAACCCTTTCGCTTGCTCGGTAGCATCCCGTGGGATTTCGAGCTGGTCGCTCCAAGAGCCATCGATTTAGCACAGTATCTTGATGCTAAAGTGATTCATCAAGGCGATTTATTGCATCGGCGCTTACGTCGCGTAACCTTTTGTGCGCGCACCGTGTCTAACTTACTTAACCATATCTCTCCCGGGGTGTTACTGGTTACACCGGGGGACCGTTCAGATGTGTTAGTTGCAGGTTGCTTATCGGCGATGAACGGCACCAAGATAGGAGCCATTTTGCTCACCGGTGATATTGAACCTGAGCCCCGTATTATGGCGCTGTGCCAGCAGGCTATGGAACAAACCGGCCTGCCTATTTTGGCTACCGAGCACGATACGTGGCGCACCTCATTATTGCTGCATAACTTTAACCTTGAAGTGCCCTGCGATGATGAGCAGCGCGTTGATAAAGTTAAGGCGCACCAAGCCACCTATATCGATAGTCAGTGGCTCGATAGCTTGGCGCAAAGTTCGCAGAAAACACGTAAACTCTCGCCGCCAGCATTTCGTTACTTGCTTACCGATAAGGCTCGTAGAGCCAACAAAACCGTCGTCCTGCCAGAGGGCGAAGAGCCACGCACCATCAAGGCTGCGGCTATTTGTGGTGAGCGCGGCATTGCCCGGACTGTGCTATTGGGCGACCCTCAAGAGATAGCGCGTATCGCTGAGCAACAGGGCGTGGAACTCAATGACTATGTTCAACTTGTTGACCCTGACAGCATCCGCGCTAACTACGTTGCACCTATGGTTGAGCTTCGTAAGAACAAGGGTCTTACCCATGTTGTCGCCGAGGAATTGCTGCAAGATAACGTTGTGCTGGGTACCATGATGTTAGCCGAAGGCGAAGTCGATGGGCTAGTGTCTGGGGCTGTCAATACCACGGCCAACACCATTCGCCCACCGCTGCAGTTGATCAAAACGGCGCCAGGCTCATCTCTGGTATCATCGGTCTTTTTCATGTTGCTGCCAGATCAAGTGCTGGTTTATGGCGATTGCGCTATTAACCCAGACCCAACGGCGGAGCAATTGGCAGATATTGCTATCCAGTCGGCAGATTCAGCGGCCGCTTTTGGCATTGATCCTAGGGTGGCGATGATCAGCTACAGCACTGGTAGCTCGGGCGCGGGCGCCGACGTCGAAAAAGTACGGACCGCCACCGAATTAGCGCAACAAAAACGTCCCGATCTTATCATTGATGGGCCCCTGCAATATGATGCCGCGATCATGGAAAATGTAGCGCGCAAAAAGGCCCCAAATAGCCCAGTAGCCGGACAGGCAACGGTGTTTATATTTCCTGACTTGAATACCGGCAATACCACCTATAAAGCTGTACAACGAAGCGCCGAGTTAGTGAGTATAGGCCCGATGCTTCAGGGCATGCGTAAACCGGTGAATGACTTAAGCCGTGGTGCCTTAGTGGATGACATCGTCTACACCATCGCACTGACAGCAATTCAAGCACAACAAGCGGCTGAGCAACTGAGCGACGCCTGAACAATAATCAGGCAGCATAAATAAGTGCTGCCTTTTCATAAAGTTACAGACTATTAACCACGCTACCCCCAAACTTATCCACAGCTTTTGTTAGCAACTTATTTTGTCACCATGGCCCTTACCTCACCCCACTCTTGATACCCATTTATGTTGGATTTGCTTATAATCTAACTAAGCAAAAGCAAAGTCCCTAGACCCGTCGAGTTATTTTCGGTATAAGTTAACTTTAACCTCAAAGGGGATCGTTATGGCTAAACAAACGCTACAATTGCTTGCGAACGACTTTACGATTCATAGCTTTGAGAGCACCAGCGAGATCCCCAAAGCCATTACCCAAAGCGAGTTTTATTTCGTTGCCAAAACAGCTGAAGAGCTTTCCGTTGTATGCAACAGTGATATTGAGCTTGATAGTTTAGAGCAAGAACCAGGCTGGGTGGCCTTTGAAGTACTCGGTCCCCTTGGCTTTTCGCTTACGGGTATATTGTCTAATATTTCCGGCGTGTTGGCACAAGCGAACATTTCCATTTTTGCTGTATCTACCTTTGATACAGACTATATTTTGGTTAAACGCGTACAGGCAAAAAATGCCATGTCGACACTTAAAAAAGAAGGTTACACCGTTCGCTCATGAGCCAAGTTAGTCAATTTTGCTTGCCAGCTGAGTTACCCCCTTCACCCACCCTAACACTGTGTGCTCCTGTGAGCGGCCAAGTGCACCCTTTAAGTTGCCTGCCCAGTGCACTTATGGCACATGGGTTACTTGGCGCTGGGGTGTGTATCGAGATGCATTCACATAAGTTGGTAGCCCCTTGCGACGGTCAGCTACTCAGCGTTGATATGGGTGCCAAACAATGGCGCTTTAAAAGCAATAACGGCGTGCATATATTAGTGCATTTACACAGCGATGAGCCCACGCTAACGAACAAGGCAAAACTATCGGCGCTTAACTGCACCCCTGTACGCAAAGGGATGCAACTCGCTTACTTTGACCTACGCCAGTTTAAATCGGCACCTCGGGTCGCTATGATAGTGACCCACACACGTTTTAGCGCAGAGATATTATTTAGCCACAAGCAGGCACATTGCGCTGAGCCTTTGTTATTCATTTATCACAAGAAGTAGATTTCATGAGCATCATTCTTTACGGCATTAGTAATTGCGACACCATTAAAAAAGCGAAAAAGCACTTAGATAATTTGGGCGTCGATTATTCATTTCACGATTATCGCAAACACGGTCTCGACAGTGACCTGCTGGCACAACTCGAAGCCCTGTTTGGTTGGCAAACCATGGTCAATAAACGAGGCACCACCTATCGCCAACTCAGTGATGAGCAAAAACAGCAGCTTGATAAAGACAGCGCCATGGCATTAATGGTTGAACACCCGGCGTTAATCAAGCGCCCTATTCTACGCACTGACGATCAGGCATTAATTGGCTATAAAGCGGCCGATTACGACAACATGTTCGCTAAGAGCTAATTATGAGTGATGTCATAAACCTAGCTAAAGAGCTGATGCGCCGGCGCTCGGTGACCCCTGATGACGCCGGTTGCCAGCATGTGATCAGTGAACGTCTAGCCAAGGTGGGCTTTAACAATGAGCCGATGTTTTTTGTTGATACCCTAAACACCTGGTCACGACGTAATAATCAGTCGCCCAATGTCTGCTTTGCCGGGCACACCGACGTGGTACCTACCGGCGATGAGAGCCAATGGCATTTCCCACCCTTTGCCGCCACAGAGCACGATGGTTACTTACACGGGCGCGGTGCCGCTGATATGAAAGGGTCATTGGCGGCGATGGTGGTAGCAACCGAGCGTTTCGTAAAAAAACACCCTAATCATAAAGGTTCAATCTCATTTCTTATCACCTCTGATGAGGAAGGACCCTTTATTAATGGCACCACTCGGGTTATCGATACACTGCAAGCACGTAATGAGCACATAGACATGTGTATTGTCGGCGAGCCTTCATCCACAGATAAATTAGCTGATGTCGTTAAAAACGGCCGTCGTGGCTCATTAACTGCGTTTTTAACCGTGAAAGGTAAACAAGGGCACGTAGCTTACCCCCATTTAGCCGATAACCCCGTCCATCGCGCCACTGGTTTTCTAGACGCTTTGTGCGCTGAAAAGTGGGATGAGGGAAACGCATACTTCCCTGCCACCAGCATGCAAATCTCCAATATAAATGCAGGAACCGGAGCCGGAAATGTAATTCCAGGGGATTTAGAGGTGCAATTTAACTTTCGCTACAGCACCGAAGTAACGGCACCACAACTACAGCAACGCGTTGTGCAATTGTTACAACAACACCAGCTCCCCTATGAGCTCAGTTGGGTGCACAATGGTGAACCCTTTATCACTGAGCCGGGTGAGCTGATTGACGCTGTCCAACAGGCAATTCATAGCCAATTGGGTTATCAAGCCGAGTTGCAAACCAGCGGCGGTACCTCTGATGGCCGCTTTATCGCCCCTACAGGGGCAAAAGTCGTCGAGCTTGGGCCGCGTAATGCGACTATTCACCAAGTGAACGAATGCGTCAGTTGTGCTGATTTAGACAACCTTGCGCTCATTTATGAGGGAATTTTGGAACGCTTACTCACATGAATCTAGCGATGTGTGCCACAGGGCGAAGTGACGAGCACTTAGTCAGTTATCAACAGCAATCTGTCCACCATGAGGCGCTACACGATTTGAAGCGGTTGCAGCGCGGGGCTGCAAAGGACGGTATTGATTTACGCGTAGCCTCGGCGTTTCGTTCGTTCTCACGCCAAGCTGCGATTTGGAATGCAAAATTTAATGGCCACCGCAGTGTATTAGATATCAATGAGCAGGTAGTCGAGTTGTCGCACCTCAATACTTTGCAACGATGCCAAGCTATTATGTTATTTTCAGCTCTCCCCGGTGCCAGTCGGCATCATTTTGGTACTGACTTTGATGTCTGGGACAATAGCGCTGTCAGCGACGACTATGCGCTGGCATTAACGCAGCAAGAATATACACCCACAGGGCCTTTTGCACAGTTATCTCAATGGTTGGATGAGCACATGGCCGAGTACGGCTTTTACCGACCTTACGATTGTTATCGCGGAGGCGTGGCGCCGGAGCCGTGGCACATTAGCCATATAACCAGCGCCAGTATCTTGCTGCCATGGCAAAATCCGAGCACCATCGCCGATGCCCTGCGTGACAGTGACGTGGCTGGCAATGAGACAATCATGGCGCACCTCGATACCCTGTGTACGCAGTTTGTTACTAATGTTGGCCCTGTTTTTGCCGCGCGATAATAAACACGCCGATTGCAGCCACTAATACGGCGGCACTGATCATGGCAGTGCCGTCAATGCGCTCACCGAGCAAGACAGCCCCACCTAACATAGCCAGCGGCGGTACGCTGAGTTGCATCACCGCCGCTTGACTGGCTTTAATGCGCTGGATAACCCGATACCACAAGGCATACCCAAGTGCTGACGTTATAGCACCCGAGACGAAAGCAAGCACAAGCCCTTTGGGGTGAGCAAATAATGTTTGTTGTGATACCAACACTCCAACCATAATTAGCACTGAAAGCATTGCCGCACGTTGAAAATTATCTGCACTTGCCAAGGTCGCGTCTTTGCGGCCTTGCCCGAGTATACTGTAGCTGCCCCACGCGACACCGGCGACTATCATAATTCCGCTATACCCTAAATGCACATCCGTGCCCTGTGGGCTCAGCAAAATGAAAAAGGCTGTCAGCGCCACTAGTAGCATCACCCATTGCAAAACGCTGAAGCGCTCTTTGTGTAACAGGGCCCAAGAGATCATGCAAAACTGCACCGCACTGAACAGTAGCAAGGCGCCTAGGCCAGCATCTAAGCTAATGTATGCAATCGAAAAAGCAAACATGTAAACGGTTAAGCTTATTGCCCCGAGCCAACTGCCCCCTGCTGCACGCACCGATTTCTTTTGGCCTTGCCGACCCGTAGAGCACATCACCAGGAGTGTTAACATTAAAGCGCCGCTAACGGTGCGAATGGCGGCAAAGCTCAACGGATCAATATGCACCATGGCCAAAGCCTCACGATTGAGTAAGGAATTAGCAGCAAATGCGAGCATGCTCAGCAGCGCATACAACCAAGGAGCATACCGAGAGAGTGAAGGCATAGTGGTTTCCATGTGTGCTTAATTATTTAGTAGCAGACAGGCAAAAACGGTAAAATTTTTCACGGCTTAGGGCATTAAAAACCCAATGGTGCTTCACACCAACGATAGGCTGGCGTGATAAGCCCCACTAGCTTTGCCGATACCGACTGAAAAAGCGCCCGATGCGCTCCATCGCTGGTCGTAACTCATCTTTGTGCGGCAGGAACACAATGCGGAAGTGGTCCGGCTCAGGCCAGTTAAAACCGCGCCCATGCACCAACAGAATTTTCTCTTGCGTAAGCAAATCTAACACCATGGTCTCATCATTGGTGATATTAAAGCGTTTTGTATCGACCTTAGCAAAGCCATACAACGCGCCTTTGGGTTTGACACAACTAATGCCGTCAATATCGTTCAACCCTTGCCAAGCGATAGTACGCTGCTCGTACAAACGACCACCCGGCTCGATTAACGCATCAATGGATTGCACGCCCCCTAACGCTTGTTGAATTGCGTTTTGTGCTGGCACATTGGCACATAAGCGCATCGAGGCAAGCATCTCTAGGCCTTTGATTAAGTCTGCCATCCTTTTGGTGGGCCCGCTTAGTACCATCCACCCCATACGTAAACCCGCTGCGCGATAAGTTTTCGCCAAGCCATTAAAGGTGATCACCGGGACATCGTCGCACAACGCTGCAATAGAGCTATGTGGCGTATTATCAAATAGGATTTTCTCGTAAATCTCATCACTTAATAGTAATAAGTTGTGCTCGCGAGCGAGTGCGATAAGTTCATGCAAGAGCGCATTGCTATACACAGCCCCGGTGGGATTATTGGGGTTAATTAATACCAGTGCCTTGGTCTTGTTGGTGATTTTACTGCGAATATCGTCGATATCAGGAAACCAATCAGCCTGTTCATCACAGCGATAATGGACAGCTTTGCCTCCTGAGAGCGTCACACAGGCACTCCACAAGGGGTAATCAGGGGCAGGAATAAGGATTTCATCGTCATTGTTAACCAGCGCCTGCGTCACCATTTGGATGAGCTCGCTGACCCCGTTACCAATAAAGATATTATCAACGCTAAGGTTGTGTAGGCCGCGTTGTTGATAATGCTGATAAACGGCTACACGCGCCGAGTATAAACCCTTTGAATCGCAATAACCTTGTGCTGAGCTCAGGTTACGGATGATGTCCCGAAGCATGTCCTCTGGCATGTCAAAGCCAAACGCGGCAGGGTTTCCGATATTGAGCTTAAGGACTTTTTGCCCTTCATCTTCCATAGCCTTTGCGGCTTGTAAAACCGGACCACGAATATCGTAACACACACCCTGTAACTTCTGGCTTTTGAGTATCTCGGACATACTTCCCCCTTAATCGAAATGCTCAGTTAGATTATCGGGCCCAAAGGGAAATTACCAGTAGCGACAGGGGGTTATTAATGAATTAATTTCAACTCTGTTGCTGCCACTGCTTCATTTGCACGACGCTACTGGCGATGACCTCATCCAAACTATCAATATCCTGCTGTAGTGACTGGCGCTCACCTTGAGATAACCCCTGCTCAATACGTCGCGCAGTATCTGCTAAGGTGATAGCACCGAATTGCGCCGCATTCGACTTTAAGCTGTGAATGTTACGTATCGCTTCACTATCTTGGCTATCTAAGCTTTGCAAAAAAGCACCATGTAAGCGGGTAAATTCACTAAAGCAAAAGGTCAACGTCGCATCAAATTGATCGGCCAATAAACTTTTCATGGCAACCAGCGCATTCTCATCTATTTTTATTTCCATGATACTAATTCCTAAGGTTATTTCTTAAAGCATAAGCTGAGATTAGCAAATGGACAACTTGGAGCAAGCACTTAAAGCAATTACAATAGCGGTGTTTGCAATTTAATGGGGCATTTATGGCTCGGAATCTGTGCACTCAGTGTCACTACCCAAGCTCTCACTGCGTGTGTAAATATGTTATTGCGGTTGAAAATACCATCACTGTGTGGATTTTACGCCATCCCCACGAGCTCAGCCAAGCTAAGAGCACCACGCCGCTTCTTCAGCTCGCTTTAAAGCGAATTAATGTCTGTACCGGTGAAAACCCCGGGGATTTTTTGGCTGTGCAAAGCATCCTTGATCAGGGCGTTGCGGTTGTCTACCCCAGTGAGCAGGCAAATGCCATTGAGCAACTTAGCGAGCAGCGCGGTGCCATCAAGCATATTATTCTACTCGATGGCACCTGGAGTAAAGTACATCGGTTGTGGCAGTTGAACCCTTGGCTGCATACCCTGCCTAGTTTGACTTTCGCGCAGCCACCAGCAAGCGAGTACCGGATCCGTAAAGCAAACCGTGACGATAGCCTGTCGACGTTGGAAGCGGCGAATTATTGTTTGGCTCAGCTTGAGGGCCTATCAACACAGTCCCTAAAGCAACTATTGGCTGGGTTCGTCCAGGAGCAGCTCAAAAACATGCCTGCGCATGTTCGTCAGCGGTACTCATCATGAGTCAGTTAATGGCAAAAAAGTACCGCCGAGGGCCTGATTATCGCTTTGGCGTTGATGTCGATTTTGCTGAAGTGCGTGCCACGTTTGGCTTTCGAGCCATATCTCTTGGCCGCTGGGTGAGCGCTGAGGAATGTCAGCGCGCCGCTAATCTAGTGTACGATGCGCTTGCGGACCTAACCCAGATTTTAGCCATCCCTCCCGAAGCGATTGGCCTGCGGCAAACCTTAACGCTGGCATTCGGTCAAGGCGGCCAGCTCGGTGTCCAAGCCCATTATCAAAGTACCACCCGGACCTTGGCATTGGCGAAAAACGCAGGCTGTGGTGCATTGGCTCATGAATGGTGGCATGCATTTGATCATTACATTAGCCGCTTTTTGTTCACTTCGCAGGTCAGCCGGCTCGCCTTTGCCAGCAAACTATGGCTGACGCGCGAAGATATCAATACACACCCCATGAACCAAGCGTTAAACTCTTTGTTCCGGCATTTATTTCTTGATGCCAGCGCGCATCATAGCTCCGATTACATGAAGCGCGCCATTGCCCTTGATAATTCCGCTGGACGCCTTTACTTTGCGATGCCTGAAGAGCTTAGCGCACGCGCTTTTGAGCACTATATTCAAAGCCATACGCTGCAAAACCAATATTTGGTCAATGGTACTAAACAAGGTGAGTTAGCAAAGCTTGGTGGCTACCCTACTGACGATGAAGCGCGCCTGCTAGCGCCCTACTTCAGCCGTTACTTTGCGATTTTGGGTCAAGCCCTAAGCCGAAGTCATGATGCTGACTAAGCCATTGCATGTACTGAGCAACCGGCATAGGTTTAGCAAAATAATACCCCTGACCGATGTCACAACCATAGCTACGCATGTACTGCGCATCGCTCAGTGACTCAATCCCTTCTGCGACCACCATCGCTTGAAGACTTTGCGCAAGGTCGCAGGTGGCTTGGCATATTGACTGATCTTTTGGAGAGTCAGCAATATTGTGCACAAACTGCTTATCGATTTTGAGTTCGTTAAAGCCTAAGTAACTTAAATATGCCAATGATGAATAGCCGGTGCCAAAGTCATCAATGGCTAATTTCACACCAATACGTCGGAATTCATCAAACACCGTTTTAGCGTTACGCTGACCGCCTATTGTCGCCGACTCTGTCAGCTCCAACATAATGCTCGATGGTGCGACCCGTTGCTCTTGTAGTGAGGTGAGAATATGCGTCGGCAAACTCTTATTGCTTAAGTCTCGACCGGAGATATTAATCGACATAACATGTTTGGGGGCGAACTCATGGAGTTTAGCCTGCAATGCAATACATTCGCTTAGCACCCATTCGGTTATTTCCATAATTTGCCCTGCCGACTCTGCAATGGGTATAAACTGGTCGGGGGTGATTAAGCCATTGCTAGGGTGTTGCCAACGCAGTAACACCTCGGCACCATAGACACTCTGATCTTGCAAACAGATTTGCGGCTGCAAATAAATACGAAATTGGTTATCGCTGATGGCGGTTTTTAAATCTGAGGCTAAGCTTAAGCGTCGCTGCGAGCGAATACTGTCTTCCAAAGAGTACAGGTGCCACAACTGCCCGGGTAACCGGTCACGATATAAAGCTTGCATAGCGTAACGCACTAATTGCTCATGAGATTGGGCATGAAGTGGATAATTCGCAACCCCAAAGTCAACCTGGTCTATCAAATGGGTATCATCAATCTCGACGCCCTCATTAAATACCGAATTGATCACGCATACCACTTGCTCAATAGTGCTGAGCTCCAGTGTGCCACAAATCCCTAAAGCAAAAATATCGTCACTAAAGCGACACACCACAGCAGAATTCTGATGCTCCAGCGCCAATAGCGGTAACCCATCAAGTTGGTGTTCAACATGGTGGATCACCGATTTAATGTAACGGTCCGCGTGGCTAATACCGAAATTAGCGCGCGACTGCAGCAAACCCCGAGGCTTAAACATAACCAGCGTGATGGCCTCGTGACGAGCGCTCTTCAAGGTTTTATTGAGTAACTGCTTATTTGCCAGAGCGGTTCCAGAATCTGTATACACTATCTGGCGATGGGCCATCATTTGCCCACGCTCTCGCAGCGTCATCGCAAAGCCTATCAGTAAACAGTTCAATACTAAGGCAAACGCGGCGTACAAATAAATACCCACTTCATAAGGTCGCAGATAAAATAACGCTAACGCCAGGACCACTGCGGCCAAAGGTAGCCAACTAAACGCCAATAACCTGCCCCAGCGCTGCATCGGACTGTATTTGACACTAGCAATAATGGCTAACACTAGGGTTGCACCAAACAACACCTCCATGATTACTCCTTGGTGAGCCAACGCCATAAAGGGACTCACACTCGCGGCAACGCAGCCAACCCACAACGCGCCTATAAACACTTTATGCAGGGTTTTCGCACGCTCATCTAGCCTGAGTAATCGCGATAAGAAAAGTAATAAAGAGATGCATATAATCACGCCGTTAAGCGCCGTGTAGTGAACCAAAAAGCTGTGCACACTCTGGGGAGTTAAAAATTTAGTAATGCCAACTTGGGCCAGTAGAAATATGCTGCTACTGGCGATGTACAAAGCAAAAAATCCATAGTAGCCAGCGCGATAGGCAAGCCACACAGCGACGCAGTAGATCACGAAGCCAAGCATCAACCCTGAAAAGGACGACCACCCAAACCAATGCTGCTGTTGCTCTTTATTAAATGCGAGTTGTGTTTGATGCTCGAGTGCAAAAAGCGCATGACGCTGCGTCTGCACGTGCACGTACACAATACGGTCTTGTGCACCACTAATGGCCATCGAGGCGCCAACATCACGCCCCGGTGGCCAAGCCAATGACCCTGCGGCACTGTGGCTCAGCAACCGGCCATTATCAAAAAGATAAAAGTCGATATTAAAAATGGCGGGGTTTTGCGCGCGCAAGTAACAGCGTGCACTGGGACAGCTATTAGCAGGCAGAGCAATCTTGAACCAATAATCCCCTCCCGCATTGAGCAGCATTGCTTCGCCCATCGCTACCGTGCGACTTCCTACAAAGGGCTGTTGAGTTACCTGAGCTAATGACAGGGGCTGCTCGCTTTGCATCATTTCGACGCTGACATGCTGTTGGTCATCAGCCAGCGCACCACTATGCCCTGCAGCCAAAAATCCCAGCATAACGATAACCGTGACCCACAAATGTGCGCTCAGTTTGTGCTGCTTTACCATTGAGCCCTCGTGCAACGTCTTCCTTGTACAGTATGGAAGAGGTGCACGATTTTTCCATGAAATTTAAATACTTTGTATTACAGCATAGGGTTATTGCTGACCATCATCACCAATACGACTGGCGATAGCACCGTCTTGTCCTTTGTATTTTGCATCTTCACGGGCATTATATGGCTTCTCAGCTGGGCTGGTGAGTGTTTCAAAGCTCATGGCACCAATTTTCATATTCGGGCGCAGCGCCAGCGGCAGCTTGCCTGAATTATAAAACTCAAGGACAATATTGCCCGACCATCCCGGATCGATACGGTGGGCTGTCACATGAACCATTAAGCCCAAGCGGGCGAGCGATGACCGTCCATCGAGCCAGCCAACAATATCAGCCGGTAAGGTCACCGATTCGTAAGTGATTGCCAAGGCGAGTTCCCCTGGATGAAGGAAAAAGGCTTCTCCTTCACCCAGCACGATTTCATCACTCATAATGGATTCCATAGCCGCGTTTAGCTGCGCTTTGGGGCCACTGAGATCAACATACGGGGCGGCATGATCTTGAAATACTCTAAATTTATTACCCAAACGCAAATCAACGCTGACGCCAGAGATGGCTTGCTCACCTGGCGTCGGAGTAATTTGAATTCGCTGCTCGGCCAAGTACTGTTTTATATGGGTATCTGATAAACGCATGGTTAGTCGTCCGTAAAAATAATCTCAACGCGCTGCTTAGCGCCCTGTTGGTAATAAAGCTCACTGGCACTGATACGCGCCGCATGAGCAAAGTAGTGGCCTAGCTCAGGATATTCATCACCCAAGTCCGCGCCTTGTTCCGAACATTGACGAATGCCCATCTCGAGCGGCAGCTGCGCTAATATAGGCACGCCATAACGCTGTGCCAGCTGTTGCGCTCCATCGGCACCAAAAATGTGGCTGGTTTCGCCACAGTGCGGGCATTGGAACTGACTCATGTTTTCGATCAAACCGAGAATGGGGACGTTCACTTTTTCAAACATCTTCACGCCCTTGTGGGCATCGGCAAGGGCTAGGTCTTGTGGTGTTGTGACGATAATGGCTGCGCTGGCCGGTACTTTTTGTGACATAGTCAATTGAATGTCACCAGTACCTGGAGGCATGTCAACCAACAAGTAGTCAAGCTCGCCCCAGTCTGTTTCCATGAGCAGTTGCGACAGAGCTTGCGAGGCCATCGGCCCACGCCAGACGGTGGCATCATCGGGGTCTACCAAAAAGCCGATAGACTGCGCTTTGATGCCATGAACTTCAAATGGCAGCAAAGTATTTTCATCCTTAGCCTGAGGTTTTTCACCTTGCAAGCCCAATAACAGCGGGATAGAAGGGCCGTATATATCAGCATCGAGAATGCCCACTTTCGCTCCCTCTCGGCGAAGCGCCAACGCCATATTGACAGCACAGGTCGACTTGCCAACCCCACCTTTGCCAGAGGCCACGAGAATAATATGCTTAATGGCTTTAAGACGCGGCGATTCTTGCAGTGTTACATCGATGTCAACACGCACATCACGTTGTAGTTGCTCGGCGATATACTGACGCAACGCCGCTGCCTCTTGAGCACATGCAAAAGGAGCATTGATGTGGCAATGCGTCTCGCTACTGTCACCACTAATAGCGTCTGGGGGAACCCCAACTGGAAATGCTGCGCTACGATACGACGCTAAACACTGTTGATATTGAGACGGCCATTTTGCTGGCTTGTGACTACCGAAAAGTGCGGATTTCACTTTTGAACCAAATCCTAACATGATAACTGCATAAATAATTAACGAAGCGTAATGAAAAGTGCCGCCAAATTATGTAACATTCGGGGCATTAACACCAGTCTATTCACCCCACTGATGCTCGGGAGGCGCTTATGATCATTATAAGCCCCGATATTAGCGGGAGTAACCCTATCTGAGATGGAATGAGCACTTTATGGCAAAGAGAAAAATTCTCATAACAAGCGCCCTGCCTTACGCCAATGGCCCAACACATTTAGGCCATTTGTTAGAGTATATTCAAACTGATATCTGGGCCCGTTTTCAAAAATCCCAAGGCCATGACGCCTACTATGTGTGTGCTGATGACGCGCACGGCACGCCCATTATGCTCAATGCCCAAAAGCAAGGCATTACCCCTGAGGAAATGGTCGCCCAAGTCAGTGTTGAGCGCCAGCGTGACTTTGCTGACTTTAATATCGAGTTTGACAATTACCACAGCACGCACTCAGATGAAAATAAAGCGCTGAGTGAGTTGATTTATACCCGTCTTGATAATGCGGGCTATATTAAAAAGCGGACCATCTCACAACTGTTCGATCCGGAGAAAGGTATTTTTCTTCCAGATCGTTTTGTTACCGGTACTTGCCCTAGCTGTGATGCCGAAGATCAAAATGGTGATAGCTGTGATGTTTGTGGAGCGACCTACGCACCCACCGAACTGAAATCACCACGCTCGGTGATGTCCGGCGCCACTCCTGTGCTAAAAGACTCTGAACACTACTTTTTTGATTTACCCGAATTTGAGGGCATGCTCAAACAATGGCTGCACTCCGGCTCAATTCAACAAGAGATGGCCAATAAGCTGGATGAATGGTTTGCCGATGGTCTACAGCAGTGGGATATTAGTCGTGATGCGCCTTACTTTGGTTTTGAAATCCCCGGTGCACCTGGCAAGTATTTCTATGTTTGGTTGGATGCGCCCATAGGCTACATGGCCAGCTTTAAAAATCTTTGTGATAAAAGCGACTTAGATTTCGATGCTTTCTGGAAAGAAGGCGCCGACGCCGAACTCTATCACTTCATCGGTAAGGACATCATTTACTTCCACAGCCTATTTTGGCCAGCTATGCTTGAGGGCGCAGGGTTCAGAAAACCAAGCAATATCTTTGCTCATGGCTTTGTCACCGTCAATGGCGCAAAAATGTCTAAGTCAAAAGGTACTTTCATTAAAGCGCGTACTTATTTAGAGCACTTAGACCCAGAGTATCTGCGTTACTACTTTGCCGCCAAGCTCGGCAGTGGCATCACTGACTTAGATTTAAATCTCGAAGATTTTGCCCAGCGAGTTAATTCTGATTTGGTAGGTAAGGTGGTTAACATAGCGAGCCGCTGCGCCGGGTTTATCACCAAAAAGTTCGACGGTACACTCTCTAGTGATAACGTTGAAGCTGAGCTTATCGCTGAGTTTGCCGCTGCACGCCAAAGTATCGCTGATCACTACGAAGCCAGAGAATATGGCCGCGCTGTGCGCTTGATCATGGCGCTGGCGGATAAAGCCAACCAGTACATCGACGCGCAAGCTCCGTGGGTCTTAATCAAAGACGAAAATACCGCGAAGCAAGCTCATGATGTGTGCAGTGTGGGAATCAACTTATTCCGCATACTGATGACGTACTTAAGCCCTATCCTACCTGGTATGGCCGCAAAAGTGAGCAGCTTCCTCAACGACGACCTAGCATGGGATAAGGTAGACACCGTTTTGGTTGATCATAAGATCAATAAGTTTAAAGCCTTAATGCAACGTGTCGATATGGACAAAGTGAATACCATGCTTGAGCAGTCAAAAGAAAGCCTCGCACCGGCTGCTGCCACGCCAGCGCCAGATGCCAATAATGGTGAAATTGATAAAGACCCTATTGCCGATGAAATCGAATTTGATGATTTTGCTAAAGTGGACTTACGCATCGCGAAAATTGCCAATGCAGAGCATGTGGAAGGTGCTGACAAATTGCTCAAGCTAACCCTTGATTTAGGGGGCGCACAGCGTCAGGTTTTTGCTGGTATAAAATCAGCGTACGCACCCGAGCAACTTATTGGCAAGCACACGGTCATGGTCGCAAACCTTAAGCCAAGAAAAATGCGCTTTGGCCTATCAGAGGGCATGGTGTTGGCTGCTGGACCAGGCAAAGAGGATATATATATTCTTGAGCCCCATGATGGCGCCAAACCCGGTATGCGGGTTATGTAATACCGCCAAAAGGCCAGCATATGCTGGCCTTTTCAATTTAGGTCTGTTTTAGCGCTCATCTAACGATTCATGAGTAAGCACCACTTTGCCTAAATTAGCATTATCTTGTAGAACTTGATGCGCTGACATGGCCTCTTCCCAAGGGAAGATAGAATCAATGACTGGCGCGATGTGGCCACTGTTTAATGCATCGCCAAACGTACGCTTTAGGTTATCAACCAGTTTCGCCTTATAATCGGGTGTACGATTACGCAGCGTCGACCCTATCAGCTGAGCTCGCTTTTGCAGTAGCTTGGCACCATCAAATTGCTCACTATAGCGCCCCCCTAGCAGCGCTAAAACGACAATGCGACCATCCATATTAAGCACCGACAAGTCGTCATTCAAATACCCACCGGCAACAGGATCAATAATGAGATCGGCGCTGAGCCCTTCGGCCTTCATCACCTCACGCCAATTGTGTTGACGATAATTAATCGCTTTATCTGCGCCATGAGCTAAACAAAATTGTTTCTTTTCATCACTGCCGACGGTCACCACCACCTGCGCTTGCAAATATTTTGCAAGGCTAATAGCCGCAGTGCCTACACCGCTCGCACCAGCATGTACTAAAACCGTGTGCTCTGCGCCAAACTCTGGGTACTGTGCAATGGCATCAAAAGCGGTTAAAAACACCTCACAAAATGCCGCGCCTTGAGCATTGGAGAATGTCGCCGGTTTGACCATACAATGACGTATATCGACTGCTACAAATTCACCGTATCCTCCACCCGCGCAAAGCGCCATCACATGCTGCCCTAACCATTGCGACGCGACGCCCTCACCCAATGCAACCACTTCTCCGCACACCTCGAGTCCGAGGATCTTACTATCACCTGGCGGTGGCGGATATTTTCCTTGACGCTGTAAAAGATCGGCGCGATTCACTCCCGCCGCGTTTACTTTTATTAACACTTGTCCGCGAGCCGCTGCTACAGTGGGCGTTTGCGCTATAACTAGCTGTTTATTTTCGTTTAAGTCAATTGTTAGCATTGTGTAATACCGTTTGATCGTAGTATGATGTAAACGTAATTTTAAAGGGACAAACCTACAACTAAAATAGTAATTACGAGCAGCCAAGGATCTTTTAGCTCCGATATTTTTATTAGAAGCACTTTTTCTTGGCCGTTTTAATGCTATCCTAAATGTCTGTTGGGAGGATAGGTTGATGACACAATATAGTGAAATAAAAGCAGTGTGCGATGAATTGCACCAAGCCGGTACACCAATCACGTTAGCAACATTGCTCGAGCGTGTGGATGGTGATCGCGCTACCGTACTCGAACATTACCGTCAGTGGCGTAGCGAGGATCGCTCGGCCCGGCCACAAGATAGTCAACAGCCTACCAAAGTGACCGACTTAGATATCGAGTTTTCTGAACAGTTTATCCATGCCTTCAAGGCGCAAACGCAGGCCTTTGCCGATGCGCAAGTCGAGCCCGTGCAAGCACAGCTTGACGAGATGCGTGAGGCTGAGCAATTAGCCATTCAAAGCCTTGAAGATCTACAACAGAATTACGATCAACTTGCTGAGCAAAATGAACAACTCCAACAGCAGGTCGATGCTCGCCAGAGCCAGCTCGACGAGCAAGCTGCGCAGTTGGCTGAACAAACACAGAATATTGAACAGCTACACCAACAGGCGCAAGACACTGAGCAAGAGCATCAGCAGAAACTTGCAGGCTTGCAACAGCGTATTGATAATTTTGACAACGACTATGCGGCTTTGGCGCAAGAGCGTGATGAAATTCAACGCCAACATGATGAGTTAAACCATCAGCACCAACAGCTCGAGGAGCTTAAAGCTCAGCTTGACGCCAGCGTTGCCCAATTACAGGCGCAACTCGAAGAGCAACAGCCACTTGTTGATAAGCTGAAAAATGAAAACAACCTGCTTAAAGAACAAAGTGCAGTAGCCGCCAAGCACCAAGCTAGCCAACGCGAAGATATTCGTCAGTTGCGTGAGCAAAACAAAGAGCAAGGCGAACAACTCGGTACCATTCAAAGTGAAGCTGAGCAGGCCAAGCAAGATAATGAAAAGTTACACGAGCAAGTACGGTTCTTAAAAACCAACTCCGCTTCTACTATTGAGCGCCTTACTGCAAGTAACGAGCAGTATCAGCACAAGATCAAAGAGCTTGAAGAGCAACTGGTGGCTAAGGACAGCGAGTCTGCAGACACCGTAGCTGAGAATAAACGCTTGAAAGAACAAATCACCTTTCTTAAGCAAAATTCAAGCTCCACGCTCGAGCGCCTATCTAAAAGTGCAACCTTGGCTCAAAGCCGCCTAGGTGAGTTAGAGTTGAGCTTAGCCGAAACTCACGCTGAACTTGAACGCTTGCGTTCTGAGGAAGACGGTGAAAGCGCAAAAAAGAACTCGGATGATGATATGGACTCCATCCAGTCAGCATAGGATAAAAGGCGCTATTACAGCGCCTTTTTAGTGCTCACTGAGCAACTCGTTGCCATACTTCATACTCTACCAGTTCACCTTCTTGATAAAGCGTGTGATGCCATAACTGCTCTTTTATCTTATAGTCAAAAACCAATTGTTTGCCTAACAAAGAGGGAATGTTGCCATAATCAACATGCTCTATGAATGCATCTTCTGTAATCTCATACCGCCCACCAGCGGCATAATGAAATTCGCCATTTTTTTGCGTGATGTAATTAAAGTGGCCGCCACTTAGGACCTTTACTGAGGTCACATCAGGAGCCTCAGCATAGAACACCTGTCCCTCACTGTAATACTCCCCTTTTACAAATTGCCAGCTCCCCTCTAGCGGGTGGGCGTCGGTGACATGAGCCACAAATACACACGTAATTCCAACAATATATTTCAACATAAACCTTCCTTTTTTAGTTACAGGATACGGCGCTTTAAGGGTCGGTAAAAGTGAAAATTGCTCACTATCACTGCTGGAAATAGCCGTTATTTTCTAGTGAGTTAGCTATATACAGTTGGCTAAGCTAGAGTAAATAACAGCAGTAATAAGGGATGCGACCTGGGCATGAACCTAAGACAAATTGATTTAAACTTGCTGGTCTATTTGAACGTGTTGATAGAGGAATGTAGTGTGTCTGCTGCTGCAAACCGCCTCGCTCTTACCCAAAGTGCGATGAGTAACGCGCTCAAGCGGTTGCGTGACTTATTTGCTGATCCACTTCTTGTGCGCAGCGGCAGCACCATGCTTTGCACGCAAAAAGCATTGGCACTCAAACCCGAACTCGAACAATTCATCGCTCTCGCGCAAGGGATCACGTCACAACAGCAGCCTTTTGATGCCAAGACAAGTAGCCACACATTCCGAGTAATGGCCAATGAATTTCTTGTCAGTTCGATGTTGGTACCCCTGATCAAAGAGCTCTGTTGTCATTATGCAGACATCCACATAGACTTAGTTAATCCCAGTGATGTCACTCTCAGTGAATTAGAGCAAGGTCAGGTAGACATCGCCATAGACCGTTTCATGCGTCTACCGTCTTCATTCCATCAAAAAACCTTGTGGCGCGACAATTACTGTTGCCTGAGCGATCAATCACACCCAATACAACAGGATACCTGTTTGGAGAACTACTTATCAGCACCACATATTTGGCTTAACCGCAGTGGTTTTGGGCCTGAACCCTTGGTCAAAAATCGTGAGCCACAAAAGCTTGGCTGGGTTGATCAGGCGCTCATGCAACTGGGTGAGCGCCGGAATATCCGTGTGTACGCACGTCAACATAGTTTAATACCGAGCCTGTGCGAACATTCTCAGCTTATTGCTACGCTACCGAAACGCTTAGCTGAACATCTCGTCGCGACGAGCAGCCAAAAACTCGCTATATGCCCGGTGCCCTTTCCCATCGTGCCCATCAGTGTATCCATGCTTTGGAGCCCGCTTGTCCATCATAACAATGCCCATATTTGGCTCCGCCAACAACTGCTGCAGTTTGCACATTGATTTCATCAATACTAATAATGGATACCACCCATTTCATAAATATCACTTTCACCCATACAGTTATAGTGACGCTGACAAAATGAGCCATAACGGAGGCAACTATGCAACAACGACACTACACCCACTATGACTGCATCCACATTAATGCTGATCTTGATACTTTTATTCGTGCTCAGTTAGATGCTTGCGGCAATGCCATCCATATTGAAGAATTTTACCAAGCACTGGCACAACTGAATGACGAGTTTGGCGGCCATTGTCGTGCCTGTGGCGATAATACTTTAACATTGGATGCTCTGCGCGAGCACTATCCTAACGCTGCCCAAGTCGACTCACGTGCTGCAGATATTCTCGATGAAGACAATTGTCCGGTTCCCGTAAGCATTTTATTTGTCATGCTTGATGAGTTAGGGCTGGCACCGAAATTAGGCAATACCGATGCGGTTCGCTTACGGGCACGACAGTTACTGCGCGGCGCGATTGCGGCTTAGATATTGCTCAATCGCCGTGATCACCGCGTCTGTGGACACCTGTGGCAGTTTATGAGTACGGGTGTCGAGTTGAAACAACTGCGGGTAGTGGCTGATAACATGCTTAAGCGCGTGAAATAACCGCGTACTTGCTTGCTCCAGGCCTAAGTGTTGTAGCAATAACACACCCGCCCATAGCGTTGCACAAGGGTTGGCAACACCCTGGCCTACGATTCGTCGAAATGGACCATGACTGGGCTCAAAGATAGCCATCTCGTTATTACAATTAATGCTGGGAATAATGCCTACGCCCCCGACCAGCGCCGCTCCTAAATCAGCAATCAAATCCCCTGCGAGATTATTACACACCAACACGTCAAACTCTGATGCGTACTGCGGTAAACGTTGCATTACCCGATCGAGCATCATGAACTCGACTTCAATACATTGGCCTGTGTTGCTGCGTAGCTGGTAATACTGCTTGCAGGTGCTCAACGTAACCTCATGGTGCTGCTGTAGGTAGGCCAGCGCCCAACGTTGGAATTGCCCTTCAGTAAGCTGCCAAGCATTACTTTTATGTACAATAGTGAGCTTTGTGCGATGATGCGCTAAGGCATAGCTGAGTGCTTGCGCGACCAGTCGCTCGGTCGCGGCTTGCGAGCAGTTCTTGATCGCTAAAGCGCAGTTATCAGCAAAGCGGAGCTTGTAATAACCTAACTCCTGCTCCAACACCTCGATTAAACGTGATGCATCACTGCTTTGGGCAGCCAGTTCAATACTTGCAAAGCTATCCTCACTGCACTCACGAAAGACGACCATATCAATAGCGCCACTGTTTTTCAGAGGGCTTGGCAAACCATCGAGTGCTTTAATCACACGCATATTGCAAAATAAATCGAGCTCTTCACGTAAAGCGATGTTCAAGGAGCGAAACCCACCGCCAATGGCACTGCTCATCGGTCCTTTTAAGGCTACTTTGAGCGCTCTTAGCTGCGTAATTGTGGCCTCAGGAAACCACTCGCCATCGCCTTCTCGAGCCGCTTGCTCACCGAGCAATAAAGCATGCCAGTCAATGCCATACTGACCATGGTAGGTAAGCGCAACCACCTGATCAATCACGGCGCGTACATACGGCATTATCTCCGGTCCGATACCATCGCCATCAATATAGCCTACCTCGAAATTATGCATCATAATGATTGTAATAAAGTTCAGCTTACAGAGATCTTGTTATAACAATCAGCAGTACAATTCGCTAATCAACCGTGACTTTGTTTAGCATTCATAGGATCAATATGCGCATTTTTGTTGCCATCATAGTCTTGGCCTTTCTAACTCCCGGCACTAGTGCAGACACGCACTGGCAATTGAACTTCGAAAGCTATGCAAGTGATGAGCGCCAACAACAGCTACAAGCGTGGGTAAATACCGCAGTAGACAATACTCACAAACAGCTTGGAGCCCTTAATTATAAGCATGTTGACGTGAGCATTAGTCAACCTGTGTTTACCACTGAAGCTGTGCCTTGGGGGGAGATAAAACGCGGGCCACCGGTGCAAGTGGTGCTCGAAATTGGACGTTTTGCCGATATCAAGCGTATACGCAAAGACTGGACTATTTATCATGAATTGGCGCATTTATACATGCCCTATCTCCCCGCCGAAGATAGGTGGTTAAGCGAAGGGTTTGCCACTTTGATGCAAAACTACACCATGCTCCATGCAGGAATATACAATCGCGGGCAATTCGAACACCGCCTACAAGCCGGGTTAGCACGCGGTAAAGCTGACACACGTATCCAGCAAGGGCCGCTTAGTGAAGTCAGTGCCACCATGTGGCAACGCCAAGCCTATCAACGTGTTTATTGGTCTGGCGTGGCCTATTTTATCGAAGTAGAGAATGAACTCGCACGCCACAAGCTGAGGCTAAGCGATATCATTTTACGTTATAATCACTGCTGCTTTCGCCCACGCAGCAGTGCCAAAGAATTTATCAGTGCCCTTGATGGCATCGCAAAGACACCCGTGTTCTCAAATTTGTATAGTCGCTATCGACTGCGCCGTGACTTTCCTACTATCAAACAGGCCCACATAGCGCGCTTAACCATCAGCGAGGTCAACCTGGGCGCCGCCACTGGGCAATAAGGGCGTTGCCGTAATCACGTGCCTGAGCGCTGGAGCTCGATGCAAGTGGATTCATAAAGCCATGCTCATAGGCACTGCGATGGCAATGGATACGCGGGTGTGACAGTGTCGCCATCAGCTGTTTTACGTCAAATGCGCTTTCATGACGAGCAAAAATAATGTCCGTGTTACAGCTTGGCACTAAATCGACATGGTGCCTTATTTGCGTTGGGTAAAATAACAGGGCACGAGAGACATTTCGACTTTGACTTATCGCGCGCCATGCGGCACTTGCCCCAGCACTAAAACCAATGACATCAACCTGCCTAAAACGCTCAAGGGCCTGCATAACACGCCGCAAATACTCATCATGGCCACCTTTTGCAATGAACTGCTGATAGGCCTGATGTTGCTGTGTAGCTGGCAACGCTGTGTCATTGGCACATAGTAATGTCGCATCGAGGCTCTTGGCGAGCGCTTGCGTCGCCTGCGTTTTAGAAAAAATATCGGAGAGTAACAGTAATTTAGCCATCATCCGCCCCCCTGCTAGGCAAACAACGATTATAAAGCAAGCTTGATAAAGTTTATATTTATTTATGTTCTTGATTCTGAAACATAAACAAAGCTGCTACACTCAATGAACAAGGTATTAATAAATGCAGTAAGCTTTATGTTGCGTCGGTATCCACTTATATTGCTCTTAGGCTTCGTGCACACGCTCGCAGCACAAGCAAATGAGCGCCAAACGATACGCTGGCTGGTGTTTGACTTTGCCCCCTATTACATTATGAGTGACACACATCAAGGTGAAGGGCGAGATGAGCAAACCATCGCACTGTTGCAGCAACAGCTGCCTAATTACCGGTTCGACTATGTGCATATCCCAGGCAGTCGTGCTATCCATGAGCTCAGCAACCCGCAAAATACCTACTGCATCTTATCCTTGTACAAAACCCAGCGTCGCCTGGACAAGCTGTTGTTTACTAATAACGCTTCAACCGTGGGACTTTCTCCTGCATTGGTGATGCGTAAGGAGCTTGCTATTACGTTAGGGTTGGTAGAAGGTGAGCCGGTATCGCTCAGCCAATTGCTCGCTGAACAAGGCCTGCGGTTAGGGTTACCGATGAACCGCTCCTATGGCAAAGAGCTTGATCACATCATCAACCACAGTCCACGCGGTAGCCTAGTCACTCGTCCGGGCAAAGACGTACTCGCCAGCCTCACTTATATGTTGATCAAAGAACGGCTCGATATGCTCGTTGGTTACCCGAGCGAGCATTACTACTTGGCATCAAAAATGGGAGTGAAAGAGCAAATGGCTATTTTTCCTATCGCCGAGGTCGCCGCCATTAGTCACGGCTACGTGGGGTGCAGCAATACCGCCTTGGGATCCGAACATATTGATATTATCGACAGCGCGTTAGAAAAAATAACAGCAACCGATAGCTACCAGCAAGTAATGATGCGCTGGCTGCCACCACAATTGAAGCCACGCTTACAACAACAGTTGCAAACGCGGCTAAAAGCACAGTAAGTCGAAAATATTACTTACGTACACCTTCTATCGATAGCTCGATGTCTACATGAGTCGATGCTGGTCCGAGGTTATAATCAATATTGTAGTCTTTAAGCGCTAGCTGGGTTTGCCCTAAAAAGCCGACGCGGTAGCCACCCCATGGATCATCCCCTTCACCAATTTTTTCTATATCGAAGCTAATGGTTTTGGTTACACCATTGAGGGTAAATTCGCCCGTTACTTTACCATTAGTATCATCGCTAAAGCTGATATCGGTGCTTTTGAAGGTCGCTTTAGGGTGCTCACCAACATTTAAGAAATCGTCACCACGCAAGTGCTTATCACGCTCAGCATGGTTAGAATCAATACTGCTGGTGTCTATCACAACATTGATCTTTGACTCATTAGGTTTATCAGCGTCATAGCTGAAGTCGCCTGAGAAAGTATTAAAGCGGCCATATAACCAACTATAACCTAAGTGCTGAATTTTAAAGTTAACAAAGGCATGCGCCCCTTTGGTATCGATCACATAATCAGCAGCAAGTGCGGCTGAACTGGATGTGAGTAAAGCGGCACCAAGTGCAAGTTTAGTAAGTGATTTATTCATGATTATCTCCTTTTGTCGCTTTGAGCATACGCGTCAAAGTACGATCTCGATTAATAAAGTGATGTTTTAATGCCGCTAGGGCGTGTAACGCAGCAAAAATAATTAAGCTCCAAGCCACATACTCATGGATCAATCCAGCGATATCCTCTTGGTTATCAATGAATTCGCCCATTGAAGGGACAGTGAATAATGAGAACACCTCGATACCGCGCCCATCTGCAGTTGAGATTAAATACCCGGTCATCAGTAATACAGCTAACAACACATAGAGTAGCCCATGGGCGATGTGTGCTAGGCGGTTTTGCCATACCAAGGTCGGATCAGCCGCGCGCGGAGTCACCTGAGTAATACGCCATACTAAGCGCAGCGTAAACACCAGTGCTAGGGTGATACCGATGCTTTTATGCAAATCCAATGAGCCTTTGTACCAGCTGTCGTAGTAACTCAAATCAACCATGTACAAGCCCAATCCAAACAGCCCAAACACAGCTATAGCCACTAACCAGTGCAGAAATATAGCTATCCATCCATAGCCATATTGAGTATTTTTTAACATCGCTCATTCTCCTTAATAACTGCTAATAGCTTAAATCAGCCGTTGAGAAAAAAACATGGCGCTGGCGCAATGCTAAGTGTGCGTAAATGCACAAAACTTTATTCACCATCGCTGAAAGTGCGCTTAAATAGCCAGTCCTCCACTTCTTCGCCATTGATATAATAGCCGTTATAGCCTTGGCAGTGCTGAGTGAAACCCTGCTTTAATAAAAGCGCTCGTGACGCCTCATTGCCGGCAGTAACTGTGGCTGTATATTCGCGCAGACTAAACTGACTGTGCCCATGCTCAAGCAACGCATGCAGAGACTCACTCCCCAACCCTTGCCCTTGGTATTGTGGTAGGAGCATAAATCCCAACTCTGCTAGGTGCTCACTGTGACGATAAAACCCCGTGACCCCGATAAGCTCACCGCTTCGCTTTGCAATGGCCCACGTATACCAACAAGGCTGCATACTCGTAGGGTTTAAACGTTGTTGAAAGCGTTCTTGCACCTCATCAATATCCCCTATATCTGCCACATAGCGCATCACCTCGGGGTGTTGATGTAAGGCATAAAACACTGGCCAATGTGCTGCTCGCAATGGCTGATGTTGTAATCGAGGCGAGTGAAAATCCATTAATGACATGCTCTAGTGCTCCAAAAAAGCCGAGCGCTAGGCTCGGCTTCGATACGTGTATAACGCGATAAATTATTAAAGCTTTTTAATACCCATGTTGTAGAGAGTAAAGCCATAAATATCAGCGTATTGCTCAATGGTTTTACTGGTTGGTGTGCCAGCACCATGCCCGGCATTGGTTTCAATGCGGATCATCACTGGATTCTCACCTTGGTGCTTATCTTGAAGCTCTGCTGCGAACTTGTATGAGTGCGCTGGAACCACACGATCATCGTGATCGCCTGTAGTAATTAAAGTTGCAGGATAGTGCACACCTGGTTTTACATTGTGAACCGGTGAGTACCCTTTTAGGTAATTAAACATTTCTTTGCTATCTTGCGCCGTACCATAGTCGTACGCCCATCCCGCACCTGCGGTGAAAGTATGGTAGCGCAGCATATCAAGAACACCGACCGCTGGGAGTGCTACTTTGAATAAATCAGGGCGCTGGGTCATTACCGCCCCCACTAACAAGCCACCATTTGAACCGCCACGTACAGCAAGGCGCTCACTGGAGGTGTAGTCGTTATCGATAAGGAATTCTGCGGCAGCAATAAAGTCATCAAACACATTTTGTTTTTCTAACTGGGTGCCCGCTTTATGCCATTTTTTACCGTATTCGCCGCCACCGCGTAAATTAGCTACCGCGTATACTCCGCCCTGCTCAAGCCATGCAGCCGTTGTGGCGCTAAAGCGCGGCGTCAAGCTAATATTAAAGCCACCATACCCGTATAAAATAGTAGGCGCCTCACCGTTGAGCTTAGTGCCTTTTTTATAGGTGATGATCATGGGTACTTTAGTGCCGTCTTTAGAGGTGTAGAATACCTGTTTAGACTCGTACTGTGAGGGGTCAAATTTAGCACCTGACTCTCTATAAACCTGAGATTCTCCGCTTTGTACGTCAAAGCTAAAAATAGTGCCCGGAGTCTTATAGTTAGTGAAGGTGTAATACAAGGTCTGTTGCTCTTGTTTACCGCCAAAGCCAGAGGCCGTGCCGACACCCGGTAACGCGATTTCTCGCACTAGCTTACCGCTTTTATCAAACTGTTTAACTTGTGAAATGGCATCGACCATATAGCGGGCAAAGAAATAACCGCCGCCCTTTGATAGGTTGAGTACATTGTCTGTTTCAGGGATCAGGTCTTGCCAATTTTCAGGAGCTGGGTCCTTCGCATCCACCGTAACCACACGCTTGTTCGGCGCATCTTTGTTGGTTACTAAAAACAGTGTGTCACCTTCGTTGTCAATGACACTGGTGTCATAGGTAATATCATCAATCACCGTAACCAGTTCGCTGTTTTCATCTGTCAAATCTTTAATAAAGAGCTTGTTGCCTGATGTTGATACCGCTGCGGAAATAACCAAGAAACGCTCATCCGAGGTCACCGCTGCGCCAACATAGCGATGTTTTTGCGCCTCGGTACCACCGAAGATCAGTTGATCGTCTTTTTGCGCCGTACCTAGCTTGTGGTAATACAGTTTATGCTGGTCTGTTTTTGCTGACAGTTCGCTGCCCTCTGGCTTGTCATAGCTTGAATAATAAAAACCATCATTGCCTAACCAAGAAATACCGCTGAACTTAACATCCACTAAGGTTTCACCCAGCTGCTTTTTAGTCTCGGTATCAAGCACAATCACTTTACGCCAATCACTGCCGCCCTCTGAGATTTGATACGCTGCTAAAGAGCCATCCTCACTAAAGCTAATGCCAGCAAGCGACGTCGTGCCATCTTCACTAAAGGTGTTAGGGTCTAGGAAAATTTCTGCCTCACCGTCTCCTTTTTGACGATAAAGTACGTATTGGTTTTGCAAGCCGTCATTTTTGTAAAAGTAGGTGTAGTCACCTTCTTTAAAGGGTGCGCTGACTTTTTCGTAATCCATTAGCGTCTTAAGGCGCTCTTTTAGCTCGTCTCGGTAAGGAATTTGCTCGAGGTAGTCAAAAGTGACTTGGTTCTGTGCCTCAACCCATTTAGCGGTCTCTTCGCTCATATCGTCTTCTAACCAACGATAGGGATCAGCAACTTGCTCGCCAAAATAACTGTCGACAACGTCGCCTTTGCGAGTATCCGGGTAGTTTATCTGGGCGACCTGTTTTTCAGGCTGTTCTAGTTGTTCATTTTGCTGTTGTGAAGCTGGCTTTTCGCTGCATCCCGTTAGGGCAATGCATACCGCAACTGCGAGAGATTTTTTAAGCATAATTTTTCGTATTTTGTTGTTAGAATCGAAGTTAAATTAGCGCTCTAGCTGTCTATTGTCCAGCGAAGCGAGACAGTTTCGCGTTTAAGAGCCCTATAAAAAAGAAAACCAACCTGAGTATTCAGGTTGGCTATCTGGCTGGTTGCATGTCTGTTAACTTATTATTAACTCAAAACTGGCTTTTTTGCTCAACTTTTTCGTTATATAGCGACATTTAATTATATCGTTGAGTAATTTTGAACAATCATCCTGTACGTCGGCCTTGCGCTCTGCTGACTCAATCAAGCTAACTTTCAGGAGTTGATTTACCAGTGAACTTGTCACGCATATCAAGCATTTTGGTAACCCCTGCTCCCAGTTTCATCAACGTTGAGAGTTTTTCAGGGCTTAACCGTTGCAGTTCACCGGCCCACTGGGTGATCATTTCCAACAAATCATGAATTTCCAGCATACGCTGCTGGGCGTATTGCTCTGCCTGGTTATTAGGTTCATCAAGAAGGTTATCGCGCAACAGGCTTAAGGTTGGGTCAATTTCGCGTTTTTGGCGCTGCTCAAATACGCGATTAGCCATTTGCCAAATCGTCCCTGCTGGTTGATAGTACTCTTTACGATCCCCTGGCTTATGTTTGGTGGCGATCAACTGCCACGAATTGAGCTCTTTAATTCCCATACTGACGTTACCACGGGAAATATGGAGCGTCTGCGAAAGTTCATTCGCACTGAGTGGCTGTTCACTGAGTAACAATAGCGCGTACATTTGCCCTATTGTGCGATTAAACCCCCAGCGGCTTCCCATCTCTCCGCAATGCATGACGAATGCTTGCATCTTTTCAGTCAATTCCATGCGCGCTGCCTTATTTTCTGTATTTTCTGAAATTATCAGCATTTATGGGGGATAGCGCAAGTGTGAATGTTAACCCTGAGTAAACCACAAAGAAATCGTATTAATTTTAGACAAAATAGTCGTTTTTCCTCTTTACATCACTAGTAAATTGATTAAAATCTCGCCTCTTCAAAAAGGAGTGTGAATGTTTAACTACAACGGTACAAATGGTTCGTATCAGCTTAGCTTGCAAGAACAAATCGTCACGGCGTCTTTTGTCGGCGCGATTAACGGCCGCATGCTCGAATCATTCGCATCACAATTGCAATCAATCATCAACGACAGCGCGTTGACCCATTGGGGTTACATTAGCAACTCGCAGCGTTTAAGCGCCGCGACCCCAGATGCACAGCAAAAGATGATTGCACTGGCTAAGCACATGCGTGCTCATGGGTGTCAAGCTTCGGCCTTTGTGATTGACTCGGCGATTGCCATTAGCCAACTAGACAAGGTACGTCAATCGTTGCATTTAGAAGGCAACACCCGCGATATCATCTTCAGCTGTTATGATGAAGCTCTGCGATATGTAAAACAGCAGCTTAATCCCTTGGTGCTGGGCAGTTAACATGAATGTGCAAGTCAGCTCGCCAGAGTTGACTTTCACGTACACCTCTCTAAGCTGCGCTCATCACCATAGAGTTTAAGGAAGGGTTATGAGCGAGCAACACACATATCCAATTGGTATCGCTGGGCAACCATGGTCGAGCGAACACCGTCAACAATGGCAAGCACAGCAAACTGTGCAGCGCAGCTACGCCGATGAAGTGGTAACGAAAGTTAAGGCACTAGCCGACAACTGGGATATCATTGAGTATGGGCAACTGCCCTATGAGCAAAGTTACCCCTTGTTCGCACTGAAGCATAAGCAGTGGCAAAAAGGCCGCCCTATTGCCTTAGTGACCGGTGGCGTGCACGGCTATGAAAGTAGTGGTATTCACGGCGCTCTCGCCTTTGCCAAGCAGGTTGAGCATGCGCAAAGCGCTAACTTCAATATCCTCGTAGTGCCCTGCATCAGCCCTTGGGGTTACGAGACGATCAACCGCTGGAACCCCGATGCCAATGATCCGAACCGCTCATTCTTTGAAGGCTCTCCTGTGCCTGAGGCGCAGTTGTTGTTAGACTTTATCGCTCCTTTTAGTAGCGACATTCTGCTGCATATTGATTTGCACGAAACCACTGACAGCGATAATTCCGAGTTCCGTCCAGCACTTGCAGCACGCGAAGGAATCGTAAACCATAATTGGAATATCCCCGATGGCTTTTACCTTGTCGCCGACAGCGAGCGTCCGCAAGCGTCATTTCAGCGCGCTATTATCGATGCCGTGGCCAAGCTCACACACATTGCCCCTGCCGATGAGAATAACCAGCTTATCGGCGCTGATTTGGTGCAACCTGGTGTCATTGAATACGCTGGACGTAAATTAGGTTTGTGCATGGGCTTAACGCCAGCGCCTTACGTCACGACTACGGAGGTGTACCCAGATAGCCCGCAGGCAACTGAGCAAAACTGCATCGATGCCCAAGTGGCGGCGGCCAATAGCGCCATTGCCTTTGTTGCCGCATTGTAATTTGGCACTTGGCGTAAAAAAGGGTCACATCCAGTGACCCTTTTTTGTCTCTTTATCTTTATAAGCGTGGTAGCTCACACTGCTTATTTGTAAAAGCGTGTTTCTTTGCGCTGCTGCGTACTCGGATCGCTCGCTTGCTCAACAACAAATGTCAAAGTGCTCACTTTTTTGGCCAGTTCGTAGCCATCAATACTGACTGTCACGGGGATCTCTTTTTGCTCTCCCGGAGCTAAAGAAAGGCCGCCATGCACCGCCAGCTTCGCCCCTTCTAAGCCAGCAATACTGATTTGATACGCTTGCTGCTGTTGGGTTTTATTGACCACCGAGATACGGTAGGGATTCTCAACCCAGCCTCGATAATCTGTACGCGACAACTCGCCCCTATCACGACTAACGTACACCTCCAATGGTGTGCGACTGCTCAACCACCACGCCATAACCACAAATACCAGCACCGTCATCGCTGCATAGCCCAATAGCTTCAGCCGCAGTATAGAGGTTTTACCTCCCTCCTGTTGGCGCTCACTGGTGTAACTGATAAGACCCCGAGGATAGCTAAATTTATCCATGGTTTGATCGCAGGCATCAATACATAAACCACAGTTAATACACTCATATTGAAGACCATTGCGAATATCGATGCCAGCTGGGCACACCTCGACACACAGCTTACAATCAACACAATCCCCCAGTGCGAGCTCTTCACGTGCAGCTTTACGCTTGCGTGGTCCTCGGGTTTCACCGCGTTCACTGTCGTAACTGACGATCAGGGTGTCTTTATCGAACATTACCGATTGGAACCGCGAATAAGGGCACATATAAATACACATTTTCTCGCGCAGCCAACCGGCATTACCATAGGTGCACAAAGCAAATAAAAACACCCAAAAGCTGGTTAACCCACCCCAAGTAAAGGCTAGCATCTGTGAATAAAGCTCCTTGGCGGGAATAAAGTAGCTCATAAAGGTGGTTGCGGTGAAAAATGCAATGCCCAGCCAAGCTGCATGTTTGGCTGCTTTTTTCATCACTTTGTTAAAGCCCCAAGGCTGTTTATCGAGCTTTATACGTTGATTACGGGTCCCCTCGATGCGATGCTCGACCCAGGTAAACAGTAACATCCACACCGTTTGTGGACACATATAGCCGCACCATACGCGCCCCAGCCAATTAGTCACAAAAAATAAGGCGAAGGCGCCAGCCATAAATACCCAAGCTAGGATCATAAAATCTTGGGGAAAGAACGTAATAGAGAATATCCGGAATTGTTGTTGCGCCACATCCAGCAACACCGCCTGCTGGCCTTGGTAAGAAATCCAAGGAAGGGCAATAAAGGCAATCATCAATGCCCAACTCATAACCCTACGAATGCGTTGGTAACGGCCTTTTTGTTCACGAACATAAATAGGCCCAGACTGCTTATAGGGCTTAATGATGAGATCTTCTTCTTTAATATCGAACTTCATAATACTTGCTTGTCATTGCTTGAGAACAAGCGGGTATCCGCAAGTCTTGTGCCATAACAACAAGCATTAAAATCTATAATTTTCAGTGAGTTATAAAATAACCTAGACGCAAAATAACGATATATCGACACCCTTATCGATATATCGACACCCTGCCTATTTTTTACTCGCGGTTGACGCCCAATTTTTGCATTTTTGAGCGCAGTGTACTCGGTGCCAAACCGAGCCGTTGCGCGGCTCCACCTTCACCATTGATGCGCCCGCCGCACATAGATAAAACATATTCGATATAGCGCTTTTGCTCACTATCAAGGGTTCTTATCTCTGTGCCTTCTAGGCGCGCCGCCTCCGATAATTGCATGTCATCGATATGCACAACTGGGCCTTGCGTGAGAATAGCGGCTCGTTCGAGAATATTCTGCAGCTCACGCACATTGCCCGGCCAGTGGTAGGACTTAAGACGATTAAGACTGCGCGCACTGATACCAGTGAATTGCTTGGCCAGCTTCTGTGATAGCTTACTGAGTAACTGCGCCACCAATAACTCTAAATCTTCAATGCGCTCGCGCAGCGCTGGCACCCGTAGCGGAAAGACATTGAGGCGGTAATACAAGTCCATGCGGAAGCTGCCTTGTTCAACCATGGCCCATAAATCACGGTTGGTGGCGGCGATAAGGCGAATATCTACTTTCAGGGTTTGCTGTCCCCCGACCCGTTCAAACTCTTGTTCTTGTAATACTCGCAGCAGCTTGCTTTGCGCCTCTAACGGCAGCTCTGCGACCTCATCTAAAAATAACGTGCCTTTGTGCGCCAATTCAAAGCGCCCTTTGCGCCGCTGTTGAGCGCCGGTAAACGCGCCTTTCTCATGACCGAATAACTCGGACTCAATTAAGCTCGCACTAAAAGCCGCACAGTTGACCTTAACCAAGGGTGCATTGCGACGCTGCGAGCGATTATGCAGCTGTCGCGCAATCAACTCTTTACCAGTGCCATTTTCACCGAGGATCAGTACCGTACTGTCAGTTTTAGCCACCAGCTCAATCTGTTGCATCATTTGTTGAAAAATGACCGATTGACCCACTAAATCACTGTCTTGCCACTGCGCATTGATCTCTTCTAGCAAGTAGCGATTTTCTGCCTGCAACTGTTCGCTAAGCTCATTCACTCGTGAGAGTGCTTCGCGTAACGCCTGCTCAGTACTGCGCTGCTGTGATACGTCACGAAATATCGCCACAGCACCAATAAGCTGTTGATCTTTATAAATAGGTGTGGAGGTATATTCCACTGGGAATTGACTGCCATCTTTACGCCAAAACACCTCGTTGCTAACCGTCCGTGGTTGGCCGTCGACAACAGTGCGATAGATTGGACACTCACAGGCTGGGTAGTCACTGCCATCAGCATGGCTATGGTGGTGAAAACGGTGGATCTGCTGACCAAGGAGTTCACTGGCTTGCCAGCCGGTCATGCGCTCTGCTGCGGGATTGATAAAGACCGCATTACCATCGCGATCAAAGCCATAAATACCCTCTCCTGCAGCATCAAGCAGCAGTCTAGGATCATGAAGAAAGTGTTTGAGTGATTGGTCCATTACTCATTCCAAGCGAGGTAACGACATATCGTTACTATACTCGCTTGGCAAAGAGATAAACAGAGGCGGCTGACTATAATCCGCTGGTTAGGGTAATTTCACCGGGTTTGACAGCCAGAGCAAGGTCAAAGCGCGATAACAAAGCTTGCTTCGGATCTTGGCTATTGAGGGTATAGACCGGGTATTGACGTAGTGCTTGCGTGACGATGTCTTGCACCTGTTGCGACAGCGGTGCTAGCTTGCCTCGGTACCCCATGGCATCAACGTCGGCATTAATAATAGTGAAGTCTTGCAGATAAACCGCGTCGTCATCATTGTTGAACACTGGCTTTGCGGCAATACTCAAGCGTACACGCACAGGAACTTTTAATGCCAAAGCTTGGACAAATACAGTGTTATCAACACTGAGTTGCACACTGTCGGGGTGTTGCTTAGGGCCAATATCAACGCCAACATCGTTCACTTGCATGCGCATAGGCATGCCCATAAGCTCGACCTCACCTTGCAAACGCTCACTATTAGATTGCAAGTTCTGCTCCAATTGCGTTGCACTGAGCGAATAAACCGACACAGGGGCGTGCGACGCACACCCCGCCAAGCTAAATAACCAAACGGCGACGATTAAAAACCTTTTCATTGACTCTCCACGGCTTCGAGCACGCTAACAATACGATTAAGCTGTTGTTGTTCCCCTAGACATTGGTGTTGCTCATTAACCCCAACGGCGTTAAGCCAGGCAATAAGCAAATCATCCAGGCTATAAACCACACCTTGGTGCTTTTCATCAAGCATGGTCACTTGCTCTTGCATACGCAAACCGGCGTCACTGGATGGACTGTCAATATTAGCTGTCACTTCTAGGCGAACAAGTAATTGTTCAGCGGCTAATGCTAGCTTGCTGTCGCTTAACCAACGCTTATCAAGCGCCTGTCCTTGCGACAGTGCACTGCGTAGCTGCCGATAGTGCGTATGGCGCTGTGCCGCCTGAAGTGTGTGTAGCGACTGTTGGGCCTGTGCCAGTAATTGCTTTTTCATATCCTGCAACGGCCGCTCTACGTTGAGCGCCGATACAGTATGCACCACTTCTTGGTAATCCCCAGCTTGCTTACATGCACTCAGTTGTTGTTGCAGTTGCGCTAACTGTGTTTGTTGCTCATTGAGCAAATCATTATGTACCTGCTGACGCTGTTCTTTGGCCTCATCACGCTGAGCAAAAACGGCATCGTTTATACGTCGAAACGCTAACCATAGTTTACGTTCTTTACTCTTACCCGCGAAGCCCACTTGCTGCCATTGTTGTTGCAAGTCTTTCAATGTATGGGTGGCGGCAAACACATCTTGCTGCTGCGCCTGATGAGCCTGCTCAAGCAGATCCTCTTTGGCACTAGCATTATGCTGGTAATAATCTTGTACGCGCTCAGCAATCGCCGTTTGTGCTTCGTTGAAAGCTTTGTTGAGCTTATGATAAAGCTTGCTCTCTAACCGTTTAGCGCCGCGCCACTGCTTTAGTAGCTGATTAAATTGGGCTTCTAAAGACACAATATCATGATCCGCTTGCTGTGCTTGAGCATCGAGGGTTTGCATCTGTGCAATCAACGCCTCGCGCTCAGCCACCGCCTGTTCCTTTTGTGCCTGCTGCTCAGCAAAATAGTCGCGACAGGGCGCAAACGCGGTTTCGATTTGTTGTTCAAACTCTTGCTTGGCTTGCGCCTCTACGTGCGGGCCCAATAGTTGCCAGCTTTTACGTAACTTTTTCACTGCGGCTAAACGCTCATTGGCATCTTCACAAGGTGATTGCGCGAGCTCGAGCGCGGCCTCGAGCAACTGCGTTTGCTGTGATTGCCCAGCATACTGATGCCAATCTTCAGCCTCGCTCAAGGTTGTCTTCAAGCTTTCATATTCTCGGCTGACTTGTTGGCGGTAGTGCTCGGTGAGCTCTTGATACAGCGTATCTAACCCATTAAACACGCCGAAAGCAACGCGGTAGCGCCCTTGATTAATTAAACGACGCAAGTCTTTTGTCTTTTTGCGCGCTTGGTTAAGGGTTTGCTGCTGCGCATCTAATAGTGGCTGCATCTGCGCAAACCATGCCTTTTTGGCTTGCTGGTATGATTGGCGCCATACGCCAGCAAGCTCTTTAGGTAAGGCCGACAAACTCTGTTGAATCTCTTTCGCAAGCTCAGTCTCACGCATAAGCGCTGCATCAAGCTGAGCTGAGGTTTCAGCAACAGCCATAGCTTGATATTCCTTTAGTCGCTCCCGCAACTGCTCCACATCTTGCTCATAGGCACTAAGTTGTTCAACTTGCTTAAATAAACGCTTGAGCTCTTGGCGCTGACTAGTCAGCTCAGCTCCAGGCTGCAAATCGGGGCTTTGCAACATATCTTCAGCTTGCGCTACTTTGGCATGCAACCAATCGGTTTGAATTTGCTCATTTCCATCGAAACGTAACGCCATGGCATTGCTGATCTCTTCCGCTAGCGCGCTTAAATTGGCCAATGCCAACACACTGCGTTGCTGCGCTTGTTGTTGCGCCTGTTGACGCTCATATTGTTCGCCAAGAATAGCGATATGACGCTCAAGCTTGTTTTTCAAAACGGCAAATTTCTCATCGTTTTGCGTTCGCAATTCTTCATCAAGCCAATGCGTCTCTAGTTGAGCGAACTGATGGCTGAACTGAGTGTATTGAGTCGTGACCAGTTGGTAGTCGTTTTTATCGCGCAAAGCGTTCAGCTGCGCCAACAAGAGTTTACTCTGCTGCGCTACCTGTTGTGGCATGTGTGCTGCTAATTGCTGCTCTTCAATGGCCTGTGCCAACCGTGTTTTCGCTTCGCCTTGAGCCTGCTTGACTAGCTTATCTGCTAACTGGGTATTAATCACTAACTGGCACAACTGCAGCTGCAAGGCCTCGTCTGCACCTCTGAACACCTGTTCGGTAAGCTGCGGTTTATTAAGGCGATGAATTAATTTAACTTTCGTTGCTGTGGTTTTCTCTGCTAATGCTAGTTGCTCTAACGTTTTCTCATTGGCGAAACGCTCTAAGTATCGCTCTTTATCTGCGCTCGACAAAGCCTGAGGTGAATGCATTAGCACTTCTGCCACTTTTTGATTGGCCAAGCGCTTGATACCCGGCTCGGCGTCACTTTGGCAAGCCTGCCACCACAAATCGATGTCATTGAGTTTTTTTAGTGCTGCCGAGCGCACTTTACTGCTCGGGTCTTGGCTGGCTAATTGCTGCAATATAGCATGGTGTTGTTGATTATCGAGCTGAGACAATGCCCCTAGGCGCGTGCTCTCATTAGGGTGCTTCCACTTTGGTTTGAATAACTGCTTAAAGATCATTTTCACTAAACCTGGCTATCTCATTGTCTGCTTTGAACTGCTTCTTAAGTTCTTGTTTGGATTTTTGTACTAGCTCACCATTTTCACCAACGGTGAACTGCTCGTCGCTTTTAAGTACTTTGGCTTGATACAACATGACCAACTGCACTGTTTGTTGTTTTTGTTCGTCACTTAGGGGTGTCCCATCCGGCCATTTACCAGTGGCGGCACCATACTGCAGGCGCTCAAAGGTTTGCGGAGTAATTGCTTGGACTAACTGCTCAATATTCATAACTTCTTTCTTTTCAAAAATACCAAACGAACGCGATTAATTAGATACCAGATAAACCCGAGAACGATGGCGCCGTAACAGGCATTTTGCTGCCATGAGCCAGGCTCCGGCTGCTGCCAATACAACACTAAGAAGCCACCAAGGAAAAAGATCAAAGCAATGAAAGATTGATTCATCAACCCCTGTTGCTTTTGCAGTTTAGTTCGCGCGGCTAAACGGCGCTGGTCTTGCTCGTTCATTTGTTCTAGAGCGATATTGCAATGGGGACAGGACTGGTGTTTGTCGGAAATCGACTTTTGGCACTGCGGACATGAAATGATGGCCATGCTTACTCCTATTTGCAACTACGCGCCCATAAAAAAAGGCGCCTTCTGGCGCCTCATTGTACTGGTTTTAATTGCTCTTGTCTTTTTCCAATTTCTGCCAGTAGTCTTTTACTGAGTCTTTCATTTCTTTACGCAGTAACATGATGCCAAACAAGTTCGGCAAGGTCATCACCACGATGGCTACGGCGGCGAGCTTCCATACCAAAGTGGTGTCGGCAAATGATGCCCAAAAGAAACCGGCGACATAAAATACGCGATACGGCATCACCGAGCGCGAACCCAATAAATAGGTCATCGCCCTATCCCCGTAGTAAGACCACGCTATCGCCGTGGAGAAGGCAAACAGTAATAAGCCTATAGACACGATATACTTACCATTGTCGCCCAAGAAGCCACGCGTAAAGGCTTTCGTGGTCAGCTCGGCGGAGTGCACTAGGGATTTACCCATCACACTGATACTGTCATCGACTATCTGGCCATCTTTCACTTCCACTTCACCGGTGTAGACGTGACGCTCAGTAATGCCAAAACGCAGGTCTTCAGCCACTGAACGTGAGTGCAAAATGGTGAAATCTTTATTTATAGCTTTGCCGTTAATTACGTTGATAGTGCCGTTGTAAGGCGCAACGTCACTGCCGTTACCGTTAAGGTAGTTGTAGAGATCGGTGCGGTCTTCATCACTTTGGTCTGAGTAGTTCCCTTGCAGCACGGTCATTGAACTGCGCTCAAAGTGTGTATCAAATTTTTCGTTCCACACCCCTGATGACAAGATCACTAAACCGGTTAACGTACAAATGATAATAGTGTCGATAAACGGCTCTAAAATTGACACCATGCCCTCGGATACAGGCTCATCGGCTTTGGCTGACGCGTGAGCGATAGGTGCCGAGCCCTGACCAGCTTCATTTGAAAATAGACCTCGGTTTACACCTCGGTTAAAGGCATAAGCAAAGCTGGCACCCAAGAAACCACCGGCGGCGGCTGAGCCTGTGAAGGCCTCGGTAAATACCGAAGCAAACGAAGGGCCTATATTCTCAATGTTATAGAAAATGACCAGGAGCGCGCCAATTACATAGACAGCGGCCATTAGCGGTACGATTTTCGAGGTAATCGCGGCGATGCGTTTAATGCCGCCAAGGATCACTAAGGCTAGTAAGATAGATAGAACGGCCCCTGTGGCCATAGGTTCAAAACCAAAAGTGGCTTCCATACCCTGGGCAATATTATTAATTTGCGGCAGACTACCGGTACCAAAGGAGCTAATAACGGTGGCAATGGCAAATAAAATAGCTAACCACTTCATGTTTAGGCGTTTGTCCATGTAATACATGGGACCCCCTGCCATGGTGCCATCTTCGGTTTTCTCGCGATATTTGTGCGATAGCGTTACTTCCACAAATTTTGTGGTCATGCCGAAAAATGCCGTCATCCACATCCAAAACAGTGCTGCGGGGCCACCGATGGAGATGGCCAAAGCAACACCACCGATGTTACCAGTGCCCACTGTTCCGGACAGCGCAGTAGAAAGAGCTTGGAAGTGCGTGGTATCACCCTGGTGCGATTTTTTATCATATTTACCAGAGACGATGCGCACGGCATGTTTGAAGTAGCGAACCTGAGGGAATTTTAGATAAATCGTAAAAAATAAACCCACACCAAGCAAAACATAGGGGAACCAAACGGAACCACCAAGCATGGAGTCGAGGGTATCAAAGAAGTTTCCTAGGGCATCCACGGGTATATTTCCTCTTTTATTATTATGTCTAACTGCGAACTATGACAGCATCTCACAAGGTTGCGAATATGTTAAAGCATTTGTTATTAAAATGAAGCATAAAAAAGGCGCTTAAACGCGCCTTTTTGTTATCTTAGCTTATCAACCACCGCGATAATGGCGGCTAACGTGTCTTGCCCAAACTGATAGGACCGTCTGTCTGACCAGCCGTAGTCTATATCTGGCAAGTTAGCGTTGTCTTTAAATGGCATCTCTACGGTGTAAGCCAAGGCTTTAAACTCCTCACCAACGGCGCAAGAAGCCACTGTTAGGTTGGCCTCGCCAGGAGCATCCTTGTCATAGCCGAATTCATCTTGGAATTCTGGTGTAATAGTCAAAAGCGCATCTTTAAAGGTGTTTTCTAAATCCTCGAGGCGAGCGTCATAACTTGGGATCCCCTCGCCGCCAGCAACAAAGTTATAAGGCAGAGCTTCGTCACCGTGGATATCGAGATACATATCCAATCCAACTTCGCGCATTTTGTTTAGCACGAGGTAAACTTCTGGGCTCTGGTCCATGCTCGGGGTGGCCCATTCACGATTCAAGTTAACACCAGCAGCATTGGTGCGCAGATGACCACGCACACTGCCATCAGGGTTCATATTAGGAACGATGTAGAATACCGCTTTAGATAGCAGCTTCGCCGCATGAGGGTCCTCGTCGTCAAGTAATTTATGCAATAACCCCTCAACAAACCACTCGGCCATGGTTTCACCCGGGTGTTGACGAGCAGTGATCCAAATCGCCTTCTTATCATCGCTTGGCTCGCCAATACACAGCACCGTCATATCGCGACCATCCAAGGTGGTACCGAGGTTTTCGGCATCACAGATAGCATGACTTTGCGCCCAATAAATTAAATCAAGATGACGCTCATAACTGTAAGGGGCAAAATAAGCAAAGAACACCTGAGAACACTCAGGTTCAAAGTCGATAATCAAAGTGCCGTTGTCATAACGCGTAGGCACGCGGAACCATGTTTGTCGATCATAGGACGCAACGGCTTGGTAATCATCCCAGCCCTCTGGGTATGCCGACTCTTTTAGATTATTAATATGCAAGCAGTGTTCAACGAAAGGTGTGGTTTCTAGACGAAAGTGAAACCATTGAAAAAACGCGGACTGATTGTCTTTATTAATCTCAAGTTGGATATCCAGTGGCGATTCACAGGCGATAACCTTGATATTACCACTATCGAAATTACTGGTGATGTTCATACTTTATCCTTTCAGACATGAGAAGTAGTGATGCTCGCAGACTAGCACAGCCCCTGCAGAGCAACAATTAACAACAAAAAAGCCGGTGCGCTAAAAAGCGACCGGCTGTGAACTAACTTGGTTTTTATTAGCGTGGCAAGCTTGGGTGGGCAATTTCAGCCATGTCTTGCATACAACGCACAACCTGACAGCTGTAACCAAACTCATTATCATACCAAACGTAAAGCACAACGCGCTCACCATCAACAATAGTTGCTTGGGAATCCACCACACCGGCGTAACGGCTACCAACGAGGTCGGTAGAGACGATTTCTGTTGAAGCGGTGTAATCGATTTGATCGCGTAGCTCTGAGTGTAATGCGGTCTCGCGTAAGAAGGCATTCAGCTCTTCAACACTGGTCCCCTTTTCCAAGTTAAGGTTAAGGATAGCCATTGATACATTCGGTGTCGGCACTCGAATAGCATTACCGGTTAGCTTACCTTCAAGTTCAGGCAAGGCTTTGGATACAGCTTTCGCCGCACCAGTAGAGGTAATAACCATATTGAGCGCAGCTGCGCGACCACGGCGCTCAGCTTTGTGGTAATTATCAATTAAGTTTTGGTCGTTAGTGTATGAGTGTACGGTCTCAACGTGACCATTTTTAATACCAAACTTATCATTTAAAGCTTTTAGCGTCGGCGTGATGGCGTTAGTGGTACAGCTTGCAGCACACACAATTTTATCTTCAGGTTTGATATCGTGGTTGTTAACACCGTAAACAATGTTCTTGATATCGCCTTTTGCCGGTGCTGTTAGTAATACTTTCGAAGCGCCTTTTGATTCTAGGTGTTGGCCCAGGCCTGCTTCATCTTTCCAAATACCAGTGTTATCAACAACTAACGCATCCTCAATACCATATGCAGTGTAATCAACTTCACTTGGCGAGTTGGCATAAATCACTTGGATGTAGCTGCCGTTAGCTTTAATGGCATTACGCTCATTATCAACGGTGATAGAGCCATTGAATGGACCATGAATTGAATCACGACGCAATAGGCTAGCACGTTTTTCAAGATCCCCATCTTTACCACCACGTACCACAATGGCGCGTAAACGTAAGTCGGCATACGGGCCTGACTTTTCGATTAACAAGCGCGCTAACAAGCGACCAATACGGCCAAAACCATATAAAACCACATCACGCGGTGCTTTTGGCTCACCTGGATTAGTGATTTCTGCAAGCTCGTCTTTTAAAAATTCTTCTAACGAGCGACCTTTGGCCGCATCTTTATATAGGAAGCTGTAAGCCAATTTACCAATATCGATACGGCCAGAGCTAAGTTCCATGTTGCTGATCGCTTCTAACACCGGGTAGCTTTCGCGCAGACGTAGTTTAGAGTCTTCAAATTGCGCCACGGTTTTGTGCGCTTTGATAATATCGATGGTGCTGGCGTTGACCAGAGGGCGGCCATAAACGGCAATTTCGATACCACGGTTGCGATACAGTTTACCAATGATGGGTTGCATACTTTCAGCGTAGTCTTGGCGTTCTTGCCAGCTGTTCAAGTACTCTTGCTCGTGAGATGAGGTCATTGTTTCTGCCTTTGAAATTTGTTTTGAACGGATATAGCCCGAGGAGGGAATGTGTCATCACAAAGTGAGAGCGTGATCAAGGACAATATACCTCCTAGCAGGCGGGCATATTCTAATGCAAAGCGCGAGCAATAACCACCTCTACATTACTCTTGGGTACAAGGTGTCTCCCTATAACGCTTTGAGCTACAATAAAATCAATGACTAAAGCGGTTTTACACCCATTGACGAAAAGTAACGTCAATTTCAGCGCATAACATGATGGTGTGAGCGCACTAATACAAAGAAAAGGAATAACCATGCGACTTATTATCGGCTTGGCCTTAGTTACAACGTTGAGCGGCTGTGACTCAAGCCTGACAGTGCGGGAAGTCTGTGAGCAAACTCCGGCCATGTGTAATGACTTAAACACAGACAGTCACTGCCGACATGAACGCGCAGAAGTGATCATAAGTCGCTTTCATGAGTATGAAAAGCCGACTTTGGAGCGAAAATACCAATTACTAAAAGACTTTGAACGTTACAGCCAATGTGTCAATCTCGCTTCAAAAATTGAACACATAAAGCTTAAAGAAAAGACCGCCTCACGTTATAAGGGCTATCACACGGCACAAAAAGAAATTAATCGCTTACTTTATGAAACCCGTGGTAGTAATCATCCAGGACTGCTGTATTTTCACTGGTCGCGTAACAACGATAATAGTGCACTGCAAAAACTGCTGTCGATGCAAGAAGACACAAAAGTAAAAAACAGCCGAGATGCACAGTTTTACCTGGCCAGTTACTACATGAAAGTGGATACGCAAAAAACGTTGGATCACTTATACCGTAGTCTTGAGCTTAATGGTGCTGAACAACAGCCTCACCCTGAAGTGCTTACTTCACTGGTCAATATTTTCTATCAGCAAGAACAGTATAATTTAGCGTATACCTTTGCGGTGGTGGCCAAGCAGGCCGGCGTGGAAAACATCGACTTTGCGCCTTTGCGCGCAAGAGCCTTAGATGACGGGCATGACTTAGAGCGCCTAGATACCTTAGCACAAACTACCTACGAGCAAATCATGAGCGGACAATTCCGCTCGCCCCGCTCATAAGTAAACTCCATAAAAAGTAAAAAGCAGCCTTGAGGCTGCTTTTTTATTACTTTAATTTGCTAGTGCCCACTTCAACACGGGTTTTTAGCTTTTGTCCGGGTCTAAAAGTGACCACTCGGCGCGCCGAGATAGGAATATCTTCTCCGGTTTTGGGGTTACGACCTGGTCGCTCTTTCTTATCACGAAGATCGAAGTTGCCAAAGCCGGAAAGCTTAATTTGCTCCCCATTTTCTAAAGCTGAGCGGATTTCTTCAAAAAACGCTTCAACTAGTTCTTTGGCATCCTTTTTATTGATCCCCAACTTCTCAAATAGGTGTTCAGCTATGTCGGCTTTGGTAAGCGCCATATCTAGTCCCTCAACGATGCGTTAAACTCTTTGGCCAATGCGGCCACGACGTTGTCGACAACTAAGTTGATATCTTTCTCTTCGAGCGTTCTATCAACCGCCTGCAGTGTCAGAGCAATTGCCAAACTCTTATAATTTGGCTCGATACCTTTGCCCTTATACACATCGAATAAGTTTAGGTCAACCAATTGATTTCCGCCAACTTTTTCTATAGTGGCTAAAACATCACCAGCATGAACCTTATCTTCCACCAAAATCGCGATGTCTCGGCGGTTCGATGGGAACTTGGATATTCCCACAGCTTCTGGAAGAACACGGGTAGCCACTGCGGCTACTTCAATTTCAAAGACATAGGCTGCACCGTTAATACCAAGCTGCTTTTGCAACTGTGGATGCACAGCACCAACAAAACCGACCTGCTGCCCATCAACAAAGATAGCGGCACTTTGGCCCGGGTGCAAACCATCACATTGCTGTGCTTTGAAACTAAAGCGCGCACTGTCATTGCATAACGCCAGTAACGCTTCCACGTCCCCTTTGACATCATAGAAGTCGACCGCGCGGCTTGGTACATTCCAATGCTCGCCATAACTTGTGCCCGAGACAATGCCACCAAACACGGCCTGCTGACGCACGCCATTTTCAGCTTGTTCATCAGCAATGAACTTTAGTCCATGCTCAAACAAGCGCACGCGTGATTGCTGACGATTTTGGTTGTACACCAACGCATTCAGTAACCCCGGCATCAACGACAGACGCATGACCGACATGTCCGCCGAAATAGGGTGCGGTAAATGCAATGCTTGCTCATTGCCATGGATGGCAGCCTGGACCTTAGGATCAACAAAGCTATAAGTAATGGCTTCTTGATAACCGCGCGTCACTAAGGTATCGCGCAAACGCTTAACCGGCACTGACGCTTCGTTGTGAGCTGTCATGTTAAGTTTCGCCATTGGCGCAACATTAGGAATATTGTTATAGCCATAGACCCGAGCGACTTCTTCGATTAAGTCTTCCTCGATGCGAATATCAAAGCGATAACTGGGCACATCGGCCTGCCAAGTACCGTTTGTGAATTGGACGTCTAGGCCTAACCGACGCAGGATATTGGTCACGGTTTCATCATCGATATGATAGCCAATCACACGGTCTAAACGTTCACGACGTAAAGTAACCGCTGTGACCTTTGGTAACTGCTCTGTAGCAACAGCTTCAACAACAGGGCCAGCTTGACCTCCGACTATATCAAGTAACAATGCCGTAGCACGTTCCATAGCGTCACGTTGTAGCGCAAAATCAACTCCGCGCTCATAACGGTGCGAGGCATCGGTGTGCAGCCCATAGCTTCGTGCCTGACCGGCAATAGCGACAGGGTTAAAGAAGGCACTTTCAAGTAAAATATCGCTGGTTTTCTCGGTGACCCCAGAGCCCTCACCACCAAAAACCCCGGCCATGGCTAAGGCTTTATTATGATCGGCGATCACTAGCGTCGATTCATTGAGTTTCGCAGTGTTGCCATCAAGTAAAACCAGTTCTTCACCGCCATTGGCACTGCGTACCTTAATACCACCTTCAATGGCGGCTAAGTCAAACGCATGCATTGGGTGGCCCAGCTCAATCAACACATAGTTGGTGACATCAACCACAGGGTCAATAGAGCGAATACCACTGCGGCGCAATTTCTCAACCATCCACAGCGGCGTTTGCGCATCAAGATTGATGCCCTTAATTACGCGACCAAGGTAACGAGGGCAACCTTGCTCGTTAACTAGCTCAATGCTGACTTTATCATCAATGGTGGGCTCTACTGGCGCAATCGTCAGTTCATTCACGTCCAGGTTGTTTAGTACCCCCACTTCGCGAGCCAAGCCTTTAATACCCAGGCAATCGCTGCGGTTCGGCGTTAAATCAACATCGATAATATGGTCATCAAGGCTTAGGTACTCACGTAAATCGGTGCCAATGGGCGCATCGGCTGGCAACTCCATAATGCCATCGCCCTCTTCACTGATACCTAGCTCTACGAATGCGCATAACATGCCATGCGACGGTTGACCACGCAGCTTGGCCTTTTTGATTTTAAAATCGCCGGGTAATACCGCGCCGACTTTCGCCACTGCCACTTTGATACCTTGGCGACAGTTAGGTGCGCCGCACACAATATCAAGTAACTCATCATCACCGACGTTTACTTTCGTCACACGTAGTTTATCGGCATCAGGGTGCTGACCACACTCGACAACTTCGCCGACAACCACACCACTAAACTGACCTGCAGCTGGCTCTAATGCATCTACTTCCAGTCCCGCCATTGACAGCTGCTCCGCAAGTGCGTCGCTATCGATGGCCGGATTCACCCATTCACGTAACCACTTTTCACTGAATTTCATTTATCACGACCTCTTAACGGAACTGGTTTAGGAATTTCAAATCATTTTCGAAAAATGCGCGTAAGTCATTAACGCCATAGCGCAACATGGTAAGGCGCTCTACCCCCATACCAAAGGCAAAACCAGTGTATTTTTCAGGGTCGATATTAACTGAACGCAACACATTCGGGTGCACCATACCGCAACCAAGAACCTCTAACCATTTGCCGTCTTTACCTTTCACATCAACCTCTGCCGATGGCTCAGTGAATGGGAAGTAAGAGGGGCGGAAACGAATTTCCATATCTTCTTCAAAAAAGTTACGAAGAAAATCGTGCAAAATGCCCTTGAGTTCAGTGAAGCTAACGTCTGTATCCACCATCAAACCTTCAACCTGATGGAACATCGGTGTATGCGTTTGATCGTAATCGTTACGATACACACGACCTGGCGAGATAATACGCAAAGGCGGTTGCTCTGTTTCCATGGTACGTATTTGTACACCACTGGTTTGCGTACGTAATACCAACTTGGGGTTGAAGTAGAAGGTATCGTGATCCGCGCGTGCCGGGTGATGTGCAGGAATGTTCAAGGCATCAAAGTTGTGGAAATCATCTTCCACCTCTGGCCCTTGCTTCACCGCAAAACCCAACTCACCGAAGAAAGACTCGATGCGTTCAATGGTCCGGGTAACGGGATGAATGCCGCCGCTGGCCATATTGCGCCCAGGTAAGGTGACATCAATGGTTTCTGCTGCCAGCTTTTGCTCTAATGCTTTTGCGTTCAGCGCTTCACGCTTTTCATTGATCGCTTCAGTCACTTGCTGCTTGGCTTGGTTAATCACTTGGCCGGCGCTCTTACGCTCTTCTGGCGCCATTTTACCAAGCGTTTTCAGTAACCCGGTAATTTCACCTTTCTTTCCAAGGTAGTTTACGCGCACATCTTCTAGGTGCGCGATTTCGCTGGCTGAATCAACCGCCTTTAAGGCGTCAGCCAAAATCGCTTCTAAGTTCATCGGATACCTGACTAGGGTGATAATTTAAAGTGTTTATTTAACCACTTATGATAACCAAAGGGCCGCTCTGATTCTAGCCCTGAGCGGCCCTTTCTATAGCTTTAAAGTGGCTTTTATAAACGGAATGGTAAGCTTTCGCTGCGCTGCCATAGAGGCATGATCGAGTGTGTCCAATACATCGAGTAATGCACGCATGTCACGGCTTAAGCGCGTCAATAAAAAACGCGCACAATCATCAGAAAGTTCTAAGCCGCGCATTTTCGCTCTATTTGTTAATGCTTGAGCCTTATCATCATCGCTCATCGAGCGGATTTGTAAGGTGGTGCCCCATTTCAGACGCGATTCTAAATCCGGCAGCGTAATATTAAGCATATCCGGCAATAAATCGGCGGAAATCAGCAACAGCTTGCCCGGCTCGTTAAAACGGTTAAAAAAGTTAAATAAGGCTTTTTCCCAGGCCTCATCACCGGCGACTAAGTGCAAATCGTCGATACATACCACATCGAGGGTATCGAGCCCCTCTAACACCTGAGCGCCAAACTGCTGCACTTCACTTAACGACAGCAGCATACTGGACAGGCCCTGCTCTTGGGCATGGATACAGGTAGCATAAAGTAAATGCGACTTGCCCGAGTCCCCTAACCCACATAAATAGGTGTACTGAAATTGCTGTGTCAGGTGTTCAAAGGCCGCTTTTAAGTGATTAACCTCTAACGAGTCTTCGCCACCAAAGTAACTGGCATAGGTTTCGTCATCAGGTAAAGTAACAGGCAATGCCAGTTGCGAATGCTGCATCATCAGTTATTGCCACGCATACTCAAGATCGTCATTGCTAGTGGAGTAATAAAACTTCTCTGGGTCACGATAATCACTAAAGTAGGAATCAAGCGTCAGTGCTTTGCGCAAGTCATCAACACTGCCAGTATGACTGACATTTATTTCAATAAACTTTTTAGCAACATGACTGACGTTGGCATCAGTGACCACACTTAGACTACGTAAGCGCCGCAAGGCATACTCGATATCAACAAAACTGGTGGTGTTATAAAGCTTAAGCATTTGCTGCTGTGCATCATAGCCAGAAGCCGCATCAATTGCATACTCACTGGCAAGGGCACTGGCTAGCGCGTCGACCATATCGAGAATAACCTGTTGCTTGTCGCCCTTGTGTCGGGTGGCCTCGAACTGATCTTCATTGGTAAAGCGCCAATCTAGCTCCCACGCTCCGGAGCGTTCATCTTGATAGAGTCTCGCTGACACAACGCGTTCTGCCATATAGCGCTGCGAAGCGATGTCCAGCGAGTCACTGAAATTTCCCCATACGTCGGTGACTTCGACATGTTGTCTGTCTTCAAGGTCGAGTAAAGGAGTAACAATGGGGAGGCCGCGACGAGAGGCACGATCTGACAGTAACTCCTCGACTTGCGGGTGGGTATCAGCAGTGAGCAGCTCCCGTCGCCAGCCATCTTCAATCGCCAACCAAATGACCACCAAAGGACGGCGATTGCCCCACAGTGGCAAACCGGCTTCTCTGACTAAGGTATTGACCTTGTTGCTGTCAAATTGCACGTTTAAGTATGATTGCCCTTCGTTATCGCCGTATTCAAATTTAGTCATATAATCGGAGATATCAGATAATGCGCTCCGCACCACCTGGTTGTTCGTTGCATCAGGCTCGCCCGTGACCTTGATCACTACATTTAATAATGCGTTCTGACTTGCCGTGACCCGGCTGGCACGAGTTTTATCATCTACTGGCTGTTGATACTGGTACAGCCCTTTTACTTCTATCGCCTGACTTGAGAAGGCGATAAACATTGCACATAGCAGGAATAAATTACGGATCACGTTGCTTCATACCTCAATCATAATGCCCTGATCCTAAAGCAAAGATTAAAACAAAGCAAAAGGTTCGCTAAGATTAACAACGGCTATGAAGAGAGCCTGAATATATGCGGTTAACAATGATTGATGTATCCCTGTGTTGTGGGTCGGGATTTTACCCTGACTGGGGTGCGGTGTTGTAGGTCAGGGTTTATCCTGACTAGGTGATGCAAGGCTAAAAGCCTTGCCTACAGGTGTGGTCATGGGTGTTTCGCTCTGTTGTAGGTCAGGGTTTACCCTGACCAGGGTGTTGCAAGGCTAAAAGCCTTGCCTACAGGTGTGGTGATGAATGTTTTGCGATGTTGTAGGTCAGGGTTTACCCTGACTAGCTGATGCAAGGCTAAAGCCTTGCCTACGGATGCGATGAGTGGCGGTGCTGTGTTGTGGGTCAGGATTCATCCTGACTCGATGATGCAAGGCTCAAGCCTGGCCTACAGGCATAAAAAAACCCGCTGCACTGGTGCAACGGGTCTCTCTAA
>CEVA01091053.1_pt1 | contig 55615 bp, 58 predicted proteins | sample 361521 | NCBI WGS metagenome assembly CEVA01 (sample SAMEA2622823, study PRJEB7988) | marine metagenome | isolation source: saline water (ENVO:00002010), including | reverse complement strand
GCCGAAGAGGTGGTCGAGGAGGCAGCCGAAGAGGTGGTCGAGGAGAATGAAAATATATATCCAACAAAAATAATGTCTGATATTGAGTCAAGCGATATTCATAAATGGCTACAACCAATCAATTTAATGTTTTCAATTTTTAGAAATATTGACCTAGAGAAATTAGAAAAAGAAAGAGTTTTTCAACAAGATTTCAAATCAGGATATTGGAAAAGCGTATGGATGCCACAACAAAATTCAATACAAATTGACATCAGTGGAGTGTTGAAAAGCAAAATGCATTGGCCTCCTGCAAGCTTACCTTTTGCTCCTTTGCTGTTCCTTGAGGATGAAGTTAGTTATGAGATTGAAGGTGGCATAGAGGTTAAAACAACAATGAGCTCAAATGAAATTCTTGACATTCAATTTAGTACCCAGAAGAAAATAGATGCGCCCTGGACTGAATCAATCAATGGAGAGCGTCAAATAAAAATAAAAATACTCAAAGGTCAAAATGAATAAAAACCAAGAGTACGAATTTCAAAAAAAAGATTCATTTTGGCAAAAAACCTGGGAAGAAAAACAAGTATTTAAGGTTTCAGATGATTCAAAAAAAGAAAAAAAATACATTTTAGACATGTTTCCCTACCCTTCAGGGGAAGGCCTACATGTAGGACACCCAAAAGGATACCTTGCTACAGATACATATTGCAGATTCTTAAGAATGTCAGGTTTTAATGTACTTCACCCCTTAGGATGGGATGCTTTTGGCTTGCCTGCAGAACAATTTGCACTAAAAACAGGTAAACATCCAAGAGAGGCAGTAAAAAGAAATGTAAAAAGATTCAAATCTCAAATAAAAATGCTTGGATTGGGTTTTGACTGGGATAGAGAAATAAACACAACAGATGAAAAATACTACAAATGGACACAATGGATATTTTTAAAACTTTTTGAAAGGGGCCTTGCTTACCAAGCTGAAATACCTGTAAATTGGTGCCCTGAGCTAAAAACCGTTCTTGCAAATGAAGAGGTTGTCAATGGTGTTTCTGAAATAGGGGGGCATCCTGTAGTACGAAAGCCAATGAAGCAATGGATGCTGAAGATCACAGCTTATGCAGACAGGTTGCTTGAAGACCTAGATGACCTAGACTGGCCTGAACCAATAAAAGAAATGCAAAGAAACTGGATTGGAAAATCCGAGGGTGCAAAAATTGTTTTTAAAACAACAGAAAATGAAAATATTGAAGTTTTCACAACGAGACCTGACACACTTGAAGGTTCAACATATCTGGTCCTTGCACCAGAACACTCATTGGTTTCCAAAATTTCATCAAAAGAAAATTCAAAAGACATTCAGAAATATCAAGATGAATGTTCAAGGTTAAGTGATCTTGAAAGAACAGGGCCAGAAAGCGATAAAACAGGTGTAAACACAGGTGCTTTAGCAACCAACCCGATAACAGGTGAAAAAATGCAAATATGGATAAGCAGTTATGTTTTAGGTCATTACGGAACTGGAGCAATCATGGCTGTACCAGCACACGATCAAAGAGATTGGGATTTTGCAAAAAAATACCAATTGCCAATAAAGCCAGTTGTCCATCACCCTAATTTAAAACATGATTTTGAAAAATCAGCTTTTGAAGAGCATGGCTTCTCTTCAACTCCAAAAGAAGAAAATATTGCAACAGAAAAAGCAATTGAATCAATGATTTCCTGGATTGAACAAAGCAATATAGGCGAAGGTTCAATCTCCTACAAATTAAGAGATTGGCTATTCAGTAGGCAAAGATATTGGGGTGAACCAATCCCTATCATACATACTGAAAATGGACCCATTCCCGAAGAGAAACTGCCTTTAACGTTGCCATTACTGGAAAAAATACAACCTACAGGCGATGGTCAAAGCCCTTTGGCTCTTGCAAAAGAGTGGCTGAATGCAAAAAAAGGAAACCGAGAAACAAATACGATGCCCCAGTGGGCAGGTTCATGTTGGTATTATTTAAGGTATCTCGATCCAGACAATTCTGAAAAACTTATCGATCCAGAAATAGAAAAAAACTGGATGCCTGTCGATCTTTATGTTGGAGGAGCAGAGCATGCTGTCTTACATCTTCTTTATGCGAGATTTTGGCATAAAGTTCTTTATGACATAGGTGCTGTCTCCACAAAAGAGCCATTCAAAAAACTACTGAATCAAGGCATGATACAAGGTTCTGATGGTCAAAAAATGAGCAAATCAAGAGGCAATGTTGTAAATCCAGATGAAATAATCAAAGAATATGGTTCTGATGTCTTCAGGATGTATGAAATGTTCATGGGGCCTTTTGAAGGCTCTGCACCTTGGAACACTGAGGGGATATCGGGCATAAAAAGATTCTTAAATAAATCTTGGAAAATTCTTTTATCTGAAGATTCACAAAAAGACTCTAACGAAAAAATAAGGCATAAAACAATACTTAAGGTAACAGATGATATTGAAAAATTTTCATTCAATACATGCTTGTCATCATTAATGATATATCTTAAAAATTTAGAAGAAAACGGCAGCTCTGAAGAGGATAAGGATACATTTTTAAAATTACTTACTCCATTTGCTCCACATATGTGTGAAGAGGTTAACCTTGTTCGGAAAGGGTCAAAGATGGCATGTGAGCTAGATTGGCCTAAGGGTGATGCTGAAAAAACTATTGAAGATATTATGGAAATGCCTGTAATGGTCAATGGAAAATTACGAGCAAGAATGCAGGTCAAACAAACTGATTCAACAAATGAAAATCTTTTGCAGGAGATGGCGTTGAAGGAAGAAAATGTAATCAATTTCCTTGCGGGAAAAGATCCAAAAAAAATAATTGTCATAAAGGGAAAGATAGTAAATATAGTCATCTAATATGGAAAGTTTTGACAAATGGCTAGAAGGTTTCAATCCCACTGAAGATTACATTAAAGGTTTTGAATCAGGAAAATCACATGCATTCTCAACATCAAGCAAACCAACATTGATCATAGGGATGGGAGGATCAGGAATTGCTGGCTCTATACTTTCTACATTCTCTCCAAAAAACAAAAAGATATACTCTGTAAATGATTACTATGAAATAGAAAGCTTCCATGAACGAGTTACTGGCAAGTACAAACCAAAAAAATTCTTAAGCAATTCAAAAGGTTGGGCAAATTTAATATTTTGCTCCTATTCGGGAAATACTGAAGAAACGTTAAGTTGGCTTAAGGTTGCCTCTTTAACCAGCTTTTCCATAACAACAGGTGGCAAACTTGCTGAAAGCTCATCGAGAAAAATCACAATGAACCATCCTGGACCTCCAAGAAGGTCGATTTATGAATGTTTAGGCATCCTTGATGGTTTAACAGCAAAGGGTAATCGCTTTTGGGATGGACAAAAACCCACTCAAGAATTAATTCAAAAAACAATAGACACAGCCAAAGCATGGGCAGATGAAAAAGTGCTTCCATGGATGTTGGTTCCAGCAAAATGTCACCCAATTGCAAGAAGGTGGACTGGAATGATTCAAGAAGATGCCAAAATACCAGCTGGATTTGGAATAATCCCCGAAGCAGCACATAACCAAATAGAAGCACTTGGAAGTAATTTTTTAAAGACTGGATTGATATTGATTGATGCAGAATCAACCAAGAAAGAAAATTCAAAAATTTTAAAAGTTTTTGAAGATAAACATACAATGATGCTTCCACAAATACACCCAATCCAACTTTGCATTTTGGGTGATTATTTTGCAGCCTCTTTAGCGGCATCATTAAATATTGACATGAACGCGATTCCAACTATAGAAAAATATAAAAAAATTAAATAGATTAGAAAATCTCCATCATTAAATCAGGTACAATTTGTATACAAAAATTTAGGAGTTTTTTTATGAAAAAAATTACATTTTTACTATTTTCTTTAATTATTTTTTCATCCTGTAAAACAATTACTGTTGGCAAAACTGGAGATGTTCTTATTCAAGCAAATGTTTCTGGAGCAACAGCAACAATAGAAGGTTATGGAACGTTTCAGCTGCCGGCAACAATAGCTCTTAACAAAGCAGAGGCTAATTATTGGAATATTGAAGTTTGCAAAAAGGGGTATGATTGTCAAATTCTTGTTGTACAGCGAAAATCTGATTGGTTCGGAGTGCTTGTGGGAAATGCTTTATTTGGGGGATTACCTGGTCTAATAATTGATTACGGGACAGGTGCAGCTTACGAACTTTCAACACCAACCCTATTAGCAGCTTTATCTAAAAGTGAAATAGAAATTGAAGCTGCTCTTCTAGAGGAAAATACCGAAGATTACATAATTTTAACAATTTTCGATATTGAACACACCCCAACATGGATTGCTGAAGGAATCATCGCAGAACACCAAATGACAAAAAGCAACAGGGGAATAAGGTAAAAATACAATTATTTTGGGGGTATATTTTCATACCCCCAAACAAACTAATATAAACCCATATAACCAGCTTGGTCACCAACAGTAATATTGTCATCAATCTCTTCAACACCCTCAACAGCCTTAACAATAGCTATGATTATTTCTTTTTGCATTTCATTGTCAACATTGCCATGCAATCCAACCCTACCCTTATTAACAATAATACTTAATTCACGAAGAAAGAAAACGATCTTTTTTTCTTTAGCAAGCTCTTGCTCAATAGCTATCTTCAGACTGTCATCAGCCTGTTTTTGCTCCCAGATACTACAGCTTGAGAAAAAAAACAACAAGAAAACAAAAAATATTTTTTTCATACTAATAAGATTTTAAATGCTAGCATCAGATATTTAATCTTCATCAAATAATTTTTGAAAAACAAGATAGTCTGAAAGCTTGTCAAGGTCAACCCCTAACCCGAAAGCATCTGTTTTGTAAGGGGTTAGATTTATGCCTAAACGATTTTTTATATCAGATGAAATCTGTTTCAATGACTTAGTCCCAGTTATGATTCCAAAAACAAAACCTAAACCTATGAGCTTAGCTAGGGCAACTGGATTTTTCCTATTCTCAATCAAGCTATCCAAAAAATTAACAACTCTTTCGAATTCATGAATTTTTCCTAATATGACATTGCCACCAGTAAATTGACCTTCAGGCGTTCTGAGATATGTTCTATTTTTAACAAGATTTAAATCCAGAGAGCTTTTTGAAATCATTGGGTAAACAATCCCGCTTAAACTCTCAGCGGATTTTAATAATGATGTGATTGCTGAAGCGTTAACTAGTGGCAAATCAGCTGCTGCTAAAACTAAATTATCATTTTCTTGACATCTAGATATAGCATCTTTAACTTGGGATGAAAGGCCCCCTTTATGTAATTTCAAAAAATTTATCCTATTCATATCGTCACCTAAAAAAGGTTTCAAAGCCTTGTCAAGACCCTCTGGGGCATACATGCTTATCTCATCTACATCGGGACAATTCAAGAAAGATTGCAATGCAGGCAAAACTATTGGTTTGGACTGAAGTTTTATCATGGCTCTGTAATTGACACCAGTCACTTTTTTTAACGCCTTCTTGCATTTGCCCCCAGCAAACAGTATCACTTTCCATTTCATATTATTAAACTTCCTATTTTTGGGCCGTAGTCGCAATGCTTTTCGAAAAAACTCATAATATTATTTAAATCTGAACCTTCCTTACAGAGAGTAAATATACCATTCCCAGAACCTGTCATTGAAATGAAACCGTAATCTTTTCTGTATGAATTCAAGAAAAATTTCATTTTTTCACGTTTTAAGCAAATAACTCTTTCTAAATCATTCAAGATGCTATCTTTCCCTAGCTTAGAAATTGAAGGATTGGAAAAGAATGAATCGGTGCTGTTGCCGCTTTCGAAACCTGAAAGATCCCACCATCCATATGCATCAGGTGTAAGGACAGGTTCATCAATAGCGCCAAATACAACTTGCAAACCTTCATTTTCAATTTGAACCTTTTCAATATTTTCACCCAGGCCAGACACCCTGCAGGCTCCGCCTTGTGAAAAATAAAAAACATCGCTTCCTATCTTTGTTGCAATTCCTTGCAAGTCGTCATTATCAATTTTTAATCCATAAAAATTTGAAAGTATCCTAAAGACACTCCATGCATTTGAAGATCCAGAACCAAAACCAGATCCTGGCGGTACCTTCTTGCAAAGATGGAACCCGCCTTCCCTCTTTATGCCAAAGTGTTCACAAAACAAAGCATGTGCCCGGCACACTAGATTCGAATCATCTTCTGGAACATCAAAGCCTTTGACTTTGATTGGGAAAGCACTTGTCGGATCAAATGAAATTTTGTCTCCATAATCAACCTCCAAAAACAAACTATCAATATCATGGTAACCATCGTTTCTGAGGTTGAGAATGTCTAAAGTTAAATTGATTTTTATATTTGAAACATCTGTATGCATCACTCTAATTCTGACAGAAGATCTTCTGTGCTTTTAAGAGCCTTAGCGAAACATTCTAAAAATCTATCTATCTGAGATTCATTGACCACCAAAGGGGGCTCTAGCCTGATAACCTCAGGATTATTCAAAGTGTAAGCGATCATAATTCCATCATTTGCTAAACCACTCATGATAATGCTTGCCACATCACTGTTTTTGAACTGAACACCAACCAATAAGCCTTGGCCTCTTATGTCTAAAACCAATGATGAATCAATCTCCCTTAATCCATCCATTAACTTGGTACCCATCAATTCAGCATTTCTTGAAAAATCTTCCTCTACAGCAGCATCAAGAGCTGCTATAGCTGCAGCACATGCAATATGATTGCCTCCAAAAGTTGAGGAATGCAGCAAGGGGTTTTCGTCAAACAAGCTCCAGACATCAGCAGTTGCAACGGTTGCTCCTATAGGCATCAAACCTCCTCCTAAAGATTTTGCGAGGCAGAGTATATCGGGTTGGATTCCATCATGCTCACATGCAAAAAGCTTTCCGGTTCTTCCTATTCCTGTTTGAACCTCATCAGCTATGAGCAAAACTCCTGCTTCCTCAGTAATTTCTCTTGCAGCAGCCAGATAACCTTTTCTCGGAACCCTTACGCCAGCCTCACCTTGGACAGGCTCAACAATAAATGCAGCTGGTTTTGATTCCATCGCATTTTTCAAAGCATCAATGTCATCAAACTCAATCGAACTAAAAGAAGGCAAAAGAGGTTCGAATGCCTTCCTGAACGATTCCCTTCCAGCAGCTGAAAGAGAACCTAAGCTTTTTCCATGATATGACCCAGCCGTATGAACGATACCCTGTCTTCCAGTTCTTGCCTTTGCAAACTTGATTGCAGCTTCAACAGCCTCAGTCCCGGAGTTTGAAAAAAATGAATAACACAAATTGCCAGGGGTAAGATCGGCAAGTTTTTTTGCTAATCTAGCCTGGTCACCATTCAATAAAACCTTGCTGGAAAGACCCATTGAGCTCAATTTCTCCTTTACGGCATTAACAACCTTCGGGTGCAGGTGACCATGATTCAAAGCTCCAAAAGATCCAAGAAAATCAAGAAGGACTCTTCCGTCGGCTGTTTTTACCTCACAGCCACTTGCAGTCATCTCCTCAGTATCAAAACCCAAAAAAGCAACAAGGTTAAAAAGACCTTCCGAAATGTTCTCTTTGTAAGCGTTTACTAATTGTTTGTTATCCATGATTGAAAGTTTAATTCATAAAAAATGTTTCTAATTCTTTTTCGATGTATTCTGGAAAACCATAAGTAACATCAGTAACAATTCCATTCTGGATGTAATAAAAAGCTGGCAGAACCGCAGGAAAAAGATTTTTTGTGCCCATTTTCTTCACATCCCCATAATACTCATCAGAGCCAACATCAGATAACTTGATGTAGTAAATTTCTTCATGAAAACCAGAACTGATTGACTTAATCTCATCCCACATTTCATGATCCTTAAAGAGGATTATCACAAGCTTATCCTGTGAGTCTGTATCCAAAAGGGTGTATTCTTCAGAATCACCTATGTTCGCATAAACCTCATTGAGCAATGTTCCTCTTTGAATAAATTGTGAGGTGTTGAACCAATAGATGGCACCAAACAAAAATACCGCCAAAGCGGACACAAGGAAAACGCCTTTCTTTGGTTTTTTCATTAGGATTAACATAGATTTTAAATAATATTTGATTTAAGTATGTGCGGAATAGTTGGTTTAACAAGCGAAAAGATATCCTCAAAGGAAACTCTGTATGCATTGCGCAAGCTTGAATACCGTGGCTACGATTCAGTCGGAATAAGCACATTGACACCCACCATAAAAACAAACAAGATGAAAGGAAAGGTCAATGACTTCATCAAAGATAATGTTGACAATTTGCCAGAAGGAAACACAAGCATTGCCCATACAAGATGGGCAACACATGGCAAGCCATCAAAAACAAACTCCCATCCAATATCCGCTAATGGGATGTCATTGGTTCACAATGGGATCATAGAGAATGAATCCTCCCTGAGAGAAAAACTTATACAAAAAGGCCATAAGTTCATTTCAGAAACAGACACAGAGGTAATATTGAGGCTTATTATCGATTCAGGAAAAAGCATTGATGATGCATTGCCTGAAGTAATCAAAAAGCTTGAAGGATCTTTTGCAATAGCAATTCTCGATGAGAAAAACCAGCAGAAGATATATTTTGCAAGAAAGTCTTCGCCATTGATAATTGGAGTTGGCAAAAGCGAAATGTGGCTATCAAGCGATGTCAATGCAATATTGGAAAAAACAAGAGAGGTGTGTTTTCTTGAGGATGAAAGATGGGGCTTCATCACGCCTGACAAAGCTTCAATCTTCACAATGGATGGGAAAAGAGAGGAAATAAAAACATCAACCATTCCATGGGATCCCGAATCAACGCACAAGGCTGGATACCCCCATTTCATGCTTAAGGAAATCTTCGAGCAGCCAAGATGCCTTACGGACAGCATGTCTGACAAGATGGATCTTGAATCAATACATTTCCCAGAGAATGCTGCCAAGGTTTTAAAGAACGTGAAAAGAATCAAGTTGATTGCATGTGGCACAAGCTACAATGCCACCCTAGCCTTCAAGTACTGGACGGAGAATTTTGCAGATATTCCATGTGATGTTGAATATGCAAGTGAAGCAAGGTTCAGGCCGGTTTTTGAGGAAGAGGGGCTTTTGGTCATTGCCGTCAGCCAAAGCGGTGAGACAGCCGACACCATAAAGGCAGCTGAAAACTACACGAACAAAAAAGTTCCCCTTCTTTCAATAGTCAACAGCTATGGAAGCGCACTTGAAAGGATGTCAGACGCTGTTTTGAGGACACATGCCGGCGTTGAGATAGGCGTTGCGGCAACAAAGACCCATATCACACAGCTATTGACCCTTTACCTGATATCACTGCACCTTTCAAAGAAAGACAACAGGAAAGAAAAAATCCAGGAATTGAGGAGATTGCCATTGGCGATAGAGAAAGTCCTTTCGAAAGATGAAGAGATCGAGAATGTGGCTAAAAAATACACAAAAGTGAAAAATGTCCTTTTCCTGGGAAGGCAATACTCATGGCCAACAGCGCTTGAGGGAAGCCTCAAGCTAAAAGAGATCTCCTACATCCATGCTGAAGCCTATGCGGCTGGAGAAATGAAACATGGGCCAATCGCCCTTGTCTCAGAAAAGCTCCTGTCAGTCATTGTCGCAAACAATGACGAGCACTTTGAAAAGGTCATCGGAAACCTGAGGGAAATATCCGCAAGGAAAGGGCAGATACTTCTCCTGACGACAGAGGATGCACCTGAAATCAAGCAGGCTGACTCAACAATAAGGATATCCTCGATATCCAGCGAGATGTCATCTTTCTGCTTTGTGGTGGTGCTGCAGCTTCTTTCATACCATATCGCAAAGCATTTGGGCTTGGATATCGACCAACCAAGGAATCTTGCAAAAACAGTGACAGTGGAGTAGTTTTATAGATAAATTCAATATGAACAAAATCAATCTAAACTCCAAACTTAAGCTATTCTCAGAACATTGGTCTCCGAAGGTTATTGCGGAAATGAATGATTATCAGTTCAAGCTCGTCAAGCTCAAGGGCGAATTCGTATGGCACAAGCATGATGACACTGATGAAACCTTTATGGTCATAGAAGGAACCCTGAATATTGAATTCAAGGACAAGACGGTGAGGCTTGAGGAAGGGGAAATGATCGTGGTGAAGAAAGGGGAGATGCACAAGCCCTTTGCCGAAGAGCAATGCAAAGTCCTGCTGATTGAGCCAAGAGGTATCGTGAATACCGGAGAACATGGCGGTAATTTAACAGCAGAAAATGACGTTTGGATTTAAAATCCCACTTTAAAAAAAGGAGTTAAAAATGAACTATAAATCACTAATTTTGACAATATTTTTCTTTGTTAATTACTCATATTCCACAATAGCACAAACACATATAGATCCCGATGTAGCTCTTGAAGCAAAATCCCAGCTTGCCCTAGCAATCGAAACTGGAGAAATAGAGGGAGGCATGATTCTTGTGCATGCCAACGGAAAAGAGATCATGCTTGACATACAAGGCTATCATGACATTGAGGACCAACTTCCCTTCAAGGAGTCTTCGCTTATACGTATCTACTCAATGACAAAACCGATCACCTCAGCTGCAGCAATGACATTATGGGAAGAGGGGAAATTTAAACTAGACGATCCTGTGTCAAAATACATCCCATCATTCAAAAATGCCAAAGTTGGAAAAGTTGAAAGGCCATTCAGAAGAATGTCTGCAAACAGCTTTGAGCTAGTGTCCCCTGAACGTGAAATAACCGTAAGAGACCTGCTTACACATAGTGCTGGCTACACATATGGTGGAGCTGACTATCCAAACAGTCCTTTTGCCAATGGTTACAGGAATAGAGGTGTTACCTTTTGGGGTCCAGAAAACATGTTTCCACCAAAAATGTCAATTCAAAAGGCCGCACAGTTGCTGTCTGAAGTTCCCCTAAGGCATGAACCTGGTGAACGCTGGACATATGGCCTAAATACAGATATAGTTGGCGCCCTGATTGAAATTTGGTCAGGTATGGAGTTGGGTGAATATTTCAAAGAGTCCATTTTCAAACCTTTAGGCATGAAAGATACCTTCTTCAAGATTCCAGAAGAAAAAATGCACAGATTCACATCCTGTCATTTGAAAAAAGAGACAGGTGTTGCGGTTATCGACAAATGGAATTCGAGCCCATACAGAGATGGTTTTGAATTCCAAAGCGGTGGGGGTGGCCTGGTTAGCACTATTCAAGATTATGCAAAATTCTCAATAATGCTCGCCAATTGGGGTGAATCGAATGGAAAAAGAATCCTTGAAAAATCCACTCTAGAAAAAATGTTTGAAAAACATTTTCCAATAGGTGAGATGGCAGATTTCGGCCTTGGTTTCGCTATAGAGCCTGTTGTCTTGGGCAACAATCCAAAAGCACAATTTGAACAATATGGCTGGTCTGGCTATGCAGGCACTTGGTTCAGAGTGATTCCGGAATCAAACATAAGCATGATCTTCATGAGACAAGGATTGCCTTACAGTGTTGACTTTGCGGAAAGCCTGTTTGAAACAATTCGAAAAGGAATCATCATAGAATAACTTTATACATAAAGTTAAACCTTATGAAATTGTTGCAAAAATTACTAATCATTGTCCTTCTCACTGCTTCAAAACCTGTTGTCATAGAGGAATGGATTGACTTTCATTGTCCTTATTGCGTAAAGTTTGTAAAAGAGGTTCTGCCTAAAATAGAAGAAAAATATGGTGATGATGTCATACTGAAAATCAACCACCTACCTTTAACTGACTTACATCCGAATGCAAAAAAGGTTGCTGAAGCAGCAGTATGCGCAGAAAGACAAGACCTTTTTTGGGAAATGCACGATGCGATCATTGACAACAACGCACAGACTGAATCACAACTTATCAGTATAGCTTCAAGCATTGGTGCAAATGCTGTTGAATTCGAAATGTGCCTTCGTTTTGGACAGGCAACCAAGAAAGTTGAAAACGACATGAAAAAAGCTTCTGAACTCGGAGTTACCGGAACCCCATTTTTCCTAATTGAGGATGTCCCGATTGGCGGATATGCAGAATTTGAAAATTTTGATGCATTGATATCAAGAGCACTAAAACAGGAAACGAGATTATCACTTAAAGATATAGATCCGCCCATCAAAGGCAAGATAATTATCGACCCAAGATGTGGCGAAAGGTGCGAGAAGGTCTCAACATCATTCCTAAACAACTATTTTCCAACATTGGAAATAGAAAAAGTGTACATGGCAGATGATTCAATTCCATGGAGCCCATATGTCACAGTTGATTCAAACATAACAAAGGCCTATAGGTTTGGAGACATAGCAAGAAACCTAAGGCAAAAGGGAAATGAATTCATCATAAGACCAGCTGTATTAAGCCCTGTCTTCATCAATAAGGACATTGCAAATGATGGACGTCCGCAACTTGGAGAGAGTGACAAAAACAAAATAGTGCTTTACACAAGTTTCACATGTCCATATTGTGCAAAACAGGTTGAGGAAGTCTTTTCACTTGAAGATGAAATGAATATCACATTCAAGCATTTCATAAGAACGCAAAACGATGTAGTCTTTTCCCAGATTGCAGAATGCGTCAATACACATCGTCCAGAAAAATTCTGGCAATTCTCTTTGGCTTTACTTGAATCAATACCACAGGACGAAGAGACTTTGTTTCAAATGTTCTCATCCATGACAGGCTTAAATAAAGAAATTTTTGAAAGCTGTAAGACTGATGAAAAAATCATAGACATCATGGTCAAGGACATGGAAGAAGCAAACATGTTAGGCATAGATGCCACGCCAGCAACGGTAATAAACAATTTCATGTACGTTGGGCTGGTCAGGAAAAAAGATTTAATTGAGTTAACAAAAAATGAAGAAATGGAGGAAGGAAATGATTCCTAGATACACATTACCAGAAATGGCAAAAATTTGGTCAAGAGAAGCTCGTTTTGAAGCTTGGTATGAAGTCGAGCTAGCTTGGCTTCAAACATTAGAAGATAATGGCGACGTACCCAAGGGTGCCACAGAAAAATGCAAGGGAGCAAAGATAAACCTTGAAAAATTAGACGAAATAGAGAAGAAAGTTAGACATGAAGTTATCGCCTTTTTGGAAATGCTAAGAGAGCAATTGCCACCAGAAGGAAAATACATACACCATGGTTTAACAAGTTCTGACATTATGGACACAGGAGTCGCAATACAAACAAAATCTGCAAATGAAATCCTTCTGAAATCACTTGATAAATATATAGAAAACCTTTTATGGATCGCTGAAAAAACTATCAACATTCCATCAGCAGGAAGAACACATGGCATGCATGCAGAGCCAATTGCATTTGGTTTGAGGTTTGCAAGATTTGCTGCTGCTGCAAAAAGAGACAGAAAAAAACTTAAAGAAGCAATGCGTAACAACGCTGTAGGAAAATTAGCAGGTGCAGTTGGCACCTATGCTTTTTATTCTCCTGACTATGAGCAGAGCACATTATCTCAAGTAGGCTTAAACCCAGAAACAGTTCCTTCCCAAGTTGTATCAAGAGATCGACATGCTGAACTTTTGACAACCATAGCTGTTTGTGCCTCCAATGTCGAACAATTTGCAATAGAAATGCGACACTTGCAAAGAACTGAGGTTTCAGAAGCAGAGGAACCCTTCACGACAGGTCAAAAAGGCTCAAGTGCAATGCCTCATAAAAGAAATCCTATAGTTGGTGAAAGATTGACTGGCTTGGCAAGGCTTCTAAGAGGCTTGAGCCAAACAGCAATGGAAAATGTGGCATTATGGCACGAAAGAGACATATCACACTCTTCAACAGAAAGATTTCTATTACCGACAGCCACAGCAACACTTCAGTACATGCTCGAAAGAGCTGCAATTGTTGCTAAAGGCTTGAATGTTTACGAGAAAAACATTAAAAGAAACATGAATCAAGGTGGAGGGATACTTTTTACACAAGCAGCACTTTTGAAAATGGTTGAAAAAGGTCTTTCAAGAGAAGATGCATATTCAATAATCCAAGAATTGGCATTCAAGGCAAAGGAAGGTGGCAATTTTAAAGAGCTGTTAAAGGCAGATAAGCGTGTAAATGTCTTGCTAAATGAAGAAGATATTAATAAAATATTCGCAACTGATAAATACCTAAAGTATTCATCAGAAATTCTAAAAAGAGTAAAGGAGTAAAAAAATATGAAAAAAATGTATGAAGGAAAGGCAAAAATACTTTTTGACGATGGTGTTGAAGGTACTTTGATTCAGAAATTCAAAGACAGTGCAACGGCATTTAATGCAAAAAAGAAGGATGAGTTTGATGGAAAAGGTGTTCTTAACAGAAAGATATCTGAATTAATGTTCGGATACCTTGAAGGACATGGCATAAAAACACACTTTGTAGAAAATCTAGATGAAAGATCAGACAGGGTAAGAAGCGTTGAGATATTGAAACTAGAAGTTGTTGTAAGGAATAGGTCCGCAGGATCTTTCTGCAGAAGATATGCAGCTCCAAAAAACATAACATTTACACCTTGCTTGTTTGAGCTTTACCTAAAAGAAGATGAGTTGGACGACCCTCAAATAACTGAAGACTCAGCACTTGCTCTTGAGCTCATAAATAAAGATCAATTAGAACATGTAAGAGAAACAACATTGAAAATCAATGAACTAATGAAAGACCTTTTCTTGAAAATTGGGTTTATTCTTGTAGATTACAAGCTTGAATTTGGAAAAACTTCAGATGGTGAAATAATTCTCGCAGATGAAATTAGCCCAGACACAATGAGACTTTGGGATCCTGAGACACTTGATAGCTACGATAAAGATCTCTTTAGAGAAGATACCGGAGACCTGCTTGTTGGCTATAGGGAAGTTTTAAAAAGACTTCAAGAACAACTGTGACAAAAGTTCAAATCGTTGTTACGGTTAGAAAAGGAACACTTGACCCTGAAGCTAGAACAATCAGAAGAGCGCTAAGAAAAAGCGGAGCTGATATAGACGATTTAAAAGTAGGAAAATGGTTTGAGGTTGAATTTCCCAACTTAAACAAAGAAGAAGCTTTGAAAGAAGCTGAAAAAATTGCAAAAAACGTTCTATCTAACCCTGTTGTGCATCAATGCATCATTAAAGAAAGTTAATGAAGGTAGGTGTAGTAGTTTTTCCAGGAAGCAACTGTGATAGAGATGCTTATCGATTCATGTCGGATCTTGGCTTTTCGACACAATGGCTTTGGCATGGGGATACAAATCTAAAAAATGTTGATTTGGTTTTTCTTCCTGGCGGTTTTTCTTATGGTGATTACCTAAGAAGTGGAGCTATTGCAAAATTCTCACCCATAATGGAGGAAATCAAAGAGCATGCTGATAAGGGCGGCGCAGTTGTGGGCATATGCAATGGTTTTCAAATATTAATTGAATCTGGTCTTTTACCTGGTGCAATGAGAACAAACAAGACAAATTCCTTTATTTGTGATTGGTCAAAATTAGTCAAAATCGAATGCGTTGATGGGCCTTGGAATGGACCAAAGGATGGGGAATTGTTAAATATACCTATCGCACATATGGAAGGAAATTGGTATGGAGACGAAAAACTTCTTCAACAGATCAAAGAAAACAAGCAAATCATTTACAGATATGAAGAAAACATGAACGGTTCTGTTGATAACATAGCTGGCCTATTGAATAAAAAAGGCAATGTTTTAGGAATGATGCCTCATCCAGAAAGAGCATCCAGTGCATTATTGGGGAGCTCAGACGGGATTAAAGTTTTCGAAAATCTCACAAGCAACCTAAGAAGCTAAAAAAAAATGCCCCCCTTGTTTCCAAGAGGGGCTTTAGATATCAAATCTAATTAAAAATAAAAACTATTATTTTTTCTTGTTGTGAGCAGCCTTCAAACCATAAAGTGAAGAAACAACACCAACAGAAGCAGCAACAGTTATAACAGACCAGATAAACATCATCAAATCACTAACCATTCCGCCGCCGCCGATTCCACCAAAGAAACCAGCAATTGCTGACATAGCCCAACCTAAGAGTGAAACACCTAGAGTCCATGAAAGATTCTTTTTCCATTGACCTGCAATAGTTGGGTATCTCTTTAATGCAGTAGTAAATGAATTAACAAAACCTTCATCCTCTCCATCAGCATGAATCACCATCATTGCAGCTGGAAGTCCAATCAGTATCAAAGATATTGAACCCCATAGCCATGCATCAGCACCGCCAGAGACCATAGCTTTAACATTAGGCATCATAAACATGTCGCCTTTCATCATTGTAGGAGCAGTAATGTTTACAGGAACATTCTTCAAAATCATTCCCCAGATCCATATAGTTGCTCCAGCTCCAGCAGCAGTTGCGAGAAACTCAGGAGCTCTCTTAACTGGATTTGCTAACCAGTCGCCAACCATCTTAAAGTTAGCCTTTCCTGCCCAAATACCTTTCATAACCGTTAAACACAGTATCCAAGCACCTGCAGTCACTGCAGCACTAACCCAAGGCATAGCCTGAGTCCATGCATCCTCTCCAACTCCACCAAATCCTGAACCTGCACTTGCTGTAAACCACCAAGCACCTGCTCCCAACATGAAAGTCCTCCAGTCTTTAACTGCTTTTCTAAAACCATCCCATGCAAGCATTAACGTACTGCTGTCAACCAACCAGTCCCAGCCCATACGCAAAATTATGCCCGCTACCATAGCGAATATCAGATAAACCCATGGCATTTCCATCATATTTTCCATAAGGTAATAAACCTCCTATATTAATTTATAAGGGCTAGAGCATTCAGAATGCTCCTCAATATTGTACCTGATAAAAAAATAAAGTAATTTTTTGGAAAAATCTAACTATTCAGTATCTTCAACAAGATCAGATAATGTTTCATACCTTCCAGTCTGCAACCTTTTTGGCTCACCATTTACATCATTGGGCCTGAGCTCATGCCTATTAGGACTGTGACAAGCAGCACACATATTATTCCTGGCATCATTAATTGAGGCCAAAGCAGCACCATAACCCTGGAAACTATGTTGGCCACCAGGAACATCAACAACCTCCATAGTCATCAAGGCACTAAACACCTGCCCAGGACCATGACATGCTTCGCATGTAACACCTTCTTCAACAAAAGTGTTAGTTGCTTTGTTATACCCAGTCGTGTGGCAACTCTTACAATTTGCCTTATATTCCTCATCACCATCTATATAATCCTGCTGTTTTTTGACAACTTCAAAAGTTTTGAATTTTGAATTTCTCCATCTGTTTATATGCCACCAAGACCTTTCACTGTAAGCATGAAGTGAAGCCCAATCTTCAATATAACCTCTGTTTTCATAATCAACCAGAGTTAAACGAATTGCCTCCTGATCAACATCAGCAACTGCTGCCTGCATATCAATCTGAGGAACACTTCCATCTGATATGAAGTCCAACAAACCTTGAGCATCTTTATTGTTTATGTATGCCCTCAAAACATCAATGTTGGATTCATTGGAATCTACAGTTTTATATTCGTCTTCAAAAATCTCAACAAGCGCCGACTCCGGAGAGTGACATGTCAAACAGAATGAAGAAGTTACATATTGAAGCTGTTCACCCGTAATGTTGACATCTCTATAATCTGGATGAGCTTGAATCGTTGGATTGTCTATGGGAGGGCTTATTTCCTGTAATCTTGCCCAGAAATCAACCAACGGCTTGGAATTGTCCTCATTGGGATCCCATATCTTTGCCTCCATTTCTTTCCTAGTTGCCTTTAACCCATGATGAGCCTTGTGTTCACTCAACGAAAGCATCTCTCCACCATGACAAACAGTACAGCCATAAAAAGATGTTGGGAATCTAGGGTTTACATTCTCTAAATGCCATGCCTCAATGCCGGCATCATCAACATGGCATGTAACGCATCTCTCAACCTCATTGTTAACTAAAAACTGTTGACGAATCCCTTTCTCAGCACCCTTTAACCAATAATCAGCAAGGTCATAATCCCCAGCATCCTCTGCTTTTTCTGCCAATTCAAGATATGCCTTATCTTGATATTTTTTATACTCAGGCGTAAATTCTTTAAAAAGAACTGCTCCAGTCAATAAAAACAAAAATACACTTGTTGCTGTAAAAAGGAAATCAACCCTTTCGTCTAAATCCCAATCAAACCAAGGTTTCTTCATATGTTTAACCAAGGAGTGACAAGAATATATTTGATCTTAAACACCAGCTGCCAGATCATCTTTGCCGGAACACCCAAAATACATGCTGTAAAAAACATAGCAGTTAAATATCTCCATGGGCCAAGCCGATAGAAAAATATTGGATTAATCAAAGCTGGTGCAGCTATGATAAAACCAAAAAATCCACCTAATATCAAAAGGCCAAGAGCCATATGGTAAATATGATCAGGAGGATAAGTGTTTCCGTTTGCATCCTTAAAAGGGGTCCATGCAAGAGGAATTTTTTCAGGGGGTATCATTTGAACCCATTCACCTTTAGACCATAAATAATCAACACTATTAAATTTACCGTTTTCATCAACACTTTCGAGATGAAAAACAGCACCATTTGGATAAGAATTTCCACTTTCATTTACCAATATAGAACCATCTGTACCATTCATTAACTCCATGCCACCAGACATTTCGGGGCATTTCCTGGAGGTAAAGGGTTCTTCTGCCCCTCTCCAACAATCACTAGGATTGTAAATATCCCAATTTGTGCCTCTGTAATAGAGACCAAAAACAATCAAAGCAAACCATAAAAACATACCGAAGTTGAAAACGCCTATAGCAAAAGGTCTTTCTTTTGGAGCAAACCTTCCAATACCTTTTAAATTAACATCAAGAAAAGGTATCAACATCAAGCCAACAACAATCAATGAGGGAAGAACTACTCCAGCAAGCCAGGGATCAAAATAAACAAGAAGCTCTTGCAATCCAACAAAATACCAAGGTGCTTTCGCTGGATTTGGAGTATGGCTTCTGTCTGCTATCTCCTCTAAAGGAGCATCAAAAACTATAGAAGCAATGGTTAATAAGACCAATAGTATTACACCACCGGTAAGAACCTGTTTCATAACTTCAGGCCAAACAAATATAGCTTCATCGGCAGGAGGGTTTTGAAGCTTTTGAAGCTTTCTTCTAAGAGCTTCGGTTTCTTTTTTTTCAGCTTCTAAAAAACGTTTTAAAGTTTCTTTTTCCATAATTTAAGTTTGTGGGAAAGAATATCCATCTTTCCTAACTCTCCAGAAGTGATAAGCTATTAATATTGTTGTTACAAATGGTAAAAAGAAAACATGCAGCACATAAAAACGAATCAAACCAGCTGGACCTATCTCAGTTCCTCCAACAAGCCCAAAAGCAGCATCTTGCAAGTTCGTAACCTGTGCAAAAGGTCCCAAATGCCCTAATATTGGAGCATTTGCTCCCATTTGCTGACCAACAGTAATAGCCCATAATGATAATTGGTCCCAAGGCAAAAGGTATCCAGTAAAAGATAGCAATAAGGTTAAAACCAACAGTATGACACCAAGAATCCAATTCAATTGCCTGGGTGGCTTGTATGAACCAGTATTGAAAACTCTCCACATATGAATGATCGTAAATAAAACCATACCATGTGCAGCCCAACGATGCATGTTTCTTAAAAACATTCCAAATGGATAAACACCCTCTCTTATATCAACCATGTCGTAATAAGCTTGAGGAACACTTGGGCGATAATAAAACATCAACAAAACACCAGTAATAGTCAATATGACAAACAACCATGTTGTTGCCAACCCCATTCCCAAGTGATAACTGATTCTTAAATCGTTCCTATGGGTTTTAACAGGCCAAAAATGCAAGAATAAGCTGTCTTTCATGACGGTTGTTCTCTTGCCCACACTGTCTAAAGGACTTCTAACAGTATAAGCACCTCTATAAACTTCAGTATCAACAAGCCATTCTAAAAATTTTTTCCATGAGCTTCCGAGTTTTGATTTACTTAAAAAACTTAAAACAGAAACAACTATATTGTTGATAATCTCTAAAGGATCAGGCAAATTAATCTTGTTTTTACGCATTAAACCTTAAGAAAAAATTCCTCCATTTTTGTCTCATCAATCTCAATACCATCTTTAATTTTGACTTTTGGTTCAAGGACTTCAGTTTTATCAACCTCCAATCTTCCATCTGGAGCAAGAGATAACTTTGCTCTTCTTAGCGGAAACGGAGCTGGACCAGCAAAATTTCTAGCATATTTGTCATATTTGCTACCATGGCACGGACACTCAAAAATACCTTGCCCAAGCGGACCATCTTTGAGAGGGAACCAATTTGGTTTACAGCCAAGATGAGTGCATTTTGCAATAAGGCCTGCAAACCCTTCTGAATAACTTCCTATCCATAAACCTCTTCCTGTTATCAAGGTTATTGTGCCTATAGGGTAATCTTCAGGTTTTCCAACTTTAAACTTCTGTGGGGGTTCATAAATTGCATATGGGAATAAAAACCTCAAAAAAGAAACCAAAGCACCTCCTACATAAAGGGCAATTGAAGAATAGGCTATAACTAAAAGACCTATAAAGCCTCTTCGACTTGTTTCTTTATCCTGCATGGTAATGTTTAGTAAATTCTAATATTTTTAATAAGATAACGAACGTGAAAAGTAACCATTCGATAGAAATGTTTGAAGAATTAGCTCCAAAGTATGACTTTATGAACAGCGTAATTACATTTGGGCTCTATAAAAAATGGCAAAAAAAACTTGTAGAACAAATAAATCCAAAAGAAGGTGAGAGAATACTTGATACAGCAACTGGAACAGGAGACATAGCCATTCTTCTCTCTAGAAAAAAAGCTGATATTTTTGCTAGCGATCTATCTTTAAATATGTTGAAAATTGCAAAAAAAAGATCTATTGACGAAAAAGATAGTATCAAATTTTTTATAGATGATGCATCAACTCCAAAAATAAACAATCTCGACGCCATAACTATTAGTTTTGGGATCAGAAACATACCCAACATAAAAAAAACTATTCAAAACCATGTCGAATGTTTAAAGCCGGGTGGAAGATGGGGCTGCCTGGAAACTGCAGAACCGGAAAACCCACTATTAAGAATGTTTTTTAATCTATGGATGATGATAATGCCTATTTTTGCAAAATTTTTTAAAGCTCCAAAAAGTGCTTATGCTTATCTTAGAGATTCTGTAAAAACCTTTCCAAGATTAGAAATGATGAAAAAAACAATGGAAAAATCCGGCCTTAAAGTAATTTATGCAAAAGAGCTTTTTCCCATGGGGGCAATATTGCTCATAGGTGAAAAATCAGAGATTTCAAAAAGACAAAAGCTCAATTGAAAAAGATGTTAATTTCTGTTTGGTATCGAAAATCAAACTCAACCCTAAGCCATTAAAAGACCTTATTAGGGTTATCTGATTGGTTATAAATGTTTCATCATTAATATCCCATTCAGAATTCGTCCTAAAAGCCCAATTTTCTGAAAAACTAAAAATGGAGCTCAAAACAGGTCCACTCCAAGAATATTCTTGTCTAGACGGTATTGGATGCAAGCCGCTAACATCCCTACTCCCAAAACCCAAAACAATTGAACCTTTTGGGAAATCAAATGGAAAAGAGATACTTCCGTGAAGCGACTCATAAGCAGATTGATTGTTTTTAAATCGTGAAAAACCTGACCTCAAAACGAAATTTTCAAATGTTTTTTTGTATGTTGCAGCACTTCCAGTAGCATGAAAAAGATTTCCATCATTCAAAGAAAACCTACCTGCGCTGAATTTAACATTAATCTCTTCGTCTTTCTTCTTGAAAGATCTGTTGAAACTATAGGATGGCGATGAAGAAACCCAATAACCCTTTCCATCTTTGCCAACCTCAAAAACAGAACCCAAACCCAAAGAAAAATAAGAATCTTTTTGTAATGGCAATTTTCCATCAAAGAACAATTCACTCTTGCCAGATTCTGATAAGCTTAAATAACCAGACAAAAACCCTCCAAAAACTCCAAAATCTTGTAATTTGAAACCCAGCATGCTGCCTTCATCTGGGTGATTTTGAATAACTGGAGCAAAACTCAATATGTTTCCAAAATCTTCATTTGATCGAAATTCTCTCTGTAGGGAATCTAAGGAGAAAACCTTTTTGGAAAGCACATAAAAATCAACATTTTCAAAATTCAATCTGTATAAATCATTAGTGATTTTTTGCAAAGTACATGTTTTGGACCTAATCAACAATCCTGATTTTGTTACAGGTTGCCAATTTCCAAAATTAATATTTTTAAAACTCCACAATCCATCACTGTAAATAAAATCATCACCAGAAAAATTCCAAACAGAAGAAAATTTTTCTTCCGACTTTATCTTTAATGTAAATTTATTTGATGTTAATTTTTTAATCATCTCTGTCTGGTCATCAAATTCACCATATATTCCATCAAGAATAAAAACAAGGTTTCCGGATTTTGCCTCAATCAGGGATTCTGAATAAAAAGATGCGGATTCTTTGTCAAAGGTGATTGACTCTGATGAAAACAAAAAATCCTCTGATTCAAACTCAACATCCCCTCTTGCTTCTATTGAGCCATCAGGAAAATAAATAAGCTCTTCGGAAGAAAATGCAGGAAAAATCAAAAAAAGAAAACTTTGTAAAAAAAATAAAAAATTCACTTTTTAAAAGATGCTAAAATAGACACATTTTCCAAAAGCATGGCCACAGTCATTGGCCCAACACCTCCTGGAACTGGAGTTATCGCTTCAGCAAAATGGCAAGCTTTTTCATATTCAACATCTCCACATAGACCATTTTCAGTTCTTGTGATCCCAACATCAAGAACATAAGCGCCTTTTTTAATCCAATTTCCTTTTATCAAATTTGGAATTCCTGTTGCCGCAATAACAACATCAGATTTTTTTATCTTGCCTTCAAGGTTCCTGGTTCTGCTATGAGCAAGAGTTACAGTGGCATTAGCATGAGTTAACAAAATTGCCATAGGGAATCCAACAAGAATACTCCTGCCTATAACTATTGCATTTTTGCCATTAAGATCACATCCAACTTCTCTCAAGAGCCTCATGCAGCCTTTTGGGGTGCAGGATGCAATCCTGTTCTCGCCTCTAACCAACTCACCAAGACTAGCTGGGGTCAAACCATCAACATCCTTATGTGATGGGATTTTTCTAATCAATTCATCAGAATCCAAATGAGAAGGAAGTGGTAATTGAACCAGAATGCCATCAACTAACGGATCATCCCCCCATAACTCAACGATTTGATTAATCTCTTCTTGAGTTACGCCAGAAGAAACCTTCTTGACTAATGAGCTGATTCCAACTTCAGCAGCAGCTTTCTCTTTTGCATTTACATAAATTGAACTAGCAGGATCGTCACCAACGAGTAAAACAGCTAAAGTGACTTTCCTATCGATTAAAGACACTCTTTCTTTGACCTCTTTCCTAACGAGTGAGGAAATGCTTTTTCCATCAATTATCATTTCGACCATAGATTGTAAATTATTTTTTCCAACCTTCTAGAAATTAATCTAGTCACGATGAAGTCTTTATTGGTTATCGGTTTCACCAAAACAGAATCTATATTTGCAAAAATTGCGGCAAGGTGATCGGTAAAAATCTGATCGCCTATCATTACAACCTCACTTTTTTTGTATCCATTTTTCTTAATCCATTTTTTAATAGCAAGTGGAAAAGGTTTATAGGCGACAAAAACATCCATGCCGAACTTTTCAGATAAAATTTTTGCTCTTTTTTTTGAAGTGTTTGATGCAAGAGCAACCTTCTTTCCGCTATTAACCAAACTTTCAATCCAGTATTTTTTTTCTTTAGTCAATTTTCTTTCATGATGTTTTGTTAAAGTGTTGTCGACATCTATCAAAACAGCTTTATACTTTTTCAACTGTTTTAACTTTATGCTTTCAACATTTTCTGAAAAAAATACTGGTTTTGAAATCATTCTGAATAAGTTCCCCTTAGTAATTTTATATAACCTAGATGCTCATCATAAGTTTCAGAAAAATAATGATGCAATCCGTCTCGCTCAAGAACATAAAAATGGTAATTGTGACTTGAAGGGTTCATTGCTGCATTAAGAGCTGCCAAGCCAGGAGCAGATATTGGGCCAGGAGGCAAGCCGGAATTTGTATAAGTGTTGTAATCGCAATCTATTTCTAAATCCTTATAAAACAACCTATCGGGTCTTTCAGCCATCAAAAAATTGGAATCTAGAGAAAGCTCAAAACAAAAAATGACCGTTGCGTCCATCTCAAATTTCATGTTTTTATTAATTCGATTCTGGATAACGCCAGAAACAATTTCTTTTTCACTGTCAATTTTAGTTTCTGACTCAATTATTGAAGCTATAGTGAAAACTCGATTCATTTCATCAGCAGTTATACCTTTACTTTCAGCAATGGCGACTGAATAAGAAAAAATAGGATTGATAATATTCAAAAATCTTTTTTGGTAGACTTCAAATAAATTTAAACTAGGTTCAACTGCAGAAAAGCCATCCATCATATCAAGCTTATAAGTATTTCCTAAAAGATAACCGGAATTAAAATCGTAAAAATCTTTTTCTTTGCAAAAATGATGATTCTCAAAAATCAAATCACATAAATCCTTATACGAAGAAACAAGAGATTTACCTTCATAAATCATAACTTCCTTATGGTAGGGCCTATAGACTTCCAGCTTTTTAGCGATATCCCAAGCCCATTCATTTCCATCTAACAAAAGTGGTCCAGCATGAACCCTCTTGTCACCATTGTTGAAAAACCAAATCAACTTAATTGAAATTGGATCCCTAATAACATTCTGATCTTGAAGGTTTTCTAAAATTAAATTTGGCGTAAATGAAATTTGATCATTAGCTGGTTTCCAGATAACATAATTTCCAGAAGCACCAGTTGGCCCAAACAGAAGGAAAAACAATAATCCAAAAAGGCAGATTGCATAATATAAATTTTTCAAAAATACTTAAACAAAATTATAAATCTTCAGCCTCTGAAAAAAAGCAATAAAAAAGAAACCGCAACAAATGGAGAAAGAATTACAATTAGAAAACAATGAAAACAAAAAAGATCTTATTGTTATTGCTTGTTTTATTTTTTTCATCATGCACAAATATTTTTGTAGAAGAAGAGAACCCTTTGGAGAAAATGCAGGTCACAATGGATGCTATGCAGGAACAAAGAGATGCAATACCGGTATTTGGATTTTATGGGTTTTCACCAGTAGAAGTTAAAGAGAGTGATTTATGGATTGGTGATATTGCAACATTTGGACTTCAATGGAGAATACAGCCAAAAGAGCTCCAATGGGGTTTTGCAAGCCCTCATTGGCTTGGAACAAGCATCGGAACTCATGCAAGACTCCTTAAAGGATTACCCGAACTGCAAGAAGTTCGAATAATGAATGAAATTTTGGATATAGATAGGTTTTATCTTGGAGAATATACTGTTGAAAACAACAAGGTTCTATTGACAATATACATATTTGAAGATGACCAGAAGAAAAAAATCATTGAGGAGTCTTCTGCGATTGAGGATATGTATCAGCTCATATCAACAACAACAGAAAAATTAGTAAGAGACCTTGGTGTAGAAGGCGAAATTGAATGGACTGAAAATCAAATCCCACAAAACAAAGATGCGATGGAAGAGTTTGCATGGGCGAATAGATATCTAGATAACAAATGGTATGGATATGGCCTTGTTCATTTAAAAAACTTGATCGAATTGGAACCGACTTTTTTGCCTGCTTACAGAAGCCTTTTGTCGATATATAGAAATCAGGATAATCTTGATGCTGCTGTAGAGCTTCTTTCAGATATAGAAAATGCTAATAATGACCCAATAATACAAGACAACATAGGAAAAATATTATTCTTCAAAGGTGATTATGAAAATGCAGAAATTGCATTCAGAAACTCTTTATCAATCAACCCTCAAAATGGTGACGCAATGTACTACCTAGGAAAAATTGCTGAAGCACAGGGGAATGAAAAACTCAGACAAACAATGATGAAAAGTTTTCTTGACATGGGTGGAACTGGAGGAGCTTTGCAGGCTGCAGCAAGGGCGTCAATTCAATTTAGTAATTCGAATGCAATCCTGACATTAAAACAAAGATGGAAAGATAGAAACCTATCCAGGCTTCCGCCTAATTCAAATCCAAAATCAGTCAACAAAACCTTGAAACTATTACATGAAAAACCACTATACAGCGAAGGGAAAATAGGTTTTCCTACAGGTTTGGTTTCTGACAAGAATGGTTTTTGGGTTTCTGTGCATTACAACAATTATGGAGAGGTTATCAATTTTGACTGGGATGGAAATGTGATAAACAGAATAAAAGAATCATTGTTGGAACCAAAACACATAACTATGCACAATGACCAACTTTACATTTCAGACGTTAGGAAAGATCTCATATACAAAATGGAAAATAACAAATTGATTGAATGGTCAAAAGGCGTGAATAAGATTGAAGGATTAACATCAAGCCCAATGGGAATTTGGGCCATAGATAAAAAAAGATCTACTGCCGTCCTGCTTAACGAAGATGGAAGCAAGGCAAAAATAGAAATAAAAAATCCAGAAACTGAAATACTGGAAGAAAAAACAAAACAGTTTGTATTAAGCAAAAAAATATCTACCCCATTTGCTCAGCCAACAGATATCGAATGGGGAAATGAAAATCTTTTATGGGTGCCTGATGATGCAATGGGTTCAATTGTTGGTTATGACGCTAATGGTGATGAAATAAAAAAAATCGGCTTAAATGGCGTTGGCCCTGCAGAGCTCCTAGCACCACATGGAATCACATTCAATAATGGCTGGTTATTTGTTTCAGACACAGGGAACTCTCGAATTCAAGCATGGGATGAAAACCAAACATTAAGAATAATGTATGGAAACGAACAATTTGGATCAAGACTTTTTGATAACCCTTTTGGAGTAGCGGTTTCAGAAAATCAGAATTTTATGGCTGTCACAAACCCTGGAACCAATAGAGTATTAATTTTTCAAATAGAAAACCAAAATTGAAAATACCAAAAAAACTAGAAAGAAAATTAAAAAAAATCAATTTTCCGCAATCATTTGGTTCACCATCACCACTTCTTCTTGCAGCAATAATATTATCAAAGAAAAAAAAATCTGTACTTGTCGTTCCTGAAAGCGATTTAAGAGTTTTTCAAAAAATATTCAAACAATCCTCCAGACCTGTAAAAGACAACTGCCTTCCTCTTAAAAATAAAGGCATTTTGATATTAACATACAGAGAAATTGCAAAAATAAATAAAAAATCAAAAAAAGATATCCTTTGGAAAAATGGCACAAAAATTCATGAAAAACACTCAATAAAAGAGTACCTTGATTTAATTGGATATACAAGAAAACCCTATAAGCCAGAAGCTGTTGGTGAATGGTTTATGTCCGGAGATCGACTCTATATATTTACACCAAATGAAAATGATCTTATCGATATTGAGCTTTTTGGGGAAACTATGGATGATCCTAGGCATAGAGACATTGCAATAACTCCTTTAGTTGAAGGTGATGACATATTGGAAGAAGATTATGCAAAATTAGGGGATTGGTGGTTGTATAGAGATGGGGAAATAGAAGGTAAAGCCAACCTTCCAAAAGATTTGAAAATCATAAAAGTTACTGGTTTTTCTAAACCAGAAGACATGTTCAAGATAACCTATAGCGACAATATTTTTTCTAACATTAATGAAGAAGAAAAATGGAAAGAATTTCTGGCACAAAGAGATGTGGACTTGATCCAATGTGGCTGGGGAAGAGAATGGGACACCAACTTAACATCACATGAATATTGGGAAGATTTAAAAGTATGGGTTTCGCCAAAACCTTCAAATCAAGAAGTAAAAAAAAGAATATTCTCTTTAGACAATTTAAAAACTGGTGACCATCTTGTTCATAAAGATCATGGCATTTGTAAGTTTGGAGGATTGAAAACAGCAACAGTTTCAGGAAGAAAAAAAGAATTTCTGAGATTGATATTTGACGGTTCAGATGAAATACTAGTTCCAATAATGCTGCTAACTAGAATACAAAGATATATAGGTCCTCCAGTAAAAAAACTTGCTAAACTTGGTGGGAAAAAATGGAAGAAAAAAGTATATGAAACAAAAAAAGAAACCCTTCAGTTTGCAAAAGACCTATTTAAACTTTACAACACAAGGAAAAATATCAAAAGGGAATTCGTTTGGGAGAAAGATCCTGAACTTGAATCCATCTTTTCGAAAAACTTCCCGCATAAATTAACAAGTGAGCAACTTCTTGCTCTTAATGAAATATTTCAAGACATGTCTTCGGAAAAAATAATGAACAGAATTCTTGCAGGTGATGTTGGTTATGGCAAAACGGAAGTTGCCTTAAGGGCAGCATTCAGGGTTTTAATGAATAATTTTCAAGTTGCCCTACTTGCTCCAACTACAGTTTTGGTTCAACAACACTACAGAAGAATAAAACGAAGGTTAGAAAATTTTGATATTAAATGCTTTAATCTATCCAGAATTGCATCAACAAAAGAAAGAGATGAAGCTTACTCAGAAATAAATAATGGATCATGTTGTTTCATTGTCGGAACACATGCACTATTGAATGAAAAAATAAATTTTAAAAAACTTGGACTGTTGATAATTGACGAAGAGCAAAGATTTGGTGTAAAGCACAAAGAGAAAATAACATTAAAAAATAAAAATATAGATGTTTTAACATTATCCGCAACTCCAATTCCGAGAACGCTATTCACATCATTAGTTGGATTAAAAGATGCAACAACGATAACCACTCCACCAAGAGGAAGATTGCCAATAGAGACAATAATAAAAAAATGGAATGAAAATGATGCAATAAAACTTATCGAAAATGAAATTCAAAGCAACGGGAAGGTCTTCTTTCTTCACAACAAGATAAACACAATAAAAAAACGAGAATCCTGGCTCAAGGATCGATTTGAAAATGTCATCACGATTCATGGAAGACTGAATCCAAAAACAATAGAAGACCGAATGATCAATTTCACAAATAGCAAAAAATCAATACTTCTAACAACAACGATAATTCAAAATGGAGTTGATTTCGATAATGCAAACACAATCATCGTAGAGGATGCAACAAGATTGGGCCTTGCACAGCTTCACCAACTTAGAGGCAGAATTGGTAGGAGAGATAAAAAAGGCACGGCATGCTTTTTTACACCGGTGGGTTCTCCGACTTCCAAAAAGGTAGAAGAAAGGCTTAAAAAACTTGCTCAATACAGTGATTTAGGAGCTGGATTTTCTATAGCAAAAGCTGACCTTGAGCTTCGGGGTGCTGGTGAAGTTTTAGGAACAAATCAATCTGGACATATTTGGCAATTAGGCTTAGAGCTTTTTGCCGAAATGCTACATGAATCAGTGATTAACATAAAACAATCAGAAACAAAAAATGATCCAGAAATTGCAATACCATTTTTTGGAATGCTGCCAGGATTTTACGAAGAGCAAGAAAAATTATCAGTTTATTCTTATATTTTTGAGGATGCAAATGAACAAGATTTAAAAAATCTTAAAACTGAATGGTATAAAAAAAACGAAGTCACAGATTCAGTAGAAGACCTTCTGTTAAGCTCAATGATTTACAAAACAGCCAAATCCCTACCAATAAAAAAGGCATCATATAGCGATAAGTTTCTCAAAATAACGCTATTGAAAAAACCAAACAAAAAAATACCAGCAAAATGGCTGCTGGAAAACGAAAGCTTAAAAATAAAAGTTGAACCAGACGCAAGAAAAATCCTTGAAAAACTTGATAAACTTGAACAAGTAATTTCTTAACTTATTGAATCTCCTGCAACCTTTCCAGTAAAGCAGGAAGTGAGGGTTTATTCCAACTCTGATCTAATATTCCATACCAATCCAAAGCCCCATAAGTTCTTGTTTCACCATTTGCCATTGTGCCATTTAATGGCCAATAAGCCCAATCAATATCTTTTTCAGATAAATACCTAGTGAAATTCAAAAACCAAGAACCACTTACTGAAGATTCTTTTACACAATTGGGATCATTGCTACATGTTCCAAATTCACCAATCCAAACAGGAGCAGTCCATGATTGACCTTCATTTAAAACAAAACCCCAAAGGTAATCAAAACCTTTTTTCATTTCCTGATAACTTTGAAAGTCAGGATGAAACCAACTGTAATCATGAATCGAATAAACAATCCTGTTTGGAACAGAATAAACAATAGGCTGATCAAAAACACCCCTAAGATCAGAAGCATAATTTATACCTTCAACAATAATCAATTTACTTGGGTCTATTTTCAGAATGGCCTCTCCTGCACGTATCGCTGCTCCTCTCCAATCAGTCTCTTTAGACCCCCCCCATGTGGCCCCATTTCTCAATTCATTCCTTAAATCAAAACCAACAACAGCAGGATAATCTTTGTATCTTTCAGCTATGATTTCCCATGCTTCTATCCATGCTTTTTCAGGATATTCATCCGTATACCAAAACCCATTCTCCAAACTGTACCAAACAGCCTCACTTGAATGATTATCAAGAATAACAACCAAGCCCTGATTCCACAAGGATTTAATAACAATATCCATAACCTCAATTGGCCTCAATCCTTTCATTTCAGGATTTGCAGCAACAACATCATCTGAAACAGCATTTTCCTCAAGGATCATTTCTATTGAAAAAGGAAGTCGGACAGAATTAAACCCAAATAAAGACACTTTTTCTGAAATTTTATCCACATGTGCTATTTCCAAACCAGCAGGAACATAATCAAGCTCTTCAAAACCATACCAGTTAACACCAGCTAACTTGAATCGTTTATTTTCTGAATCCATAATCCAACGATCTTCTGTATGAAAAGGGACTTGAGGTTTTTGGATATTATTTAAAAAAAGAAAAAACAAATGAAAAAAGATCATTTTTTCTCTATATCGTAGGTTACTATTTCCAACCTATGGCCATCAGGGTCATCAAAATAAATCGAATAGCAATTTCCATGATCGACAAACTTGTATTCGATATTTTTCTGTTTTAACTCTTCACAACTTTTTTCCCAATTCTTAAAATCCGAACCAAAAGCTAAATGTTGGAATGCTAAATCATTTCTTTTTGGATGGCTTCCAGGATTTTTACCCACAGGAAAAATTGCTAGCCATTGATCGCCTAAAGTTATCTTTAATGGATTTCCAGGTTTATTTACACCTACAATTTCAAAACCTAAAACATCTCTATACCATTCAGCTGATTTTTCTGGATTGGTAACCGTTAAGGCTACATGGTTTATTCCATCAAGCTGCAATTTACTCAGTTCCCATAACAACAGACTTGGTTGCCATGTAATGCTCTAAAGCTTCATAACCATGCTCTGCACCAAGACCGCTTTCTTTCATTCCTCCAAAAGGAAGTTCGTCATAAATCTTTGAAATGCTATTAATCCAAGTGTAACCAGATTCAATTTTTTCAGCAGCCTTCATTGCAGAATTAACATCTTTAGTCCAGACAGAAGAGCCCAAACCAAAAGGGCTATCATTTGCTTTTGAAATTGCTTCATCCATTCCAGAAACCTTCCATAAAGGTAAAGCTGGGCCAAAAACCTCTTCGGTATTCATCTTGCTATCAAAAGAACAATCTTCTAAAACTGTTGGCATTAAATAATTACCCTTGTCATATGAATCACCTGATGGCCTCTTACCGCCTATAAGAATTTTTGCACCTTTGTTAACGGCATCACTAAATTGATCTTCAACCTCTGCTCTTTGCCCCTCTGTATGCAATGGCCCCATCCTGTTTGATGTATCAAAACCTGAACCTACTGTAATCTTTTTCACCTTTTCAACAATCTTCTCTTTAAACTCTTCATAAACTGGCTCATCTACAAAAACTCTTTTAACAGCAAGACAAGCTTGACCGCAGTTAAAAAACCTTCCAACTGAACAAGCAGAAACAGCTTTATCGATATTTGCATCAGACATAACAATAAAAGGATCGCTACCACCTAGCTCTAAAGTAACCCTTTTAACTGTTGATGCTGCTTTGCTCATAACACCTTTACCGACTGGTGTTGAACCTGTAAAACCTATTTTTGCTATATCTGGATGAGTAGCCAAACGATCACCTACAGTTCCTCCTGGACCACAAACAATATTCAATACGCCTGCTGGCAATCCAGCTTCAAACATAATTGAAGCTACTCTCAAAACAGTTAGAGGTGTTGTGCTCGCGGGTTTCAAGACAAAAGTGTTTCCAGCAATCAAACCAGGGCCTAATTTATTTCCAGCCAAAGATAGTGGAAAATTCCAAGGTGTAATCGCTCCACAAACACCCAGTGGTCTTTTTAATATAAGTCCCATCCTTGCAGGATTATGGTCTAAATTTGGGACAGAACCACCCCTTAAAGATTTCGCCATTCCAGCATAATGCTCTAAAGTATGTGTGAATCTAAAAACCTCCATTTTTGCTTCCTTTATTGGTTTTCCTTGTTCTGAAGTTAATAATTGAGACAATTCATCCACATTTGACTTTACAGCATTAGCACAAGAATAAAGAATGTCACCTCTTTTCGCTGCTGAAAAAGACCACCAACATTCAAAAGCGTTTTTTGCTGCCCCAACAGCTTCATCAACAATTCTTTCATCACCCAAGGCGACTGTCCCAACAACAGAGCCATCAGCAGGATTAAAAACTTTTGATGAATTTTCTCCCATTAATTCTTTTCCATTTATAAAAAATCCCATGTTAATCATTTTCCACATCCTTATGTAAATCCATTAATTTTTGATAAAAAACATCTGCAGCAGTCGAAACATGCTCTAAAGCAGGACCGTTCAATTCTTTTTTAACTTTGGCAGGAACGCCAGCAGCAAGCATTTTTGCTGGTATATCATCACCCTCTCTAACAACACTTCCAGCAGCTATAAGCGATCCAGCGCCAACACTTGATCCATCCAAGACACATGCATTCATTCCAATCAAAGCTCCATCTTCAATCACACAACCTTCAAGAACAGCCCCATGCCCAACGGTAACACTATCCTTAACTATTGTTGGATTTATATGACTTGTGTGAATCACACTGTTATCCTGAATGCTTGAATTCCTTCCAATTCTTATATCGAAACCTTGATCAGCTCTCAAAACAGCTCCATACCAAACATTTGCCCTTTCACCAATATAAACTTGACCAGCAATAGTTGCGTTACTCGCAATAAATGCTGATGGATGTATAACGGGGGTTTTTCCATTTACTGTCAGTATGGTTGGCATTGTTACTCTCCTTTAAAAAAGGGTTTTCTCTTTTCTCTGAAAGCCCTGACTCCCTCTTTATGATCTTTTGACAAAAGCATTTTTGTTTGAGATTTATATTCCCTTTCAAGAGCAGAATCTCTATCTGTACATGTCATGCTGTTTAGTAATTTTATAGCTTCTCCAGTTGCCATTGGAGCTCTTGTAACAAGCGTTTTTGCCCAATTGAGAACAAATTCAAGAAGACTCTTGTTTTCCACAGCATGTGAAACAAAACCCATCCTTAACAACTCATTTGAGCTTGCCAATCTTTGAGAAAGATAAAAATGTTTAGCTTTAGAAAGGCCTAACAATTTCACAAGCCTATAAGTACCTCCGTGAGAAGGGATTAAATTTAACTGATGTTCTCTAAAACCAGCTTTTGCTTCAGTAGCTATAACCCTAACATCACATGCCATTGCAAGCTGTAATCCTGCTCCGGTTGCAACACCGTTCATGGCAGCAAAAACAGGCTTCGGTAAATCTTCTAAAAAATCATAAAAATCACTTACAACTCGACTTTGCTTGGTGAAATTATCAGCATTCCATTTTTTTTCAAAATGGCTAATATCACCTCCAGCACAAAAAGCTTTTCCTGCGCCTGTGAAGACAACTGCCTTGACGTTTTCTTTTGCTAACAACGGTGTTAAATTTTTAAAATCCTCTCTCATTCCATCATCAAGAGCATTTAAAAAATCAGGCCTATTCAAGGTGATCAATGCAATGCCATTTTCTAGCAGTTCGTACTTAATTGAATTCCAACTCATCTTTCATCTTCTTTCCATTTAATTATTGAAAATGGGGAACTGCACTCAAGGCAATGATACTGTGCCGACATATGGAAAGGTCCAAAAATGCCTGTTTTTTCTATATTATTAGATCCACAATGAGGGCAACGTTGTTGATTTTTTCTTACGTTTACTTGTTTTTTTCTTTTTTCAAATATATTCAATTTAAAGTTTCCATTAATGATTGAATTTTTGCCTCAAATGCCTTGATCAATTCATTTGAATCCTTATTAATAACCCGCTCTTGCTTGGCTTTTTTCATTAATTCTTCATCCTCAAAAGAAAGCCATTTTACTGTTTCAGGATATATCTTTTTTACTGATTTTTTCAAATCATCTTTAGCTTCTTCTGAAAGCAAGCCAAACCAACCAAATGAAAAAATCTCATGGTAATTTTCCTCTTGTAACATCTTAGGGATCCTGGAAGAAAAAAATTCAAAACTGCTTTCCTTCAGAGATTCCAAGACAATTGTCATAGCGGTATCGAAAATACAGGAAACAGCAACAAAATCAGTCCAACTATCCCAATCTTCTTTCAAAAATTCGGGAACTTCAAAATCTGTTCTATCGGCTACTACAGTCATTTCTTTTGGAGCATTTTCTATTTTTTTAAACAAGGGATACAAAACCCTGGCATGACCAACTTCATCACCTGCCATGGAAGCTGCGGCTACGGAAGCTTCAAGTGTTGGGCCGCTACAGCACCAATGCCCATAACGCCTTCCAAGACAATATTTTGCATCAGCCAAGCGTACCAAAATCTGGAGAATTGAATCTTCTCTTGATTTATTCATATGACCTTGATTATGGCATCCTCAGGAATCGCAACTAACTCCAGCCACTCCTGACCATACTCCCCTAAAACAGCATCTTTTGGCGAGCTTGCTTTAATCAAGCCTAGAAAACCCAAAGGATCCTCTCCTTTTTTCCTTCCAAAAATGTGCCAATTAGTCATCCTTAACTAAAACTCCATCGTCTATTATCTGGACAGTATCCTTTCTAGCAACTGCAATCATTTCAACCCAAGTACTTTCTTGATACATTTGATAAGCATAGGCTTTGGCTAAATAGGGGCTTGGTGCAATAACATCCCCATTCAGCTTAATGAATTCATCTTTTGTAGATTTTGAATAAACGTCATACACATCTCCAGTTCGCTTAGATAGGTTAGTGTCTCTTATTCCCATTTGATAACACCCCAATCATTTAAGACGTTTACACCTGTTTCAGAAAGCATGTTTTGATTCCACGGAGGGTCCCAAACCACATTTATACATGCATCTTTAACGTCTTTTTCAAGCAAAAGCCTCTCAACAACATCATCAGACATAAAATCCAAAGCAGGACATGACATCGAAGTGAAAGTCATGTCAACTATTACATTTTGTTTTTTTTCATCAAAATGAACACCATAAATCAAACCCATATCGACAACATCTATGTCAAATTCAGCATCTTGGACATCATGAAGAATCTGGTAAAGCTCTTCCTCTCTTGCTGTTCTTTCCTTCGGGTCTTGAATCATTATCCTTCCAGCATTTGACAGACTTGCTTGTGACCTTTTTGCAAAATGCTAACAAATTCATCATTCATTTCACCCCGGTTTCTCCATCTTTTCATAACGCTATAACCATCTGAGTTTGGTTCGATCCAAGGAATCTCACCTTCTTCAAAAAGCCATTTTTTCTCAGCTGCATCAAATTTAGATGGAAACGGGAATTCCAAAACATATTTCTTTTCGTTTTCGCAATAATGTGCTGGAACTTTCAAACCAAGACTTTCTGCAAGAGGCACAGCAGTGCTCATCCATGTTTGCCTTAATTGGTCATTACTTTGACCCTTGAAGCCATATTCAAGTTGAATATTTTGAGTTTTAAGATTATCAGGAAGGCCAAACCATTCCACAGTCAAAGGGAACATCCAGTCCAAAGCTCTTTGTAATGACTTTCTGCCATCAACATCTTTCGACAGTTTTTTCATCCAGGTTTCACCATGTCTCAAATGAAAGCCCTCTTCTTTTCCAACTTTCACCAATGCTCTTTTCCATGGGCCAAAAGTTGTGTTGTCGAAAACATCATCCAGTAAAACAAAACCTGCCCTGTCATAAAATGCATTCGCTACAGCTAGTTCTGTCCATGTCAATAATGGAACATCAAAAGCATATGGGTATCTAAAGCTTTTTGGATCTCTTTCATAGATAAATTCTTCCTTATCAACACCAAGATCTTCCATAAGCCTATAAGCTATATGTGCATGGCCCAATTCATCCTGAATGATTCCCATGGCAGAAATGAATGCATTTGTGGTTGGAGCATCTTTAGCTGCCAAGTAATAAGCAGGCGCACTCATCAGCTCAGTATCTGCAGAAACAGTTAATATTTTTTTGATACCATCTAAATATTTAGGAGACATCATAGAGAGTTCCTCTATGTACTTCCCATCGCTTAACCTATTCTCAACGAAAGATTCTTCTTTTAACTTAAACAAATAATTACTCCCCCTTGAAATCAGCTCTTCTTTTTTCGACAAAAGCTGTCAAGCCTTCTTTTGCATCATGGCTTCCAAAAAGAGGTCTCATGTGTTCTCTTTCATTAGAAAGAGCATCATTTAATGACATATTCAAACCTTGGTAAACACTGCTTTTTATATGTGCAATCGCCATTGAAGCTTGTGAAGAAACCCTTTTAGCCCACTTCACTGTTTCCTCTTCAAGATTTTCAATTGGGAAAAGTTTGTCAACAATTCCATATTCAAGTGCAGTCTGAGGATCAACAACTCTACCAGTCACCATCATGTCTAAAGCTTTTTGGCAACCAATTAATCTTGGTAGCCTTACAGTACCGCCATTACCCGGCAAAAGACCTAATGTCACCTCTGGCAAACCCATTCTGTATTCTCCTTCGGCAGCAAATCTAAAATCACAAGCGAGAGTCATTTCAAGACCACCACCAAAAGCACCTCCATTAATCATTGCTACAAAAATCTTGCCAGAATTAGCCATTTTTGATAAAGTTTTATGTGCATAATTAATCATGTCAAGATTAGCCTCAAGGTCATCTAAGTTTTCAATAAACTTTTTTATGTTCGCGCCAGCACTAAAAAGCTTTGAGCTGCCGCTTTTCATGATTACAACCTTAACATCTTCATCATTAATGTTTTGGTCAATAACCGTGTTCAATTGTTTCATTGTGTCAATGTCATAAGAATTAACTTTTCCATCATCAAGAATGATGAAACCAACTGAACCGTCCTTATCAAAATGTACTCTTTTTTCCATAATTACCTTCCTTGTTATATTTTATTAATTTAAATACTATCTAAACATATATCCTAACTCTGTTATATGTAAAAATTAACCGAAAAAATTTTGTAATTTTTCAGTTCTGAATTGAAAAATTTTCTCAACATCTTTCTCGACAAACATCTTGTAGATTAAAGAACCACCTGGAACAGCAAATTTAATTGAATCAATTACCAATGTACCGCCATCCTTTTCTTCAAAAAGATGCATATGGTCCCAATAAACATAAGGACCTCTTCTCTGACAATCCTCAAAAGCGGATTTTGGTTCCCATTTTGTTATTTCGCTTTGCCATCTGAATGGTATTCCATGTAGCTTGAGCTTGTAGTCAATCAAAAGTCCTTCTTTCATTTCGATTTCACCTTCATTTAAAACTTTGAATTCAAGAAAATCTGGAGTGATTCTTTCAAGATTTCTAGCATTTGAAAAAAAGGAAAAAACCTTATCTATTTTTTCTGGAACCCAGATTTCATATCTTTTCGATACATGGTGTACAAAAAATGACATGGGCAAAGTCTAAATCCTCGTTAGGATTTTATCAATGCCAAAACATTTCCTATTCGGCCTGAAAGTTCTTTTTCTAATTTTCATCATATCTTTTTTCTCTTATTTTCCACCAAAAGCAAAAAACCTGGGAGCACCATTGGGTGAATTTTCATCTGCAAGAGCTTCATTAGTTCTTCTTGATTTGCTCAAAGAGGAGAAGCCACACCCCTCCGGATCAGAAGAAAATGAAAAGATAAGAGATTTGATTATTGAAAAAATTATTGAAATGGGCCTTGAGCCTGAAGTACAAAGTTTTGAAACCACTATAAAAGGGAAAAAAGAAACCCTTTTCAATGTTATTACAAAGATAAATGGCAGCAACCCTGAAAGCCAAAAGATATTACTCTCATCTCATTATGACTCTGTTGTCGAAGCTCCTGGAGCCGCAGACGACATGCATGCTGTAGCTGCAACATTTGAAATAATGAGAATATTTTTAGAAGGCGGAAAACAGCTCAAACATGATCTTGTGATTATGTTTAACGATGGAGAAGAGATAGGCCTGCTTGGAGCAAAAGCATTTATGGATGGGCATCCTTGGGCAAAGGAAATTGGGTATGTGATAAATATGGAAGCTAGAGGGACAAGTGGCCCAAGCCTTATGTTTGAAACAAGTGAAAACAGCTCGAAATTGATTGAGATTTACGGATCATCGGTAACACATCCAAGATCATCATCAATTTTTTATGAAATTTACAAAAGACTTCCAAATGGAACTGATTTTTTAATATACAAAAAATATGGATTAAAAGGATTTAATTTTGCATTCATAGGAAATGCTCAAAATTACCACACAGAGAATGACAATATAAAAAATCTAAATTTTGATACCCTCCAGCATCAGGGCCAAAATGTATTTCAAGTTCTTGATGCTTTGCAAGAAATGAACCTTTCAGAAATCAAGCATGATTCAAATAATGTTTATTTTGACCTAATAGGAAAATTTTTCTTTAGCTGGCCAGAAAAAAACAACATTCCTCTTTCTGTAACAACAATGCTTTTGTTGTATTTTGTCCTCATGCGATTAGGGCAACTCAAAGCTCTAACCTGGAAAAAACTTGGTTGGGGCTCGTTGGCATTTCCTGGTCTTGTATTTGGAACCATTGGAGTTGGTATAGTCTTTGATGTGTATATTTTTGAAAGTTTTCAGCTTTATGGATGGTGGCCTAAAAATCCGGCACCCTCAATCTTTCTCCTTTTTCTAATTCCTTGTTTTGTATTTTGGCCAATACTTAAGTTTCTAAGAAAAAGAGCAACATTTTGGGGCCTTTGGGGGACAACATGGAGGTTCTTCTGTGGCCTTTCAATACTGATGGCCTTTATTCTTCCAGGTGCAATATACCTATTCCTTGTTCCATCATTAATTGCTGTAATTTCAGGATTGATCCTTACAAGCACCAAAACAATAAGCGGTCCCAAGGCAAAATTGCTTGCATCGATTCCAGCACTTATTGGATTAGGCTTAATATGGATTCCGACAGGTGTATTACTTTACGACGCAATTGGTTTCTATATGAGAACTTATGTATCCTTGATTTTTGCAATGACACTTGCAGGGCTTATACCTTTAAGTGCCCCTATAGAAAAAAAGAATTAAATTCCGCCTATTACAGCACCTTTATTTTCAAGGTAATAATCAACGGCTTCAGGCCCATGCTCATGACCTATACCACTTGCTTTCACGCCACCAAAAGGAAGTTCGTCAAAGCCATAGTGCAACATGTTCACCCATGTAACTCCTGCCTCAATCTCTCTTATTGCCTTATGTGAATCAGCAAGACTTGCTGTCCATATCGAAGAACCAAGCCCCCATTCAGTATCGTTTGCCATGTTTATGGCTTCATCCAAGCTTGAAACTTTAAACACAGGTAAAACAGGACCGAAAACTTCTTCGGTAACTAATTTGCAGTCATTTGGAACATCTACAACGATAGTGGGTTCAAAATAATAACCATCTTTAAGTTCAGCGTCTTCTGGCCTTTTACCACCACAAATCACCTTTGCACCTTTTGAGACAGCATCAGCAAGCTGATCTTCTATCTCCTCTCTTTGGAAAGCTGTATGCAAAGGCCCCATTCTCAATTGACCTTTTTCTGGACGACTCTTTGGATCACCAGGAACATAACTGACAGTTGCAGCCTTAAGCATTTCCAAAAACTCATCATAAATATCTTCATGAAGAATCAGTCTCTTTACAGCTAAACAAGCTTGTCCGGCATTCCAGAACCTACCAATTCGACATCCTTGAACTGCAGCCTTAAGATTTGCATCAGGCATCACAATCATCGGATCGCTTCCACCAAGCTCAAGTGTTATCCTTTTGAATTCAGGGGCCGCTGCCTCCATCACCTTCTTACCAGTATCAGAAGCACCTGTAAAAGCTATCCTTCTGACAACTGGATTCTCTAGAAGCTCTTGCCCTACAGTGCTTCCAGGCCCAGTAACAACATTCAAAACTCCAGCAGGAAGACCTGCTTCCATGAACAATTCAGCGATTCTCAATGTTGTTAATGGTGTTGTTCCCGCAGGCTTGACAACAACAGTGTTTCCAGCAATAAGAGCGGGTCCTAATTTTGTTCCAAGCAAAGTTATTGGGAAATTCCAAGGCACGATTGCTGCACATACACCAACAGGTCTCTTTATGACCATTCCATATGCATTCTTACCCATTGCGCTTGGCAAAGGAACCTGAGCTCCTCTTATCTTGCTTGCAAGACCAGCATAAAAATCCATGCCATGGACAAAATGGTGTATTTCACCATTAGCTTCAAAAGGAGGTTTTCCTTGTTCTTCAGAAAGCATATTTGCAAGTTCAGCCATGTTTGCCTTAACCAAACCCATCGCTTTGTTGATGATTGCAGCCCTATGTTCAGCATCTGTTTCTTTCCATGTCTTAAAAGCCTCACTTGCAGCTGAGATTGCTTTGCGAACATCCTTGACTGTTCCTTTGGGCACAGTGCCTGCAACAGAACCATTTGCTGGATTCTTTATCTCTGATCTTTCTCCTGATTCTGATTCTGTCCAAACCGGTATCAATATTTTTTCAGGGTTTCTTGGCCCAGCTCTTTTTTCCGGATTGAATTTTGGATTGTCTTTCCATTCTCCACCTATCAACATTTTGAAATCTGCCATTATCTTTTCTCCTATTTTGGGATTTACTCTAATCCTAACAAATCATCACACTTTGCTGCAAAAACAAAGTCACTTTCTGTCAGTCCATCAATCTTGTGTGTCCAGATTTTGACTTTAACCCTCCCCCAAGAAAGTTCCAAATCTGGATGATGGTCCTGCTGTTCTGACATCTGAGCAACCTTATTCAAATAACCCCATGCTTCTTGAAAGTTCGGAAAATTGAATTCCCTTTCAAGATGATGCTCTTTAACAAGATTCCAATCTTCACTTATCTCTTTCATAAAGGATAAAAGGTCTTTTCCTTTCAGTGGGGGAACACCACCTTTACATGGAACACAGTCTCTTTCAGAAAAAGAATTCATTTGACAATCGGTTTCCATTTGGCTGCGTCAAGACATGATGCTATATGAACTATCCAGCCAAAAATACCAACAGTAAAAATATAAATAATTACAGCAAGAAAAATATGGCAAAAAGCAACCCAGCCTCGACCTTGAATCAACTGCCCTAATCCTGGTATGAAAAAACTCGCCAAAGCAGCGATGGTGTTACCTGCTGAACCCTGTCCGCTCATCTAGTAATCGTAAACCCCTTTACCTGTCTTTCTTCCCAGTCTTCCTTTTTCCACAAGCTCCTCAAGCTTCTTGCTTGGCTTGAAAGCAGGGCCAAGATGTTCCTCAAGGTTTTTCATGCTTGCCAGCCTAACATCTAAACCGACAAGATCAATCATTTCAAATGGTCCCATTGGATGATTAAGACCTAACTTCAAAGCTTTGTCGATATCCTCAGGTGAAGCAACTCCTTCTTCCCACATTCGAAATGCCTCAGCCCCTATAAGAGCATTCATTCTTGATGTGACAAATCCTGCAGCTTCATTGATTTTAACCGTCTGTTTTCCCATTTTTTCTGAAACCGCTTTAACAATCTCATAGGTTTCCTGTGAGGTTGATTTAGACTTGACAATTTCAATCAATTTCATAATATGCACTGGATTGAAGAAATGCATCCCTATCACCTTGTCTTCCCTTTTTGTCGCATTACCCATTTCAGTGATTGACAACCCCGTCGTGTTTGTCGCAAAGATCGTTTCTTTATGAACAAATTTCTCAGCATCACTGAATATCTTTTTCTTCAATTCCATATTTTCTGGGACAGCTTCAATAATGAGATCTGAATCTTTTACAGCCATTTCAAAATCTTCTGTAAAAACCAGTTTTTCTTTTGCGTTATCTCTTTTTTCTGCAGCAATCTTTCCAAGTTCAAACCCTTTATCAAGATTCTTGTTGATCTTCAATTCCGCAAGATCAAGCTGCTTTTTGCTTATGTCAAAAAGTGATGTTTCGAAACCAGCCATTGCAGAAACCTGCGCAATACCATTTCCCATTGTCCCTGAACCTATAACAGTAATTTTATTAATCATCAAAAACTCCTTGTGCAGACTTGTATGAAAGGTTATCCTTATCTTCTTGCGAGATGGGCAAACTTAAGATAGCGTCAAGATTCTTCCTTATTCCGGGAACGCCAGGACTTGGCCAATCTGTTCCGAATATAACCTTATTACCAAGTTCAAATAATCTTGGATACCATTCCAGTATCCTCTTTGGAGGAATTGAGGAAAGATCCCAATAGACATTCTTATGCCTTCTGAAAACAAACCAAGCTTCATTGATCCATAATGGCCTTCCTCCATGGGCCATAATGATTTTCAAATCAGGAAAATCAATTGCAATATCATCAATCTCCATTGGATTGCCCCATTTGCTTCTTGCTCCAGGAAAGGTACTGGTGCCAGTGTGGATCAAAACAGGTTTTGAGTATTCTTGACACATCTCATAAACAGTGGCCAATTCAGGCATAGACCCATCAGCATATGCATTTGCAGGCATATCTTGATGTGGAGGATGGATCTTCAAGGCATCAAGCTGACAATCCTCAAAGATAACCCTCATCTCATCCTTGACATTTTTGCAAGCAGGTGGATGCACTCCACCAAATGCAATGATTCTGTCAGGTGCTCCTGCCCTGTACTCTGCAGCCCATTGGTTAACGCCAGAAGTAAAACCCATGATATCTGGAGCTACATAATTGATAACACCGACTTTTGAAATCCTTTCCTTGTCCAAATGTTCAGCAAGGGCTTTTGGTGAGTCCAAACACCTTTTCACAATTTCAGAATCAGGCCTTCCGCTTTCAATAAATGCAAGTGCCCCTGGAGACATCATTTCTCTAGGTTGCATATGTATATGGATATCTATAGCGTTCATTTTTTATTCTTTTTTTCCAAAAATTTTGTCATTCTTTGCTTCTTGTCTTTAGATTCAAAAAGTATCGCTTGATATTCACTTTCAATTTTTCCATGATCATGCGAAGGCGATGCAGCTTTGTTTAAAGCTTTTTTGCCAAGTCGAATTGCCTCTGGTGCCATTTTTGATATCTTAACCATCATCTCTCTTGCTTTCCCGATAACCTTATCATCTTCAACAACGCAATTCAGCAAACCTATTCTGTATGCCTCCTCTGCATCAATAATCTTTCCTGTAAAAAACATCTCCCTTGCTATACCTGTGCCAACAATCCTTGGCAACCTGTAAGTTCCACCGGCAGCAGCAATTATCCCTAATCTTGCCTCTGGTTGCCCCATTTGGGTTGTCTTGCCTCCCACTCTTATGTCGCAAGCAAGAGTCAACTCGCAACCTCCACCAAGTGCATACCCTTTGATTGCCGCAATTACAGGCCATGGAAAATCTTCAACTTTCTGAAAAAGCTTTTGATTGATTCCCTTCAACGCATCATCTCTTCCCCTTTTTAACAAAGCTTCAATATCAGCGCCAGCAACAAAAGCTTTATCTCCAGCGCCTGAAATGATCAATCCCATGATTCCAGAATCACCCTTCAGTTCATCCAATGCCGCATGTAAATCAGCTACAACATCATCATTTATTGCATTTAGCACATTGGGCCTATTGATGATTATTTCTGCCCATTTTTCCTTTTTTTCAACTAACAAGGTCTTGTATTTGCTCATATTAGTGATTCTAGATTCAAATTAGTGCCTAAAATTAAAGATATGGCTTCTCACTTACCAATTCTTAGCGTTACACAAATGCGAGAGCTTGATAAAAGGACTGTTGTTGAAGACATACCGCTTTTAACATTGATGGAAAATGCAGGAAGGTCTGCATTTGAGTTTTATCTTGAAAAATGGGATGATAGCCCAATGCATCTAATGATTGGAAAAGGCCATAATGGTGCTGATGGAATAGTTATGGCAAGATGGGCAGCAGTCCATGGAGTCAACGCAACCCTCTATGGTCAAAAAGATGAATTGGGAGAGATTGCAAAAATACAATTAAGGCTTGCTGAAAAAGAAGGTGTCAAGTGGTCAAAAAAAGACCCTGAAAACCTAAGTGACAAGAATGGTGTTGTAGTTGATTGTCTCTTGGGTACTGGAATAAAAGGAAAACCAAAAGAACCATATTCAAAATGGATATCTGCAGCAAACAAAGCAGCATTTAAAGGAAGAATGGCTTTAGATAGTCCAAGTGGTATAAACATGGACAATGGCTCCAAAGAAGGTGTTGCTTTTCAAGCCGATCTAACTGTAACTTTCGCTTACCTTAAACCTGGATTGCTGCTAAACCCTGGAAGAAAATATTCAGGTGAAATATGTATTGCATATATAGGAATACCGACCAAACTTGACTTTAAACCAATGGGTTACATGCCGAATAAAGATTCAATCAAAAACATGTTGCTTGACTTTCCGAAAGATGGCCATAAAGGAATTGCTGGTAGGCTTGGGCTTTGGGCTGGAAGCAAGAAATACCCAGGTGCAGCAAGGCTTGCTATGGAGGGGGCTTTAAGAAGTGGCGTTGGTGTTGTGCATTGGATAGGCGAATCTAAAGATGCTCCACCAGAAATAGTACAAGAAACTGGACTTGCTAGCAAGATTAGAAAAATGAATGCCTGGGCGATAGGACCAGGATTAGGAAGGAATCAAGAGGTCAAAAAAACAATAAAATCCCAACTTCAAGGAATAAAATGTCCGACTGTTGTTGATGCTGATGCACTAACTGCCTTTTCAGGAAAAAAAAATCCTGAAAAAAGGTTACAGGGTTTAGGTTCAAGCATCGGTGAAAGAATCATCACTCCTCATCATTCTGAAGCAGCTGGCCTTCTTTGCGGAGATATAAAAAAGATAGAATCAGACAGGGTGGGAGCCGCAAAAGCAATATCACAAATATCACAAGCAATAACACTTTTAAAAGGATCCCCTACATTGATATCATCCCAAAATGAACCTATTTTTTTTATTGATTCAGGAAATGAAAATTTAGCAACTGGCGGCAGCGGTGATGTTCTTTCTGGATTGATTGGAGGGCTTCTTGCACAACAAATCAAACCATTAGAAGCAACAATAATTGGATCATGGATACATGGCAGGTCAGGAAGCATTTTGGCTGAAAAAGGAATACCGAGACAATCAGTTTCTGCTTCAGATATTGCTGAATCTATAAAATTAGCATGGATGGAATTGAATGTATAGAAGAGTCTGGTCTGAAATAAACCTTGATAACTTGAAGCATAACCTTAGAGTTTTGCAATCCCAAGCCAATAATGTCGGAATTTGGGCTGTCGTAAAGGCAGATGCTTATGGCCATGGAGCTATAGAGGTTTCGAAAGCTATACAGAAATCAAAAATACGAGGCTTGTGTGTTGCAAGCCTTGAAGAGGCCATAGAGCTTAGAGAAAATGGAATCAATATTGAAATTTTAGTCTTAGGTGAAACTATACCTGAAGGGGTTCCATTACTTCAAAGATACAAAATTACACAATGTTTATTCAGGCCAGAACACCTTGAAGGCTGGAAGGAGCAACTTGATCCAAATTTACCTGCGCCAAACATACACGTCAAAATTGACACCGGAATGCATAGATTAGGTGTTCCTCCAGCAGCATTAAAACAACTTGCAAAAGAATTCAAAGAAACACCATTTAAGCCTACTGGTATTTTTTCTCATTTCCATGTTGCAGACACGGATCCAAAATCAACATTTAAAGCTTTAGATAAATTTAGAAGCTCATTAAAAGAATCAGACTGGATGGAAAATTTTCCTGCGTGTGAAAGGCATATTGCAAACTCTCCTGCATTCTTAAGAGGCCCCGAATACTATATGGATTCTGTTCGAATTGGATACCTTTTATATGGATCGAAACCAACTGGAACAGATTTAAAAAATGCTCCACCAGTTCTGCCTGTCATGAGCGTTCACGCAAGAGTGATTGACAGAAAAACAATTGAAAAAAATGAAGGTTTTGGATATGGTAATATAACGAAATTCAATAAACCTAGAAGGCTTGCAATTGTTCCGATTGGTTATGCTGATGGATATACACGAAGCTTATCTGGCTATTCTGAAGTTCTAATAAGAGGAAAAAGAGCGCCTGTTGTTGGGGCGATATCAATGGATTTCCTTTATGCAGATATATCCCATATACCTGATGTAGAAATTGGAGACAGGGTAACAATCCTTGGAAAGCAAGGTCACGAAGAGATAACAATGATGGACTTGGCTAAATGGGGAAAAACAATACCTTATGAAATGTTATGTTCATTTGGCAAACGACCTCCTAGACAATTCAAAAGTACGGAAAGCAAGTTAACAATTTGATCAATATAAAAACAAGAGACTTAAGAGGCATTGGTCATATGTCAGCAATATCTCTTCTTTTTTTACCAATAATAAAAACTGCTACTGATGCACTTTTCCTGTCATTGTTTGGTTTAATTTTGACAATATTTTGGCCAAGAATACCTTTACTAAATACCTTATATAAAAAATGGCCAGACTGGGGGATAATCTCATATCCAATATCTGTTGGGTTGTCAATTTTATTATTCATGTTGACAGCATCCTTATACGAACTGGAAAAAAACACTATTTTAGAATTTGCAAGAATCACATGTTTATGCATGGCTATATCAGATCCCATCCATGGATTCATTGGAAGAAGAATCAAAAATAAAAATAAAAAAAATTACCACGGAATTTTATTTTCAATACCGATTTTGATACTTGTTGCAAATTTGTGGATAAAGGACACATCAATAAATTGGTACTGGGTTGACTTTCAGCACAACCCTATTGCATCATCTGTTCCATTTATTGTCGGTACAACAACTGAATTATGGTGGAAATGGGTTTCAGATAATATTGGTATGGTTTTTATGACGTGGCTTACGTTCACTATCATGTTCTACTTTATATAATTCTTTCCCGGTTGTAGAAAAAATGAGTGAAACAGTGTTTAAAGAAACGGTTCTTGAGCTTAAAAACCTTAATGTCGGTTATGTTTCAAAAAAACCAATACTAGAAAACATCAATCTTGAAATTGAAAAAGGTGAAATAGTAGCATTTGTTGGACCTTCAGGCGCAGGTAAAACAACACTTATCAAAACAATAGCATCAATAATCCCTCAAATATCTGGTGAAATCTGCATACTTGGAGAATGCTGTGCTGACTGTCTTCCTTCTGGTAATATTGGATACATACCTCAAAGACTTGGTCTTGTAAACAATAAAACTGTTATTGAAAATGTTATTTTTGGAAAATTCCATAAAATGAATTTTCTAGATGTGTTTCTATCAAACCCAAATGAAAAAATAATCAAAGAAGCAATGGATATACTCGAATCACTTGAAATGAAAGAAAAAGCAAATGAGCAAGTTAAATTCCTTTCTGGAGGCGAGAGGAAAAGAGTTGCAGTTGCAAGAACCCTTCTTCAAAAACCAAAAATAATCCTTGCAGATGAATTTTTAGGTGAGCTTGATGATGAAACATCAATAAGTGTTGGTTTCAAGATGTTCAATTATGTAAAAAAGAATGGATCAAGCATTATTTTTATAGATCACAATCCAGCAAGAGCCATGGGTGTGTCTGACAAAATTTTTAAAGTTTGCGAAAAGAAGGTTGTCAAACTTGACAAAAAAGAACAAAATGTTGAAGTTGCAAGATGACAGAAAAAAACAAAACTAAACTTAGCCTTGTTGTAGCAGTCTTTATCTTGTTTATATTCTCAAACAATCTAAACCTTGATGCTGGATCAATTATTGACGGAGGCAGGAATTCAAAAGATTTTATTCAAGAAGCTTTGCCTTTGGATATGAATGTTTTTAATGCTCAACCATACCCTGAATGTGAAAAGAAAATTCCATTTTTCTGCAGTATTGCCTGGCTAGGTCTTTCAGAAACATTCCAAATGGCATACATTGCAACAATATTAGGATTCCTTCTTGCAATTCCATTTTCAGTTGTTGCATCTTCTAATTTAAATTTTGGAAAATTTAAATTTGTATCAAGGTCAATGCTTTCATTTATACGTGTTTTACCAAGTTTAGTATGGGCAATTTTCTTTGTTGTTGCTGTTGGCTTGGGGCCACTTGCAGGAGTCCTTGCAATGACCATTTACACTATTGGCTTTCTTGGAAAATTACAATACGAAGCGTTTGAAGGTGTAAGCAATCATCCTATTGAAAGTGCAAAAGCAATTGGAATGAAAAAATGGCAAATAGTTAATCATGTTGTTTTTCCAGAATCAGCAAACAATCTCATGTCACAACTTCTATTCATGCTTGAATACAACATGAGGCATGGTGCAATTATCGGACTGGTTGGAGCTGGAGGGATCGGATATTATCTAAATCTATATTTAAAACTCGGTATTTACGACAGGGTTATGTCGATACTAATGATTATGTTTGTGAGCGTTATGCTTATTGACTCAATCAGCAACGCTTTAAGAAAAAAATATTTCAACGAAACAAATAAAAGTTAAGAACTATATGAGGAATTTATCTAACTTTTTTTTAATAACAATCTGACAATATGGTTGATTTTTGTTCAATTCATAATAATTCTGGTGATAATCTTCAGCTTTGTAAAAATCACTTAAAGGCTCTATCGTTGTAACAATTGGATCACTAAAAACCTTTTTTTCTTCAAGAGATTCAATGAATTTTTCAGAAATCTTCTTTTGGTCTTCGCTTGCATAAAATATTACAGATCGATACTGCGTTCCAACATCTGCTCCCTGGCGATTTAGTGTCGTTGGGTCATGCGTCTCAAAAAAAATTCTCAAAAGATCTTGAAACGAGATTTCTTTTGAATCGAAAGACACTTTGCACACTTCAGCATGGCTAGTTGAACCTGAGCAAACAGCCTTATAGTTAGCATTCTCTGAAGAGTCGCCAGAATAACCCGAAACAACACTTTTTACTCCCTGAACTTTTAAAAAAATAGCTTCCACACACCAGAAACAACCTGCACCGAAAACAGCAGATTCAAGCTTGTTTTGATCCATCACCAATACCTGCTTTGATATTTGTTATAGAAATCAAACGTATTCCTCAACCCTTCATCGATAGCCAGAGATGGTTTCCAATCAAGCAATTTTCTAGAATGTGAATCATCTGATATAAAGTCACCCACTTCTATTGATTTTCTATCTTCAGGCCATTCCACACTTACAACTTTGCTTAAACCAACTATGTTCACAATTTTTTCAGACATTTCAGCAAATGATATTCTTTCTGCCGCTCCTAAATTCAATATTTCACCATTAACTTTCAAAGGGTCGATACTACACAATTTAGTGAAAGCGTTGGTTATGTCACCTATCCATGCATATTCGCGCAATTGCTCACCCTTACCATAAACAGTTAAATCTTTACCATCCATTGCAAGTCTTAAAAACCAATTTAATATACCCCATTTTGAATGTTTCATTTGATGCCTTGGGCCATAAGCATTAGTAAACCTAACAGAGCAAGCATTTATGTTATTTGTTCTTGAAAGAACCAATGAATACTGTTCGCCGGCTGTTTTATTCACTCCATATATATCTGTTGGATGCAAAGCTGTATCTTTTGTTGCTGGAGGGTTAAGGACCTTGCCATACTGTCCTCTTGTACCACCATAAATAAATAACGATCCAGGACAATTGTCCTTAAAGGAGTAAAGAAGCCTTAAGGTCCCCAGTGCGTTATGGTTAAAATCATTCTCAGGATCAATCATTGAATCAATATGGCTAACATGGCCAGCCAAATGCACAACCACATCCTGATCTTTTAATAAAGATTGGTATTTTTCAGGCTTGCGAATATCAGCTTTTAAAAATTCACCTTTGAATCCATCTAAGTTAAAAAGATTTGCTCCTGAACCCTCTATCAAACCGTCAATCACACTTACACTAAAACCTTTTGATTCAAGATCTAAAGCAAGATTGCTTCCTACAAACCCAGCTCCACCAGTAACAAGAACCTTTCTTGACATTTAATCAGGAACCTCAAGAACAGACCTGTCTCCAAGAACTACATTTAACCTTGTATCAATATTTCCCTTTACAGTACATCCTTCACCTATCAAACAATTTGACATAGGGTACGAAACTGCAGAAAGAATACAGTTATCCATAATTATTGAATTTCCAATATCAACTGTGTTTATACGACAATTTTTGCCAATGCTTGTCCCAGCACTAATATTGGAATTTTTAACTATTGAATTTTTTCCTATGTAGACAGGTCCTTCAATATATGAATTTTCAATCTTAGCTCCCTTTTCGACAATAACTTTTCCAGTAATTCGACCACCAGAAACAACACCATCGACTTTTGTTTGAACATCTTCCAATAACAATTTATTTGCCTCTATTAAATCTTCAGGCAATCCAGTGTCCTTCCACCAACCATCAACTCTCATATGGTGAACTTTTACAGAATCATCAATAAGACCTTGGATAGCATCAGTTATCTCATACTCACCCCTGTTGGAAGGTTTTAAATTTTCGATTATTTTATGAATTTTATTATTGAAAAAATATATACCAACAAGTGCAAGGTCAGAAGGTGGATTTTTTGGTTTTTCAATCATGCCAACAAGTTTTTCACCTTCAAAAATAGCAACACCAAACTGCTGTGGCTTGTCAACCTTTGAAAGAAGAACCATTGATTCCATGTTTTTAGAATGAAATTCATCTGCGTATTTCTTAATACCGCCCTTTAAAACATTATCCCCTAAAAACAAAAGGAAAGGATCATCCCCAAGCAACGGCCTTGCTGTTGCAACAGCATGGGCAAGACCCAAAGGCTGATCTTGAACAACGTATTCTAGATTCATGGAACCCCAAGAAGATCCACAAGATTCTCTTACCAAATCACCTGTTTCTGGAGAGATAAGAATAACAGTTTCTCTTATGCCTGCAACCTCTAAAGAATCCAATATGTGATGAAGTATAGGGGCTCCCACGATAGGAAGCAATTGTTTAGCTCTAGTGTGGGTTAAAGGCCTTAGCCTGGTCCCACTACCTCCAGATAGAATCAACCCTTTCATAACAGGTTTTAAGAAAAGATCGTATTGTTAAGGCTTTCCAAATGTTTCAAATAATTCAACAAGTTCATCTTCTTCTTCATAGTCAAAATAGCTATTTATACCAACTGCAAACCCAAAAGTAAACATTGTTTCATCAGTTCTGAAAGCATCATTATCACAACCTGTCAAATTAACAGTACAGCCATAACTTTCTAAAGTTGTTGCACCAAGGCTTATCCATAAAGGATTATCGGGGCTTGTTTGCCACCATAACGCAACACTTTGTCCAGGTTCCTTAGTAACAAATGCTGAAGATGCAAACTCATAATGCATTTTTAGCCTAGGGGAAAACCAAAGGCTGAAATTTCCAAAAACTGAAGCCTCTGTAGCATCAAACTCATCAGCACCAATACTGACACCTAAATTAAAATCACCTCTAGAGTAAGGGGATTGAGCAACAAGGAAACCACCCCATTCTTCAAAATTCCCATGAGAAGCTGTCCAACCCATGGTTCCACCCATAGAGATTCTCCCAAAAAATGAATCTGGATTGTTACGTAATGATTTCTTGATCGTGAACTGATGCCAATCATATCCATGAACATTCGAAGTGCTCCAACCACCTTCAAGGCCTTCACCCATCCACCAAGAGATGCCTCCTAAATGTAAAACGTCTGAATTAGCATCAGACATATTCGATGTACCCCATCTAGAAAGATAAAAAAAGTCTGCCTCCGGTTCAGAAACCTGAGAAAAACCAATCCTGATTTCATTTTTATTAGGCATTTCTGCTGTAGGCGTTAAAAAATAACCTGAAGAACCATTGTTCCCAGCATAATGACTAGGTAAAGCAAATAAATTGCTACTAAAAATCAAACCACAAAGTATAAATAATATTTTTTTCATAATTACTACCCTCCAACAACCCTTGAATTATAAAGGTTTAGATGGCTAGATAAAACACTTAACACCAATCCTACTAAACATCCGAGCGATATCCAACCTGAACCACCTTGAGATAAAGGTATTAATGGAAAGCCGGTCGTTGGAATCAGCTCCAAAGCAACACCTATGTTAAAACAACAATGGAAAATCATATAACCTGCAAAGCCTATAAGCAGCTGTTTGGCTGCTCCAGCCGGAATTCTTTCCGAAAGATTCAAAGCCCCAAATGAAGCCCAGGAATATAAGCCAACAATTAAGGAAACTAGAAAAAGTCCTCCAGTTCTAAAAAAAACAGCAAAAACAAGGTCATTTTGACGTTCTGGCAACCAATGTACCTCCTGTTTAACAGATTCAGAAAAACCAGAACCCCATAATCCACCTTTAGCCATTTGAATATGTGCTGCTTCAATCTGCCAACGATCATCCGATGAAGCTTCAGAACCAGCAAAAAAAGTCTCGATCCTTTTAACCTGGTGAGGTTTCACGAAGGGAATGCTTTCGTAAACAGGAATTAAACTTTTGCCACCTATAAAAAAAATCAGGATTGCAATAATGGGCAAGCCTGTACTGAAAAATTTATTAACCTTTGAGCAAAAAATTTGAATCCATGTGATTCCAGCCATAACTATCAAGGTTCCCATTTCTGGTTGTAATGCAATCAAAATAAATACCAATGCATTCACCAAGATGCAAAAAACAAATCCATTTAATGGTCCTAACCCAACACCTTTTCTTCCTCCTAAAATAACTGAATTTACTACAATCAATCCAACTTTAGCTAATTCGGAAGGCTGAAGCGTAAAAGGACCTATTTGGATCCATGAATTAATACCTCTTATCTCTGGTAAAAACAAAACTAAAATCAAAAGAAAAAAACAAATAATTGTACTTATTATCGATATATTCCAGGCATTATTAACTTTCTGCCTAGAAAAAAAATAACCTGCAAGATATGCAACTGTCATCAATGAAACAATTTTTATAGAATCACTAGATGAATTACTTAGATAAAGCTGAATGAAAACACCTAAAAAAGAAAGAATGAAAACTGGATAAATAAAACTTGGAATTCTCAACATTAGGCAACGGCATCAATTAAAGCTCTATAGCTATCGGCATTCAAACTTGCACCACCAATTAAAAATCCGCTAATTAAACCTGAATTTAAGTAATTAGATACATTGTGACTATTGACAGAGCCTCCGTAAAGAACATCAATGTCCCTTTTACAAAAATCCTTACATAGCAATGATGCCTCATCAGCATCTTTGGAACCTGCGGGCATGCCACTGCCAATTGCCCATACTGGCTCATACGCTATTGTCAAATTCTCATCAGAAAGAAAATCTCCAAGATAAGAAATTTGTTTTTTTAACACCTCGCCTGTTAAGCCTTTTTCTTTGTCTTCAATCGTTTCACCAACACAATAAACAGTTTTTATCCCTAGACTCAATGCAGTTTCAACCTTTTTTTTCAAAAATTCTGAACCTTCTTTGAACACATGTCTTCTTTCACTATGACCAACTAAAAGCCAATTGACATTTATTTTTGGAAAATCAAAAATAGAAACCTCACCGGTTAAGGCTCCTGACTTTTCAGGATTACCATTTTGTGCACCAATTTCAACCCCTAATAAATTATTTTGCGCTGAACTGAGGCAAAGAAAAGTTGGAAAAATAACAGTTTTTACATTATCTGGTATAGACCCATAGGATTTAAGTTTTTCAAAAAAAGCTAAAGATGAATCAGGATCATGGTTCATCTTCCAGTTACCTGCAATTATTGTCATAAATTTAAAACCTCCAAACCAGGTAATTTTTTACCTGAAAGATAATATAAAGTGGCTCCTCCAGCTAGAGATTCAAAATAAAAACTGCCTTCCATTCTTGCCATCTTGACAGATGCTAAAGTCTCACCACCGCCTATGTAAACCTTTGCTGAATGGTTTCCCAATATCATAGCTAAAGTTTCAGTGCCTCTGCTAGCGCCTTCCATTTCAAAAGCACCAAAAGCACCATTCCAAAAGAATGTATTAACAGAATCTAAATCTTTAAATGAGTCTGATATTGAAGAAGGGCTCGCATCCAAAATATTATCTTCAGGAAGAACTTTTTTAAAATCCTTTTCTTTAAAAATATTTTGATTTTTGACAACAACTTTTTGCGGCAAGATTAACCTTGGAGAATTCTCACTTTGACACCATTCAAAAAAACTTTTTGCCCAGTCTAAATTATCAGGGTCATGCAAGCTAGAACCTATCTCATAACCTAAAGCCTTATAAAAAGTGTTTGCAATACCTCCACCCAACACAAAACCTTGAACTTTATCCTTTAAGGAGGATATTAATGGTATTTTTGTTTTTAATTTTGCACCTCCCATAACAACCCAAAAAGGATTTTTAGGGTTATGTGTCAAAGCATGAAGGTTTTGTGTTTCATGCAATATTGACGGTCCTGCAAAAGAAGGCAAATGTTGTGCAATACCAAAAACTGATCCATGTGCTCTATGGCAAACTGAAAAAGCATCATTCACAAAACAGTCTCCAATACTGGAAATTTTTTTAATAAAATCTTCACTACAGTTCTGTTCTCCTGCATCAAACCTAACATTCTCTAAAAAAACAACAGAATGTTTCAATTGTTTTTTTATTGATTTTCTATCAATATTTCCAAGATACAAAAAACAAGGAAGATTAGAATTTTGTGAAAAACTTTCAACAACTGGCTTAAGGCTTAAGCTTGAAACTTTTTTACCATTTGGTTTACCTAAATGGCTAATAACAATAATTTTTGCACCAGCTTCATATAGATTTCTAACAGTTTCTACAGAGTTTAAAATCCTTGAATCATCAAGGATTTTAGAACCAGATATAGGAACATTTAAGTCAAGTCTTAAGAGTACATTTTTGGACTTAAAATGTTTATACCATTTTTGATCAATCACTCATTTGCCGCCATATATTCTGCTAAATCAACAACCCTTGTTGCGTAACCAGTTTCATTGTCATACCATGAAAGAACCTTGATCAAAGAACCCATAACATAAGTTGAAGCAGCATCAAGTATTGAAGATCTTTTATCACCTTCAAAATCCTTTGAAACTAATGGGATATCTTCATATCCTAAAATTCCGTTAAGCTCACCCTTGCTAGCTTTTTTAAATTTCTCATTTACAGACTCAACATTATCG